>Ga0164241_10006189_pt1 | contig 10976 bp, 10 predicted proteins | sample OricomyardsoilBY_FD_108780 | JGI IMG/M metagenome (GOLD analysis project Ga0164241, IMG submission 108780) | Backyard soil microbial communities from Emeryville, California, USA - Original compost - Back yard soil (BY) | ecosystem: Environmental > Terrestrial > Soil > Unclassified | place: USA... | reverse complement strand
TCATCGAATCGACACCACGACGCGCTGAGAAACACCGGAATCACGTGCGGCGCGCAACCCAGCGTGGGGCGCGACCGATAGAGAGGAAGCCAGCACATCCCGCAGGCACAGCTGCCCCCCGGGACGCCTCGTCTCTCCACAGAGCTGGCCGTCCAGCGAGAGACCCCGGTCCCGTCGGACCCAACCCACAGGGGATTCGCCATGACTTTCCGCAACTCGCTCTTTTCGCTCCTTTTCTCCGGCTCCGCGGCTGTTCTGGGCTGCCACCAGACGCCGTCCGTCGCGGGTCCCGACGGCGCGCTCGAGTTCGTCGTCCAGCCCGCCCGGCCCGTCGTGGCAGACGGGGCCCCCATCGGCAGCTTCGACGTGCGCGGCGTCGATAGCTCCGTGCGCCTGCGCGTGGGCGTCGGCTCGTCGCGCACCCTGCGCGTGCGCTTGCCCAGTGGATCCTACGCCGTGGCCTGGGATCCGGCCGTGTCCTTCGAACGGGATGCCGCCGGTGCGGCTCTGCCGGCCGAGCCGACGGATTCGCCCCAGGTCGTGTTCGTTCCCGCGGGAGGCATCGCCAGCGTCGATGTGGTGGCCGCGGACTCTGCAGTTCGGGCCGCCGCGGCACGCGCCGCGCTCGTGGCCGCTTCGTCGAGCGAACGGGTCGCGCAGCGCTAGCCCTTCGCGGGTGCCCTGCCGGCAGAGCTTGCGTCCCCGCGAGGGAACGACATCATCCTGCTGGAGGATCCGGCCGTTGAGGTCGGCAGAGGCCCCGGCCATGCCGCAGAAACCCGAGCTCAGCGAAACTCACCTGCCCCGCCACGGGAACGGCGCATGCGCGAGCTGACGGAGGCCCTGCTCGATCTGCTGCGCTCGGGGGAGGCCGGTGCGCTGGCGACGGTCGTGCGGGTGAGCGGCTCGACGCCCCAGACCCCCGGCGCGCGCCTGCTCCTGCTCCCGGATGGCAGCACGCGCGGCACGGTGGGTGGTGGGGCCATCGAACACGCCGTGCTCGAGGCCCTGAAGGAGCTCGGGGAGCGTCCCGTCCCGCAGCTGCGGAGCTGGGATCTAGGGCGAGACCTGGGCATGTGCTGCGGCGGTCGCATGGAGTTGTTCCTGGAACCGATCGTTGCCGTGCCGAGACTCTGGATCTTTGGCGCCGGACATGTTGCGCAGCCGACGGCGCGTCTGGCGCGCAGCGTGGGCTTTGAGCTCGTGATCGTCGACGAGCGCGAGGCCTGGAATACCGCCGAACGCTTCCCCGACTGTCGCCGCGAGCTGTCCGACGCCGAGAGCGTGCTGCGCGGGGTGCAGCTGGGCGCCCGCGACTGGCTGCTGATCGCGACGCACGATCACCGCCTGGACGAAGAGGCGTTGCGCGCGGCGTTGCAGCAAGAGCCGCGTTATGTGGGCCTGGTTGGCAGCCGCCGTAAGGTGTACCGGCTATTGCAGCGCATCACGGCTCGCGACGGCGCGCAGGACCTCGGTCGTGTGTATGCGCCGGTGGGCTTGAATCTCGGTGCCGTGAGCCCCGAGGAGCTCGCGGTGAGCATCGTCTCCGAGATCGTGGCGCTGCGGCGCGGCGTCGCTTCGCTCGAACACCTGCGCGCCGTCTCGGACGCACGGCTCGCGCAGTTGCTCGCCGACGCTGTCGAACCCAGCGAGCACAGCGAGCCCAACGAACCCGGCGCGCCCACGAACACCGACCCGGAGAACCGCGGCCCATGATGGACTACTGGCTGGAGAGCTCGCGCGTGGTGCTGCCGGAGGGCGTGCGCCGCGCTGCGCTGCGCATCCTGGACGGCCGCATCGCGGAAGTACTGCCGGCAGCGCCGGCCGGCGTGCGCGTCATCGAGCTCGGCCAGCTCGTGCTCTCGCCCGGGCTCGTGGATTGCCACGTGCACATCAACGAGCCGGGGCGCACCGAATGGGAGGGATTTGAGACCGCGACGCGGGCCGCAGCCGCGGGCGGCGTGACGACCTTGGTCGACATGCCGCTCAACAGCCTGCCGGTGACCACGACGCGAGATGCGCTCCAGCAAAAGCTCGAGGCGTGCCGTGGCCAGTGCTTCGTCGACGTCGGGTTTTGGGGCGGCGTGATCCCCGGCAACGTCTCGCAACTGCCCGGCCTCGCCGCGGGCGGGGTGCTCGGCTGCAAGGCGTTTCTGGTTCACTCCGGGATCGACGAGTTTCCGAACGCCAGCGAGGCCGACTTGCTCGCGGCAATGCCGGTGCTGCGCGAGCATGGACTGCCACTCCTGGCGCACGCCGAGCTCGAGCCACACGCCGGAGCAGAGGCCAATGCCGGCGCCTCCGGCGATCCGCGGACCTATCGCAGCTTTCTCGAGTCTCGGCCGAGGGCCTGGGAAGAGGCCGCCATCGCTCTGCTCATCCGCCTGTGCCGGCAGACGCGCTGCCCGGTGCACATCGTGCATCTGTCGGCGGCGTCGTGCCTGGACATGTTGCGCGCCGCCAAGGACGAGGGACTACCGATCACGGTCGAGACCTGTCCCCACTACTTGTGTCTCGAGGCCGAGCAGATCGCCGACGGCGCCACCGAATACAAGTGCGCGCCACCGATCCGCGAACATGAAAACCGAGAAGCTCTCTGGCAGGGATTGCTCGAGGGCGTGATCGACTTCGTGATCACCGACCACAGCCCTTGCACACCGGGTCTCAAGCAGCGCGGACAGGGCAATTTCCATGAAGCGTGGGGCGGCATCGCGTCCCTCCAGCTGGGTCTCTCCAACGTCTGGACGGAGGCGCGCCGGCGCGGCGCCTCGCTCGAAGATTTGGCGCGTTGGCTGAGCGGCGCGCCCGCGCGTTTTGCCGGCCTGGCGCGGGACAAAGGACAGCTCCGGGCTGGGCTCGCCGCGGATCTGGTGATATGGGATCCTGACGAGAAGTATCGCGTGGAGAGCGCTCGCTTGTTCTTTCGCCACAAGGTTTCCCCCTATTTGGGCCGAGAAGTGCACGGCCGAGTCCATCAAACGTTGCTCGCCGGTCAGGTCGTCTACGATGGCACCAATAGCTCGGTCACGGCTACCTCGGTCCCGGCTACTCCGACTAACGAGCACCCCGCGGGCCCCATTGGTCGGCTGCTCCTGCATCGGGCGGGCGCCGCGTGATTGAGGTCGGGGCGGCGAACTTCAATGGGCTGGTCGATCTGGCTGCCGCGGCGTTCGGGGGTCGAGCGCTGGAGACGAACGACGAGTTTTTCGCTGGTATGGACAACCTGCTGTTGCCGGGCCGCGGCAGCTTCATCCCCGGCAAATACACCGATCGCGGCAAATGGATGGACGGCTGGGAGAGCCGGCGCAAGCGCGGTCCCGGACACGACCATTGCGTGATCCAGCTCGGTGCGACGGGCAGCGTGCTCGGCCTGGATATCGATACCAACCACTTCCTCGGCAACCATCCCCCCTTCGCCTCGGTCGAGGGCGTGCTGGCGCCGCGCGGTACGCCGCTCGCTGAGCTCGATCGACTGGGCTGGAAGGAGCTGGTGCGCCAGTCTGCCCTGCGCCCCGGTTCGCAGAATCTTTTCGCTTCGGAGCAACATGCGCCGGTGAATCATGTCCGGCTCAATATTTTTCCGGACGGAGGTGTGGCGCGATTGCGCGTGTACGGGCGCGTCCATCCGGACTGGAGCGTGCGTGAGCTGGACGAGGAGACGGCTCCGCGCGTCGGGCCCGCGGCTGTGGATCTGGCGGCGCTCAAGAACGGCGCGTTGCCCCTGACCTGTTCCGACGCCTTTTTTAGCCCGATGACGCAGCTGGTCTTGCCCGGTCGTGCCGATGACATGGGCGGCGGCTGGGAAACACGGCGCAAGCGGGCTCCGGGCAATGATTGGTTGATCCTGCAACTGGCGGCGCGCGGCCGGCCCCAGTTGGTGGAGGTCGACACCCGACACTTCAAGGGTAATTTTCCGGAGCGCTGCTCGCTCGAGGGGATCGATGCGCCGGGCGGGACACGCATCACGGAGCTGATCTCCAGCCCGAACTGGGTCAGCTGGCTGGAGCCGGTGCGGCTCGGAGCCGACGCGCGGCACTTTTTCGATCAGTTCCGCGGCACGGGTTCGGTCACCCACCTCCGCCTCAGCATCTACCCGGATGGTGGTGTGAGCCGCCTTCGAGTATGGGGTCTACGTGATGAATGAGCCGCACGAGATTTTGAACGCACTCGACGAGATCGCTGCGGCAGCCGCCCTGCGGCGTTGTTGTGGGTCCGAGCGCTGGGTGATCGCCATGAACCGCGAACGGCCGTACGCATCTACGCCCGCGCTCCTGGCGGCCGCGGAGCGGCACTGGAGCCTGCTCGAAGGGCGAGACCTGCTCGAAGCCTTTTCTCAGCACCCACAGATCGGGGAGGACGTGACCTCGCTGCCCCAGCGCTTCGTGGCCACGCAGACGCTGTCGGCGCGCGAACAGTCGGGCCTGAGCGGCGCAGACGAGGCCACCCTGCTCGCGCTCCGAGACAGCAACCGCGCGTACCGAAAGCGCTTCGGCTTCATCTTCATCGTCTGCGCCAGCGGCAAGAGCGCGGGCGAAATGCTGAGCTTGCTGCGCGCGAGGTTGCCCAACGAGCGTGCAGCGGAGCTGGCGCTGGCCGCCGCCGAGCAAGCCAAGATTACCGCGCTGCGTCTGCGAGGGCTGCCGGAGCTCGAAGGGCTGGGCGGATGAGCAAAAGCGGCATCACCTGCCATGTGCTCGATACCGTGAGTGGGCGTCCGGCAGCGGGGGTGAGAGTGCGGCTGGAGCGCCGTGATGCCGCACAGAGCTGGCTTGGCGTGGGACAAGCCGAGACCAATGCGGACGGCCGTATCGTTGGCTTCGAGCCACCGCTCGAGCTGACGCCGGGAGAACACCGCGTCAGCTTCGACACCGCCAGCTACCTGGCGCGCCAGGGTCAGCCGATTTTCTATCCGCGCGTCGAGGTCACGTTCCAGGTCGCTTCCGCAGCGGAGCATTACCACATTCCACTTTTGCTCAGCCCCTTCGGATATTCGACGTACCGCGGCAGCTGAGAGACCGGCCCCACGACTTCCGGCGGCCCAGAGCGCGAGGGATCGACCATGCCATCCATCATCGATCAGGCGGAAGAGGCGCTGCTTGCACTCGCGCGTGCGAATCGGGAGTTCAACGCCACCTATCCCGGGCCGAGCGCGCAGCGGCAGCCGGTCCACACCGTGTACGGCGGAGCACACCTGTTTCGCTGGGATACCGCCCTCCGGCTCGGGCAAGCGGCGCGGCAGACGTTCGCCAGCTACGGCAGCGATCCGCTGCGTTTCGCGCGTGGCATCGGGCTGTACGAGGACGCTGCAGGTGCGGACGCGGCGCAGGGGACCAGCGAGCGATTGCAGGCTCGCTTCGAGCGAGACCCGGAGCAGCTGCGGCGCGAGCAGCCGGCAGCGTGGCTCGCGTTTGCCGTCCACGAGCGGGTGCTGAAAAAACTCGAACGGGAGCCGGTGGAAGACTATCGCATCGACTTCGAAGATGGCTTCGGTGCGCGCTCGGACGCCGAGGAAGACAGCGCGGCGGAGGCCGCTGCACGCGAAGTGGCACGTGGCATGCTCGAGCACAGCCTGCCGCCGTTCATCGGGATTCGCATCAAGTGCTTCAACGAGGAGTGGACCCGGCGCAGCGCCCGCACGCTGGAGCTATTTCTCGGCACGCTGCTCGCGGAAACGGGCGGCAAGCTACCCGAGCCATTCCTGATCACGTTGCCCAAGGTGACGCTGCCAGAGCAGCCGCGTGCGCTCGTGCGTCTGCTCGAGCTGCTCGAACAGCGGCACCAGCTCCCTCCCGGGCTGCTCAAAATGGAAATCATGGTCGAGCTCACGCAGGCCGTGCTCGGCCCGGACGGGCGCTGCCCCTTGCCGGAGTTGCTGCGGGCGTGTCAGGGGCGCTGCTTCGGCGCGCACCTCGGCACCTACGATTTTACTGCCTCCTGCGATATCACGGCGGCCTATCAAGCCATGCGCCACCCGCTCTGCGATCTGGCCAAGGGCATGATGGTGCTGGCGTACGCCGGCACCGGTATCTTCCTGTCGGATGGCGCGACCAACGTGTTGCCCGTCGTGCCGCACCGGCTCTCCGGAGACGGCGCCGGGCAGCATTTGTCGAACGAGCAGGTTACCGAAAACTTCGCCGCCATTTACAAGGCCTGGCGGCTGTACCAAGGCAACGTGCGCCACTCGCTCGAGGGCGCTTTCTACCAGGGCTGGGATCTGCACCCGGCGCAGCTGCCCGTGCGCTACGCCGCGACGTACGCCTTCTTTCTGGAAGGGCTAGCGCCGGCAGCGGAGCGCCTGAGTAACTTTATCCAAAAGGCTGCCCAGGCCACCTTGGTCGGTGACGTCTTCGATGACGCTGCGACCGGTCAAGGCTTGCTCAACTATTTCGTGCGCGCCTTCCATTGCGGCGCCATCACCGAAAAAGAGCTGGGGCAAACGGGGCTCACGCTCGACGAATTCCGGCTACGCTCCTTCACGAAGATCTTGGACGGGCGCCGCGCACGTAGCTGAGCATATCGCCGAACCTGACGATCGGCCCCGGGCTCGCCTAGCCCTCGGTGCAGCCCTCAGAGCGGGCCGCCGAGGATCGTCTTGACGATGCCGCTGATGATGTTCTGGCCGTCTTCGCTGGCAAGCTCACGGTACCAGGCAGCGGTCTGCTCGGGAAACATGCCGTGCGTCACGTCGGAGCGCTTGCGGGCTCGCAACACGATCTCGCTGGTGCGCGCGTGGCGCGCTCGCTCGTAGCGCTGGAGAGCGTCCACCACACCTGGCGGGCCCTGCGACAGTTGCTCGGCGAGCACCCAGCCGTCCTCCATCGCCTGGCAGCCGCCCTGCCCCAGATCGGGCGCGCTCGAGTGTGCGGCGTCTCCCAAGAGGGCCACGCGTCCATGCACCAGCTTCGGCAACGGATCGAGGTCGTGGATCGGGATGCGATTGGTGCGCTGCGGGTCGAGCGAGCGGATCAAGGCCTGCACCGGCTCTGCCCAGCCCGAGAAGTGCTTCGCGAGCTCCCGCTCGGGTGTGTCTGCAGGCGCGCCCTCCGGCAACGGTACGTCGAAGAAGAAATAGAAGCGCCCGCCACCGACCGGCATCAAGCTGACGCGCTTGTGGTCGCCAACGAAGGTCGTCCAGGTGTCGGGCGCGGGCAAGTCGCTGGCGTACGGGACCAGGCCGTTCCAGTTCACGTAGCCGACGTAGCGGCGGGCCGCGGCCTGGCCCAGCACGAAGCGGCGTAGCGTGGAGTGGGTGCCGTCCGCCGCCACCACCAGGTCCCCCTGGGCGCGCCGACCATCGGCGAAGCTCGCCGTGGCGCCCTCCTCGTCTTGCTGCAACGCGACGCACTCGGCACCGAGCTGCACGACATCTGCGCCGAGCCCATCGAGCAGCAGGCGTTGCAGATCCGTGCGCGTCACCGGATAGGGGCGCTCTCCGACTGCGCTCACCAGCGGTGCGAGACTGAAGTCCGTCAGCAGCTCCCCGCTCTTGCTGCGATAACACATGCGCTCCATGCGCCCGCCGACGGCCGCGAGTTGCGCGCCCAGGCCGAGGCGGCCCAGCACCTTCACCCCGTTGGACCAGAGCGAGACGCCGGCGCCTGCCGCGGTGAGCGCAGGCACGCGATCGAAGATCTCCACTTCATGGCCCGCCTGGCAGAGGGCGAGCGCTGCGGTGAGTCCGCCCATGCCCGCGCCGACGACGACGACCCTCAGTCGCTCCATCCCCACTCTATCGCTTACTCGGTGGTCGCAGCGGAGACCTTGGCAGGTGCCAGCGGCTCGAGCGGCTTGCGCTTCTGCACGAGCACGAGCGCGATGCCCGCGACAAACATGCAGACCGCGATGATCTCCGCCTGGGTAGTCGCTCTGCCGAACAGATCGTAGGTGGCGTTCACGCGGATCTGTTCGATCAAGAAGCGTTCGATGCCGTTGACGATCATGTACACGCCGAAGATCACGAGCGGGCGCTCGATGTGCTTGCGCAGGGACCACAGCAGCGCAAACAGCGCGAGCGCAGCCAGCGACTCATACAAGGGCGTCGGATAGACCGGCGGCACCAGGTGAGTGCCGTACCCAGGGTAGCCGCCGGACGCCATCGCCACCCCGGAACCGAGCACGTTGTTCGGATAGTCGAAGCTCCAGAACCAGGACGGCAGCCAGCCGAAGCCGGCCGGCGCCCCGTGGCTGGCAATGCCCCAGTCCCCGTCTCCCGACAGCTGGCAGCCCAGTCGCCCGATGCCGTAGGCCAGCATCAGCCCCGGCGCCACCGAGTCGGCCACGTGTACGAAGCGGAGCTGGTGCCGACGGCAGTACCACCAGACGGAAGCTGCACCCACGATCAGGCCGCCGTAGATGGTCAGGCCCGAGAAAATCGCGCCAATGCTGGGATGCTGGAAGAGCTCCAAGATCGTCTTCGGGCGTTCCAGCCAGTGAAACACCTTGGCGCCGATCAGCCCGCCGAGCGCTGCGGCGCCGGTGATGCCGAGCGTATGGTCCCGCGGCGTGACCTCGACATATTCGGGCTCGCTCGAGCGGCGCTGCAGGGGCACGGAGCTGCGCCACTCTCGTACCTTGAGCACCATCCATCCCACGCCACAGACGAGACCAGCCAGCAGGTGGCCCTTGCTCGACAGCAGGTAGCGCTGTGTATCGGCCCCGCCCTGCAGCGGATAGTCGCCCAGCGCAACGCCGAAGAACTTGTACGCGACGGCAAATGCCATCAAGCCAGAGATACCAACGTCGAGCAGCGACGGCGGCCGCGGCGGCGGCACTTCTCTCTGGGTGCTGGCGAGCTTGCCCTGCTGGTGCTTGCGCTCGAGCTCGGAGGCGAGAGTGCGAGCCGCGGCGAGGAACGCCAACGCGACCAGAAAGCCAAAGGTGTTGATCAGCTTGAGGACCTGAAGATCGAGTCCGAACAGGTCATGAACGGCGTGGTACAGGGTGGGGTACATGGGAGCGGGATCCGCGCCGGGCGCGCACATCGGGCGCTCGGGAGCCACCGACCGTACCCCAGGCGTGCTGGGACACGCTCCAAAATCGTTCCGATCCGCTCCTCCTCGGGGGGCGTGCATAGCGGCCTGGGTCAGTTTGCCCCCGGGTCCACGAGCTTTCGGCCTTCAGATCCCCGGGAGAGGACCGGTCAGATTCGTGAGCCACGCTTCTCCGTAGAAACCCTCGAGCCGTATGCCCACCTCACATGGATGATCGCTCCCCGTCGCCCGCCCGGGTGCTGGTCGTGGATGACGACGCCGCCTGCGGCCGGACCGTATCGAACCTGCTATTCCGGCTCGGCGCGAAGGTCGTCGAGACGGCGATCAGTGCTGAGCAAGCGGTCGAGCGGCTGAATGCGGGTGACTTCGATCTGATCTGCTGCGATCTCAACATGCCCGGTCAGGACGGCGTGGAGACGATGCGCGTGTTCGCCGAGCGCAAGATCAAGTGCCCGATCATGATCGTGAGCGGGGCGGACATCAAGATCCTCAAAGCGGCACAGACGCTCGGCAAGAGCCGCGGTCTGGCGGTCTCGGGACTGCTCGAGAAGCCGTTTGGGCTCGAGGAAATGCGGGCCGCCCTGGCGCGCATCGCAACCCTGGCGACACCGCGCTCGAAGCGCCCGGTCCCACTCGTGAGCGCGGACGAGCTGGCGCGCGCCATCCAGGAGAACCAGCTCCTGTTACATTATCAGCCGCAGCTCAACCTGCACAGCGGAGTGCTGGAGAGCGCCGAGGCATTGGTGCGCTGGCAGCACCCGGAGCGCGGCTTTCTCGCGCCGGACGCTTTCATTTCTCTGGCGGAAGCGAGCGGACTGATCGGTCCGCTCACCGACTGGGTGATCCAGGAGGCGATCGAGCAGTGCGCCGGCTGGCGGCGCGGAGGCCTGGACATCTGTGTCTCGGTCAACCTGTCCGCGCAGACCCTGCGCGAACTCGATTTGCCCGATCGCATCACCGAGGTCACGCGCGCTGCCGGTCTCGCTCCCGAGCGCATCACGCTCGAGATCACCGAGAGCAAGTTGGCCGACGACCTCGACTCGCTGCTCGACATCACGACCCGGTTGCGCCTGAAGGGCTTCCTGCTCGCGATCGACGACTTTGGCACCGGTTTCTCCAGCTTGACGCAGCTGCGACGCTTGCCGTTCACGGAGCTCAAGCTCGACCGCACCTTCGTCAGCGGCGCCACCAGTGACGCGGATGCGCGCTCCCTGCTCGAATCGTCCGTGCAGCTCGCCAAGCGGCTGCGGCTCAAGACCGTGGCCGAGGGCATCGAGACCGAAGAAGAGTGGAACCTGCTCGTGTGGATGGGCGTCGACCTCGGTCAGGGCTACTACATGGCCCGACCGATGGCAGGCGACAAGATCGCGCCCTGGTATTCCGGCTGGCAGAGCAAGGTCGCCTGAGTCTCCCGGCGCTCGGCTCAGTCGATCGCTAGCACTTCCAGCTCGCGCGCGCCGCCGGGCTTCTCCAGGCGTACGCTGTCACCAACCTGGGCGCCCAGCAGGGCTCTGGCGAGCGGCGAGAGGAAGGCGATCTTGCCGGAGCTCGGCTCTGCTTCATCGACGCCGACGATCTGGTAGCTCTGCTCACGCCCCGCGTCGTCGAGCAACGTCACGCGAGAGCCGAAGCGCACGACGTCGGAGCCTGCGGCGTGCGGTTCGACACACTGGGCGGAGGCGATGCGCCGCTCTACCTCGTGGATGCGCGCTGCCAGGGCCAGCAGGCGCGCGCTGTCGGCGGCCTCGCGGAGCTGAGCACGGGCGGCCTCCAACGCTTCGCGCTCGGCGCGTAACAGCTCCAGCCCGCGCGGCGTCACGTAGTTCGGCACGCCGTCGGGCAGCGGGGCCCGCGGTGGCACGACGACCTCGTCGGGCGCCGCGTCTTCCTTGGTGAACGCCTTGCTCACTGCTCCGCCTCTCGCATGGACGGGAGTCTGCCACGTGCCTACGGTCACGATGAACACGGCGCGCGGCGGCGCGGCGC
>Ga0164241_10006188_pt1 | contig 10976 bp, 8 predicted proteins | sample OricomyardsoilBY_FD_108780 | JGI IMG/M metagenome (GOLD analysis project Ga0164241, IMG submission 108780) | Backyard soil microbial communities from Emeryville, California, USA - Original compost - Back yard soil (BY) | ecosystem: Environmental > Terrestrial > Soil > Unclassified | place: USA... | reverse complement strand
ACGACGCTCTCGCTGGTCGCAGGCAAACCCCCGACGCTGCTCGTGGAGGGACGCCCCTCACCGCTGATGGATCAGAAGCCGACGGCGGTGCAAGTGCGTCGTTTGGTGGCCGAGATCACGCCGAGCGAAGCGCAAGCGGATCTGAAAGGCGCAGGTCAGGCCAGGTTCAGCTATCTTTCACCGGGGTCTAAGCGGGTCGACGTCGTGGTGCTGGACTGGGGCGGGGAGACCTCGGTCGAGGTGACACCGAGCAGCGAACGAGCCCCGCAGCCCCCGAGCATGGAGCTGGAGCTCATTCCAAACGCTGTGGGGGGTGTCCATCGGAAGCTGGCGATGGGGCTCAAAGGTGGCGGCGTTGCCCCGGCGAAGGCGCCGGTGGCGCACGGGACGCCGGCGGGCGTCGGCCATGCGCTGCCGCCGGTGGCCGCGCCGGCGCCACGCGCGGCCACACCCAAACCGCAGAGCTTCGTGGACAGCGGGCGCCCCATCGACCGCTTGTTTCATCGCCTGGTGAGCGAGCGAGCCTCCGACCTGCACCTGAGCGCCAACGAAACGGCGATGATCCGCAAAGACGGAGACATGGTGCGGCTCAGCGGCGAGAGCCCGATGGACGCCACGCAGCTGCTCGCGCTGCTCGACCCGATCATTCCCGACACCAATCGCGCGCAGTTCGAGCAGGAGAACGACACCGATTTTGCTTATGCGATCGAGGGGCTCGCTCGCTTTCGAGCCAACCTGTTTCGCGATCGCCACGGTGTGGGCGCGGTCTTTCGAACCATCCCCGCGGAGATCATCCCGGCGGAGAAGCTCGGGCTCTCCAGCGCCATCACTGACCTCTGCCACCTGCACAAGGGGCTGGTGCTGGTCACGGGCCCCACGGGCAGCGGCAAGTCCACGACCCTGTGCGCGATGATCGATCTGATCAATCGCACGCGCAGCGGCCACATCATCACCATCGAAGACCCGATCGAGTTCGTGCACAACAACAAGCAGTGCTTGGTCAACCAGCGCGAAATCGGTCCACACACGCGCTCTTTCAAGCGAGCTCTCCGCGCAGCGCTGCGCGAAGACCCGGACGTCGTCCTGGTCGGTGAAATGCGCGATCTGGAGACCATCGCCATCGCGATCGAAACGGCGGAGACGGGCCATCTGGTCTTCGGTACCCTGCACACCACGACCGCCTATTCCACGATCGACCGCATCATCGATCAGTACCCACCGGACCAGCAGGAGCAGATCCGCGTGATGCTCAGCGAGTCTCTCAAGGGCGTGGTCAGCCAGACCCTGTGCAAGAAGATCGGCGGCGGCCGCGTCGCTGCTCTCGAGATCCTGCTGGTGAACCCTGCCGTGTCCAACTTGATCCGGGAGGGCAAGACGTTTCAGATCCCATCGATCATGCAGACCGCCAAGAACGTGGGTATGCGACTCATGAACGAAGCGCTCTGCGATCTCGTAGTCAGTAAGCAAGTCACGCTCGAAGAGGCGACGGCCAAGGCCGTCGACAAGACAGGGCTGACCATGGCCCTCAAGAGTAGAGGCATTGGATGAGCCAAGGAGACAATGTGCAGATGATCAAATGCTACCCCAGGCTGGCGACTGCACTGCTCATGGGGGCCTCTTGCCTGCTGTGGCCGCTCGCAGCGCGTGCCGTCACCTGTGTCGTGATCGACGAACAGCGCGACGGTCTCAGCCCAGAGGAGCGCGCCTCGGTGCGCACGCTATTGAGGACGCGCTGACCGAAGAGCACCAGACCGTGGGGCGGGAAAACTGCACGGAGACCTGGACCGTCTATCATGTGCGCCTGGGCGACAGCGTGACGGTGACGGTGCAGGGCCCGCGCGGCACGCGCAAGGAGCGCCTGAACAAGATCGAAGACCTGCCGGCCATGTACAGCCAGATGGTGCGTTCCATGCTCAGCGGCGCCGCCGCGACGACCGACAGCTCCGCCGTCGATCGCAAGAACGTCACCTCGGGCCAAAACCAGCAACAGCGCGTGCGTGCCGACGCCATTTGGTACGCCAAGCTTGGCTACGGCGCGACCAGCGCCGATGAGTTCCACGCCGGGCCTCAGTTCGGCTTCGGCCGCCGCTGGGAACTCGATCGGTTCGGCATCGATCTCGGCTTCCTCAATTTCCTGATGTACCAAAACTCCAGCGAGTTTGAGGGCGTGAGCGCGGGCTGGGTGGAGATCGGCTTCGACTATTTCTTCGAGCCGTCCGCCAACAACACCTTCTACATCGGCGCTGGCCTCAGCCTCGGCAGCCACTCGATCCCCGGCGGCTCGCGCGGCGAATTCACGGGCGGTGGCCTGCAAGTCAAAGGCACCCTCGGCTACGAGATGTTTCGCGCGAGCACCATTCGCCTGCTGATCCAGCTAGAGTCGACGGCGCCGCTGTACCGCTTGTCCCGCACCTATTACGACCCCGCCACCAGCGTCGAGAGCACAGACCACACCTACGCTCCGAACTTGCTCCTGTCGCTCGGGCTCGGCTGGGGAAACAACAACGACGACGATTAGTAGCCGGGCAAGGTTTCGCCTCGCGCCCAGGCCAACGCGCGCTCGATGAACGGCCGTTGCGCCGCGATGATTTTCTCCTGGGCCAGATGAGCGTCGAAGAACTCGGCACGGTCGACCTCCGGGAAGACTTGCAGCTGCCCGGACCCCGGCGGCCACTCGAGCTCGAACATCACGCTGCGCAGCCCGGACGGATCCCAGCCGCCCGAGAACGCCCAGGCATGCACGGTTTTTCCGCTGCTCTGTTTCACCGAGCCGAGCGTAAACAGCTCGCCCGACGGCGGATCGAAGCCGAGTTCCTCGCGGAACTCGCGCCGTGCCGCCGCCTCCAAGGACTCGCCAGGCTCGCACAGGCCCTTGGGGATGCTCCACACGCCCGCGTCCCGACGTTGAAAGTAGGGCCCACCAGGGTGCACCAACAAGACGCGCTGGCGCTCGTCCACCATGACCAAACCGGCACTGGTCTTAGCCAAAGGATCCGTCCGCGCTCGGCAATGGGAGGCCGCAGGAGAAAAAACACAGCAGGCCACGCAGCAGACGGCTGCAGCACAGTTCGGCAGCCTCCCCGGCGTGCGGCCGCTTCATGTTTACGAAGACGCCCTCGGCGTCCGATTGTCGCAGCCTCACGATGTTCCTCTAACGCTGGCGAAAGCGCCGAATGTTCCGGCGAAGGGCTCCTAGTGCCGGGCTGCCCTGGCCCGCAAGAGGCGTTTGTAGCCGCTTGCTGCTTCTCGAGCCGTTCTGGATGGGACATCTCGGACTGGCTGGACGACCTTCGATCCGGCACTAGCGCGTTAAGGCACAGTGCTTTCGTGCTGACTCCATTTAGGCGGTGAAACACCGCTCGAGGGCCCCCGCCCCGGCCCGGAGCTGAAACGCGAACGGAACCCACCGATGAGCGACCGAGTTGGCTATGCGCATCGTTGTCTCGGGCTGCACGTCGATCGCGCCCTGTATCGCGCCCTGTCGATCGCATCCGCAATCAGTTGATGCAACTCGACGGCTCGGCGCCCCGCGCCAACGCCTGCTTTGGTGCTTCGGGCGCACCGGCACCACCAAACACCCGCCCAAGGAGCAGCAAATGACGTGCGCCTCGACCAGGTGGCGTTCGTGATTCCGGAGGCTCACCTCTCTCGACCGGAGTGAACGTCCCGGCGATTGCAGTGAGGTTTTAGTTTTCCAGGAAGGTTTGCCGGCGCTGGAGTGGGCTGGGGTAACCCGGCAGGTACCCGGGCCGGGCTTGCGCGAGGCTCGCCAAATGGCATTCAATTCGAGGCAAGGAGCCCCAACCATGGCAGCCATTCGGACCTTTCTAGTTTCGAGCAGCGTTCTCGTCGCGATGGTCGGGTGTGGACCCATCGGTGGCGTCGAGACCGGAGATGCCAAGGGGCGAGGCAACGACCCGATCCTCCCGGCGTCCGCCGACACCGAGGACCGGGAGACCGCCGATCCAGTCACGGTGGTGACGGGCAACGCCACGGCCGAAAATGGAGGCGGCGCCTGTCCCGTGCCCACGGGCATGCCGGCCGCAGGAGCTCTGACCGCAAACGAGCCGCTGCCCGATCCGTTCACGTCGCTGGACGGCACCCGCATCACGCGCAAGGACCAGTGGACCTGCCGGCGCGCCGAGATCAGCGCGCAGGTGCAAGAGTACGAGCTCGGGCCCAAGCCGGCGCGACCGAGCATCCTCACGGGCACGTTCGCGAGCGATGTGCTCTCCATCACGACGGGGGAAGAGGGCAAGACCATCGATTTTACCGTCAGCATCACCCGCCCGGCCGCCGCGGCGGCGGGGCCGATCCCCGCACTGATCGCCATCGGGGGCAGCTCGCTCGATGCGACGGTGTTCGCGGAGCGAGGCATCGCCACCATCAACTTCAACAATGGCGAGATGGGCGCGCAGGGCAACATGCAGGGGATGCCCAGCACCCGCGGGCAAGGTAAGTTCTACGAACTGTACGGGGCCAACCATGGCGCCGGCTCGATGATGGCCTGGGCCTGGGGCGTGAGCCGCATCATCGATGCGCTGGAGAGCACGCCGGAAGCGAACATCGATACCAAACACCTCGCGGTCACCGGCTGTTCGCGCAACGGCAAGGGCGCGCTCGTGGTCGGTGCCTTCGACGAACGCATCACGCTCACCATCCCACAGGAATCGGGCGCGGGCGGGTCAGCAGCGTGGCGTATCTCGCGCATGCAAAATGACGCAGCCTTGGCCCTCAACCCCGCAGCTACCCCCAACGACGGTCGGGTGCAGCTCTTGGTGGATGCCCAGGGCGAACAGCCGTGGTTCCGCGAATCTTTCTCCCAGTTCAACAATATCGAGAATCGCTTGCCCTACGACCACCACATGGTGCTCGGCCTGGTCGCACCGCGCGCGCTATTCGTGATCGATAATTCCACGCAGATCTGGCTCGGCAGTGAGAGCAGTTACACAGACTCGGTGGTGGGCGGCGAAATCTGGAAGAGCCTGGGGCTCTTGGGCATGATGGGCGCTTCGCAGGTCGGAGATCACGACCACTGCGCGTTCCCCGCCAGCCAGCGCACGGAGCTGGCCGCGTTCGTGGACAAGTTCCTGCTCGACGATACCTCCGCCAACACCGAGGTCATGCACAGCGACCGCGTCACGCCGGATCTCGCGCGCTGGCAGCCCTGGACCACTCCTACTCTGGAGTAGTGGCGGTGGACGCCGCGGTCTCAGGCCCGCGGCTGCGGGCATGCACGAAATGCTCCAGATTTCCTTTCGGACCCGGCAGACACGAGTCGCAACTGCCGAGCAATTCGAAGCCCTGCGCCGGTAGTTCCGCGAGCGCGCCGCCTATGATGCGCTGGCGCACTTCTGGATCTTTGATCACTCCGCGGTGTTCGTGCGCGATCTCGCGCCCCGCCTCGAACTGCGGCTTGATCAGCGCCAGCAGCTCCCCCCCCGGCGGCAAGATGGCGCGCACCGCCGGCAACAGTTTGCCGAGGCCGATGAAGGACGCATCCAGGACCACGCCGGCGATCGGCTCCGGAAAATCTCGAGCGCCCAGGTGCCGAGCGTTGGTCGACTCGCGGCTGAGCACGCGCGGGTCCTGGCGCAGCTTTTCTGCCAGCTGACCGCGCCCCACGTCCACCGCGTACACGCGCTCGGCGCCGTGCTGCAGCAGGCAATCGGTGAAGCCGCCCGTCGACGCGCCGATGTCGAGCCAGACCTTGCCCGCGGCCACGACCCCGAGCTCGCGCAGCGCCCCCTCGAGCTTCACCCCGCCGCGCGACACATAACGGGGTAGCTCCCGCACGCTGAGCGGAGCGTCCAGCGGCAGATTGGTGCCAGGTTTGTCCAGGCGCTGCTCGCCGGAAAAAACGCGCCCGGCCAGGATGCAGCCCACGGCGACGTTCCGGGACGGCACCAGCCCGCGCTCGACCAGCAAGCTATCCAGCCGAGCCCTCCGAACACGGGTCACGCGCGCCTACCTGCCGGGCGTGCGGCTCCCGCGAAGGCCCTTTCTAGCGACGGCACGGCAGCGAGTGTGGCAGATTTTTGGGGTGGCCGCGCCGAGAGCTGTCAAACTGAACCCCATGCCAGGGAACCCAACCAGTCCATGAAGAACGCAGTCGTCTTCGACGTCGACAATACCCTGACCAGAGCGCGCGAGGCCCTGGAGCCCGCCATGACCCAGCGCCTGAGCGCGCTCGGGCGGCCCTTCGCGCTCGCCGCCGGCAGCGACCGCGAGCTGTTGATGAGCCAGTTCTTTCAGCCGCTGCACGCACAGGGCTTTCGGGGACAGTTCGACGCCTTCCTGTGCAACGGCGCGATCCGCTACCGCTGTCGCTGCGCCGCCGAGCTCGAGCTGACCACGGTGGAAGACTTTTCATTGCGCTCGCACCTGGGCGACTCGGCCTTCGAGCGGTTGCTGGCGCTCTTGGCGGGGCTGCTCGAAGATCGTGCCTTTGCCCTGCCCGCCCATGTGGCCGTGGTCGGCGAGCGGCTGATCAACCGCAGCGCCGCGCTCAACCTCGCGCCTTCGGGGCGGCAGAGCGGCGCACTCTCGGAAGCAGGCCGGCGCAGTCGCGACGACTTTGTGGCCTTCGACGCAGAGAGCGGGTACCGCGCCCGGCTGATGCCCGTGCTGCGGCAAGCGCTGGACGCCGCGTTGCCGGGCAACGATCTACAGCTGACGCTCGGCGGGCAGACCTCGTTCGATCTGGTGGTGCGCGGGCGGGACAAGAGCTACGCGGTGCGCAGCCTGCTCGCCGAGGGCATGCAACACGTGACGTACGTGGGCGACGCGCTATTTCCCGGCGGGAACGACGCGGCGGTGGTCGATTTCGTGGAGGCGTGGCCCGGCGGCAATTGCCCCGTGGACGTGATCCAGGTGCGGGACGTCGCTCACACCGCTGAGTTGCTCGACGGCTGGGCGCGGGCTGCCACGGGTCGGTAGCTCTCGGACGCAAACAGCAAGCGCCCGAGCTCGGCGCTGCAGGAGTAGCGGCAGGTGACCCGGTACACCGGCGCCGCGGGCGGGAAGTTCAGCCGCTGCGTGCCCAGCACCTCCAGCTCGAGTTGCTCCGGGCTGGCTCCGGCGCGGGCGAGCTCATTGGCGAGATAGTCGGGGACATAACCGAGCTCGCTCTGATCTGCGCGCACGATCACGAGCGCGTGCGGATTGTACAGGTTGTCGGGTTCGGCTCGCAGCGTCACACGCTCGTGCGGTTGCAGGTTCTGCAGCACCTCCGCCGAACCTGGAGCGCGGCCGACTCCGCGCGCGTCGAAGACACCCCAGCGCCGTCCCGACGGGTCGCGCAAGGGAGCAGAAAACGCTTCCAGGCGCTCGGGCGCAGCGCTGGGCGCTCGCCGCACGAAGATCGTGATGGGCGCCGCGTCCAGCGCCTCTCCGGACAGTCCTGCCGGTTCCACACTGCTGGCACGCGGGCGGCCCGACGCGGAACGATTCTCAAACAGCGCGGGCAACTCGGCGCTGACATGGACCCGCTCGATGTCCTCGAGTCCGGGCAAGCCGACAAACCCTCGCTCCCGAGCCGCTCGAACCGCCTCGATGTACGCGAACTCGTATTCGCCGCTGCGCCGGCGAGTCAGCCGAGCGATCGGAAAAATGCGGCGCGACTCCGGCTCTTGCCAGGCGACAAACAGCGTTCGGACGATCGGGTTCATGGATACAAAATGCGGCGAGCAGGCGCGCAGAGATACTCGAGCACGACCAGTGTCGCTACTGTCCCCAATCTAAGCTTCGGGACCATGAAATCAACGGTGTCCCGGCCAAAAGTAGCAGCAGGTCGCCGGCGCACGGGAGAGGGCAGGACCAAAGATGATCGCACAATTACTCTCGCACGGGTGGGTGACGCAGGGACTGGCCGCCGGCGCAGGACCCTTCGGAGCCTGGTTCTGGGCGCTGCTCTGCGCGTTGCCGGTCGCCCTCAGCAGCGTGCACACCGGCGCCGCCGAGCCCTCCGGGGCACGCCTCGCGGCGCAGCGCTTGCGGAATGCTACACCGGTCGGGCAGCGCAGTCAGCTGGACCAGCCGTTCACGGATACGGCGCGCAGCGATTGGAGCTACGTGCCGCGCAGCCGCAGCGGCGTCGCATGGCGAGACATGAACGCCGCGCAACGCGAGGCGGTGACCCAGCTCTTGCACACGGCGCTGACGGACGCGGGCGTGGACAAAGCGCGCGCGATCATGGCCCTGGAAATTGCGCTGCGTGAGCTCGAGACGGTCGGCCGCTCCCGCGATCCGCAGAACTACGCCATCGCGCTCTTCGGCTCGCCCGAGCCGAGTTCATCGGGGCCCGGTCCATCGGAGCCGCAGGCGGCCTGGGGCTGGCGCATCGAGGGCCACCACCTCTCGCTGCATTTCACCTTGCTCGGCGACCGTTATGTCTCCACGTTGCCGCAGTTCATGGGCGCGAACCCGGCGCTCGTACCGCGCGACATGGCTCCCGGCCCCAGTGGCGAGGCCGGGCCACGCAAAGGCGTGCGGGTGCTGGGGGAAGAAGAGGACCTGGCTCGGCAGCTGCTCGCGGCGCTCACGCCTGCGCAGCGTGCCTCGGCGCTCTTCAGCGCCCAGCCCTATGGTGACATCGTGAGCAAAAATGCCCGGCAGCTGAGCCCGCTATCGCCCGTCGGGATCGGCATGAACGAGCTGTCGGGCGCGCAGCAGGCGCTGGTCCTGAAGCTGATCACCTCGTTTGCTTCGCACCTCCAGCCCGAGCTCCTGGAGGCTCGGCTGGCCCGGGTGCGCGCCGGGCAACTGAGCACGATCCGTTTCGGCTGGGCCGGCTCCGTGGTGCGCGGAGAGCCGTATTACTTCCGGATTGCCGGGGCCAGCTTCCTGATCGAGTTCGACAACTCAGGCGGCAATCATGTGCACTCCGTGTGGCGTGACGCCGAAGGTGATTGGGGAAGAGACATTCTCGCTGATCACTACCGGCGCGCGCCGAGCCAGGGCCACTCGCACCAGCACTGAGCGCCGGCTGCAACGCTGCGACAAATTTCACGACCTCTCCAGCGCCGGGGGCTGCGAATCACCCCAGGTCGACACTAGACTCCGGGCACGGCATTTTCGAGGGAGGCTCCAGGTGAACGACGTCCAGTTGGGTTCGAGGTCACGCCGCGCTCGCTACGGTTCCCGCTACGGTTCCGTAGTGCTCGGCGCGACGGTGGGTATGTGCACGATCGCCGCGGACAGCAGCGCTTCACCAGCGGAGAGCAGTTTTCAGAAGGTCACGCTGAACGACGCACCCGGCGAACCGATCGGGTTGGTCGTGCTTCCGGATGGGCGCGTGCTGCACACGACCCGCGCCGGGCGTGTGCTGCTGCACGATCCGAGCAGCGGTCTGAACAGTCTGGCAGGCACCATTCCCGTGTATCAGCACGATGAAGAGGGGCTGCAGGGCATCGCCATCGATGCACAGTTCGCTCAGAACCACTGGCTGTACATCTACTACTCCCCCCCGCTCGCCACGCCGACGGACGATCCGGCAACGCCCGACATCAACGAGGGCGACGCGCCGCTCACGGGCACGGCCGCCGATTTTGCGCCGTACCGCGGGGCCATGCGCCTGGCGCGCTTCAAGCTGGAAGACAACCAGATCGTGCTCGCGTCCGAGCAGAGCTTGCTGGAGGTCCCGGTCGACCGCGGCATTTGCTGCCACGTCGGTGGACAGATCGACTTCGACGCGGACGGTAACCTGTACCTCTCCACGGGCGACGACACCAACCCGTTTGCGTCCGATGGCTACGCTCCGATCGACGAGCGCCCCGATCAAAACCCCGCGTACGACGCGCAGCGCAGCGCGGCCAACACCAACGATCTGCGCGGCAAGCTGCTGCGCATTCATGTGGAGGCAGACGGCAGCGTCACGATCCCGGCAGGCAACCTGTTTCCGCCCGGCACGCCGCAGACGCGCCCCGAGATCTACGCGATGGGCTTTCGTAATCCCTTCCGCTTTGCGGTCGATCGACGCCGCGGCGTCGTCTACCTCGCGGACTACTCGCCGGACGCCATCGATCCCAATCCCGAACGAGGGCCTGCCGGGCAAGGCAAATGGGTCATCGTGCGCAAGCCGGGCAACTATGGTTGGCCGTATTGCGCCACGCCCTCGCTCCCCTATCGCGACTTTGATTTTGCGACAGGCGTGTCTGGGCCCGACTTTGACTGCAGCGCACCGGTCAATGAATCGCCGAACAACACTGGCCTTCGACAGCTGCCGCCGGTCGTGACACCGGAGGTCTGGTATGCCGCCACGCCCTCCGTGGAGTTTCCGGAGCTCGGCGCAAACGGCGTGGGACCGATGGCAGGTCCAGCGTATGTCTACGATCGCGAGAGTGTATCGCCGAACAAGTGGCCCGAGTACTTTGACGGCGTTCCGATTTTCTATGAGTGGACGCGCGACGCACTGTTCGAGTTTCGGCTCGATGAGAGCGGGAACTTTCAGCAGATCCGACCGCTCTTGCCCTCCCTCTCGGTGCAGAACCCGATCGACATGGAGTTCGGTCCGGACGGGTCGCTCTACGTGCTCGAATACGGCGACGGCTATTTCTCTGAAAACCCCGAGGCGCAGCTGTCGCGCATCGACTTCGTGTCGGGCAACTTCACGCCCATTCCGGTCGTCACCGCGGATCGCAGCTTTGGTCTCGCACCGCTGACGGTGCAGCTCTCGAGCGCGGGGACGTCCGATCCGGACGGCGATCAGCTCACCCTCGGTTGGGATCTCGACGCGAACGGCAGCATCGACACGATGGACCCCAATCCGATCGTGACCTACGAGCAGAATGGCAGCTATACCCCCGTGCTGCGCGTGATTGATAGCACGGGGCGCACGGCAACGGCGGCGGCGCGCATCACGGTCGGCAATGTGCCACCGGTGGTGCAGTTCGTTACGCCGGCGTTCGGCGACGCCTTCGAGTTCGGTCAAACGGTGAACTACGAAGTGATCGTCAGTGACAACGGACCTGTGGATT
>Ga0164241_10006187_pt1 | contig 10979 bp, 10 predicted proteins | sample OricomyardsoilBY_FD_108780 | JGI IMG/M metagenome (GOLD analysis project Ga0164241, IMG submission 108780) | Backyard soil microbial communities from Emeryville, California, USA - Original compost - Back yard soil (BY) | ecosystem: Environmental > Terrestrial > Soil > Unclassified | place: USA... | reverse complement strand
TCGGCTCAGTCCCTCGTTCCTCGGGTCTGAGTCGACGCTCCTCGACCGCCGGTTGGGACCCGGTGGTCGAGGAGTGAGCGCCAGCGAGCGTCACGAGACCCGGTGACGGTGTCTGTGGTCCTGGCCCCAGGCGACGGTCGCGGGGTCTCGTGACGACCGTCGGTGGGGACCCGGTGGTTGAGGAGTGAGCGCCGGCGAGCGTCTCGAAACCCCGGGAGATGCCTGCGGTCCGGGCCCCGCACATGGTCAGCTGGCCTCGTCGACCGTTGGTGAAGGCGTGTAGTTGCCCTCATGCGTCCGGCCACACCTCGGGTGAGCATGCCGCGGCCAGGCCGCGTCGGGCTGCGGCGGCCAGGGGTTGCAGCGCGGCCCGACGGGCCGCCGTCTCGGCCGAGCTGACCGCACCGCCCTCGTCCTCGAGGGCGAGGGCGACGATGGCGCGGGCGTGGAGTGACCGCGCAGCCAGCCCCGCACAGCGGCCCGGCGTGCCGGGGGGAGGAGCAAGTCGCGGCGCACGGTGGAGGTCCATCAGGGCGTCCGCAGCCTCGGGCCGCCAGCGCGCGACGTCGAGGGCCACCAGAGCGCTAGCCGACTCCTGGAGGGCGCGACGGAGCCCGCGGTCAGCCTCCCCGACGTCGACCAACTGACGAGGAGAAGCGGCGTACGCCGTCCACTCGACGGCACCGCCGACCCGGCGTGGCACCAAGCCGATCGCACCCGCGACCACGGCCTCCTCGGCCACCAGCGCGGCGGTGCTGAAGTCGGCCGGGCCACCGATACCCACAGGGTCGCCGGGCCCGGGAAGGGCGAGTCCGAGAGTCGGGACCGCGGAGATCCGGAGCTCGGCCAGTGCCCGCGCCAACGGCACCGACCCCTCCACGTCCGGCAGTCCCGCGACGACATGAGTGGCGTCGTCTCCGATGACCGCGTCCAGCACGAGGTCGATGACGACGTGGCCACGCAACCACGCCGTCCCCCACCACGCCAGACGCGCCGAGACCGGAAGATGAGGCTCCACGACCTCGACATTAGGGTCGTCTCATGGTCGCGGTCATCGAGTTCGCCGACGTGACCGTGCGACGGGGGTCGGCGACCCTGCTCGACACGATCTCGTGGCGGGTCGCGGAAGGGGAGCGCTGGGTGGTGCTCGGGCCCAACGGAGCCGGCAAGACCACGCTCCTCCAGGTCGCCTCGGCCCAGATCCATCCCACCGATGGGGTGGCCGGCATCCTGGACGAGGTGCTCGGCACCGTCGACGTGTTCGAGCTGCGGCCTCGGATCGGGCTCACCAGCGCGGCCATCGCCGAGCGCATCCCTCGAGACGAGCGGGTGCGCGACGTCGTCGTCAGCGCTGGGTACGCCGTGATCGGTCGCTGGCGCGAGGACTACGACGACCTCGACCACGAACGAGCCCGCGAGCTGCTGGCCCAGGTCCGCTCCGACCACCTCCTGGACCGCACCTTCGGCACCCTGAGCGAGGGGGAGCGCAAACGGGTGCAGATCGCCCGGGCGCTGATGACCGACCCCGAGCTGCTGCTCCTCGACGAGCCGGCGGCCGGGCTCGACCTCGGCGGGCGCGAAGACCTCGTCTCCACGCTGTCCACGCTCGCGCTCGATCCCAGGTCACCCGCGACCGTCCTCGTGTCCCACCACGTGGAGGAGATCCCGCCGGGGTTCACCCACGCAATGCTGCTGCGCGCCGGGCGCGTCGTCGCCTCGGGGCGGATCCGTGACGTCGTCACCGAGGACCATCTCAGCGAGGCGTTCGACATGCCGCTGGTGCTGGCGTTCGAGGGCGGCCGGTGGACCGCTCGTCGTCGCATCCGACGGCGCTCGGATGCATGAGAGCCGTTGCGCGATCCCGCGTGACCTCGGGAGATAGGCTCTTGACGTGGAGTGGCTGGGTGATCACCTCTGGGCCGCCTGGCTGGTCCTTGCGGTCGGTCTCGGCGCGGCCGAGATGCTGAGCCTGGACCTGATCCTCCTGATGCTCGCGGTCGGTGCGTTCGTCGGTGTCCTTGCGGCGCTGGTGGGGCTTCCGTTCGTGCTGCAGGCCCTGCTGGCCGCCGGCGGCGCCGCCGCGATGCTCGCGCTGGTGCGGCCCAATCTCGTCAAGAAGCTCCACCAGGGGCCAGACCTGGTGACCGGCCACAACCGCCTGGTCGGCCAGCAGGGCGTGGTCACCGAAGAGCTGTCCGCCCACACCACGGGACGAGTGAAGGTCGCAGGTGAGGTCTGGTCGGCGGCGCCCTACGACGAGACCCTCACCATCGGACCCGGCGCGGTCGTCGAGGTGTTCGCGATCCGCGGCGCCACGGCGTACGTCTATCCCGTGGGCGAGCTTCCGTGAGTCCGACTCCCAGTCCGTCCATCGAGAGGAACCACCTGTGACCGCCCTCTACATCGTCGTGGCGATCATCGTCCTGTTCGTGATCGTGCTCCTGGCGAAGACCGTGCGGATCATCCCGCAGGCCCGGGCCGGCATCGTGGAGCGCTTCGGCAAGTACAAGGAGACGCTGCCCGCCGGCCTGAACGTCGTGGTCCCGTTCGTGGACCGGGTGCGGTATCTGATCGACCTGCGCGAGCAGGTGGTCAGCTTTCCTCCTCAGCCGGTGATCACCGAGGACAACCTCGTCGTCTCGATCGACACCGTCATCTACTTCCAGGTGACCGATCCGATCGCTGCGACCTACGAGATCGCGAACTACATCCAGGCGATCGAGCAGCTGACCATGACCACGCTGCGCAACATCGTCGGTGGGATGGACCTCGAGGAGACGTTGACCAGCCGTGACCAGATCAACTCCGGCCTGCGCGGCGTGCTCGACGAGGCGACCGGCAAGTGGGGGATCCGGGTCAACCGCGTCGAGCTCAAGGGCATCGACCCGCCTCCCTCGATCAAGGACTCGATGGAGAAGCAGATGCGCGCCGACCGCGAGAAGCGCGCCACCATCCTGACGGCGGAGGGCGGTCGGCAAGCCGCGATCCTGACCGCCGAGGGCGACAAGCAGTCGGCGATCCTCACCGCCGAGGGCGCCCGCGAGTCGCAGATCCTGCGGGCGCAAGCCGACCGCGAGGCCGCGATCCTGCGCGCGCAAGGAGAGGGGCAGGCCATCCAGACGGTCTTCCAGGCGATCCACGACGGGAAGCCGGATCAATCGCTGCTGGCCTACCAGTACCTCCAGATGATGCCGAAGATCGCCGAGGGCGACGCGAACAAGGTGTGGGTGATCCCCTCGGAGATCACCAAGGCACTCGAGGGGCTGGGGTCGTCGATCCACGAGATCGCCGGCATCCCGAAGGAGTCCGGAGGACCGAGCAAGCGCGTCGACATGGGGTCCACCGAGACGGCGAAGCTGTCGCTCGACACGGACCGGGAGCTGACCAGCGCCAACAAGGCGGTCGAGGACGCGATCGCCGAAGCCGAGCACGCCGCGAACCCGGGCGCGCATGCCGCGCCGAAGCCCGATCCCTCGTCGGGAGCGGCCGGCGCGGACGACGTACCGGATGCGCCCCTCCCGCCGACGACCGGCGGTGACGACGCCACGGGGGCTCCGCCCGAGCAGTGACCCTCCTCCAGATGGTGGCCGTGCTCTTCGCGGGCCTGGCCGCCGGGGCCATCAACACGGTCGTGGGGTCGGGGACGCTGATCACGTTCCCGACCCTGATCGCCTTCGGCGTACCGCCGGTGACCGCCAACGTGTCGAACACCATCGGACTGGTGCCCGGCGTGGCCTCGGGCACCGTCGGCTACCGCCGCGAGCTGAAGGGCCAGCGGGCACGCGCGATCAGGTTGGGTTCTGCGTCGGTCCTGGGCGGCATCGCCGGTGCCGTCCTGCTCCTGTCGTTGCCCGAGGGGGCGTTCTCGGCGATCGTGCCGGCCCTGGTCCTGGTGGGCCTGCTCCTGGTCGTGCTCCAGCCGCGGATCTCCGCGTGGGTGGACCGGCGGCACGAGGGCGCGCGTGGGGAATTCGGTCCGTGGTGGGTCTGGCCGGCCGTCTTCGGCACGGCCGTGTACGGCGGCTACTTCGGCGCGGCGCAGGGCGTGATCCTGATGGGGGTGCTCGGGATCGGCATCGCCGACGGCCTGCAACGCCTGAACGGACTCAAGAACGTCCTCGCCGGTCTCGTCAATGGGGTCGCCGGCGTGATCTTCGTGGTCGTCGCCGACGTCGACTGGACGGTCGTCGCCCTGATCGCGGCCGGGTCGATCGTCGGCGGTCAGCTCGGCGCCACCGTCGGTCGACGGCTCTCTCCGTTCGTCCTCCGGATCGTGATCGTGGTGGTCGGCCTCGTCGCCCTCGCCTCGTTCCTGCTGAACTGACGGGTGCCTGTGCGGGCTCCAGGCGGCGGTCCCCGAACCGGGTATGCCTCGACGTCGAGGGACCTGTGGGCGGCGACCGCGCGTGGACATCGGCCGAGGACCCTCACGGTGAACCACCCGTTTGAGTCATGGACTCACCGACACCGACCCGGCCAGGATCTCGCCCGGGGGCACCTGTAGCCACCCGGGTCAGGGGGATCCAAGTGAAGTATGCGATCGGTCACGGCGGACCAGGGCCGCGCCGTCGCGGGACACATTTCGTCGCTCGAACTGCCGTTGCGCTCGCGACGGCCCTCGTGGTCGTCGTGGTGGCCAGCATCGGCAGCGGCGCGCAGGGCGCGCCGAAACCCAAGGGAGTCAAGGGGGCGACTGGGACCTCGACCGTATGTGGGCAAGCCGCCACGGTGAACGATCCGGAGCCGGCCGCGAACCTCACCGCGGCGGGAGTCGCGCCGCTGGACCTCGCCAAGTGGTTCGGTGACAAGGCATCCTCCGCGATAGCCGGCCACGTGGGGGTGATGGGCTTCGACTACGTGAGCCGGCTGGCCCTGTTCCACCAGATCTTCCCCGAGTCGTCGGAGGATCGGATCCTCGACCAGCTGAAGGACATCAGCCTCCAGCTCGGCGCCATCCAGGCGCGACTCGACCGGATCGGTGACCAGCTCAACCAGGCCATCGGTGAGGCGAGGCAGGCTCACTTCGACGACGTCCTGCGCGACATCTGCAAGCGCGTGAACGACGCCAAGGACCTCTACACGCAGTTCTATGTCCCGGTCATCGACGCCGGCACCGCTCTCGGCACGATCCTGGAGTCGCCGAACCCCGAGCTCGCAGACGTGACGATCGGTGATCTACCCGATCAGGTTCGCGAGCTGTACACCACGTCGACGTCTCCGTGTAACACGGAGAAGACGAAGATCACGTGCTGGACCCCCCGCGAGCTCGTGGACGTCCGGATGACGGCGTTCGCCGACGAGTTCAAGCGGCGACAGGGCGCTTCGATCGCTCGTGAGATCTCTGACTCACTCCGGCCGACCGGGCTACAGACGAGCGTGATGTCCGCCTACGGCAAGGTCTTGATGGCGAACCGGTTCCTCACCTCCGACGACTCCGACCAACTCCTCGGGCTTTACGGAGAGTTCGCGCAATCCGAGGCGCTGGCGGCGTGGATGGCAGGGGAGTACTTCACCTACGACGACACGATTCAATCCCCCGACGTGGTGTTCAAGAACTACCTCAAGAACACCCAGGACGAGAAGGCGATCCTGCCTCCCCGGATCCCACAGGGAATGGTGATCGACCTCGGGGTGAAGAACGCACCGAACACCAAGAACCGGCCGATCTGGACCCTGGCGAGCACGCAGGACCAGAACTTCTGGCCGACGGGCACGGAATTTGACCAGAACGATCTGGTCGCGACGACCAGTGGGGCCGTGGAGGCGATCGCGGCACTGAAGGGCACGCCCTGTGCGGGCCCCGCCTGCTTCAAGACCTGGCACCTGCCCAGCAGGGTCGAGCTGGAGAACCTGATGTCCGACGGGTGCGTCATCGACTCGTCGAAGAACCCGCCCCAGTTCGTGCCGAAGACCTGCGTGTCCAACGTCAAGACGGGCACCGGCGGCGACAACGTCGCGGGCTACCTCGCCAACCTCATCCCGAACGATGCCACCTGGCAGGGGATCTTCTGTGATCGCACCAACGCCCCCGCCGGGGGGAGTGCCCCCGCCACGTGTCCATTCCCGGTGACCCAGCACACGTTCATCTGGAGCAGCACGCCTGTGTCCCAGTGGATGACGTGCGGCCATACGGCGCTGAACATCTCCATCTACAAGCGCCGGTACTGGCTGGGCCAGGCCATTCCGATGCAGGCGACCAACCTCGACAAGGCCTGGACCCGCTACCCGACGCTGCCCGACTACGCCGACGGCTACGACTTGGGCAACTCCAACAACTCGCATGCGCGATGCGACGCGACCGCTGCGAACCGGCTTGCCAGGCCCGAGAGCAAGGGGGTGGTCCTCGGGGTCGACACCACGGGCACCGTCGAGTTCATGGCACAGCCCTAGCACGAGAGTCTTCGGTGGTCGTGCCGGGGCGGCGTCAGGGGCGGCGCTGAACTGGAACGGCTGCGACTTTTTTACCCGAGTTCACGCTCAATTTGCCTGGGCGGGGCCCCTGACCGACCTACCATCGGGCCATGTCCGAGGCGTGGGTCGAGCGAGTCCCAGAACCGGAGCTCCCCAGCGGCTACACGATGTCGTCGATGTGTGCGCGCACGTTGCTCGCCGCGCTGGAGGCGCACCGCGTCTCGGTCGTGGTGGGTGGCGGCTGGGCCGTCGACGGGCTCGTCGGCCGGGAAACGCGCGAGCACGCCGACCTCGACATCTGGGTCGATGCACGCGAGACCCACTCGCTGTTCACGGCCTTCGCGGAGCTGGGTCTCGACCGAGTCCTGCCGTGGCCGGGTGACCGTCCGTGGAACTTCGTGCTCCACGACGGTGTGAGCCGACGCGTCGACCTTCATCTGTACGAAAGCCTCACCGACGGGTGGCTCCACTATGGCGGGGTCACGACGCCGTTCATCTTCACCATCGACGACTTCGCCGGCCAGGGCGTGATCGCCGGGAAGTCGGTCCGGTGTGAGTCGCCGGAGTTCGCGCTCCGCAACCACACCGGGTACCCGACGCGGGACGTCGACCGGCACGACGTCGCGTTGCTGTGCGAGACCTTCGGTCTCGAGTCGCCCGAGGGGTACGTCTAGACCAGGCCGCCGCGACACTGGGCGAGCCCACGGTCGCACGAAACAGCCGAGCTCTGGCCTCAGGGCTCGACGTACGCCGTCAGCCAGCGGCCGAGCTCGTCGAACGCACGGGCGCGCGGCTCCTCGCGGGAGAGGAAGACGTCGTGCCGAGCGCCCTCGATCCCGACGTAGGTCACATGCCGTCCCACGCAGGACGACCAGCGCCGGATCTGCTCGACATCGAGCACGATGTCGGTCGAGTGGACGTCCTCACCCGGCTCGGTCGGGGAGGAGGACCGGGTGCTGGACAGCACCAGAGCGGGGAACGTCAGGTCCAGGCCTCGGTGCAGCGCCGCGTGGCCGCGCCGGACCGCCGCCAGCCACCCGGCGTACGCCGGCCACGACTCGATCGGCTTCCAGGCGAGGTCGAAGTCCCACTCGCCCTCGTGGTCGCGATGTAGCGACCGCGCATAGAGCCCGGTCACGGTCCGGGGGATGATCCGCATCGGCTGTCGCTTGGCGATCTGCTCCACCACCGGCGTGAGCCCCAGCCGGACCCACGTCTTGCCCTGCAGGTCGAGCCAGGGGGCGTTGAGGACGATCGCCTCGGCTTTGACATCCCGACCCTCCGCACGACGCGCGTCGGCCCAGAGCGGCAGGATCAGGCCTCCGGTCGAGTGCCCGCTCAGGACGACGTGCGCGTGGTCGGACGCGACGCGGTCCCAGGCGAGGTCGAGCTCCGGGTGGTAGTGGGCCAGGTCCGCGATGTAGTTCGGGGTCTGGTGGGGGAGGATCGATCGGCCGTACTTGCGCAGGTCGAGGGCGTAGAACTCGTAGCCACGCTCGGTCCACCACTCGGCGTACGCCGTCTGGAAGAAGTAGTCGGCGAAGCCGTGGACGTGAAGTACTGCCCGGTCGGTACGCCGTTCGGCCTGAGCCGGTCCGGCGGGCCGGTGCACGAGGGTCGCGACGACCTGACCCTCTTCGTCGTCGGGCAACACCAACGTGTCGGCCGTGTACGGCGGCCCCAGGACGTCGGGTCGGCTGTCGTCCCTCGGGCCCCCGGCAGTCATGGGCCACATCCTGCCAAGGAGGGCCGGTCTCGTGTCAGCCGGAGCCGAGAACCACCCAGCGATCGGTCCGGGCCCGCCAGACCATCCCGACGAGCCGGATGACGATGAACGCCGTCAGGCCGGCCCAGACGCCGCCGATGCCCCAGTCCCAGTGAGCGGCGGCGAGGGTGATCGGGACGAACCCGCCGAGGGCCGCGACGAGGGTGATGGTGCGCATGAAGGCGACGTCCCCCGCACCGATCAGCACCCCGTCCAGCCCGAAGACGATGCCGGCGGCCGGCAGCATCGCCACGAACCACGGCCAGAGCACGTGGGCTTGGTGCCACACCGCCGGCGATGACGTGAACAGTCGGGGGATCACCCACCAGCCGGCGGCGTACAGGGCTGCGAAGGCGGTCCCTGCACCGGCGCTCCAGCACGAGACCTGGACCGCGACCCGTCGCGCAGCAGAGGCGTTGCTCGCGCCCAGAGCGGCACCGACCAGGGACTGGGCGGCGATCGCGAACGCGTCGAGCAGCAAGGCCGTGAACAGCCACAGCTGCATCCCGATCTGGTGCGCGGCGATCTGTGCGGTGCCCATCCGGGTGGCCACGCCGGCAGCGACCATGAACGCCGCCTGGAACGCCGCGGCTCGGACGATCAGGTCGCGGCCGAGCACGAGCTGGGCCCGCATCACCTCCAGGTGGGGCGCGAGCGACGTGCCTTGCTGGCGCGCCTCACGGTGCAGCGCTCGCAGGAACAGCGCCGCCGCCACGATCTGGGCGCCGAGGTTCGCCCACGCCGATCCGTCCAGGCCGAGGCCCAACGGGTAGACCAGGATTGGAGAGGCCGCCGCCGACAGCCCGTTGGCCACCAGCACGATCGCGACGGGTGCCCGGGTGAGCTGCACGCCGCGCATCCAGCCGTTGCCGGCGAGCACGAGCAACACCATCGGCATCCCGCACAGAGCGATGCGGAACCAGCCTTCGGCCGGGTCGTGCAACGAGGACGACCCGGTGAGCACGCCCACGAGCGGGTCCGCCACGAGCTGACCGACCAGGACCACCACGACCCCGATCCCGATCGCGAGGTAGGACGCCTGCACGCCCTCCGCGATCGCTCGCTCCCGCTGCCCGTTCCCGAACCAGCGGGCGGCCCGAGCCGTCGTGCCGTACTCCACGAAGGTGCCGACGATCGCGAGCAGTGCCATCAGCGTGATGCCGACGCCGAGGGCACCGAGTGCCTGGGCACCGAGGTGGCCGACGACGGCGGTGTCGACCAGGAGGTACAGCGGCTCGGCGGCCAGCACCAGGAACGCCGATGTGGCCAAGGCCAGCATCCGGCGGACCGTGACTCGTTCCGGAACGGTCGCGTGTGGCCCACCTGGGACCGACACGCCCGACAGGTCCTCCGAGGTCACTACCCAGGCGTATCAGGTCGCTCCGACACCGCGGCGTCCACCCCGCGCCGCGTTCACCAGCGCCTCGAACAGCCGGGCGTCCTCGCCGACCTCCGGGTGCCACTGCACGGCCAGGCAGAACCGCTCGCCCGCGAGCTCCATGGCCTCCAGGGAGCCGTCGTCCGCCCAGGCGGTGGCCGTGAAGCCGGGGTGGGACTCGACCGTCTGGTGGTGGTGACAGCCAACCCGGACGGTGTCGCCGACGAGCTCCCGGAGCGTCGATCCCTCGGCCGTCGAGACCCGGGTGTCCCCGAACACGTCGGCACCGGGGTTGTGCTCCTCGTGCCCGACCAGGTCGGGGGTGTGCTGGTGCAGCGAGCCGCCGGCAGCCACCGCCATCAGCTGCATGCCGCGGCAGACGCCGAGCGTGGGCAGTCCCACCGGGTCCGCAGCGCGCAGCAGGGCCAGCTCCCAGGTGTCCCGGTCCTCACGCCACGAGACCGTGTGGGAGTCGGGATCCTGTCGGTACCGATGGGGGCTGACGTCGGCGCCGCCGGTCACCACCAAGCCGTCGAGCCGGCCGACGACGACCTGGGCGACCTGGTCGGAGCCGGACGCCGGCGGCAACAGGACCGGGATCCCGCCCGCGGCCAGGATCGCGTCGGCGTACTGGGCGTGCAGCAGGTCGGCGGTCGTGTCCCACACACCCCAACGCGCGCGTTCGCGGTACGTCGTCAGGCCGATGACGGGCCGGTGCCCCACCTCCGGCGTCAGCTGCGCAACCACGAGTCAGAGGGGCGTGACGTAGGCGCCCGAGATGCCGCCGTCGACGAGGAAGGTGTTGGCGGTGATGAACGATGCGTCGTCGGAGGCGAGGAACAGCACGGCGCTGGCCAGCTCCTCCGGTTCGCCGAAGCGACCCATCGGCACGTGCACCAGTCGCCGCGCCGCCCGCTCGGGATCCTTGGCGAAGAGCTCCTTCAGCAGCGGGGTGTTCACCGGACCGGGGCACAGCGCGTTGACCCGGATGCCCTCGCGGGCGAACTGCACGCCGAGCTCGCGGCTCATGCTGAGCACGCCGCCCTTCGAGGCCGAGTAGGAGATCTGCGACGTGGCCGCGCCCATCACCGCGACGAAGGACGCCGTGTTGATGATCGAGCCCTTGCCCTGCTCGAGCATGTACGGGATCGCGGCCTTGCAGCACAGGTAGACGCTGGTCAGGTTGACCTCCTGCACCTTGCGCCACGCCTCGAGGTCGGTGTCCAGGATCGAGTCGTCCTCGGGCGGGCTGATGCCGGCGTTGTTGAAGGCGATGTCGACCGAGCCGTAGGTGTCCTTCGCCGTCTTGAACAGCGCGTCGACCTCGTCCTTGTCGGTCACGTCGACGTGGACGTACGTCGCGACCTCGGCCCCACCGAGCTCGGCCACGATCTCGGCCCCGCGCTCGTCGTTGAGGTCACCGAT
>Ga0164241_10006186_pt1 | contig 10980 bp, 7 predicted proteins | sample OricomyardsoilBY_FD_108780 | JGI IMG/M metagenome (GOLD analysis project Ga0164241, IMG submission 108780) | Backyard soil microbial communities from Emeryville, California, USA - Original compost - Back yard soil (BY) | ecosystem: Environmental > Terrestrial > Soil > Unclassified | place: USA... | reverse complement strand
GGATCGGCACGCCCCAACTGCGCTGGCGCGAAATGCACCAGTCGGGACGCGATTCGACCGCGCCTTTGATGCGATTGACGCCCCAATCGGGAATCCAGTTCACATTGCCGATTTCGTTCAATGCGCGGTCACGAAATTTGTCGTGATCAATTTTGATGAACCACTGATCCATCGCGCGAAAAATAATCGGCGTTTTGCTGCGCCAGCAATGTGGGTAGCTGTGATGATAATTTTCCTGATGCAACAGCGCGTGACGCAAACGCAGTTCGTGCAAAACAATTTCATTGGCGTCGCTTTTGCCGTGTTTTTCCAGAATGGATTTGCCGAGCATTTCGGCGGGCATTTGCTGTTCCACCGGCAAATCGTTCGTGTGGGCAAACGCGCCGTCATCGTTGACCGGCGAATAAACCGGCAGGCCGTTTGCGCGGCCTAAATTATAGTCGTCCTGGCCGTGGCCGGGTGCGATGTGAACAAAACCAGAACCGGTGTCGCTGGTGACAAAATCGGCGGCAAACAATTTTCCGGCGCGGTTGCAGAACGGATGTTGGTATTGAATCGTCGCGAGTTGCTCGGTTGGAAACGGCGTCTCGGTAAAATCCGTCCAACCGCATTTTTCGGCAATCTTGGACAACAAGCCGCGAAACACGATGAAGTTCTCTTCGCCAACTTTCGCGGTGACGTATTGAAAATCTTTGTTGTAGGCGACGGCGAGATTTGCGGGCAACGTCCACGGCGTGGTCGTCCAGATGACGATGAATGTTTTTTCTTTGCCGATGACGGGAAATTTGACGAACACGCTTTGGCTGACGTGGTCTTTGTATTCGACTTCGGCTTCGGCGAGCGCGGTGCGGCAGGGAATGCTCCAATAGACTGGTTTTTTACCGCGATAGACAAAGCCTTTTTCCACGATGTCGGCAAACAGACGCAATTCGTCGGCTTCGTATTCCTTGTTCAGCGTGAGATACGGATTTTCCCAGTCGCCGAGGACGCCGAGACGTTTGAACTGGCCGCGTTGCAAGTCAATATATTTACGGGCGTAGGCTTCGCAGGCTTTGCGAATAGTCGCGGCATCGGCGGCGGTATCGCCAGCCTTGCGCATCTCCTGGGAGACTTTGAATTCGATGGGGAGGCCGTGGCAATCCCAGCCAGGGATGTAAGGCGCGTTAAACCCGCGAAGGGTTTTATACTTGATGATGATGTCCTTGAGAATCTTGTTGAGCGCGGTGCCGATGTGGACATCGCCATTCGCAAACGGCGGGCCGTCGTGCAGGACGAATTTTTCGGCGTTTTTGCGGGATGCCTGAATCTGGGAGTAAAGATTGGCGGCTTCCCATTTTTTCAAACGCGCCGGTTCGCGGGTGACGAGGTCGGCCTTCATCGCGAAGTCCGTGCGCGGCAGATTCAAGGTGTCTTTGTATTCCATGGCAAAATGAAGCAAGAACGGTAGCAGCGGGGAAAAAACCTGTCAACGAACGTAAAGGGATTCAACGCCTGACCGTAAAAAGAAAAAACCGGGTTAGTCAGCCAGAGGATGGCCGAAGAACCCGGGGAATTCAGAATGAGCACAACGTAAGATTACGGAGAACTCGCGCCCCGGACTGCACTCACGCCGGGGCCGAAATTGTAAAATTCAAAGATCAAGTTGCGAACGGTTATCACTGGCAACTGATGACATTAAATCATGGGTTCTTATTTTTGTCAACATGATTAAAAAAGTATTAGCATAAGTTTTGACTCAGTGAGATTTCATTAGCACCCATCGGACGGAAACCGGGGCTTCGGCCGGAATGAAATTGCTCGCCGTCATTTTATATTCAAACACCCGTCGGGCTGGATGGTTGCAGATTTTCAGATGCTGAAGACCGCAATTTTATTGGGCTTTTTGAAATGTGAATAACTCGTGAACAAGAGTTAATATATTGTCCTCGAAAGTTTCCGGCCAATGACCTAAAAACGCTGGCGTCGCCGTGAATCAAATGTTGCGGTCAAGACGATGCGGGAGCAAATCAGAAAACGGAAGCGCGTCATATCGCACAATTTATTCTATATGAACGATTTAGAGCAAGCGCGTTGCCGTCGTAATTGTTTTATTGAGGAAATATTTTCATGTTTTCGCTTGAATAACAATTCGCTACCCGATTGACTTGGGTGCAGTCGGGAAAGAATGACGGGTTTGCCGGCGAAGTGAATAAACATCATAATTTGGGCAATTGCAGAACAACACATGCAGATTTCGGCAGAAAAAATTTGGCACTCGGCGCAGGATCATTTACGCGCCAAGTTGAGTCAGGACACCTTCAACATGTGGTTCGCCCCGTTGCGGGCGAACGCCATGGACGGCGGGCAAATCACCCTGGAGGCGCCCAATGAATTTTGCGAGGTTTGGTTGAAGGATAATTACCTCGGCCTGATGCAAGATGCCGTGGCCGTGGCCGCCGGCTGCAAGCTGCAGGTCAAATTCAAGGCGGCTTTGCCCGCGACGGCTCCGCTCACGCTCGCCAAACCGACGGTCGCCCCGCAAAAGACCCGTTCACCTGAACCGGCGGCGGAGCGCATTCATTCCAATGGGGATCTGCATTTCAACCCGAAAAACACCTTTGATACTTTTGTGGTGGGGAACAATAACAACTTTGCCTACGCGGCTTCCAAAGCCGTGGCGGAAACTCCCGGCAAGGCTTACAACCCATTGTTTCTGTATGGCGGCGTTGGCCTGGGCAAGACGCATCTGCTTCAAGCAATCGGCCAGCATGTGGCGGGCAATAAAAAGCACGCCCGCGTGGCCTATGTCTCCTCTGAAAAATTTACCAATGAATATATCGAGGCCATTCAAAACAACAAGCTGGTCGCCTTCCGTAAAAAATACCGGCAGAGCGAAGTGCTGTTGATTGATGACATCCAGTTTCTCGCCGGCAAGGAACGCATCCAGGAAGAATTTTTCCACACGTTCAATGCGCTGCATGAGGCGCACAAGCAAATCGTCCTGACCTGCGACCGGCCGGCCAGCGAAATTCAAGGGCTGGAACAAAGGCTCGTTTCGCGCTTTGAATGGGGACAGACCGCCGACGTGCAAGCGCCCGATGTCGAAACCCGGCTGGCGATTCTCCATAAAAAAGCGCAGTTCATGGGCGCCAACCTGCCGGACGATGTGATCAATTTTCTGGCCACGCGCATCCGCACGAACATTCGCCGGTTGGAAGGCGCGCTCATTCGTGTTGCCTCCTTCGCGTCGCTCACCGGCAAAAAATTGACGATTGAAGTGGTTGAAGGCTTGCTCCGCGAAATTCTGCATGAAGAAGGCCGGCAGACCATCAGCATTGAAGTCATCCAGAAAAAGGTGGCGGAACACTTTGACATCCGGCTGGCGGACATGACCAGCAAACGTCGCCCGGAAAACATCGCCTTTCCACGCCAAATCGCGATGTATCTTTCGCGCCAAATGACCGAAGGTTCGCTCAACACCATCGGTGAAGCTTTTGGCGGACGTGACCACGGCACTGTGCTCCACGCCTATCGCCTCGTCAAAGACCGCATGGATGTGGACGCCAACGTCCGTCAGGTCGTCAGCTATCTGGAAAAGCAGTTGATCCGGTGATTCAATCCCTCGGAAATTTGACCGGCGAATATCATCCCCTTCATTGGCATCACGATCTTTTCGTAAAACCGGTTCATAACTGCAATTGAAAACTGGCGGCGATTCCGACAAACTGAACACGTGAAATTTGCGCGTTTTTTATTTTTCCTGCTTGCAGTCGTCTTGCTGGCAGGCTGTGAAAAAGCCAGCACACCGGCAACCATTGCGGCGCCTTCGCTGCCCGATCAGTATCCAACGCACGCGCAACCAAAGTTGGCGACGATGAAAATGTATCTGGGCGCAGAAATTTTGGACGCTGAACTGGCATTGACTCCTGAACAAATCCAGACCGGCATGATGTTCCGCACCAATATTCAGGAAACCGATGCGATGCTATTTGTCCTGCCCTACACTCAACGGGCCGATTTTTGGATGAAAAATTGCCCCGAATCCATTTCCGCCGCCTATATCAATCCCGAAGGCGTCATCGAGGAAATTCATCATCTCGAAAAGAATGATACCAACGGTGTCCTGTCGGTGGGCGAGAACATCCGCTTCGTCCTGGAAACCCAGGACGGCTGGTTCACGCGCCATCACATTCACACCGGCACCGTCATCACCTCCGAGAAAGGCCCATTGGCAAAGGTGCTTTTGCGGCAGCCATGAACACGGCTCCGGGCTGCGTGAATATGGAAATCCGAACCCAAACGCGCCGCCGCCGATAATTTCAATCTCTTTGCGAAAATCAGTTTCTCGATTACGATTCGGCCATGCTGACGCTTGAACAACTTGCCGGATTGCTGGAAAAAAAACGCGCCGCTGCTGCCACCCGCGTCAAAGAATTTTCCATTGGCGGACAGCCTTTCCCGTTCAATTCCGAACCGGCGATCATGGGCGTTGTCAACCTTTCCGCCGATTCGTGGTATCGTGAAAGCGTTTGCCTCACGACGGAAACGGCGGTTCAGCGCGGAAAAATTCTCGCGGCTCAGGGCGCGCAGATCATTGATGTCGGCGCGGAATCCACGCTCGCCCACGCGGCCCGCGCGGACGACGCGGCGCAAAATTCCAAGCTGATTCCCGTCATCCGTGAACTGCGCGCGGAAAAAATTCTCGTTTCCGTGGAGACGTATTCGCCCGCCGTCACCCGCGCGAGCCTGGAAGCCGGCGCAAACATTTTGAACCTGACCGGCACGGAAGCCACCGATGACATCTTCAAAATGGTGGCCGCGCATGACGCCGCCGTCATCATCTGCCACGTCGCCGGGAAAAATGCGCGGGAAGTCACCGATTTTGATTTAAGCGCCGATCCGGTGCCGATGCTGCGGGAATTTTTCACCCGGCAAATTGAAATCGCCCGGCGCAACGGCGTGGAGAAAATTTTTTTGGATCCCGGCCTCGGTTTTTACTACCGCAATTTGCAGGACAGCGCCATCCGGGTGCGCCATCAGATGAATGTTTTCCTGAACACGTTCCGGCTGCGTGAACTCGGCTTTCCGGTCTGCCATGCGCTGCCGCACGCGTTTGAATTTTTCGGCGACGAAGTCCGCTGCGCCGAGCCGTTTTTCGCCGTGCTGGCCGCGCTGGGCAAAACGGATTTGTTCCGCACGCATGAAATTCCGCGCATCAAGGCCGTCCTCAACACGCTGAAGGCATTCTGAACGCAGATTTATTTTCTGCGGCAGAGAAAAACACCTTCTTCTTCCGATGGTGTGATCCATTGGTTAAGGATCTCCAAATCGTGGCGCAGGAGATTTTCACGAACGCGTTCGGGCGTGTAGCGATAGGAAAAAAACACCCGCATGACTTCGCCGGCGGCGAATTCAAAAGGTTCGGTTTCAATTTCAAGGCGGCGTGGCCGGTTGAAATGAAAACGGGCCGCGATCCGGCGCAGGCCGCCGGCAGCTTCTTCTTCAATTTCAAAGCGCAGCTCGCCGTCGCCGCGTTCCACGCCGAGATCAAGCAGGAAAGTCAGGAGCCATTCGCGCGTGGGCGCGTTATCGTATTGCGGCAGGATTTTTTCCACGCCGGCGGCGTAATCAGCGCCGGGCGCGAGATTGGCGCTGAACAGCAGCCAGTCCTGCGGACGCACGAGCGAGGCGAGTTTTGGCAAAATAACCGACGGCTCAAAGTTCGGGATCATGCCGAAGAAAGTGATGAGCGAAGCGTGAGGCGTGAGCAGCGAGGCCGGCAAGTCATCCGCCGCCGCGAGGTCGCACACGAAGGGAAAACATTTTTTTTCAGGCACGATGGCGAGCGCGGTTTGGCGGGCGACCAGAACCATCGCCGTGGCCACATCGCAGGGCGTGTAAGAAATTTCCCTGCCGGACGCGGCCAGTCGTTTCAAAAGATGCGTGTCTTTTTGTCCGCCGCCGCAGCCGAGGCCGAGAACGCGGACCGCCGGCGATTTAATTTGTTCCCCGGCGGCGGCAAAGCTTTTTTCATAAATCGCCAGACAGTCCGCATCGTTGCGCGTGGGCGAATAGATCTGGTGCAGCGCGAGCCATTTTTGCGTCTGCTTGACGCTGTCGTAATGAAACTTGTGGTTCACGCGTCGCGTGCGGAGCGACGCGAGCAGATCGCGCCGGACATTTTCCGGAAACTGGCTGGGGTGAACGCGGATGTCGGCAATGGACAACATGCGGATGTTGTCGTCAATTATCGCCGGCAAGACAAGCTGCGTTTGCCGGCCAGAACGGTTTCAGCGGTTCATTTCGGCGGTGGACTTTGAAACCCGGCTGCTCTAAACCATTCGCGCGTCATCGCTGAAACGCGACTGCCGAAACAAAATTTATGAATTCGCCGTTTGAATCCCGCTGGCTGCCTGTCGTGCTGCTCACCTGCTCGAATATTTTTATGACCTTCGCGTGGTATGGGCATTTGAAGTTCAAGGGCAAGCCGCTGCTGCTGGTCATTCTCATCAGTTGGGGCATCGCTTTTTTTGAATACTGTTTTCAAGTGCCGGCGAACCGCTGGGGCAGCCAGTTTTATTCGCCCTTCCAACTGAAAATCATTCAAGAGATCATCACCCTGACGGTCTTCTGCGTGTTTGCGTATTTTTATTTCGGCGAAAAAGTCCGCTGGAATCACTTGGCGGCAATCGGGTGCATCATCGCGGCGGTGGCCTTCGCCTTTTTGCCGAAGGATTGATTCGGCGACGCATTGCCAAAGGCGGGAGACAAACTAAACCATCCTCGTTAAAATCGGGTGTCGTCAAAAGGCGAATCCAAATCCAGCTTGGCAGTTCCGCTGGATTCTGTTTTTATTGGCCGCGCTTGATGAAACCATTCTCCGCCATTGCGCTGATGCTCACGGTGTTCCTTGCTTGTGCCGCTTCAGCGCAGGAGGAAAACGGATTTATCGTGGAGACGTTGAGCCAAATCATCCCCGGCTCGGCCGAGGGCAAGGTGGATTTTGACATGTTGACCGGCGTGGCCACCGCCACGAACGGGATTTTCATCAAATACACCACCAATAACATCATTGCCACGCTGACCGCCGACAGCGCCTCATTTAACCAGCTCACGGGCGAGGTGGAAGCGGATGGCAAGGTGCGGATCGAATCGGGCGACCAGCTTTGGGTGGGCAAACATATTCGCTATAATTTCATCACCCGGCAGATGCGGACGGAGCAGTTCCGCACCGGCAAATCGCCGATTTTTGCGGGCGGCACCAGTTTGAGGGGGAACGTCAGCAACCGTGTCTATACGGCCCAAAATGGATATGTGACGACCGACGACTCGGCCGATCCCGTGTATCAGGTGCGCGCCAGCCGGATCAAGATCATTCCCGGCAAATCGGTCGAAATGTGGAATGCGGTGGCGTATGCCGGGGGCGTGCCGGTGTTTTATTTTCCATATTTCAAGCGCAACCTCGGGCCGCATCCGAATAATTTCACAGCCACGCCGGGTTACAACAGCCGCTTCGGCGGATATTTGTTGAACACTTACCGGTGGTATCTGGGCGACGCGATGGATGGAAAAATTCATCTGGATTACCGGGTCAAACGGGGGATCGGCGCCGGCCCGGACGTGGCGGCCCGGCTCGGCAAATGGGGCGATTTCAACCTGAAATATTATTACATCCATGATGACCGCCCGAACACCAGCACGAATGATTTTCCGCAATATGGCAGCATCCTGGAGAACCGGCAGCGTTTCAAATTCGACTGGCAGGCGACGCCGATGACAAATTTGAACTTCAAAGCATTGGTGAACTACCAGTCTGACCCGCTGATGCTGCATGATTTTTTCCCGGGCGAATACAGCCCCAATCCGCAGCCAAACACCTTCATCGAGGCGAACAAATACTGGGACAACTGGAGCCTGGACGCGCTGACCACGCCGCGCATCAACAGCTTTTTCAACCAGGTCGAACGCCTGCCGGACGTGCGGCTCACCGGCTACCGGCAGCAGGTGCTGGATTCACCGGTTTATTATGACAGCGAAAGTTCCGTGGGCTGGTATCGGCAGTTCGCAACTTATACGAACGGTGTTTATCCCGGCACAAACGGCTTTTATGCCAATTCCGCCGCCCGGGCCGACACCTATCACCAATTCACCCTGCCGTGGACGTTTTTTCACTGGCTCAATGTCACGCCGCGCGTCGGCGGACGGCTGACATATTACAGCAGCCAAAGTTTCACGAACGGCCAGTCGAACCACGACACTTACCGCGAAATTTTCAACACCGGCGTCGGCACGTCGTTCAAGGCTTCGCAAATGTGGGCCGGGGCCACGAACTCCGCCCTGGAAATTGACGGTCTGCGCCACATCATCGAGCCGTCGGTGAACTACGTTTTTGTGCCCGATCCCAGCACGCCGCCCGGCCAGTTGCCGCAGTTCGACGCCGAGCAGCCGAGCCTCATGCTGCTGCCGGTCAACTTCCCGGATTACAACAACATTGACTCGATTGACTCGCAGAACGTCATCCGCTTTGGCCTGCGCAACACGCTCCAGACGAAACGCAACGGCGCGCTGGACAACCTGCTTTCGTGGAACCTGCAACTGGATTGGCGGCTCGACCCAAAGGCGAACCAGACCACCTTCAACGATCTTTACTCGGCGGTGGCCTTTCGCCCGCGCAGCTGGCTCACGGCGGAATCCCAGACGCGCAACAACCTGAATGACGGCAAGCTCAATCTGGCTTTTGAGCAACTGACCTTTGCGCCCAACGACCGTTGGAGCTGGGGGCTGGGCTATTGGTATCTGCGCGGGGGACAATGGGGCAACAGCACCTGGGCCGAAAACAACACGATCACCAGCACCGTTTTTGTGCGGCTGGGCGACAACTGGGGGGCGCGCATGACGGACAATTACAACCTCGTGACCAGCCGCCTGCAGGAGCAGTTTTATTCGATTTACCGGGATTTGCGCAGTTGGACTTCGGCGCTGACTTTTCGCGTGACGAATGACGAGGGCAACTCGCCGGATTTCACCGTCGCCTTCACGTTGTCGCTGAAAGCCGCCCCCTCGGTGGGCGTGGGCGAAGATGTGGCGAACCGCTACCACCTCGTCGGCGAATAAAAATTTTCGTCAGTCCGCCGCCAGCGAAACGATGAAGGTGGAGCCGCGCCCCGGTTCGCTCTGCACCTCGATGAAGCCCTGGTGTTCCTGCGCGACGCGCTGGCAGATGGCCAGGCCCAGGCCCGTGCCGTTTTTCTTGGTGGTGAAAAACGGCTCGAACACGCGCGGCAGATTTTCCGCTGAAATTCCCGCCCCGGTGTCATGGATGTGAACGCAGATTTTTCTCGCCCCGGAATTTTCCACGGCGATTTCCGTCCGCACCGTCAATTCGCCGTGGCCGTCAATGGCCTCGACCGCGTTCAGCATCAGGTTCATGAACACCTGCTGCAACTGCGCCTCGTCGCCGCGCACCGTGCCGGGATGCGCGCGGTAATCGCGCTTGAGCGCAATGGAGCGCACCGTCATCTGGTTTTCCAGCAGGCGCAGGGAATAATCCAGCAATTGATGCACCTGCACCGGGGCCACGCGCGCCGGCTTGGGCGAGGCATACCGCAGCATCTGCGTCACCAGCGAGTCAATCCGCTTCAATTCGCGCTGCACCACTTCGGCCAGTTCGCGATCCTCGCTTTTTTCCAGGAGCACCTGGGTGAACGTGTTGATGGCGACGAGGCCGTTTTTGATTTCGTGGGCGGCGCTGGCGGCGACCAGGCCAAGGCTGGCCAGACGGTCGAGACGCCGGAGATTTGGCGTCAAGCCATCCGCAGCGGTGAAGGGGTTCACCGCCGAACTGCCGGTTACTTTATCTGAGTGGGCTGAGGTCATTTTTGGGCGGCACCCTGGGCTCCTCCTGCCAACTGCACTTGCCAACGCTTCTGTCCGCATCATAGGCTTTTTGGACAGGGCTGCCAGCAAAAATTAAAGTTAATTACACAATTGTCGCGAATGGGGTGGCATTTTCCGCCGCCGCGATTAGTTTGTTCCCGCTGATGAAAACCAAGTTTGACTCCATCGAATCCGTCCTCGCCGACATCCGCAAGGGCAAAACCGTCATCGTTGTGGACGATGCCGACCGCGAAAATGAAGGCGATCTCATCTGCGCCGGCCAGCACACCACGCCCGCCGTCATCAACTTCATGGCCCGTTTCGGACGCGGTCTGATCTGCGTTTCGACCACCGGCGAACGCCTCCAGCAACTCGGCATTGACCGCATGGTGCAGCAGAACCGCGAGAGCCACCGCACCGATTTTCAGGTCAGTGTGGACGCCGCCAAAGGCGTCAGCACCGGCATCAGCGCCGCTGACCGCGCAAAGACCATTCAGATCATGTCCTCGCCCACCGCCTTGCCCGACGACCTGGTTCAGCCCGGGCATATTTTTCCGCTCCGCACCAAATCTGGCGGCGTGCTCCAGCGCTCCGGCCATACCGAGGCGACCGTTGACCTCGTCCGTCTCGCCGGCCTGCGTCCGATCGGCGTGTTGTGCGAAATTCTCAATGACGACGGCACGATGGCCCGCCTGCCGCAACTCTTGAAATTTGCGAAGAAGCACAAATTAAAAATTTGCTCCATCGCCGCGCTCATTGAATTCCGCCGCACGCGAGAAAAACTCGTTGAACCCGTCGAAGTCGTCAAAATGCCGACCGACTTCGGCGATTTTGATCTGCACTTGTATCGTTCCAAAGTGGATGGCCAGCATCACGTCGCCCTCGTGCGCGGCGACGTGGCCAACAAACATGGCGTCCTCGTCCGCGTCCACAGCGAATGCCTCACCGGCGATGTCTTTGGCTCGCGCCGTTGCGATTGCGGACCGCAACTGCACACCGCCATGCGCCAGGTCGCCGAAGCCGGACGCGGCGTCATTCTCTACATGCGGCAAGAAGGCCGCGGCATCGGCCTGGCGCCGAAAATCCAGGCCTACAAATTGCAAGAACAAGGCTACGACACCGTCG
>Ga0164241_10006185_pt1 | contig 10980 bp, 9 predicted proteins | sample OricomyardsoilBY_FD_108780 | JGI IMG/M metagenome (GOLD analysis project Ga0164241, IMG submission 108780) | Backyard soil microbial communities from Emeryville, California, USA - Original compost - Back yard soil (BY) | ecosystem: Environmental > Terrestrial > Soil > Unclassified | place: USA... | reverse complement strand
TTCGTCTTCTTCGAAGTACGGCGGGTAGGCCGGTTTGTCGGTGGCGACGGTGAGGATCCCAGACTTGTGCGTTTCCATCCCCGCCGGCGTGCAATCCGCGGCGTTCGCGGTTTCGCCACCGGCTCCGGTCGTGTCGCCCGACGAGGAGCCCGACTTCGAGCCGCCGCAGCCGGCCACGACAAGCACCAGGGCGAGCGCGAGCAGCGAGAGGATGGCAACGGAGATTCGACGCATGGGATTCCGGGGGCGGAGGCGCTGCATCCTACGTTAAACCGTGGCGACGGGACGGGGCGCGGGGAAGCTGGCGCCCGGGGAAAGGGACGCGAGGCGGTGCGGCGGACGCGCTGCGTGTATTCACCCCACCATGGTCGATCCACGCAGCGCGTCCCAGCCCCCCAGCCTCCGTGTCCAGGAACTACAAACTAGGCGGCGCGGAGCTGGGCGAAGGCGGCGGAGACTCGCACGAGCTCGTCGAGCATCGCGGTCGCGGCTTTCTCCATCACCTGGTTGGGGACGATCGCGCCGCCCTCGCCGACGAACTCGGCGACGAAGGGGATCGAGACGGCCTCGAAGAGCGGGAACATGCCGAGCGTCGTCACCACCTGCTTGATCATCTGCGCGGCGCGGGTACCCGCGGAGACGCCGCCGTAGGAGACGAGGCCGAGCGGCTTGTACTTCCACTCCGCGTTGAGGTAGTCGAGCGCGTTCTTCAACGGCGCGTTCATGCCGTAGTTGTACTCGGGGTGGACGAAGGCGAAGGCGTCGGCGGCCTCCACCCGGGCGCTCCAATCTTTGGTGTGCTGATGCGTGTATTCGCGCAGCCGCGGGTGCTTTGGCTCGTCCATGAACGGCAGGTCGATCGCCGCCAGGTCGGCGAGGTCGAGGTCGAAGCCGCCGTGCTCGCGGGCGTGCGCCTCGAACCACTCCCCCACCGGCAGCCCGATCCGCCCGGGACGGGTGCTGGCGATCACGACCATCAGTTTCGGCTTGTCGGTCATTGTTGAGCCGGAAACTATCGAATTTGCTTCAGCGGTCGATGAAGGGGGTGTGACCGCTGCGCTGAGCCCGCGCACAGACCGCCTCGTGAAGGGTGGCGGGGCGTTCCTGGCGATCGCCTTCCTCGCCTTCGCCCTGCGCGCGGCGACGGACCTCGGCGGCGGCACCACCGCGTCGATCTTCGAAAACTGGGTCTACGACCTGCTGCTCCTCGGCGCGGCCGGGTCCTGCCTGCTGCGGGCGGCGCTGTTCCGGAGCGAGCGGCTCGCCTGGGCGCTCCTCGGCCTCGCGCTCACCGTCTGGACGGCGGGCGAAATCTATTACGAGACCGTGCTCTCGAGCGCCGCTTCGGTCCCGATCCCCTCCCCCGCCGACGCCGGCTACCTACTCTTCTACCCGATCGCCTACGCGGGCCTGATCGTCCTGATGCGCGCGCGGATCGGCTCCTTCACCATCGCCCGGCGACTGGACGCGCTGATCGTCGGAGCGGCGGTCGCGGCGCTCACCGCGGCACTGGCACTGCAGCCGATCGTCGACGCCGGCACCAGCTCCGGCGACACCCTGGCGGTCGCCACCAACCTCGCCTATCCGATCTGCGACGTGACCCTGCTGGCGCTGGTCGTGACCGCCGCGGCCCTCGACGGCTGGCGGTTCGGCAGGCGCTGGCTGGTCCTCGCCTCCGGGCTGATCGCCCTGGCGGTCTCCGACGTCCTCTACCTGCTGCAGTCCGCCCAGGGGACCTATGTCGAAGGCGGCCTGCTCGACGCGCTCTGGCCGCTCGGCGCGCTGCTGATCGCCGCCGCGGCCTGGATCGCGCCGCCGCCCGCCAGGCGCGGGAGCACCCGGCCGTCGACCGGGCTGCGCCAGATCATCGTGCCGGTCGCCGGGGCGCTCGTCGCGATCGGCATCCAGGCGGCCGACCACTTCGACGCCGTGCCGCCGCTCGCCACCGCCCTCTCGCTGGTCACGCTGCTCGCCGTGGTCGCGCGGATGGCACTCTCCTTCCGCGAGAACCTGAGCCACCTCGCCGTCAGCACCCACCTGGCGCTGACCGACTCGCTCACCGGGCTCGGCAACCGTCGCAAGCTGATGGCCGACCTGGAGGAGACGACCGCCCGCCCGCGCGTCCCCGGCGAGGTCAGCCTGATGGTCGTCTTCGACCTCGACGGCTTCAAGGCCTACAACGACGCCTACGGCCACCCCGCCGGGGACGCGCTCTTGCGGCGCCTCGGCGGCCGCCTGGCCGAGTTCACCACCGGGCGCGGGCGGGCCTACCGGCTGGGCGGCGACGAGTTCGCCGTCCTCGCCGAGTGCACCGTCGCGCAGGTCGACGGGCTGGTCGCCGGGTCGACCGCCTCGCTCGGCGAGCACGGCGACGGCTTCGTCGTCACCGCGTCCCAGGGCAACGTGATCATCCCCACCGAAGCGGCCGACAGCGAGGCGGCGCTGCAGCTTGCCGACCGGCGGATGTACGCGAACAAGAGCCGCGAGCGGGCCTCCGCGGGCACCCAGTCCCGCGACGTCCTGCTGGCGGCCCTGCGCGAAGAGAGCCCCGACCTGCACGAACACCTCGTCGGGGTGGCCGAGCTGGTGGCGCTGGTGGCGGACGAGCTCGGCCTCGACGCCGAGGAGCGCGACGAGGTCCACCGCGCCGCCGAGCTGCACGACGTCGGCAAGATGGCGATCCCGGACGCGATCCTCACCAAACCGGGACCCCTCGACCCGGCCGAGTGGGAGTTCATCCGCAAGCACACGCTGATCGGCGAGCGCATCATCGGCGCGGCGCCCGCGCTGGTCCCGGTCGCCCGCCTGGTCCGTTCGAGCCACGAGCGCTGGGACGGCGGCGGCTACCCAGACGGCCTGGCGGGCGAGGCGATCCCGCTCGGCGCCCGGATCATCGCCGCCTGCGACGCCTACGACGCGATGACCAGCGAGCGCCCTTACAGCGTCGCGATGGTGCGGTCGCGGGCACTGGAAGAAATCGACAGCGGGGCCGGGACACAGTTCGACCCGCGGGTCGCGGCGGCTCTACACAGGGTCGTCGAACTCGACGCGGCGCGGTCGTCCTGACCAACCCCCGACGCGCGGCGACGGGTCAGAGTTGGGCGCAGACGGCCTTCACCTCGGTGTAGAGCTCGAGGGCGTCCTCACCCATCTCGCGTCCCCAACCCGACTCCTTGTAGCCGCCGAAGGGCAGCGCCGCGTCGAAGACGTTGTAACAGTTGATCCACACCGTCCCGGCCTTCAGTTCGGCCGCGGTGCGGTGGGCTTTCTTGATGTCGTTGGTCCAGACGCCGGCGGCGAGGCCGTAGTGGCTGTCGTTGGCGTTGGGCAGGAGCTCGTCGGTGGACTTGAACGGCTTGACGGTGACCACCGGGCCGAAGATCTCCTCCGCCTCGACCTTCATCCGCGGGTTGGTCCCGGCCAGGACGGTCGGTTCGACGAAGTAGCCGGAATCGCCGATGCGCTTGCCGCCCGCGACGGTCTCGGCGCCCTCGGCCTCGCCCGATTCGAGGAAGCCGCAGACGCGGTCGAGCTGGACGTCGGAGACGAGCGGGCCCATCTCCGTCTGGGCGTCGAGCCCGGGGCCGACCTTGATGCTCTTGGCGTGCTCGGCGACCCCCGCGACGACCTCGTCGTAGATCGACTCCTCGGCGAAGAGGCGCGAGCCGGCCGCGCAGCACTGGCCGTGGTTGAAGAAGATCGCGTTGGCGGCGCCGGGGATCGACTCCGCCAGGTCGGTGTCGGCGAAGACCACGTTCGGCGACTTGCCGCCGAGCTCCAGCGAGACCTTCTTCAGGTTCCCGGCCGCGGCCTGGACGATCATCTTCCCCACCTCGGTCGAGCCGGTGAAGGCGATCTTGTCGACTTCGTCGTGGGCGGCCAGCGGCGCGCCGGTCTCCTCGCCGAAGCCGGTGACGATGTTGACGACGCCTGCCGGGATGCCCGCCTCGAGGATCAGCTCGCCGAGCTTCAGCGCCGAGAGCGGCGTCTGCTCGGCCGGCTTCAGCACCACCGTGCAGCCGCAGGCGAGCGCCGGGCCGAGCTTCCACGCCGCCATCAGCAGGGGGAAGTTCCAGGGGATGATCTGGCCGACCACGCCGACCGGTTCGTGCAGCGTGTAGGCGTGGAATTTCGCCCCCGGCATGTAGGGGACGTTCAGCGACAGGGTCTGCCCCATGTTCTTCGTCGCCCAGCCGGACATGTAGTGGAAGAGGTCGGCGGCGAGCGGGACGTCGGCGGCACGGGCGACGGCGAGCGGCTTGCCGTTGTCGAGCGCCTCCAGGGTGGCGAGCTCGTCGCCGTGCTCGAGGATCAGGTCGCCGAGCCGGTGGATCGCGCGGCCGCGCTCGGAGGCGGTCATGTCGTGCCAGGGGCCGGAGTCGAAGGCAGCGCGAGCCGTCTTCACGGCGCGGTCGACGTCCTCGGAGCCGCCGCGGGCCACGTGTCCCAGCACCTCCCCGGTCGCCGGGTCGTACACCTCGAAGGTGCGGCCGTCGGCGGCCTCCACCCAATCGGCGCCGATCAGCATCGGGTGCTCGGCGGCGGCGAACTTGCGCGCGCCCTCGTCGATCTTGATCTCGGTTGCCATGGCTTCGGCCCTCCTCGTCTCGGCCCCGCGGCGCGACGGCCGGGAGCGGCTCATCCCTTCTTCCGAAGCTAGATCGCCGGGGGTTGCAACGGCGTAGCATGGGTATCCCCACGGGGAAGAGGGGACCGAGGAGGAACCGCCGTGGAAGCTCCGCAGTGGGTCGCGATCGACTCCAGCACCGACCGCCGCGAATTGGCGCGGAAGCTGGCGCGGGCGCACGAGCGCGGGCTCGCCGGGGCGACGGCACAGCCGGAGGTGCGCGAGGTGATCGACCAGTCGTGGCGACGGAGCGCCCGGGCGCGGGTCGACCCGATCGGCGGGATCGCGCCGCTGGTGATGAGCGGTGACGAGGCGGCGGCGCGCTGGGACGACTCGCCGCTGCGGGTCGCCGAGCCGATCCTGCGGGAGATGTTCGCCGACGTCGGCGCCGCCGGGCAGCAGGTGGTGCTGGTCTGTGACGCCGACGGGACGATGCTGTGGATCGACGGCGAGCCGGGGGTGCTGGAACAGGCGACGGCGATCCACCTGGAGCGCGGCTCGGGCTGGAGCGAGGAGCGCGCCGGGACGAACGCGATGGGCACGGCGCTCGCCGCCGGACACCCGCTCCAGGTCTTCTCCGCCGAGCACTTCGCGGTCCCGGTCCACGAATGGACGTGCAGCGCGGCGCCGGTGCGCGACCCGGAGACCGGCGAGACGATCGGCGTCCTCGACCTCTCCGGCGAGCTGGCGACCGCCCACCCCCACAGCCTGGCGCTGGTGGAGGCAGCGGCGCGGATGATCGAGGCGGAGCTGGCCCACGCGGCGGCGGAACGGGCGGCGGCGCTGCTGCGCGAACGCGAACGGGCGCGGCGGCAGATCGGCGGCTTCCTCGTACGGGACGCCGGGCGCGCGCTCCCCGGCGCGGCGGCCGCGCCGCACGCGACCTTCCTGGGACGGGACGGCGCGCTGGTCGAGGCCGGCGGCCGCGTCGTCCACCTCTCCCCTCGGCACAGCGAGATCCTTTGCCTCCTCTCGCTGGCGCCGGAGGGGATGGGGGCCGAGCGGCTGGCGCTGGAGCTCTACGGCGACTTCGGCAAGCCGGTGACGGCGCGGGCGGAGCTCTCGCGGCTGCGCCGGGCGCTGCCGGGGACGATCGTCGCCAATCCCTACCGGCTCGCGGTCGAGCTGCGCGACGACCGGGGGGAGGTCGAGGAGCTGCTCGGCGCCGGGCGGCTCGCCGAGGCGCTCGACCACTACGCGGGACCGCTGCTACCGGGCTCGGAAGTGCCGCTGGTGGAAGAGGCGCGCCGGCGGCTGGACGACGGCCTGCGCGAGGCGATCCTCGCGAGCGGCACCCCGGCGCTGCTCGAGGCGTGGCTACGCAACCCCTCCGGCGAGGACGACGTCGAGGCATGCCGGGCGCTGGTCGCGGGGCTCGGCGGTGGCGACCCGCGCCGGCCGGCGGCGATCAGTCGGCTGCGACGCCTGCTTTCGCCTCGGCGCTGAACTTCGTGATCTCGGCGGCGAAGCGTTCGGCGTCCTGGAACAGCATCCCGTGGGCGGCCCCGGCGTAGATCGAGAGCGAGGAGCCGGGGATGCGGGCGTGCATGCGGCGCGCGTTGATCGGCGGCACGCCGGGGTCGACGCCGCCGTTGGTGAACAGCGTCGGGGTGGTGATGCCGGGCAGTCCCCGCCAGGTGCCGTCGTACTTGAGGAAGCCTTCCTCGGCGGCTTCCTGGCGCTTCAACGTCCGCGGTGAGACCTTCTCCTGCGGGATCGACTCGACGCCGTGGACGAAGCGCGCGGTCGCGGCGCCGCCCGCCCGGGTCGCCGGGAAGAGCAGTTCGAGGAAGACGTTGACGCCCGCGTTCGGGTTGGCCAGCTTGCGGATCATGCCGGGCGGCGGCGGCACCGTGTGCGAGCTGCCCGCGTCGCCGCCGGTCGTCACCAGGGCGCCGAGCATCGAGGGCTGCCGCTCGGCCAGGGTGAGACCGATCTCGCCGCCCATCGACCAGCCGACCAGCGTCGGCTTGACCAGGCCGAGCGCTTCGATCAGCTCACCGGTGTCGCGCGCCATCAGCGGCACCGTGATCGGCTTCGACAGCTGGTCGGTCGTGTAGCCGACGCCGCGGTTGTCGAAGATCGTCACCCGGAAGTTCTTCGCCAGCGGGTGCAGGAGGTAGGGCATCCAGAGGCTCATCGCCGCCGTGTCGCCCTGGACCATGATCAGGTCCGGCCCGTGCCCGAACTGCCGGTAGCCGATTTCGATCCCGTCGACGGCGAGCGTGCGCACCGGCCCCTCGAACTTCCCCGCGCCGGGGAGCGTCGAGTGCGGCACCAACTTCGGCGCCGCCTGGCCGACCACGTCATCGGGCGCCACCATCGCCCGCGCGGCAGCCGCGCTCGCGCCGGCGCAGAGGGCGAGCAGCACGAGGATGAAAGCGAGGGGGCCGATCCGCCGAGGAGTCATCTCGGCCAGGAAATCTAGGCGTTCATGTCGACGGCGAAGACGTTCGTCGGCTCGATCGTCGCCACGACCCGCTTGTCGCCGGGGCCGTCGTGGTCGCGGAGGTCGGCGTCGTACTTGGCGCCGACCCGCCTCGCGAACGCGTAATCGTCGTCAGGCTCGACCCGCGCCGTCCCGCGCACGTCCAGATAGCGGAACGGGTTGCCGAGGTCGAGGATGAAGAGGCTGCACCGCGGCCGCGCCACCAGATTCTTGGTCTTCAGCCGCGAATCGTTCAGCGAGACCTTCACCTCACCGTCCTCAAAAAGGAACCAGACCTCGGTCAGCTGCGGCCCACCGTCCTTGCCAAGCGTCGCCAGCGTGGCGAAACGCGCATCGAGAAGGTCGCGGTGGGAGTCGGGGAAGTCAGTGCTCATCAGTGCATTCTGGCGCACCGACATCACCGGCCGAGGGTGATTGACTCAGGGTGGCGAGAGCCGGCGGGTGCGGGGAGGCCGACCCGCTCCGGGCCGCTTGGTGAGTTAAGGGTGCCACGGCGCCCCTAACTCACCAAGCGTCGGATCCGCCGTGGAGGAAGGCGCACGAACGTGGGAGGAAGAGTCACGGAAGGTGCGAGCCGCCGTCTCGCCCCTACCCCCCGCGCCGCGGCCCGCGCAGGAAGGTCGTTTCCGTCCTGGTGTTCGGGCTGCCGCCGGTCGGGGTGAAGGTCGCGGTGACCCTGACCCGGATCGAGCCCTCCTTGCGTTGGCGGGCCAGCGCCTTGCCGCGCAGCTTCAGTCGCAGCGGCGCCGGGCCGCAGGTGGTCGGGGAGACGTGGAGGGCGCCGGAGCCGGGCAGCCGCACCGTGCGCTTGTGGGGCAAGAGGAGGACGGCCTTGCGCAGCTTGACCTCCCCCGGGCCGGGAACTTCGACCGGCACTTCGGCGACGCCGGCGGCGCTGACCTTGCCGGGGTTGACGATGAAGGTGTTGACGGGGGCCTGCGGCGGAGTGATGCGTTCGATCCCATTCGAGCCGCCGGAGAACCAGACCCGGCCGTCCGGCCCGGCGACGATCGACTGCGGTTCCGGCCCGATCTCGGCTTTGAAGAGGGTGATCTCACCGCTCGGCGTGACCCGGCCGATCGACGGCGCTTCTTCCATCGACGGCAGCTGTCGGCTGGTGGTGTTGGTGAACCAGAGATCTCCCCCGGGCCCGGAGACGATCGTGCGTGCTTCCGAGAAGAACAGGCGATAGGTGAGGCAGTCGCTGAACTGGGTGATGGCGCCGTCCGGCGTCACCCGTCCGATCGAGCGCTGCGTGGTGAACCAGAGGTTGCCGTCCGGGCCGGCGACCATGTCGGTCGGGATTCCGGCGAGGCCCTGGGAGAACCGCGTGAGCTCACCACTCGGCGTCACCCTGTCGATCGTGCCGCGGCGTTCGGAGTCGTCGGCGAACCAGACGTCCCCGCCCGGTCCCGCCACCGGTGCCCCGAGCGCCGGCGGCGCGTCGCCGAACGGGGTGACGGTGCCGTCCGGGTCGAGCCGCCCGGCGACGGCGCCGGGTTCGTCGCCGTGCGGCAGGACATATACCTGGGTGAACCAGAGGCTCCCTTCGGCTCCCGCGGCGAGGCCGCCAAGGCCGAGCGGGGACTTCACCCCGGACGCGAACTCGATGATCGTCCCCTGCGGGGTGATCCGGCCGACCATCGGCGCCGGGCCCCCGTCGACGAACCAGAGGTCACCTTCAGGACCGGGGATGATCTCGCCCGGCCGGCTCTTCGCGCGCAATCCGGCCCGGAACAGGGTCACGTTCCCGGTCGGCGTTATCCGGCCGATCGCGCTCGCGGACGACGGCGCCACCGGGCCATATTCGCCACCACCATTGTCGAAGGTGAACCAGAGGTTGCCGTCCGGTCCCGCGGTCAGGTAACCGGCGCCGACTCCGGCAGGCAGGCTGTATTCGGTGACCTCGCCGGCCGAGGTGATTTTGCCGACGAGCGCCTTGCCGCGGCCGGAGAACTCCGGGCTTTCGCGGAAGCAGCTGAACCAGACGTTCCCGTCGGGGCCGGCGACGAGCTGCCCGACCCCGCACTTGGTCGAGAAGCGTTCGACCCCGCCGACCGTGGCCGCCGCCGCGACCGGTGAGCCGAGGGCGAGGACGAGCCCGATCATGGCCGCCACCACCGGCGCTCGCCGCGGGACTTGGCGCTTGCGAGCCCTCATCCAATCGGGGATTGTACGGGCGGTCACAGATGCGGATCGCGATCTCCGGTGGGCCTCGGACAGCCGTCCGCCCCCGCCGGGACCGCCACTATGATGCCGCGATCGTCCGTCGGTCAAAGATCTCGATCCTTTCGGTGGCACTCGGTCTGGGGCTGATCGTCGCGGCGCCGGGCAGCGCCGTCGCCGCGGGGAGCGCGGTAGACGACGACAACTTCACCCCGCTCGTCGCCCTGGTCCAGCACGCACCCGAACCGGTGCGCGGCGGCGACGGCCGCGAACACCTCGCCTACGAGCTCCTCGTCACCAACGTCTCGCTCTTCCCGCCTCATCCGGTGACGGTGCGGAAGATCGTCACGCTGGCCGACGGCAGACCGGTGGCGACCCTCGCGGGGACGATGCTGACCGAACTGATGGAACCGTTCGGGGTGGTCGGCGAGAAGACTCCGCGGACGACGATCGCACCTGGCGGCACCGCCAAGGTGCTGATGGACCTCACCTACCCGGCCGGACACAAGCCGCCGCGCGGGCTCGACCACGAGATGGTCATCTCCCCTGTCCGGAAGGGCTCGGTCGAACTCAGCCGCTTCCCCGCCGCGCCGACCCGCGTGGTCGACCGCCCGGCACCGATCATCGCGCCGCCACTACGCGGACCCGGCTGGGTGGTGATCAACGGCTGCTGCGCCGCGAACACCTCGCACCGCCGCAGCCTCCTGCCTGACAACGGGGCGCTCTACGAGGGTGAGCGCTTCGCGATCGACTTCGCCCAGATGACCCCGCAGGGGCGGATCGCCGAAGGGTCGAACAAAGTTCTCGACAACTATCCCTTCTACGGCGACGAAGTGCTCTCCGCGACGGCGGGCAGGGTTGTCGGCGTCATCGACCGCCTCCCGGATCGACCTGTCGACTTCGAACTACCGGCGGGGACGGCCGCCGACGCGGGCGGCAACCACGTCGTCGTCGACATGGGCGGCGGCCGCTACGCCTTCTACGGACACCTGATGCCCGGCTCGGTGCGAGTCCGGGTCGGGCAGCGGGTGACGGTCGGGCAGACGCTCGGCTTGCTCGGCAGCTCCGGCAACTCGAACGCGCCCCACCTTCACTTCCAGCTGATGGACGGCCCCACGCCACTCGGCTCCGAAGGCCTTCCTTTCCGCTTCTCGCGCTTCACCGCCGAAGGCACGCTGGCGAACTTCCCCCACTTCTTCGTCCTCGGCGACCGGGCGAAGCTGGACGCCGCGCCGCGCGGGCCGAGGCGCGCCGAGCTGCCGCTGAACCTCCAGGTCGTCGACTTCGGTCCATGAGTCGCACCCGCCGTCCAGTTCATGGGAGGATGCGCGCATGAGTCCCTCGAAATCGCGCCGCGACGAGCGCCCCGAGTACGGCTGGGTGATCTCGTTCGGCTGCAAAGAGACCGGCGAACTCAAACGGCTGAAGGTCGACACCGACCCCGCCGCCGACACCAGTCCGATCAACGTTCCCTGCTCCTGCGGTGAGGTTCACCGCGTCACCGTTTCGCCCTACCGCCGCCGCCGCGCCGCCGACGAGCCGTTCGACCTCGAGGTCAAATCGCTCGACGAGCTCCGCGGGAGCTGAGAGAAAGGAATCGCCTTGCTGCCGCTCGCCGACATCTCCTTCGGGGACCTCCTCCTGATGGTCTTCGAGATCTTCCTGTTCGTGGTCTGGATCTGGATCCTGTTCACGATCATCACCGACCTCTTCCGCAACCACGACATGTCAGGGTGGC
>Ga0164241_10006184_pt1 | contig 10983 bp, 7 predicted proteins | sample OricomyardsoilBY_FD_108780 | JGI IMG/M metagenome (GOLD analysis project Ga0164241, IMG submission 108780) | Backyard soil microbial communities from Emeryville, California, USA - Original compost - Back yard soil (BY) | ecosystem: Environmental > Terrestrial > Soil > Unclassified | place: USA... | reverse complement strand
TGCGATCCGACGTCGCCTGCCTCTCGCACGATGACCGGCGTGGGTTTGCGGAGGGAGCCGGAACCACCGAGCGCGCGCTCAGCGTCCTCCAGGCGCATCTCGCTCGCCAAGGTCTTCGGGTTCTTCGGCGAGCCAGTGACAGCGGGTGCCGCGCCCTTGGATCCCGAGTTTCGCTGGGGCATCGGAGGCGGCATCGACGAGCGTGCGACCGGTGGGGGCGTCGAGGCGCGACCCAGTGCGGCGGCGGCGCTCGGTCGGTCGCCGACGCGCGGCGCCGGCACCGTGGACGCCACCGGCTCGACCATCGAGGTCCGCGCCGGCGGAGGCGCGCTGCGGCCAGGCGGCGGCGGCGCGCCGCTCGACCGGTTCGGAAGTGGTGGCGGCCCCGACGCCCTGCCCTCGCTGGCTCTACCGTCTCTCGGCGTCGCCTGCGGGGGCGGCGGCGTCTGCGATGGCGTCGTCGCCACACCACGCCTGGCCAGCTCGGCCACCCTCCCCGCTACATCCGCCGCGACCTTCGCGATCTCGAGCGACCGTTCGTCGCGTCCGGCGTCGGCCGCAGACTCGGCGGCTCGCCGGAGCCACTTCAAGGCCTCGGCGGCATCACCTCGAGACCACAAAGACTCCGCCGTCGAGAGCGCCCAGCCGACGTCCTCGTCGTCGTCCGCTCGAGGCTCGGGGATCGGCGCGCTCATCAGGCTCTGGCGCCATGGTCGACGAAATCGTCGATGGACTGCAACATCCCTTCACACCAAGCGCGCACGCGAGCGCGCGCCGGACGCTCCAAGCGCCGAGCACATCTCTGTCAGAGCGCTTCGGCTTCGGGCAGACAGACGCCGAGCGCGCAGAGCGTCAGATCGACGTCCGGCGCCGCGCAGCTCACCTGGCGGGCGCAATAGTCGTCGTACGCACAGAGCTTGTGACAGCTCTCGCCCTTGCCAATGACGCCGGTCTCGGTGACGCAAGCCCAGGCTCCAGTCAGCCAAACGGCCTCTTGGACCTCGGTGTCGAAGAGGCACACCTCTTTGCGATCCGTTTGATCGTACGCATACACGGCGCAGCGATCGCCGTTCTTGAGGCGCTGCGACTCGCCCTCGGTCGTGTTCAAGAGGTACGTGAAGTCGCACGGCGTCGAGCGCGCGCTGTCGCGGTTGATGCGATCTTTCAGCCAGGCATCGCTCTCGCCTTCGCTGCGGATCGCGCGGAGAGTCGCGAGCACGGTCGTGTTGCCGCCCTGCTCTTTCGGGCCTTCGCGGAGCGCGTCCATCATGCGCTCGATCTTGCGCTGCGCCTCTGGCGACGCGTCGTGGCCGTAGCCCAGGCGGATGAAATTCCGCGGCGTGGTGCTCTTGCAGGTCTTCGCGTGGTCCCAGAGCGCTCCGTTCACGATCGGCGGTCGACGCGTGAAGGGTCGCTTGCACACCCCCACCATCCCGATCGGGACGGCGCCTCCTGCGCGATCGATGGGCTGTCCCGGACCTTCGTTGTAGAACTGCGTCGAGGAGCATCCGCCGATCGCGAGAGCGACGAGGCCCGCGATGCCGAGGCCCGAGATCGCGACTCGAGTCCCCCAATCGACGGATTCAGTGCGTTTGGGCGCCACACGAGAACGGTAGCACCGACGCCCGTCCGCCTAGAAATTTGGGGCGATCCGACCGGGACTTCGGGCCAGGCGCGTGGGCGCGCCCCTGCCCTATCCCCTGGGTTCTTGGGCGCGTCAGACGCCGAGGACGGTCTGCTCGGCCAGATCGTCGACGACGGCCTTCAGACTGCCCGTTTCGTTGAAGATCCGCACCTGACGGTTCGCGCTGGTGCCGTCCGCGCAGATCTCGCGAATGCGATCGAGCTCGTCCTGCGAGTGAAAGATGTCGGCTGCTTCGGAGCAGAAATCGAGGAGCTCCTCGATGAGGACCCGCGTCGGGACCTTCTCGCGCTTGCCGAAATCGATGAGGTGGCCGTCGATGCCGTAGCGGACCGCGCGCCACTTGTTCTCTTCGATGAGCATGTGGCTGTACTCGCGCCATGCCCGGTTGCGCCGATAGAGCAGGTAGAGCTTGCCCATGACGGCCTGAACCAGCGCCGCGATGGCGACGGTGTCGTCGACGCGTGTGGTCATGTCGCAGATTCGGATCTCGACCGTGTCGAAGAACGGGTGACAGCGGACGTCCCACCAGACCTTCTTCGCGTTGTCGATGCAGCCGGTCTTGATCAAGAGATCGACGAAGCTCTCGAAGCTCCGATAGCTCTCGAAGTGGCCGGGAATGCCCGTCCGCGGGAACCGCTTGAAGATCTCGCTGCGCGTCGACATGAGCCCGCTCGAGCGACCGATCCAGAAGGGGCTCGAGGTCGAGAGCGCAAGGATGTGAGGCAGGAAGTAACGGCACTGGTTCGCCAGCGCCATCGCGACCTCTTTGTCCTTCAGACCGACGTGGACGTGGAGGCCGAAGACCAGGTTGGCGCGAGCGACGTCCTGCAGATCCTCGACGACCGTGTGGTAGCGCTCGCGGTCGGTGATCTCTTGCTTGCGCCAATCGCTGAAGGGGTGGGTCCCGGCGGCGACGATGCGCATGCCGCCCTTCTTCGCGAGCGCCGAGAGGCCGCTCCGCAGCTCGGTGATCTCTGCGCGCGCTTGTTTGATGTCGCGGCAGATGCCCGTGCCCGTCTCGACGACGGACTGGTGCATCTCGGGACGGACGCGCTCGCGGAGGATGCTGCCCTCGGGAGTCTCGTCGAGCAGCTGACTGACGTACGAGTGAAGCTCGCGCGTCTCGGCGTGGACGATCTGGAATTCCTCCTCGACGCCCAGCGTGAACTGTCCGTCGAGTAGCCCCACCTCTTCAACTGCCATGGGATGCCTTTCGTGAAACCCAGCGTGGAAACCGAGCCGCGGAAAACCCAGCCGCGCGACCCAACGGACGCCCTCCGTCGGGGCTACTTCTTTGCGAGCGGATTTTCTTGCGGGCCCGCGAGGTTCGCCCAGCGATAGCCGCTCGTCATCGTCTTCGAGCGGTCTTTCGCGAGCGAGACGGCGAAGTCGACCATCCAGTCGACGACGATGGCGAAGTATCGCTCGCGGATGCTCCAGATATCCATGTCGGGCGCTGGGTTCGTGAAGTCGATCGCGTACGGGATGCCGTCCTTGATCGCGAACTCCACGGAGTTCATGTCGTAGCCGAGCACGGTGTTGATCGTGATCGAGTCTTTTACGATGCGATCGAACATCGCCTTGTCGGTCCACGAGTCGTCGTCGTTCTGGACGTAGGCGCGACGCGCTGGGCTGTACTGAATCGGCAGGATGCGGTCCTTGCCGACGCAGATGCAGCGGACGTAGTCGTCGAAGTCGATGAACTGCTGCAGCGTCATGACGTTCTGCCCGGACGCGTCATACGCCTTGAGCAGCTCTGCGGGGCTCTTGACGATCGTCACGTCGCGCCACCCGCCACCGTCGGCGGGCTTCAAGATCGCGGGGAAACCGACGTACTCGAGGATGGCGTCCCAAGCGAGCGGGTACTCGAGGTTGCGCAGGCTCCGCTTCTTGTCGATCGCGGGCAGGTAGTCCTTCTGCGGGAGCATCACCGTGCGCGGCACGGCGATGCCGGCGCGCTGCACGAGCGAGTACCCGAAGAACTTGTCGTCCGCGCTCCACCAGAGCGGATCGTTGACGACGTAGGTCCCCGCGAGCGCGGCGGCCTTCAGGTGGAAGCGGTAGTGCTTCACCTCTTGCGAGATGCGATCGATGAGCACCCGATAGGGCGACTCGAACCGCTCGGGCGTCCCGCCGATCTTCGCCAGCTCTGCCTCGATGCCGGGCACCTTGTTGCAGCCCGCGATGAACGCCTCTGGGAACGACTCTTCCCAGCCGCAAAGAATACCGATTCGCTCCGCCATCGCTCCAGCCCTCGCTCTTCGCACGGCTCGTCGTGCGAATCAGTAACCCGCGGTTGCCGAGCGCCCGGCCCAATCTCCGGCTCGCCCGTGGGGGTCTGTCCCCGCTGCCCAACAACTGGGCCTGCTCGCGCCGCGCTCCTACTCCAAAGCGGGCGGCGCGTGAAGAAACGCCTACTCTTCCAGGATCCAAGCCGTCCTTGGAGGGATCGTCGTATCGGGCCCAGTGACCGGCTGGCCAGAGAGAAGATCTGTGGCCGACTCGGGCAGGTTCGATACGGACGCCGGCAAATCCGACCGATTCATGGCCACGGTGACCGAGCGCGCGCCGTCGGTCATGCGGTACGCGTAGACGTCGTTCGCCACGAAGACGGTGGTCCTGGCGCCGCGCCAGAGCTCGGGGTGCGTCCGCCGAATTTGCCCGAGCTGCTTCACGCGCTCGAGGAGCCACGTTTGGTTCGGATCGAGGCCGTCGAACTGCATCATGCGGCGGTTGTCCGGATCGCCGGAGCCGGGCATCCCGATCTCGTCGCCGTAGTAGATGAGCGGCACGCCCTTCGTCGTCATGAGGAACGTGAAGCCGAGCGCGAGGCGCTCGAACGGGGACTTCGTCACGGGAAGACTCGGTGGGTTGTCCCAGTTCGACGTTCCGCCGTTGTCCCACGCGCCCCACGGTGAATCGAGCGCGGTCTGGATGACGCGCGCGATGTCGTGGTTGCCGATGAACGTGCTCATGACGCCGGGGTAGTACCCGTCGTTCGTGGCCAGGAAGTTGTCGAGGTCGTACATCGTGCCGCTGCGACGGAGGATGTTCTCGACGATGGCGCCACGAAGCGGGAAATCGAACTGGCCGTCGAGCAAAGTCGGCGACACGTAGGACTTGATGAGATCGCGATTGCCGGTGTCGAACGTCTCTCCGACCATGTAGAAACGCCCGCCGGATTGATCGACCTCTGCGTCGACGCGCGTTCTCAGATCGCTGATCCACTCGGTCTCGATGTGCTTGACGGCGTCGAGGCGGAAGCCGTCGCAGCCGGTGTCCGCGATCCACTTCATCGCGTTGTCGACGCTGGCCTTGCGCGCCGTAGGGTTCGTGTAGTCCCAGTCCGGGAGGTAGTCGCGGAACCAGCAGCGGCGGCCCTCGTAGCCATCCCAGCCGCAGCCGTCGCCGCAGACGCACTGGTTGCCGTTGTAGTCGAGCGGCCAGAAGTACTCCGGGTGCTGGGCGTACATCGGGCTCGAGATGTGGACGTGGTTCATCGCGTAGTCGAAGACGATCTTGATGCCGCGCGCGTGCGCGGAGTCGACGACGTCCTTCAAGGTCGCGAGATCGCCGAAGTGCTCCTCTGTCTTGGTGAGGTCGCTCGGCCAATACCCGTGGTAGGCGCTGTACGCGTGGCCGTCGGCGCCCGCGCCCGAGACGCTGGGGTTGTCCATGGGCACGGTGAGCCAGAGCGCGTTGACGCCGAGATCATCGAAGTACCCGCTCTCGATCCGATCGTGCAGGCCGGCCCAGTCGCCGCCCTGCCAGTTCGCGGCGGTCTCGACGCCAGCGACCGGCGCGTCGTTCGAAGTGTCTCCGTTGTCGAATCGGTCGACGAAGACGAAGTAGAGGATCGCGCTCCGCCAATCGAACGCGTCTGCTGCGCCGCCCCCGGTGCCCCCTCCCCCGGCGCCGTCGCTGCAGACGGTGCCGCACGAGACGTGGCGCACGGAGTTCTTCGCACCGTTGCCGTCGTCTTCTTGATCGGGGTTCGCAGGGTCGGGCACCCACGTCGAGTCGTCGACGAAGAACTTGTAGTGGATAGTCGCCGCGTCTTTCGCGGAGATCGTGACGCGCCACTCGCCCGCGTCGATCTCCATCGGCACGCCGACGTCCCAGCCGTCGTCGGCAAAATCGCCACGTAGAACGACGGACGACTCGTTGGCGAGCGGGTACTCGAAGACGATCGGGCACGTCGAGTCGGCGGCGATGCACGACGCTCCGCCGATCCCGCTCGACGTCGCGGCACCTCCGGTTCCGTCCGCGGCGCCTCCGCAAGCGCCCATGCTGGACAGAACCGTCCCCGCGACGAGCCCAGCAGCGACGAGACCGGTCGCGGCAAGCAGCCTGGCCGCGCCACGACGGAGCGCCTCAAATCGACGAGCGGGCCGCTGAATCGTCGTGTGGGAGCGACTCGAACGCATCTGGCTCAATATCCCGCCTCGCCGACGTCGAGCACGAAGACCCCCTCGCTCGCGACGACCCAGAGCGCGCCGGAGCGAGGATCCACCCAGACGTCCCGGAGGTCCTCGCCGAGCCCGCCTGTACCGAGCTCTTCGACCGTGCCGACGCGCACGATCTCGCCCGCGTCGGGCGTCATGCGGACGACGGCGCGCACCAGCATCGGGTAGCCCTCGATCTCGCCGGCAGCGAAGATCACGTATCGCCCGTCGCCGAGCGCGGCCGCGGTCAGCGCGTGCACGTCGAGAAACTCGAGCTCCGGTCCGAGAAAGACCGGCGCGCACGTGGAGCCCACGCACGCCGCGAGCCCTTCCTGCGTCGCGCGGAACGAGACGTCGTCGAGCTCGACGTGCTGTCGATCGTGCGCGTCGTCGCGCTCGGAGGCCGGTGCATCGGCGAGCGCGCCTTGCGTCGTGACGCGCCCCGCCGCGCCGTCGCGAGTCGCGACGACGACGCGCGCCGAGTCCCAGGCAGCCCCGGGCGCGGCAGAGATGATCGACGTCGCATCGCGGCGAGCCACGATGGGCGCCGGCGTGGAGAAGCTGACCGAGCGCTGCAGGTGCGGCTCGAAGACGCCGAGGAAATTCGAGCCGTCGTCCGCGAAGGGGTTTCCGGCGAGCGACGGCGTGGAGCTGCCGGGGATCGGCGCCGGAGGAACCGGCGGGCTTCCAGCCATCCCGAGCGAGCTCGCCGAGTTGGTCGTGGAGGTGATGGGCATGTTGCCGCCGCCGCCGGTCGAGATCGTCGAGCTCGCCGTGGTGGTACCCGTCGAGCTGCCGCCTCCGCCGGTCGAGATCGTCGAGCTCGCCGTGGTGGTACCCGTCGAGCTGCCACCGCCGCCGGTCGAGATCGTCGAGCTCGCCGTGGTGGTGCCCGTCGAGCTGCCACCCCCGCCGGTCGAGATCGTCGAGCTCGCCGTGGTGGTGCCCGTCGAGCTGCCACCCCCGCCGGTCGAGCTGCCACCCCCGCCGGTCGAGCTCGTCGAGCCGCCGCCGCCCGTCGAACTCCCGCCGCCCGAGCCGCCGGCGCCGACGGTGGTCGACGTGGTCGGCGGATCGCACGTGTGGGTGTCATCGCAGGTCACCGCGGCGTCGACGCATTTGCCGCTCGCACAAGTCTGGTCTTCTCCACACTCGACGCCGACGCAGAGGGTGTCGAGCTGGACCGGCAGGAACAAGCGCGTGTTGTCCACGAAGCCGAGCTTTCGCCGCGCCAAGATGCAGGGTTGGCCCTCGATGGTGCGGTGAGAGACGAAGTAGTCGCGACACTGCTCACTCGTCATCTTCGTGACGCCGTCGGGGCGCACGACGCCGGCGAAGACGGCCACGCTGAGCTGCCGGGACTCGTTGTCGTCCGCCGGGACGAATACCAGTGTACCGACCTCGTTGTCGCCGGAGTCGCCAGCCCCTGCGTCGCACTGCTTGGTGACCGTGATCTCGTCGTACGACGCGTTCGCGAGGTCGGGTGCCCCCACGATCAGCGTGCTGTCCAAGCGATCGGCGGTCCCGCCCTGGGATGCGCACAGCGCGTTCGTCGAGATGTCGATCGTGATTTGGGTGGGCGTAGCGCAGGCGAGGAGCAGCGTCCCCATCGCGAGGAGAGCTGGGGACCGACGGCTCACACGCACCATCGCGCCATGATAGCGCGAGCGCGATCTCACAGGTGAAGCGGCGGGGTGGTCGGCGAGCGCGTAGTCGAGGTGGGCGGCGTAGCGCGGCTGGACGCGGGCACCGGGGTCCGCTTTTTCGTCGTCGTCGGCGCCACGTCCGGCGAACCTTTGACCCCCTCCGAAGGAGCTGGAATGGCGGACGCAGTGGGGGTGAGCGGCGCCGGTTCGGCGGACGGCGCCGGTTCGACGGACGGCGCCGGCGCGATGCTCGAGCGCGCGTCGGAGCCCGCCGCGAGGACGTAGCTCTCCCCGGCGGGCGTTCTCGACGAAGAGCGCGGACGCCCAAACCTGAGGAACAACGCGGCGAGCCCGACCGTGACGCCCGCGCCGATCACGATGCACGCGAAGAGCAGGAGCAGCGCCTTGCCGACGCTGCCCCGAGGACGAGCTCGAGCATCGGATTCTTCCGGGAAGCCTTGCGGACGTCTCGGCTCTGGCGTCACGGCGGAGCCTCTCGTGGAAGCGGCCTCGGCGGGGGGCGTGCCGTGGATCGCCTCGAGGGCCGCGCAGAGCTCACCCGCGTCTCTGAAGCGTCCGTCCGCGGACTTCGACAGCGCACGATCGAGCACCGCGTCGAGCTCGGTCGGCACACCCGCGACGCGGTGGGTCACCGGCACGAAGGGCTCTACGGTCGCCGCGACCGCCACCGCCGTCGCGGACTCCCCGAGGAAGGGAGGCGCGCCGACGACGAGCTCGTACAAGATCACGCCGAGCGCCCAAACGTCGGTCCTCGAGTCCGTCAATCGCGCAGAACGAATCGCCTCGGGAGACATGTAGAGAGGCGTCCCGAACGCCGACTGCGTCTGCGTCATGCGGACCTCTTCGGGGACGTCCATGTGCGAGATGCCGAAGTCGAGGACCTTCACGACGCGCCGACCGCGGTCCTCGGCCAGGAACAAATTGGCCGGCTTCAGATCGCGATGGACGATGCCGCGTCGGTGCGCCTCGGAGACGCCGCGACAGGCCTCGATCACGTACGCGATCGCCTCTCGATAGGGGATGCGTCCGCGTCGCGCGAGCTCCGCTCCCAGGTCGCGGCCTTCGAGAAACTCCATGACGAGATACGGCTGACCGTCTTCGAGGCGACCCGCGTCGAAGATACGAACGACGTGCGCCGTGCCGAGGGACGCCGTCGCCAACGCTTCTCGAGAGAACCGTGCGACCGACTCGCGATCCTGCGACAGCTCTTTCCGCAGAAGCTTGATGGCGACGGACGTACCCAGGTCGAGGTGCGTCGCGAGCACGATCGTGCCCATCCCGCCTTCTCCGATGTCTCGGACGACGCGGTATTTCTGGGCGAGGATCGTCCCCGGAGCAGTCGTCACTGCGTGGAATCTACAGCAGAGCGTGGCCGAGCTGCCCGGCCGTCGACGACGACTCGATCAGAAGTGAAGCTTGAGCACCGGAACGGGGCCGACCTGAAAGCCGCTCCGAGGCGTGCCGCCGCGACCGCCGCGCTCGAACATCCACGACGCGCCGCGCGCAGTCGCGGCGCCGCCAACGCACGTGTCCGCCTGAGCGTGAAGGCCGACTGGCGTGGTGCACGGCGCGATCGTGCCGACGTCGGGGTCGCCCTCTGTCGTGGCGGCGTAGATGCCGGCTGCGGCGGCGCCGCCTGCGACGACGGTCCCGGTGATCGTCCAGAACCACCAGGTCTCGTAGACCGGGACGTCGCCTGGCTCGATCGTGATGGTCCGTCGATCGGCGGCGCCGAGAACGACGTCCACGGTGTTGTCGCGGTAGCCCGGCGCCTCGAGGTGGACTTGATGAGTGCCCGGAGGAAGACGCACTTCGGCCGGCACCTGCCCCGCGTTCTTTCCGTCGACCTCGATCGTCGCGCCGGCGACCGGAGACGTCACGCGAAGGGTCGCGGTCTTGTCCTTGGGCACGAGATCGAGCGTGACCTGCACGTCCCCCTTGCCCGGCAGATCGACGACCTTCGTCGCTTGCTCATAGCCGTCGAGCTCGACGAGGATGCTCGCGCCGCTGCCGGCGTTCACTCGTCTCGACTTGATCGGTGACGGTCCGAGAACGGTCTGCCCAAGGCGAACGTTCGCGCCCTTCTGCTTGACGTCGACCGTGAGCAAGCACGTCTTTTGCTCGACGTCCGAGAGGAGCTTCGCGAGGTTGGGTACCCGCGCGCGAAGGTCGGGTGAGGCCGTCGACTCGAACGCTTTCAGCTTGTCGAACGCCTCTGGGAATCGGCCCATCAGCTCGAGCGCGCGACCTGCGTTGTAGAGGAGCGCCGGATCGTGGCTCAGCTCGTAGGCATGCTCGTAGCGCCCGAGCGCGTCGGAGTACTTGTAGGACTCCATGAGCTTGTCGCCCTCGGCCTTCAGGGCGGCAGGATCCTCTGCCGCGGGATCGGCCAGGGCGACGCCCGGAGCGAGCACGCAAAGGGTGACGACACCGACCAGCAGAAATTCGCGCAGACGCATCGAGCTCATAGTGGGGGCTGGAAGCTATAGAGCTTTCCGCCGCTTGCGAACCACACGAGCCCCGACCCTTGGAGCCAGACGTCGTCGATGGGCCCATACGCAGGCCCGACGAACTCCTCCCAATTACCGTTCGTCGTGACATGGGCGAGGTACGCCGCGCTCCCGCTCTTGCCGCCGAACCAGACCCCACCGCCGCCGAAGTTTCCGTGCACGCTCGTCAGCGTGACGGCGCCGTTTGCGGGGTCGAGAGGGAGCTGCGTCTCCAAGAGGCTCAAGACGTGGGTTTGGTTGTTGATCGAGATCTGCTCGACGGCGCTGCCGCCGACCGAGTAGCCGAACGGACCGAACGCCCAGACGTCGACCTGGGGGCTGCCGCTGACAGGGGTGTCGCAGTAATAGGCGGCATCGGTGACGGTCCAACCACAGACCTCGGTGCCGACCATCATGAAGAAGCTGTCACTCGCGATCGCACGGAACTTCTTTGCCGCCGTCCCGGTTTGAACGATCGCGAGGTCGCCGGACGCGTCGATCTTGCGAAGCGTCTCAGTCTCTCCGTCCACGGCATACGGGATCCCGCCCGACGGCGCGATGGCCGCACTCGTGAACGTGACGGTGCCGGGGTTGTATGCGCCATTTGATCCGAAGGCGATGCCCCCATCGGAGAAGACCGCTGTGAGAGGTGGCCCTCCGACGAGCACGCGGACGTCGGTCTTGTTTGGATACGTCGCCACCACAGCGCCTCCCTCACGCACGACGATCGCCGGAGT
>Ga0164241_10006183_pt1 | contig 10984 bp, 13 predicted proteins | sample OricomyardsoilBY_FD_108780 | JGI IMG/M metagenome (GOLD analysis project Ga0164241, IMG submission 108780) | Backyard soil microbial communities from Emeryville, California, USA - Original compost - Back yard soil (BY) | ecosystem: Environmental > Terrestrial > Soil > Unclassified | place: USA... | reverse complement strand
GACGTCTGGCTCAGCGGTGACGTCTGGCTCAGCGGTGACGTCTGGCTCAGCGGTGACGTCTGGCTCAGCGGCGACGTCTGGCTCAGCGCTGACGTTTGGCTCTGCAGCGACTCGCCAACCCGGCGCTCACGTGGGCGCGTCCGCCACGCGAGGCAGGGTCCACGCGGAGGCGAGCGCGCGGCGGAGGGTCGAGAATGAGAACGCACAGACACCTGCCTCTGAAGCTGGCGCTCCCGTGGACTCGTGCGACCCCGCAGCTGGCGCTCCCATGGGCGCGTCCGCTGCTGAAGCTGGCGCTCCCGTGGACTCGTGCGACTCCGAAGCTCGCGCGCCCATGGTCACGTCGGCTGCTGAAGCTGGCGCTCACGTGGGCGCGTCCGCTGTCGAAGCTGGCGCTCCCATGGGTGCGTGCGACCGGCGGAGCCCGAGCTTTCCCGAGAGCGCCAACGTCCAGCTGGACACCGCCGCTGAGCAGGAGGCCTGCGACCGGCAGAGCGCGGTGTTTCTCGAGAACTCCAACGCCCAGCTGGACACCGCCACTGAGCAGGAGGCTGTGGCCAGGCAGGAGGCGGTGGCCAGGCAGGAGGCGGCGCAGGGAGCTTCTCCGACCGTTGGCCTCGCGCCGGGCACACAGGTGCTCTCGCGCGCCAAACAAACCATTCCACCCGCGCTGCGCCGCGCGGTACAGCTGCGCGACCAGCATCGCTGCCAGGTGCCGGGCTGCAGCAATGCGCGCTGGGTCGATGTACATCACATCGAGCTCCGCTCTGAAGGCGGACGCCATTCGCTGCAGAATCTCGTTTGTCTCTGCGGAGCGCATCATCGTGCGGTCCACGGCGGGCAACTCAGGCTCGGGCGCGGCGAGGGCGGGGCTATCCGCGTCTGCCATGGGGATGGCACGGAGTACGGGCTCGAGGTGGTTCCGCAGCGGCTCGAGCTTCGGGCGAAGGTCTTCTCCGCCTTGCGCCAGCTCGGTTTTCGCGAAGGGCAGGTGCGTGCTGCGCTCGAGCACGTGCCGCCTGAATCGGCGCTCGCGCAGGTTTCTTTCGACGGCCTGCTGCGAGCGGCGTTGGTCTGGCTTCGCGCGCCGCGCGCACAGCGCTGACCTTCCCTGGCGCCGTGCCGGGAGGACCGAAGGCGCCCAGAGTTCATGCCGAGCTCGCTCAGCGAGGCGATGGACCGCACCTCGCGGGTAGATGGCGGCTCCACCAGAAGGAGCCTGGTCGAGACTGCGCCCGTGAGCGGGTAGGGCTCGCTACGCGGGGGCGGTGCCGCAGGTCCTTGCCAGAATCTCCCACCGGGGAGGCACAGCTCGACGAGCTGCGTTTGCTCGCGGCAGCGGGAACTCAGTGATTCATCACTGATTCAGCGTTCCGTTTTCGCACGTTGAGTGCTGCAATGGCAGGCTTTTTTGTGGCCGATGTCAGAGGGTAGTTGACACTGTCGCACCTCTGGACACACTCTTGGACGACTCTTGCAGCGCGCTCTCGGAATCTTCCAGCGCTGGCAGTTACCCCGCGGGGGCCCGTCCCCTGCTCGGATCCCGCAGTAAACCGAGGTCGATGTGATCGAAAGCACCCTTCAGCGCAGAATCCAAGACTCCCCCTGGAGCCGTCCGTTTCCGGGCACGGAGGACGCGAGTGTCGGCGCAACGTCAGCTCGAGGTCACGTGCACTCCAGGCCGGCGGCGGTTCGGGAGCTGCCGGACGTGACGGGATTTCTGGTGGTCGTGTTGGTGACGCTTGGGCTGTTCATCGTGCCCGTGGGCGCGACGATCATGCAGGGCCCCGCGATCGTGGCCAGCCTGCTCTCGCGCTGACCGGCGGCGGAGCGCCACTGACGCCGAGCGGTGCCTCAGACCGATCTGGTCGGCGGCTTCGGCGCGCGACGAGGTGGCGCGCGCCCGGGTGCGGGCCTGCCGCGCGGGGGGCCGGCGGCTGCGCGCGGTTTGCGTGAGGTGCGGCCTGCGACGTCGAGCGTGCGGCCCTTGAGGCGATAGACGAAGGCCAGGATTTCGGCGACGGCCGCGTACAGATCGACGGGCACCGGGCGGCCTTGCTTCACGCGCTTGGCGAGCTCGCGCGCCAGCGGTCGATTTTCGATCACCGGAATGTCTTGCTCCTTGGCGAGCTTGCGAATGTACAGCGCCACTTCGTCGTAGCCCTTGGCGGTCACCACCGGTGCGCCTTCCGCCATGCGGTAGCGCACCGCTACCGAGATGTGCGTCGGGTTGGCGATCACGAAGTCGGAAGAGGCAACGGCTTTGGCGAGCCCGCGCTTGGCAGCTTCGCGAGCGCGAGCGCGCTGCCGCTGCTTGATGCGATGATCGCCCTCCTGCTGCTTCATCTCATCCTTGAGCTCCTGGCGGCTCATGCGGATGGACTGCTCGTGCTTGCGATAGGACTTGATGTAATCGACGAAGGCGAGGCAACCGAGCGCGAGACTGCACCAGAGGGCGAGTTTGTAGAGCGCGGTGCCGATCTCGAGCGCTCCAGCGTCCAAGCTGACGCGTTCGAGATGCATCAGCTTGGAGAAGTCGTTCTTGATCGAGAGGTAAGCGACGCCGAGAACGATCGCGACGCGCCCCAGCTGCAGCGCGACGTCCACGCCGGTCTCTTGGAACATGAACATCTGCTTCAGCCGAGGCAATGGGTCGAGCCGGTCCCACTTGGGGGCCACCAGGCTCATGTTCGGATGGAAGCCGGCCTCCGCAATGCCGACGGCCAGGCTGCCGAGCGCCGCCGCAACCGCCAGGGGAAAGATCAGCACGCCGAGCACGGTGGCTAACGCGTGCAGCAGTGCACGCGGGTCGCCGCGCAAGAGTTCGTAGGGCTCCGAGTAGCAGCGCAGCGCGAACTGGTGCACCACCTCGAGTGTGTGCTCGCCGAGCGCGGACATCGTGACCAATACCGCCACGCCTGCCAACGTGTTGCCCGCATCCTTGCCGCGTGCAAACTGCCCCTCCTCGCGGGCCTTGCGGCGTCGTTCTGGGGTTGGCTCCTCGGTCCGTTCTGAATCTTGATCGGCCACGGGCCCTCAGCGTGGCGACAGCTCAGCGATCAAACGCTCGAAGTAGAGAGCGCTCTCGCCGAGGCCGCTGGTGATCTCGCGTGCGAGTTCGGGCACGGAGAGCAGGAGCCCAACGGCGCCGACGGCGAACAGCACTGCAAAACCGACGTTGAAGATCTGCAGGGTGGGCGCCGCTCGAGCGATGAAGCCGAGAGCGACGTTGGCCATGAGCAACAGCGCGAGAATGGGCAAGGCCAGGCGCACGCCGACGCTGATGATGTGGGCCGACAGCTCGAGGATCAACGGGAACGTCGCCTCCAGGTGGACTGCCGTTCCGACCGGGAGCAGGTGGAAGCTGGAGATCAGCGTGCCGATCATCACCCGGTGCAGTCCGCAGATCAGCGCCAGCAGCAGGGTCAAGTTGCGAAACAGGCGCGTCAGCGCCGAGTCGGTCGCTCCGATGGTCGGGTCGAAGGCCTGAGCTGCGGAGAACCCCATCGGCATCGCCAGCGCAGCGCCGGCGATCTCGGCGGCACCGATACTCAGCCGAACCACCATGCCGATGCTGACGCCGACGATGAACTCGCTCGACATTTGCAGCGCTGCCCAGACGGGAGATTCGATCGCCGTCACCGGCGATTTGCCGGAGCCGTGCACCACTGCCAGGAGGAAGAGAATCAGCCCGACGCGTATGCGCTTCGGCGTGTTGCTCCACGGGATCGGCGAGACGGCGACGACTCCGCTGAGGCGGCTCAGTTCGAGCGCGACCAGCGCGAGCTCGGGCCGAAAGGCGTCGGACCGAAGGAGGCTTGCCGCGAAGTTCACCGTACGACATCAGCAATCGACCCGATCGTACGCCGCGTGTAGTCCACCAGGTTCTGCATCGACCAGGAGCCCAAGACGGCGAGGGTCAGCGCCATGACGATGAGCTTGGCGAGAAAGCCGATGGTGGATTCATTGATCTGGGTCGCGGCCTGCAGCACGCCGATGCCGACGCCCACTACCAGCAGCGCGAAGAGCAGGGGCCCTGTGGTCTTCGTCCACACCAACAGGCAGCCGAGCACCAATTCGACCGCAGAATCGATGGTCATGCGTAGCTCTGGAGCAAGGACCCTGCCACCAGGTTCCAGCCGTCGACGAGCACGAACAAGAGCAGCTTAATGGGTAGGCTGATGGTGACGGGGGGCACCATCATCATGCCCATACTCATCAAGACCGATGCCACCGCCAGATCGACGACCAGGAAAGGTAACAGCACGATCACGCCCATTTGAAAGGCCGTGGTAAGCTCGGACACGATGTACGCCGGAATGGCCATGCGCATCGAAACGTCGTCGGGGGTCTCCGGCAGCGGCGTCTCGGTGGCGTTATAAAATAGCGCGAGATCCGCCTGGCGCGTGTGCCTGAGCATGAAGGCGCGCAGTGGCACGAGGCCGTCCGTGAAGGCCTTGCCTTCGTCGATCTGTCCGGCCAAGTACGGGTCGAGGGCGACGTTCTTGATCTCGGTCATGACCGGCGTCATGACGAACAACGTCAGAAACATGGCGAGGCCGACCAGCACCTGGTTGGGCGGCGTCTCCTGCGAACCGATGCCCTGCCGGATGAAGGAGAGCACCACGATGGTGCGCACGAAGGAGGTGACGGTCAGGATGACGGCGGGCAGCAGCGACAGTGCGCTCAGCACCGCGATGATTTTTAGCGGTGTGCCCAGGCCCTCGGGGCCAAAGAGTTTGTCCTCCACGCCCATCATCGGGGCTGGGTTCCCCGGGGCACTGTGGCGCTCGGGCGGCCGCTTCTCATCTCCAGGTCAACCATTCTTGAGCGCGCGCAATCCAGCCACTTGACCTTCGAGAGCGCTCGGCGCGGGAGCGCCTTCGGCTTTGTTGGGTGCTCGCGGGCTTCTCACGACGGAGCCACCACTGGTGCCGAGCGTCGGCTTCGGCTCGAGCTCCCGGCGCTGGCGCTTACGCCGCAGCGAGGCCGGAGCCACCGAGCGGCCCGCGGGGGCTTCGGCTCGCACCACTGCGCTGGTCATCGCGGCCAGAGTGGCTGCGGCATCGGAGCCAGCGGCGCCGAGGTCGCGACTGAAGGTGTCCGAGTCGCGCACGGCGGCGCGCGGGGCGCGCCCCGCCTGGGACGTGAGCGGCACCGCTCCGCGCAGCACCTCCTGAAAGCGGCGCAGATTTTGGCTCGTGGTCAGCGGGGAGGGGTGCAGCGAGGAGCCGCCCAGCGGAGCGTTGCTCTGGCTCGGGGCTCGCAGCGACGAGCCCGGATAGTCGTCGGGCAGGTCGTCGCTCCTGTCTTCGGCGTAGGCCGCGGTCTCCGGCTCCGGGCTCGCTAGATCGGCGGGCAGCTCGGGCTCGGGCGCATCGATCCAGGCCAGGTGTGTCACCGAGTGATCCGTCACGCCGAGCAGCAGCACGCGGCCGTTCACCTCTGCGGACACGGCGTACGCTTTGGGTCCCACTCGCGTCGAGGACAGCAACGTCAGACGCGCATCCGCGGCGGCGATGGGAGACAGCGTGCGCTTCTTGCGCTGCAGCCAGAGGGCGCCAGCGCCGAGGCCCGCGACCAGGAGCAGCGCGAGCAATGTCAGCACGGGGCTCCGGCTGTCCGAGCCGCTCGCGGCGCTGGGCTCGGGATCGCTGCTCTGCCGCAGCCAGGTCCGATCCACGACCGAGGCGTCGGGCGCGTCGTCGGCCGTGTCGCTTCCGAGACCGTTCTCGGCGGTCCCCGGCGGGCCTCCTGCGGGCGCAATCGCGGCGGCTTGCCCCGCCGTGAGCAGCCAGGAACAGACCAGCGCTCGCAGCGCGCGAGAGGCTTTCATGGCCGCCTCACGCTGCGGTCGTCGATCACCAGCACTTCGTTGAGACGCACGCCGTAGCGCTCGCCGATCACGACGGCCTCGCCGCGCGCCACCAGCTTCTTGTTGGCGTAGATGTCGAGGGGCTCGCCGCTCAGCTTGTCGAGCTCGAGCACCGAGCCCGGACCCAGCTTGAGCAGTTCTCCCAGCCTCATCACCCGGCGCCCGATTTCGACACACAGCTCGACGGGCACATCGAGAACGAAGCCGAGGCTGTCGGCGCTGCGCAGCGAGGAGTCGCCCGCGTCCGAAGCGCTCTGCACCGTGGGATTCTCGCGGCCAGCGGGGCCAAGGGGGGGGATGGTTGCTTCCGTCATGACTTTCTCACAGGGGCGGCATCATTCCTGGTGGCGGGCATGTATCTTCACGGCCACTTGTCCCCGGGAAATGACCGGTACTGCGTCGAATTTGGGGACCCCCTCCACGCGCACGAGCACCGGATCGTTGGCGGGGGAGGGAAGCCTCAGCGTGTCTCCCACCCGCAGCCCCAGTACTTGACTGAGCTTGAGGGTCACGCGACCCAGCTCGGCGACCACGCTCACCGGAATGCGCAGCGCCACTTCGCCGAACGGGGGCTGGTTGGTCATCGCTGCCTGGTCTTTGGCGGAGAGCCGCTCCAGACCGGCGGCACCCATGGACAAGCGAAGGGCCCAGGGCCGCCGCACGTTCTCGATCTTGCAATCGATGCACACGGCGTCCGCGGCGAGCTCCGTTGACTCATCGCTCTTGGTGCTCTCGAATTGCGGCGCCCCAAGCTGCACCTGGCAGTGTTTTTCTACCAGCGGTCGGAGCTCTGCCGCCAGGTCCCCGCCCAGGCGCTTCAGCAACGCGCGCTGCGCCAGGGTCAAGCCCGGGCCGAGCGATGGGGCATCGCCTTCTTCTGCGCCAGAGCCCGCTCCATCCTCTTCGGTCTCGGGCTTGGCGCTGGCGAACAAGCCGTCGAGCAGGGCCAAAATGGCTGCGCTGTCCAGCTGGAGCGTGACCCAGACCTGCTCTGGCGAGCTCAGTCGGATCAGAAAGCTGGGTCCCTCCGCGGCGGCGGACAGCTCGTCGTCCGCGGCGGTAAACGCTTCGCCGAGGACCGCCTGCGCACGTTGTCGCGCCAGGAAGGGCAGCGTCCGTCGCAGGCCTCGCGCGAAGGGGCCGGCGATCTCGGTGAGCGACGCGAGCGCGGTTTCTGACTGGTTTTGATCCGAGGCCTTAAACTCGAACGGTACGATCGCAGGTTGTCTGGAGTCGCTCTGCACCGGGACCTAAACCGTTGTAGCGAAGCTTCCGTGCTTCGGTGAGCCCGCGCGTCATTGCAGCGGGAAGAATCTTGGCGAGCGGGGCTCTACGCAGGCCCCGGAAAAGTCGGCTTACTGCAGGACGAAGTCGACGAGTAGGATGCGCTGGATTCGGTCGGCGCCAATGGCCCCGATCATGCGCTTGGAGATCTCTTCCTTGATGCCTGCAAAACGAGCTGGATCGGCGACCTCCTCGAACGTCAGAGAACGCAGGTAACTGAGTGTCGCCTCACGCCCCCGCGGACTGACCAGCTTGAACTCTTCCATTTTGACGGTCTCCGCCAGCTCCGCGGCCAGCCCGACCTTCAGGTGCCGAATTCGACCGTCGGCGTCGCGCAGGTCGACCACGATGGGGGAGATCTCGACCGAGATGATCTTCTCGGCTGCGGCGGGTCCTGCGCCTTCGTGATCGCTTGCCGCTTCGTGACCTTTGCCTGCCGCTGCCGTGGGCGCCTCACGTCCCTCGGAGCCGCCGAGCAGCTTGGGACCTAGAACTGCGCCGGCTACCGAACCCCCAACCAGAGTCACCACGGCAATGACGATGCCGATGATGAGTCCTGTCTTGGATTTCTTGGCAGCCGGCGCCGCAGCCTTGTCGGTTTCGTCAGACATACTTGGCTAACCCCCACCCGAGCTCAGGCTCAGCGCTTGATGTTGATCAGCTCTTGCAACATTTCATCCGCGGTGGTGATGGTTCGAGAGTTGGCCGAGAAAGAGCGCTGATGTTGGATGAGTCCGACGAACTCTTCGCCGAGGTCGACGTTGGAGGATTCCAAAGCGGCCGACGACACCGAGGCACGCCCGCCCGCACCGGCTGCGCCGAGGGCGGCGGTTCCGCTGTCGCGCGTCTCGATCCAGAGGTTCTGCCCCGCGCGGCCCAGGCCGTCGTTGGAGCGAAACTTGGCGACTGCCAGCTGCCCGATGGCGATCTTCTGGCCGTTCGTATACAGGCCCTGCACCAGGCCGGTGCCGTCGATGGCCAGACCCGAGAACTCGCCCGAGGCGAAACCGTCTTGAGATTGGCTGGAGACGGCCGAGTCGGAGGCAAACTGCGTCGTGCCCGTCAAGCCCGTGCCGCCATCCACCGTGATGTCTTCACCGAAGTCCAGGTCGATGGCCTGGTTGGCAGTGGCGCCGCCAGCGAAGCTCAAGCTGAGCGCGGTCACGTTGGCGGTGTCGAGCGCGCCGTCCGTGGTGAACTGCAGGCTACCGGTGCCGACGATCTGATCGACGCCAGGAGTACCGCCAGCGAGCTCGGCGCCGTCTGCGACCACCGTGTAGTTGTAGAGGTTGCCGCCGACGTTGTTGAAGTAGACGTCCAGCGTACGGGCCGTACCGAGTGAGTCGAAGACGCTGATCGACGTGCTGAAGTTCGCGGTCTGATCCGGGTCCGCGACGTCGAAGGTGAGAATGGCCTCGCGCGGATCCAGATTTGCCGTCACCGTGATCTCGGTGGTGGCAAACGGAGCCAGAGACGCGGTGGGCACCCGGAGATCGTTGATCGACGCCTGTAGCGTACCGTCGGCGTTGGCCAGGTAACCCTGGACGTTCAGGCCCTGCTGGTTCACCAGGAAGCCGTCGTCATCGATCGTCAGCTGTCCGGCACGTGTGTAGAAGTTGCCGGTGATACCATCCACCGTGCCACCGACCACGAGGAAGCCGTCCCCGTTCAGCGCGACGTCTGTCGAGACGCCGGTGTTGGTGATGGAGCCTTGAGTGAAGAGCTGTTGGACGTCGCCCATGCGCACACCCGAGCCCGGTAGGGCCGAAGAGGTGCCGGCCAGGATGGAGTGACCGAGGACGTCCTGAAACACCGCTCGCTGGCTCTTGAAGCCAACCGTATTGACGTTGGCGATGTTGTCGCCGACGACCCCCATGGCTTCACCCTCAGCCCGGAGACCTGATACACCTGAGAACATTGCGCGCAAAACCATTTGTTGAGCCCTCCTGACTCGCGTTTATGGACTAGTTGATGACGGCGACACAGAAACCAGGTCGCCTATGGGAGCAGTGACACCGCTGTCGAGCTGAATGACGGGGAAGCCTTGATCGAAAGCGACCGACCGGATCACACCGCTGCTTTGCTGCGACAGCGTGACCGGTAGGTCGTTTGCGGCCTTGGCCGTGATGGTAATTTGATAAGGACCCGCCGGCTGTGGGTTGCCGGCGTCGTTCTGCCCGTTCCACGCCACGGTGACCGAACCTGCCGCGCGCGGGCCCACTTGCATCGTGCGCACCGAGCGACCCGATTGGTCGCGGATCACGATTGTCGATTCCTTGGCAGCCCCATCCAGCTTGAATGTTACGGGTACGGGCTGGCCCTGGCCCTTGAGCGCCACGATGTTGCCTTTGACCGTTGCCTGCTTGCCGACGAGCGACACGACCTGGCTGTTCTGCAGGCCCTGGTTCTGCATCGCCAGCTGATCGAGGCGATCGTTGATGCCGATCGACTGTTCGAGCGATGAAAACTGCGCAAGCTGCGCCACGAACTCCGAGTTCTCCTGAGGGTTCAATGGATCCTGATTTTGCAGCTGTGCCACCAGGAGTTTGAGGAACGCCTCCTGTCCGAGGTCGTTGCCCCCGGCTGCTTTGCTGAGCGCTCCGGCGCCCACCGCAGATTTCACGCTGCCGGCCGCTTTCGCACTGTTAATGGCGTCTACCATCTCTTACCTTGGGATCTGAAACTGGCTCAGGCGGTGAAGTCGACCCGTTCGTTATCGCTGTCTGGGTCGTCCTCTGACGGGCTCACGTAAGCTCGCCATCTGGCACCGGGTGAACGCAGGCCGGAATTGCCTCGGGTTCGTGCCAGAGCCCTTTGTGGGGCTGCATCCTGTTGAGCAAAAGCGGTGCCAGCCCCCGGCTGACTGCCGATCTCCACCGAATCCACGCGCAGCCCGCAATCTTGCAGGCTTTTCAGCAGCATGCTGCGTTCTGCTTCTATCAGGGCTTTGACACGTAAGTCCGCCACGTTGATGACGATGTGCAAGCCGCCGGGGCCTCGCGCGACTGACAGTTGCATACGTCCGAGTCTGCTGTCGGAGAGCTCCGCGTGTACGCGTTCGGGCAACGCAGGACCGGGTCGGGCGTCGTCGGCGGCAGAGACATCCCCGCTGCCAGGGTCGGCGCGGTCGGCACTGGCAAGCTCCGCGCCAGCGTCGGGCCCCGGGTTTGCATGCTGCGAAGCGGGATCGGGATCACTGGGTAGCAGGAACCTGGGGCGTACTTCGACCAGGGCCTGCGTGATCGCGAGCAGCCAGGCGTCGTCCGCTGGCTCCCGCTTCTTGGCCTCCTCTTTCACGTCTGCCTCGCCCGTCGCGAGGCCGAGGCCGCTTCTGCCAATGGGGTTGTGAAGGCTCATGGTCATGGCTCCCGTTTGCGCGAGCGTTCACTCTGGGCCGCGCGCTGGCCAATCTCGTCCTCGACGCTGCGTTCAGCTCGGTTTTCTTTCGTGCGGCGGGCTTGCCGCAGGCGGTCCTGCAGCTGCTGGAGTTGTCGCAGCTTGATGGCCGCTTCCTTTACCCGCTGTTGACCCTTGTCAAACGCGCTCTTCGCCTGCCGCAGCCGCAGGCCGCACAACTCCTCTTCGGCCGCACGCGAGCGCAACCACTCTTCGGCCTCGATGAAATTGCGGATGTCGGTGCTGGTCTTACTCAGGTCGCGCCGCGTTCGTTCGGCATCGAGCCGCATCGACTGCGCGGCGGCAAAATCATGCTGCGCTTTGTTGTGCGCTGCCCGCGCCTCTGCGAGCGCGAGCACGGCGAGCTTGAGTCGCTGATCTCGCAGCTCCACCACGCGCGCAATGCGAGTCTCGCGCGTGCTCATGTTT
>Ga0164241_10006182_pt1 | contig 10985 bp, 7 predicted proteins | sample OricomyardsoilBY_FD_108780 | JGI IMG/M metagenome (GOLD analysis project Ga0164241, IMG submission 108780) | Backyard soil microbial communities from Emeryville, California, USA - Original compost - Back yard soil (BY) | ecosystem: Environmental > Terrestrial > Soil > Unclassified | place: USA... | reverse complement strand
TCGGTCTGTGGCCTGCCTTGTCGAGCGCCTTCTTCATGGCCTTCGACTGCGCGATGGGCACCACGAAATCACCGTCGCCGTGGATGAGCAGCACGGGGATCCTGATCTTGTCGGCCTGTGAGACGGGCGACACCTCGCGCAACTTCTGTTCGTCCTTGTCGGGGTCGCAAATGGCCTTGAGCCAGTAGGTGTAGCCCTCCGAATCCGAACCCCAGTTGCGCTTGCGCCAACCGATGAAGTCATCGAGGTCGGAAACCCCGGCAATGGCCACGGCGCATTTGTACAGGTCCGGCGTCAGTGCTGCGCCCGCGAGCGCGGCGTAGCCGCCGTACGAAGCGCCGACGATGCATACCCGCGCCGGGTCGACCGCGCCGAGGTTGACGAGCGCCTTCACTGCATCGGTGAGGTCGTCCTGCATCTTGCGGCCCCATTCGCCGTAACCGCTCTCGGCGAACTTGCGCCCGAAGCCCGCCGAGCCGCGGAAGTTGGGCTGGAACACCGCGTATCCGCGGGCGACGAGGTACTGGACCCACGGATCGAATTCCAGCGAATCGCGGGCCTCCGGGCCGCCATGCGGCATGAGTACGAGTGGCAACTTGCCTTGGGGTTCGGAGTCGGCGGGGGCGGTGAGATAGCCTGACAACTCCTTGCCGTCGCGCGTGAGGTAGTTGATGACCGTCGAGCGAGGACGCGCCAGCTTGTCGAGGGCCTTGCGCTCGATGCCGATCAGCTGGATGTTCTTTTTGTCGACCTCGTAGAAGTAGTAGCTGGGCGGATCCCTCGGGCCTTCGACGAACAGGATCATGGATTTCCCGTCTTCGGACGACTCCCAGGTGTAGACGTTGGCCGACTCTTCGAAGTACTTGCGGACGCCCTTCATGTGCGCTTCGATCCCCGGGTCGTCGAAGCTGCAGATGCGAACGTGGGCGCGGTAGCAGTGACTGATGACGCGTTTGCCGTCGCGCGATACGCGCGCAGAGCTCAGGTCGTAGGTGGGGTTCTCCACTACCGGCTCGCCGAACTGTTCCTTTTCGATGTCATATAGATAGAGTCCGACGCGGTCGCGCCCCGGCGGAGCCGCCAGCACATAGTATTTTCCCGGCTGGTCGGAAGGGCCCACCGGGTCGTAGTCCGGGCGCTCATTCATTTCCTTGACGCGCATGCTCGCGAACTTCTTCCACTTGCCTTCCGCGTCCTTGCGGAACAGCCTGATCGTTCCGCTGGACGCAGTGATGCGCACCACGGGGTTGCCATCGACGTCCAGCCACCAGCCCACCACCTGTTCGCTGGGGCGCTCCATTTGCTCGCCGCGTCCGGTCTCGAGATCGACCTTGAACAAGCTGCGGCCATTGAAGCCATCGAGCTCCATGAGGACGTGCGTCGGGTCCTTGGGCAGGAAGCTGCGGATGGCGCCGAGGTCGAATGCGCCCTCGAGCGCGGCATTGCGGTTGTCCCCGAGGAGCGCCACGACCTTGGTGGCGTCGCGATTGATGGCGTACAGCCGGTCGCCGAGCTTGGCGATTTTAGAAGTCGCCGCGGGCGACAGTATCGCGTCGTCTTCGGGACGTACCGAGACGCGGAACATCAGGCGATCGTCGGATTTCCAATACACGGTCGCCATGTGCATGACCAGCTTGGCCCCGAGATCGCCGGGTTTGACGCGCTGGAGCGCCTTCTTCTCATTGGTCTGCAGATCCATGACCGCGAGCGTGTCATCGGTCGGACGCCGCACGATGATGGCCAGGTAGCGGCCGCTAGGAGAAATGGCCGTGTCGACGATGTTGAGTTCGGAATAGAGGTCGTCGAGTGAGGGTAACTTCGGCGCGGCCGGTGCAGTAGTTTGCGATAGGGCAGCCTGACTAGTCAGGACCAGGAACAGCGAGGTGATGAGTCTGAACAAACCGGCGCCCTCCCAAGCGTTAGTTTGTCCGGATTCTAAGCGCTACCGACCGCCTGCTGCAGACCGATGTTCGCGAGTTCGAATCCGCGCCTGAAGTCCCGGATATGTTTGGCCATCCACTCGCCGGCCTGGGCCCCGTCGCGATCGCGGATGGCGGACACGATGCGCTTCTGCGCGGTGGCGATGCGGGCCGCGGCCTGGGGCACCTTGTTCATCATCGCCTTGAGCGACGGCACCAGCAGTTCCACCAGCGGTTCGTGAGCCAGCATGAAGACGCCGTTGTGGGTGGCCTCGCCGACGGCCCGGAAGAACGCTGCCGTCTGCTCGACCGTGGGATCGGCTGCGATCAGCGCATCGAGCTGTTTCAGGTCCTTGGGAGTGCGATTGCGCGCCGCCGACGAAGCGATGGGTGGCTCCAGCGCAGTCAGCGCCTCCCAGATGTCATGGTAGGTGACGTCGTGAAGGGCGAGCGCACGGCTGACGCCCGCGGCGACGGTGCCGCGGTGGGGCCGCGTGACCATCATGAGTTTCGACCCGCGTTCGCGCTTCAACACGCCGTTGGTTTCGAGCTCCCGAAGCGCCTCGCGAACGGTGCCGCGATGAACGCCGAACTGCCGCGCCAGCTCCATCTCCGGCGGCAGCCGCTCACCGGCATTGATGGCGCGGGCCGTGATGCGATCGAGCAGGGCGGTGGCGACCTTGCGATAGGCCGGTTCCACCTTGATGGGTTCGAACTGCGTCGAGCCGTTGGTCTTCTTCATGCCGTGGCTTCGTAGATTTCGCGGCCGATGAGCATTCGACGGATCTCCTGCGTACCTGCGCCGATCTCGTAGAGCTTCGCGTCGCGCATCAGCCGCCCCGCCGCGTAGTCGTTGATGTACCCGTTGCCGCCGAGCGCCTGGATGGCCTGCAGGCAATTCCGCGTGGCGTGTTCGGCGCCGAACAGGATGGCCGCGGCGGCATCCTGGCGCGAGCAATGTCCGGCGTCACACGCGCGGCCGATGGCATAGGAATAAGCGCGCGCGGCATTCAGCGAGGCATACATGTCGGCCACCTTCGCCTGCATGAGTTCGAATGTGCCCACGGGCTGGCCGAACTGCCGCCGCTCGTGAATGTAGGGCAGCACCAGGTCCAGCGCCGCGGCCATGAGGCCGAGCGGCCCGCCGCCTAACACGGCGCGTTCGTAGTCGAGCCCTTTCATGAGCACGCGCACACCGCCATTGAGCTGGCCCAGCACGTTTTCGGCAGGCACCATACAGTTGTCGAACACGAGCTCGCTGGTGGACGAACCCCGCATGCCCAGCTTGTCGAGCTTCTGCGCCGAGGAGAAGCCGGCATAACCTTTCTCGACGATGAATGCCGTGATGCCGCGAGGACCGGCGGCAGGATCGGTCTTGGCATATACCACCACCACGTCGGCATCCGGTCCGTTGGTGATCCACATCTTGCTGCCGGTGAGGGCGTACGCATCCCCGCGCTTCTCTGCGCGCAACGCCATGGCCACCACATCCGAGCCCGCGCCGGGCTCGCTCATGGCCAGCGCGCCGACATGCACGCCTTCGACCAGCGGAGGTAGATAGCGGTCCCGCTGTGCATCGTTGCCATTGAGCATGATCTGGTTCATGCACAGGTTCGAATGCGCGCCGTACGAGAGGCCCACCGAGCCGGAGGCGCGCGAGATCTCTTCCATGGCGACGATGTGCGCCAGGTAGCCGAGGTTGGCCCCACCCCAGCGTTCGGGAATGGTGATGCCTAACAAGCCGGCGGCGCCGAACTCGGGCCAGAGGTCGCGCGGGAACTCGTTGCTGCGGTCTATTTCCTCGGCACGCGGCGCAATGCGCTCGCGGGCGAATCGCCGCACCTGGGTGCGGACCTCGTCGAGCTCGGGACCCAGGCCGAAATCGAAATCGCATCGGTCGAAGAGGTTCGGGCTCATGTCGGCTTGCCTTCAAATATGCGGTTGTACTATTGTCCGACAATCATGCCGCCGCTGGATTCCAAAGTCGATAGGAAAAGTGCCGAGTTCGCCGTCAACGAAGCGGCCATGCGGGCGCTGGTGTCCGAATTGCGCAGCCGGCAGACGAAGATCGCGGCCGGGGGCGGGGAGGCCGCACGCGCCAAACACGTGGCGCGCGGAAAATTGTTGCCACGCGATCGCGTGGAAATGCTGCTGGACCCGGGTGCGCCGTTCCTCGAGCTCTCCCCGCTCGCGGCCTTCGGAATGTACGGAGACGACGCGCCGGGCGCCGGCATCATCACGGGCATCGGGCGCATTGCCGGCCGCGAATGCGTCATCGTCTGCAACGACCCGACGGTGAAGGGCGGCACCTACTACCCGGTGTCCATCAAGAAGCACTTGCGCGCGCAGCGCATCGCAGAGGAAAACCGGCTGCCCTGCGTCTACCTCGTGGACTCCGGCGGTGCGCACCTGCCGAGCCAGGACGAAGTGTTCCCCGATGCCGAGCATTTCGGCCGCATCTTCTTCAACCAGGCCAACATGTCGGCCGCCGCCATTCCGCAGATCGCCGTCGTCATGGGCTCGTGCACTGCCGGTGGTGCCTACGTGCCAGCGATGAGTGATGAATCCATCATCGTCCGCAACCAGGGCACTATCTTTCTCGGTGGCCCTCCGCTGGTCAAAGCCGCCACCGGAGAAGTGGTGACGGCCGAGGACCTGGGAGGTGGCGACGTTCACGCCAGGATTTCCGGTGTCGTGGATCACCTCGCCGACAACGACAGCCATGCGCTCGGCATTGCCCGCCGCATCATCGGCGGCTTGCCCGCGGATCCGCTCGCCAGCGGCCGACCCGGAGCCGCCTTCGAGGAGCCGAAATTTCCGGCGGAAGATCTCTACGGGCTCATTCCGGCGGACACGCGCAAGCCCTACGACGCGCGCGAGATCATCGCGCGGCTCGTCGACGGCAGCGACTTCGACGAGTGGAAGGCGCGCTTTGGCGTCACTCTGGTCACCGGGTTCGCGCGTATCCACGGCATGCCCGTGGGCATCCTGGCCAACAACGGCATCCTTTTTTCCGAGTCCGCCCAGAAGGGCGCACACTTCATCGAACTTTGCTGCCAGCGGCGCGTGCCGCTGGTGTTCCTGCAGAACATCACCGGTTTCATGGTCGGCAAGAAATACGAAAACGAAGGCATTGCCCGGCACGGCGCAAAAATGGTGACTGCGGTTGCCTGCGCGAAAGTGCCGAAGTTCACCGTGATCGTGGGTGGCAGTTTCGGTGCGGGGAATTACGGCATGTGCGGCCGCGCGTATGCGCCGCGTTTCCTGTGGACCTGGCCCAACTCGCGCATCAGTGTCATGGGCGGCGAACAGGCCGCCAACGTGCTCGCAACCGTGCGGCGCGATGCCATCGAGAGCAAAGGCGGCGCGTGGAGCAGCGAGGAGGAGGCGGCGTTCAAGGCGCCGATCCGTGAACAGTACGAGACCCAGGGCAATCCCTATTACGCAACGGCGCGGCTCTGGGACGACGGAGTCATCGATCCTGTCGACACCCGCATGTGCCTTGCGTTGGGACTGAGCGTCGCACTGCGCCAACCCATTCCCGAGACGCGGTTCGGCGTCTTCCGCATGTGAGCGTACGCATGACTATCTACCAGCACGTCGAAGTCGATCAGCGCGGTGCGGTTCGCTGGCTGTGGCTGAACCGGCCGGAAGTGCGCAACGCGTTCAATGACGCGTTGATCTCGGAGATCGCCGCCGCCTTCGCCGACATCGAGGCTTCGACCGACACCCGGATCGTCGTCGTGACGTCGAAGGGGCCCGCGTTCTGCGCTGGCGCCGACCTCAACTGGATGCGCTCGATGGCGGGTTTCAGCCACGCGGACAACCATGCCGACGCACTCAAGGTGGCGCGCATGTTCCATGCCGTGCATTCCTGTTCGCGCCCCGTCATCGCGCGCGTGCAGGGAGACGCTTTCGGCGGTGGCGTGGGTCTCGCGGCCGCTTGCGACATCGTCGTGGCCGCCGAATCCGCGCACTTCGCGCTGTCTGAAGTGAAACTCGGCATCGTCGCCGCAACCATCTCTCCCCATCTCGTTCGCGCCATGGGTGCGCGCCAGGCGGCGCGCTACATGCTCACCGGCGAGAAGTTCAGCGCGACGCAGGCGCGCGCGCTGGGCCTCGTGCACGAGGTCACGCTGATGGAGGGTCTCGACCGCGAAGTCGAGCGCATCGCGCACCATCTGCTCGCAGCCAGCCCCGCGGCGCTGGCGGCCACGAAGCGCCTGCTCGCCGACGTGGTCGAAGCGCCCATGGACGACGTGCTGCTCGCCGCCACGGCGAAGTGCATCGCGGACGCGCGTGTGTCCGAGGAAGGACAGGAAGGCATCGCGGCGTTCCTGGAGAAGCGCGCGCCTTCGTGGGCGCCCAGGCCCTCGTCGTCGAAGAAATAGCCCGATGTTCTCGAAGCTGTTGATCGCAAATCGCGGCGAGATCGCCTGTCGTGTGGCGCGCACCGCGCGGCGTCTCGGGCTTCGCACCGTGGCGGTGTACTCCGATGCCGATGCCCGCGCCGCCCACGTGGCCGCCTGCGATGAAGCCGTCCACATCGGCGGACCGCGTCCGCAGGAGAGTTACCTTCGGGGCGATGCCATCCTCGAGGCCGCACGACGCACGGGCGCGGACGCCATTCATCCGGGTTATGGCTTCCTGTCGGAGAACGCGGGGTTTGCCGCCGCCTGTGCTCGTGCCGGCATCACGTTCATCGGGCCGACGCCCGAGGCGATCGCGGCCATGGGGTCGAAATCCGCGGCCAAGTCGCTCATGGAAAAAGCAGGCGTGCCGCTCACGCCGGGTTATCACGGCGAGCGGCAGGAGCCGGACTATCTACTGAAGCAGGCCGAACGCATCGGCTTCCCGGTGCTCATCAAGGCCGTGGCGGGCGGTGGCGGGAAGGGCATGCGCCGCGTCGATCGCGCCCAGGACTTCAGCGCCGCGCTCGCCAGCTGCCAGCGTGAGGCGGCCGCGAGCTTCAAGGATGCCCGCGTGCTCGTGGAGAAGCACCTGACGCAGGCACGGCACGTCGAAGTGCAGGTGTTTGGTGACAACCATGGCAACGCCGTCTATCTCTTCGAGCGTGATTGCTCGGTGCAGCGTCGTCACCAGAAGGTGATCGAGGAAGCGCCGGCGCCCGGCATGACGGCCGAGCGTCGCCGGATGATGGGTGAGGCCGCCGTCGCGGCGGCCCGCGCGGTGGACTATCGCGGCGCGGGCACCGTGGAGTTCATCGCGGCCGGCGACGCGTTCTACTTCATGGAGATGAATACGAGGCTGCAGGTCGAGCATCCGGTCACTGAAATGATCACCGGGCTCGACCTCGTCGAGTGGCAGCTGCGCGTGGCTGCCGGAGAGCCGCTGCCGCGCAGGCAGGAGCAGCTGGTGATGAGCGGGCACGCCATCGAAGCACGCATCTACGCCGAAGATCCCTCGCGTGATTTCCTGCCATCGATCGGCAAGCTGGTGCACTTGGTGGCGCCCGCGGAAAGTGCCGCCGTGCGCGTCGACACCGGCGTGCGCGAGGGCGACGAGATCACGCCTTACTACGATCCGATGATCGCCAAGCTGGTCGTTCACGCCGAATCACGCGACGCGGCGATCACCCGGATGCGTGATGCCCTGGCGCAATACCAGGTGGTCGGAGTCACCACCAACATCCCCTTCCTCGGAAAACTCATGCGCGCCCCCTCGTTCGTGGAAGCGCGGCTCGACACGGCGCTCATCGAGCGGGAACGCGAATTTCTGGCGGCGCCACCGGAGCCGCCACCCCGCGCCGCGTGGGATCTGGCCGCACTTGCACGGGCCTCCTCACGGCCCTCGCGAACGCCAACGAATCCGTGGCAGGACGCGCGCGGTTGGCGTCTGGGCGCGACCGGGCAGCAGCATTGGAAGTTCAGGTGGGGGGACACCCTCGTTCCGATGCGCGTGTCGTTTCTCGATGGTGGCATTCGTGTCGAGATGGACGGGGTGACACACACGGTGCACGGTCATGTCGACGAACCAGGCAACTTGCTGGCGCGTATCGACGGCAGGGCCATCACGTCGCGCGCAAGAACCTTCGACAACACCACGCACCTCTTCCTCGACGGTGTGCACTATGCCCTGGAGTGGATCGATCCCTATCTACCGAGTGGCACGGAAGGTGATCGTCACGGTGAACTCACGGCGCCGATGCCGGGCCGCATCATTGCCGTGCTCGTGAACACGGGCGATGCGGTGCATCGCGGGGCGCCGCTCATCGTCATGGAAGCGATGAAGATGGAGCACACCATCACCGCGCCGCGCGAAGGTGTGATCGAGCAGGTGCTGTGTGTGGCCGGTGAGCAGGTGAAGGAAGGCGCCGAATTGCTGAGGCTGCGCGGCCTACAGCCCCAGGGGTGATCCGACTACGATCGCTTCGCGCGAAGGCAGGTTATGGCGTGCACGCCCGCGTGATATTTCACAGTCATGGACACCCAGATCCATGTCGGTTCACGGTCTTCCGCGCGGGTAGCACGCGAAAGCGCCGCACGCGCAATGCGCTGCCGCCGGAAATTCCTGCAGTTTTTTCCTGGCGGTTTTCTCGACGAGACGTATCTCGAATGGGAGCGCGACTATAAATGGGAGACGCACCGGCGCTGGGACGCGGTACTGTCCAGGCGGGGGTTCCGCGCGCTGCTGGAACAGGGGGCGTTCGCCGAAGTCGCCGCGCGCGCCGTACGAGTGGAGCAACAATCGAAGCACGCCATGATCTTTTCATTCGAGAAGATGGCGTTGCGAGATGCGGTCAAGACAGCTTCCGGCGCACGCGCGTTCGCCGAAGGTCTATTTGAATTCCTGCATGGCGCAGGGTCACTCGAGACTCGCTTCGAGGCGTGGGTGGACGTCGTGGCCTCGTTGCCACGCAGGCAGACCCGGGTTTTGACCTGGCCGCTCGTCACGGTGTTCGGTTTCATTGCCCAACCGACGCGCCACCTGTTCCTGAAGCCGCTGGTGACCCGGGCAGCGGCCAGGGAATATGGCTTTGATTTCGAATATGCATCGCGCCCGAACTTCGCGACCTATGCATCGCTTCTCGACTTCGCCGACAGGATCCGGCGCGATCAGCGCCGCCTGCAGCCCCGGGACATGATCGATCTGCAGTCCTTCATCTGGGTGCAGGGTTCCGACGAATATAGTTAGCCGACGACCTCAGAGCGGGTGTTTCCAGACGCCGATGCGCTCCACGATTTCGACGAAACGCGCATCGTCGTGCAGCGTGTCGAATGCGGGGTTCTGCGCGAGAAACCCGAGTGTCGAGGCGCGTTCCTCGAGCGCTCGCGTCAGTGCCGCGATGGCACTGTCGTTGTCGCCAAGGCTCGCGTGGATGGCGGCGATGTCGACCTTGGATACGTACCGCTCACGGGACATCTCGAGCACGCGGTCGAGTTCCGCGAGCGCCTCGGCACGCCGACCGGACATCGCAAGGCCCATGGCCGTGTCGGCGTAGCTTCCCGGGGATATTCCACTGGTCTGCGCGAACTCCGCGAGTGCGAGGTCATATCGCCCCGTGTGTAGATAGGCTCGCCCCAGCGCGCGGTGCGCGACGGAAGGGCGGTCGTCGAGCGCGATGCTCGCCTTGAGCTCCGCGATCGCCTCCTCGTAACGCCGCGCGAAAAGCAGCATCGAGCCCATGCGGGTCTTGGACAGGGTCAGCAGGGGCTCGAGCTTTTGTGCGTCCCTCAGCTGTTGAAGGCCCTGGTCTACCTGGCCGCGCATGGTGAGCAGCACTCCCTCGTACATCCGGGGTTCCGGAAGCGTTGGATCGAGCTCGATGGCGCGCAGGAAGTCCTGCTCCGCACCGGCCCAATCGCGGTCGTATTGCAGCTTGATGTGCCCGAGCGCGGCCAGCGCCGGCGCAAGCCGGGGCTCGAGCTGCAAGGCTTTCAACGCCGCATCGCGGGCCAGCGGAAAAGTCTCAGCCGGTGCGCGCATCCCGAAAACACCCATGACGAGATAGGCATCGGCAATGCCCGCGTGCGCCAGCGCGAAATTCGGGTCGCGCTCGATGGCTTTCTCGAAATATTGGATCGCGAGCGCAAGACTTTGCTCATTGGCGCGGGCCAGCGCGTACCGGCCATTGGCATAGGAAAGATAGGTTTCGGAGTCCTGGGTGCCACCGGGTACCGCGCTCAGCGGGTTCGGTGCGGGTGCGGGGCGCAGGAAGACGAGCGCCAGCGAGGCGAGGGCAGCGAGGAGGACCGCCGCGATGATCCAGTGCCTCCTTCGAGGGCGCGGCGGCGGAACCGAATCGCGGACCGGGGCCGTGGCCGATGCCGGGGACGACACGGATTCCGCAGCCCGTTCCTGCTCGACGACCTCGGCAACGAACCGGTACCCCTGGCGCGGAACCGTGGCGACGTAGCGATTTTCCCCGCGTGACTCCCCCAGCGCCTGCCGCAAGGTGGAGATGCACTGGGTCAGGCTGTTCTCTTCGACCACCACTCCAGGCCAGATGGCGCCCAGGAGGCGGTCCTTGCTCAGCGTTTCCCCGCGGTGCTCGACAAGATAGAGAAGTGTGTCCAGCACCTTTGCCGTGAGTACGACCGGTTCGCGCGTCGAAAGGCGCAGCAATCGCCGTTGGCCGGCGTCGAGCACGAACTCTCCGAACTCAAAAACAGTGCGGCTGGGCAAGGACGAGGGCTGCATCAGAAAACTTCAGCATTTTTCATGATTGGGAGGAGGACTTCGGGGGGTGATTGAGCCGACCTTCGCTACCGGCATCGAATTCACCGAGGGAAGGACTCAATCATGAACGTTTTGAAGATTCCAGTGTTGTTCGCGGCGATGATCCTTGCCGCTGGGACGCCGGCCGCGTTTTCCAGAGACCACTCACCGCTCGAGGATGTCATCGAGTCCGTGCTGACCGACGACTGCGGCGGGGAGTCCTGCCTTTCGGTCGCGCGGGGTTTCGTCGCGTTTTTCGACCGGACACCCGCGGGGCTCAAGGGCAATGGCAGGTCGTGCGCGGACTGTCATATGGCCAGCGACAATTTCCAGCTTTCGCCCGCCAACGTCGAGCGCCGCTACCAGACCCTGCAGATATTCAAGCGC
>Ga0164241_10006181_pt1 | contig 10986 bp, 8 predicted proteins | sample OricomyardsoilBY_FD_108780 | JGI IMG/M metagenome (GOLD analysis project Ga0164241, IMG submission 108780) | Backyard soil microbial communities from Emeryville, California, USA - Original compost - Back yard soil (BY) | ecosystem: Environmental > Terrestrial > Soil > Unclassified | place: USA... | reverse complement strand
CGAAGTGCCGGGGCCTGCCGGGAGACAAGCGAAGGGCAAGAGGCCCTATCCAATGCGCTTGAGGCTCCGCAGGCCCCGGCACTTCGGCCGGGGTGACGGTATCATGAAAAGCAAATCACTTTCCCAGACCACCCTCCGCCAAATGGCGACCTGTCCTAGCGCGTGAGGGTAACGAAGCTGTATCCCGGCCGCCCGTCCACCGCGGGACGATCCTCGCGCGCCGCTTCGCGCCAACCGGTGAAGGGCGAGACGGTCACGTCGCCCTCAGCGTCGAAATGCACCTCGGTCAGCTCGATGCGGTCGGCGCGATCGGCGAACAGTGCGAAAATCTCCGCGCCGCCGATCACGGTGACTTCGCCGTCTCCGGCCAGCGCCAGCGCCTCCTGTGCGGAATGCGCGACCTCCGCGCCGTCCGCCCGCCAGGTCCGATCGCGCGTCACCACGATGTGCCGCCGCCCCGGCAGCGGCGCGGGAAAGCTCTCGAACGTCTTGCGCCCCATGATCATCGGCTTGCCCATGGTCAGCGCCTTGAAGCGCTTCAGGTCCGCCGGCAGGCGCCAGGGCAGTCCGCCGTCGCGCCCGATCACGCCATTGTCGGCGCGGGCGAGGATCAGGATGAGGGTGCGATGCACGGCCATGGCCGCCTTGCTAAGCTGCCCCGAGACGCGGCGCCAGCCCGGTCACGCCAGCGCGTGCGCCGAGGTGAGGCAGGCGCTCCGCTGCGCGGCCCACACTTTGGTCGCGGTGGATTCGGCCTGCAGGAACGCAGCGGCGAGCACCGCGACAATGATCGTCATGCACAGGTCTTTCATGCCCGTTCACCCTTTCGCGCCGTGTCGATTACGAATGTAGTCGTAACGACTGAACGCCGGGTGAACCGGGCCTTACACCGCCACCGGCGCCTTGATGTGCGCCTGCGCTTCATAACCGACGAGGCGGAAATCCTCATATTCGTATTGGTCGATCGCGGGCGGGGTGCGCAGGATTTCGAGCCTGGGGAGCGTGCCCGGCGTGCGCGCCAACTGCTCGCGCGCCTGCTCCAGATGGTTCGAATAGAGGTGGCAATCGCCGCCGGTCCAGATGAACGCGCCCGGCTCCAGCCCGCATTGCTGCGCCAGCATGTGCGTGAGCAGCGCATAGCTCGCGATGTTGAACGGCACGCCGAGGAAGATGTCGGCTGAGCGCTGGTAGAGCTGGAGCGAAAGCTTGCCGTTCGCGACATGCGTCTGGAATAGGCAATGGCACGGCGCCAGCGCCATGGCGTGAAGCTCGCCGGGATTCCACGCCGTCACGATCTGGCGGCGCGAGGCGGGCTGCGTCTTGATTTGATCGATCAGGTCCTTGATCTGATCGATATGGCGGGCGTCCGCCGTCTCCCAGTCGCGCCATTGCTTGCCATAGACCGGGCCGAGATCGCCGGACTCGTCGGCCCATTCGTCCCAGATGCTCACCCTTTGGTCGTGCAGCCAGCGCACGTTGGTGTCGCCGCGCAGGAACCATAGCAGTTCGATGATGATCGAGCGCAGGTGCAGCTTCTTGGTGGTTAGGACGGGAAAGCCCTCGGCCAGATCGAAGCGCATCTGGTGCCCGAACACGCTCAGCGTGCCGGTGCCGGTGCGGTCCATCTGTTCGGCGCCGTGATCGAGCACATGCTGCATGAGATCGAGATACTGACGCATGGACGAGGAGGTAGCGCGGCGTTTGGCCCGCGCCAAGCGGTCAATCGCCCGGCAGGCGACAGGCCTGGATTTGCGCCGGCTCGGGGCGCGGACCGACCGCCTTGAACATCGCGAGATAGCCGCCGGCCGAGGGCATGTCCTGCACCGACACTTCGCTATAGCCAACCGCGGCGAGCTCGCATTTCAGCAGCGCCGGCGGCGTGCCGTGATCCTGCGTGGGGCGGTTCGCATCGACCACCACCACCAGCCCGTCGGGCTTGAGCGACGGGCGCAGCTCCCACAGGAATTCATAGGGCTGCTGGATCTCGTGATACATATGCACCATGAAGATGCGGTCGAAGCTGGCGTCGGGCAGCTTGGGATTGGCCGGCTCGCCCAGCCGCACGCTGACATTGTCGAGCCGCTCGCGCGCCACGCGCTGCGCCAGCGCGTCGCGCACGTCGGGCACGATATCCTCGGCGAGCACGCGCCCGTCCTTGCCGACGCGCGCGGCGAGGCGGATCGTGTAATAGCCCTCGCCCGCGCCGATATCGGCGACGGTCATGCCGCGCCTGATGCCCGATTTGTCCATCACGTCCTGCGCCTCGTTGAGGCGGTCGCGCGCTTCCTCGGTCGACCAGCGCGGCGAGATGATCTTGGCGACGGGGCGATCGGGCGCGGGGAACGGCCCCGGCTCCTGCTCGTGATGCTTGATCAGCGGCTGCGAGCCGTCGCACGCGGCGAGCGCGAGCAGCAGTCCGGCAGCGATCACCCCCTTCATCATTCTAGTCGACGTCCTCCACGTCCACCTTCTCACCGGTCACGCGCTGCGACAAGGCCGCTGCCATGAACGGGTCGAGAGCGCCGTCGAGCACATCCGACGGCGCGGTGGAGGTTACGCCGGTGCGCAGGTCCTTCACCAGCTGATACGGCTGCAGCACATAGCTGCGGATCTGGTGGCCCCAGCCGATGTCGGTCTTGCTGGCATTCTCGGCACTGGCCGCAGCCTCGCGCTCGGCGAGCTCGCGCTCGTAGAGCCGCGCGCGCAGCTGGTTATAGGCCTCGGCCTTGTTCTTGTGCTGGCTGCGCTGGTTCTGGCACTGCACGACGATCCCGGTCGGGATATGCGTGATGCGCACCGCCGAATCGGTGGTGTTGATATGCTGTCCGCCCGCGCCCGACGCGCGATAGGTGTCGATGCGCAGGTCGCTCTCGTTGTAATTGACCTCGATATTGTCATCGACGACCGGATAGACCCAGACGCTGGCGAAGCTGGTATGGCGCCGCGCCGCGCTGTCATAGGGGCTGATGCGGACGAGGCGGTGCACGCCACTCTCGGTCTTGGCATAGCCGTACGCGTTCTCGCCCTTGAGCAGCAAAGTCGCCGACTTGATCCCGGCCTGCTCGCCCGAATGCTGGTCGACCAGTTCGACCTTCAGCCCGTGGCGCTCGCCCCAGCGCTGGTACATGCGGCTGAGCATCCCGGCCCAGTCCTGGCTCTCGGTCCCGCCGGCGCCCGCGTTGATCTCGACATAGGTGTCGTTGGCGTCCGCCTCGCCGGCTAGCAACGCCTTGATCTTGTCCTGGTCGGCGCGCGCGGCAAGCTCGGCGAGCGCCTCGATCGCCTGGCCTTCCATCTCGCCGTCGCCCTCGGCCTCGGCCATCTCGACCAATTCGACATTATCGGAAAGCTCGGTCTCGATGCTGCGCGTCGCACTGATCGCCTCGTCGAGGCGGCGGCGCTCGCGCATCACCTCCTGCGCGGCCTTGGGATCGTTCCACAATGCCTGATCCTCGACGCGCGCGTTGAGCTCGTCGAGCCGGCGCAGCGCGCGGTCCCAATCGAGGAAGCGGCGAAGCAACGCGAGCGCGGCGTTGATGGTATCGACATGGGCCTGCGCTTCGGCGCGCATCGTGATTCAACCTTCTAAAAGGGCCACCCGCCATTCCCGCGGGCGCCGTCATTTCACATGGGGATCGTCGCGCGGCATTGCCACGAAAGCGTCCGCCGGATCGTCGCGCGCTCGCCTAGTAGATGCCGCCCTCGCGTTGCAAGAAATCGCTGTCACGCGGTCCTTCCTGCTGCTGCGCCGGCTTCGCGTCCTTGGGTTTGTCGGCCACCTGATCCGACTGCGCGACGGCGCGCCGCGGCTCGCTCTCCGGCTTGAACGCCTCCCAGATCACCGCCGGCTTGGGATCGTTCGTCGGCCACACGCCATAGACCGGCTTGCCGGTGATGCGATCGATCCGCACCATGCGGATGCCCTCGGGCGCGCGAAATGGGATCTTGGGCAGATCGGCATAGGCCTTTTGCGCGAACGCCTTGAAGACCGGCGCGGCGAGCGTGCCGCCTTGGGCGTAGCCGCCGAGGTTCGAGGGCGTATCATAGCCCATATAGAGCCCGGCGATCATCTGCGGCGTGCCGCCGATGAACCACACGTCGGTCGGCCCCGAATTGGTGCCGGTCTTGCCGAACATCGGGCGATTGAGGTCGCGCAGCAGCGTCGCCGTGCCGCGCTGGATCACGCCCTCGGCGATATGCACCATCTGGTACGCGCTCATCGCGTCGATCACCTGTTTCCCGCGGATTTCGGGGCGCGGCATCGGGCGGCCGTTCCAGTCGGGCGCGTTGCAGCCGTCGCAGGCGTGCCAATTGTCCGGCCAGATCACCTGGCCGTGGCGGTTCTGCACGTAATCGATCAGCGACGGCGGATGCCAGCGACCCTGATTGGCGAGCACCGAATAGGCGTTGACCATCCGGCTCACCGTCGTCTCGCCGGCGCCGAGCGAATAGGCGAGATAGGGCTGGAAATCGCCGATCTGCAGCGCCTTCATCAGCCCCACGACATGCGGCATTCCGGTCTGCGCGGCGATCCGCACGGTCATCAGATTGCGCGACTGCTCCAGGCCCCAGCGCATCGTATGCGGCCCCGATCCGCCGCCACCGCCGAAATTGCGGAAGCATTTCTGCCCCAGCTTGGCGCCCTGATAGACGCAGAACGGCCCGTCGATCACGATCGAGGCCGGGGTCATGCCATTCTCCAGCGCCGCGGTATAGACGATCGGCTTGATCGTCGATCCCGGCTGGCGCTCTGCCTGGGTGGCGCGATTGAACGCCTGCACCGACGAATCGAACCCGCCCTGCATCGCCAGCACGCGGCCGGTGGCCGGCTCCTCGACCACCATGCCACCCGAAATCTTGGGGATCGAGCGCAGCGTCCAGGCGCCGTTCTGCGGGCCGACCGCGATCACGTCGCCCGGCTTCATCGCCGCGAACGCGGTGCCGCCGCGGCCCCGCACCGGCATCTGCGCGCCCCAGCGCGGCATCACCGCGGTGGTCCCGTCGCCGAAGCCGATCGTCAACCCATTGCCCGCCGGACCAACGACGACCGCCTGCCGCCAGTCCGAATAATCAAGCGAGATGTTCGTGTTGAGCAGCGCCTGCCGCCAGCCGTCGCCGCTGAAATCGACATGCGTCAGCGGACCGGACCAGCCGCGCCCGCTATCGTAGCGGAGCAAGCCGTTGCGCAGCGCTTCCTGCGCATAGGATTGCAGCTGCGGGTCATAGGAGGTGCGGACCCACAATCCGCCCGAATAGACGCTGTACGGCCCGTCCTTGTCGGTCTCGCCGAACTTGTCGATCAGCTGCCGGCGCACTTCCTCGACGAAATAGCCCGAGCCCTTCAGCTCGACCTGCGGCGTCTGGCGTGGCACCGTGCCGAGTGGCTCGGCGACGGCCTCGTCATGCTGCGCCTGGGTGATGAAGTTGTTGGTCAGCATCTCGCCCAGCACATAATTGCGCCGCGCGAGCGCACGGTCGGGATGTCGCACCGGATCGTAGTTGGACGGCCCCTTGGGCAGGATCGCGAGATAGGCGAGCTGCGCCAGATCGAGTTGGTTCAGCTCCTTGTCGAAATAGGCGTAGCTCGCTGCCTCGACCCCGAAGGCGTTGCGGCCGAGCGCAATCTGATTGAGGTAGAGCTCCAGGATCTGCTGCTTGGTCAGCACGTCCTCGATGCGCCAGGCAAGGATCGCTTCCTTGATCTTGCGCGTCGGCGAATAGGCGTCGCCGATCAGCAGGTTCTTGGCGACCTGCTGGGTGATGGTCGAGCCGCCCTTGGCGCGCCGGCCCGAGCCGAATTTGGTGACGTAATCGACCACCGCGCCGGCCATGCCGGGATAATCGACGCCGTGATGCTCGAAGAAGGTCTTGTCCTCCGCCGCCAGGAAAGCGCGGACGAGCAAGGGCGGATATTCGTCGTAGCTGAGCTCGATCCGGCGCTCGCGCGCATAACTGTGGATCGGATCGCCGGCGATATCGCGCACGTTGGTGGGCAAGGGCGGCTCATAGGTGCGCAGCTTGTCGACCGACGGCAGGCCGCGCGCGAAGAGCAGCCACATCACGAACAGGAAGACGACGAACAGCCCCGCCAGCACGGCGAGCGTCTTCACCCACCAGCGCTTCCAGGCGCGGGAGAGGAATTGCTGCACCTGGCTCTTCTCGCGATAGAGCCGGAAGCTGATTTTCGGGGAACTGTCGGCAGCCATGATCGCGCCCGGCTGTAGCAAGTTTCGCGCGCCTTGCCAGCCTTACGCGGCGCGGCGCTCAGTCGTTCGAGGCCATGCGCCGCGCGAAGAAGGTGTCGACCGCGTTGCCCACCGCCTCCGCGATGGCTTTACGGCCATGCGCGCTGTCGATGAACGCGGCATCCTTCGGGTTCGAGATATAGCCGGTCTCGAACAGGATCGAGGGCATGTCGGGCGCCTTCAGCACGATCAACGACGCCATGCGGTGGAAGTTCGCCTTCATCGGCACGAGCGGCTGTGCCTCGCGACCGAGCAGCCGCGCGAAGGCGGCGGAATTGTTCATCGTCTCGCGTTGCGTCAGGTCGATCAGGATCGAGGAAATGTCGGCCGAGGTCGAAGCGAGGTTCACGCCGGCGATGACGTCCGCCTTGTTCTCGCGCGCGGCGAGCTTCGCCGCTTCCTTGTCCGAGGCGACCTCGGACAGGGTATAGACCGACGCGCCGCTCGCATCGCCCGTGCCGACGCTGTCGCAATGGATCGAGATGAACAGGTCAGCATGCAGCCTGCGCGCGATACCGTAGCGTTCCTGCAGCACCAGGAAGCGATCGTCGTCGCGGGTCAGCGCGACGCGCACGCGCCCCGATTGCAGCAACTCGTCGCGAATCGTCTTGGCGATCCGCAGCGTGACGTCCTTTTCCTTCAGCCCGCTGCCCGGCGCGATCGCGCCCGGATCGAAGCCGCCATGCCCTGCGTCGATCACCACCAGCGGGCGATCGGGATTGCCCTGCACGCGCGGCAGCCCGACGCTCTTCTCGGGCGCCGGCACCGGCATCGACACCGAATAGCCGCTGGCAGGCGCCGTGCCGCCGAGATTGAACGGCGGCAGGAAGTCCATCCGCCCCTCGGCGGCGGCGCGCGCGAAGCTCGCATCGTCCACCGTGCGCAATTGCAGCGTGAGCTGCCGCCCGTCTTGCCCGAAGCGGCCTTCGGTCACGATCGCCGGGCGCGCGAGATCGAACACCACGCGCGCGCCGTCGTCGCCATGCTCGCCCTGCCGCACGTTGGACACCAGATCGCCGGTCGAGACGGTGCCGCCCGGCGACGCGCCCTTGATGTCGAGCGCGATCCGCTGCGGCCCGTCGATCACGAAGGTGGAGGCGTCGGCCACCCCTTGATCGAAGGTCAGCACGATGCGGTCGTGCTGCACGTCGACGCGCTGGACCGTCGCCGCCCAGCTGGGGACGCCGCCAAACCAGCAGGCCAACAAGGCGAGGACGAACGACACGCTGCGGTCATGCCGCGCCGGCTTGTCGCCGGTCCAGCGAAAAGACATGGGAGGGGGGTTCCCGCTTTTGAACTCGATACCGGCCGGTGCCTAGGCGAAGCGTCTCACTTCACGGTGAAACGATGCAGTTAATTTGCCGTTCGGCATATTTTTGCCGCCCTTGCGGCAAGGACTTGCCGGGACCGTTTCACAACCAATCGCGATGTTGCTGCGCCGATGGACCGGTGCTAGGCAACACGATGCACCGGCCGGGCGTTTCGTTTTTCGCCCTGCCGGTCTTCACCGCCGCGCCGGCGTTCATCGGCCGCGGCGTATCAGGTTGACGCGCGCATGTTGCATCTTTCCCGCACCTCGAACCGCCCGGCTCCAGCCGGCGGGTTCGCGATCGTGCGGGCGGCTCCGGGTCACGCATCCGGACATGCGATGCGCGCAGAGGCATTTTTTCAATCCCGCACCGCCGGGGCCGGCCACGCCGCGCGCCCGGCACCGCGACATTATCGCGCGTTCGCCCTGGCTGTCTTGCCGGGCGGGCGTGTCCGGAGAATCATAAATGACGATGCGTATGCTGATCGACGCACGGCACCGGGAGGAAACCCGCGTCGCCGTGGTCAAGGGAAACCGAATCGAGGAGTTTGATTTCGAGTCCGCCGAGCGCAAGCAGCTCAAAGGCAATATCTATCTGGCGAAAGTGACCCGCGTCGAACCGTCGCTGCAGGCGGCGTTCGTCGATTATGGCGGCAATCGCCATGGTTTCCTCGCCTTCTCGGAAATCCATCCCGATTACTATCAGATCCCCAAGGAGGATCGTGACGCGCTGCTCCGCGAGGAGGCCGAGCACGCCGCCGAGGAGGCCGCGCTGCGCGCCGAGCTCGACGAAGCGGAGGATGAGCACGGCGATCACGAACCGGACGAGGAATCGCTCGAGCGGCTCGACGACGATGGCGCGCCAGACGAGGACGTCGCTGCTGAGCATGAGAGCGAAGGGCGCAAGCGCCGCTCGAACAATGGCGACGACCAGGTCGAGGCGCTGCGCCAGCGGCGCATGAACCTGCGCCGTCGCTACAAGATTCAGGACGTGATCCGCCGCCGGCAGGTGCTGCTGGTGCAGGTCGTCAAGGAAGAGCGCGGCAACAAGGGCGCGGCGCTCACCACCTACCTCAGCCTCGCCGGCCGCTATTGCGTGCTGATGCCCAACACGTCGCATGGCGGCGGGATCAGCCGCAAGATTTCCAACGCCGGGGATCGCAAGCGCCTGAAGTCGATCATGGCGGACCTCAAGCTGCCGTCGTCGATGGGCTGCATCGTCCGCACCGCGGGGCTGCAGCGCACCAAGACCGAGATCAAGCGCGACTTCGATTATCTCGCACGGCTGTGGGACGGGATTCGCGAGGAGACACTCAAGTCTTCGGCCCCCGCGCTGATCTACGGCGACAGCGACCTGATCAAGCGCGCGATCCGCGACATCTATAATCGCGACATCGACGAGGTGATCGTCGAGGGCGAGGAAGGCTATCGTCAGGCCAAGGACTTCATGAAGCTGCTGATGCCGAGCCATGCGCGGCGGGTGCAGCATTATTCGGATGCGGTGCCGCTGTTCCAGCGCGCGCATGTCGAGGACCAGCTCGCGGCGATGTATCACCCCGTCGTCCAGCTGAAATCGGGCGGCTATCTGGTGATCAACCCGACCGAGGCGCTCGTCTCGATCGACATCAACTCGGGCCGCTCGACGCGCGAGCACAATATCGAGCAGACCGCGACCGCGACGAACCTCGAGGCCGCGCAGGAAATCGCCCGTCAGCTACGCCTGCGCGACATGGCGGGCCTGGTCGTCATCGACTTCATCGACATGGACCATTCGTCCAACGTCCGGAAGGTCGAGAAGGCGATGAAGGAAGCGCTCAAGAACGATCGCGCGCGCATCCAGGTCGGCCGCATCTCGTCGTTCGGGCTGATGGAGATGAGCCGCCAGCGGCTGCGCACCGGCGTGCTCGAAGCCTCCACCCGCCAATGCCCGCATTGCGAGGGTACCGGCCTCGTCCGCACCGCGTCGTCGGCGGGGCTGTCGGCGCTGCGCCTGATCGAGGACGAGGCGGCACGCGGGCGCGGCTCGCTGCTCACGCTGCGCGCGAGCCAGGAAGCCGCGGTCTATGTGCTCAACCGCAAGCGCGCCGAGCTGGCCGAGATCGAGGATCGCTATGGCGTCCGCGTCGAGGTGATGCCCGACGGCGAGCAGGAAGGCGCGCGCATGTCGGTCGAGGCCTCGGGCCCGCCGCCGGCACACGCCCCGCGTTTCGAGGCGGCAATCCAGGAGATCGAGGAAGAGCTTCCCGAGGAGATCGACGAGGACGAGGACGAGATCGAGGATGAGGTCGAGGCGGAAGCCCGGCCGCGTTCCTCGCGCGCCGAATCCGAGGAGGGCGATGCGCGCCGCGGCCGCCGCCGCCGCCGTCGCGGTCGCGGTCGCCGCGAGGACGGTCCGCACGACGCGACCGAGCCGCGCGATGCCGAGGGCGAAGGTGAGGCCGACGAAGGCGACACCGACGCCGAGGCTGAGTTTGCCGGCGAGCAGCCCACGGGCGAAGGCGACGACGGGCGCAAGCGTCGCGGCCGGCGTGGCCGGCGTGGCGGTCGCCGCCGCGGCCGGGGTGAGGGCAGCGAGGCCGAGGCGCCGCTGGCCGATGCCGGAGACGAGGGCGTAGCGGCCGAGCCGTTGGCGGTCGAGCAGACGCCGATCGAGATCGCGCCCGATGCCGAGCCGGCCAAGCCCAAGCGCAGCCGCCGCCGCAAGGCCGCGCCGGAAGCCGAAGCGCCTGTCGCCACGGAGGCACCGACGCCCGAGCCGGTTGCTGCCGACGCGGCGACGGACGCCAAGCCGAAGCGCACGCGTCGCGGCAAGCCGGCCACGACCGCCGAAACCGCACCGGCCGAAGCGGTCGCCGCGCCGGTCGCGGCACCCGCCGAACCGGCCGAGGACGCGCCGAAGCCGAAGCGCCGCACCTCGCGCAAGAAGGCCGATGCGCCCGCCAGCGATGAAACGCCCGCCATGCCCGCCCTCGCCGATGGGCGGGATGGCGCCGCGCCGCCCGACGACGCGGCCGCCGGCCCGATCGAGGAGGGTGAAGATGGCGAGCCGCGCCGCGGCTGGTGGCAGCGCACCTTCGGCAACTGATCGCATGAAGCCGCCCCGCTCGATCACCGGCGGGGCGGCTTCACGCACGGTTCAGCCGCATCGTCGCATCGCCCATCGGCGATGACGTTGATCGATCGCGCCTTCTCGGGGATAATCGCCGCATGAAGCGCCTGCTCGCGGTGGCCGCCGCCGCCATCCTGCTCGCCGCGCAGCCGGCCTACGCGCAGTCGATCCTGCGCGACGCCGAAACCGAATCGCTGTTCGCCGACATGACCGCGCCGCTGATCAAGGCGGCGGGGCTTTCGCCCAAGAACGTCAAGGTCGTGCTGATCCAGGACGACGAGATCAACGCCTTCACCGCGGGCGGACAGACGATCTATGTCAAT
>Ga0164241_10006180_pt1 | contig 10986 bp, 10 predicted proteins | sample OricomyardsoilBY_FD_108780 | JGI IMG/M metagenome (GOLD analysis project Ga0164241, IMG submission 108780) | Backyard soil microbial communities from Emeryville, California, USA - Original compost - Back yard soil (BY) | ecosystem: Environmental > Terrestrial > Soil > Unclassified | place: USA... | reverse complement strand
TTTCCAAATAGGTCAGCCGGCGCTGGTTCTCGTGCCTGGCCGCAAGCCCCTCGAATCTCTCCTCCCCCGGCGTCGAAACCTGCCAGGCCTTCCACAACCCGTCGATCGGGTCGTGCAAGACCGTGCCGTGCGCCATGATCCCGCCCGAGTCCCACGGCATCGCCGGCTCGAGTAGCGGATTGTGCGGATCGGGCACGCCCAGTTCCTCGCGCCAGGCGACAAGCTGCAACGACTCAAAATCATCGGGCATCAGCAGTGGCAGGCGCGACGGCGCGGCCGGACCTGCCCCGAAGGATCCGGCGGCCCCAAAAACGAAGGTCACTGCGGCCACCACCGCGGCGTGCAATCGGAACCTGCAAAGAAATCGATCAAGGTGGTCCATTTTCATATTCATGAGGGTGAAGCGGGGTTTGGATGTGCCCGGCGGGCGTCGCAGCGCGACACCCCGATCGTTCATCGTGCCTGTTGCCTTCCGGCCGGAATATCCCGGAGTTGCGTGACGAGGCAATGAAGGACGTCTTGAATGAAGCAATTGCGGACGGATTTTGAATCAGAAATGACGCTCGAGCGAGACCGACCACCGGCGCGGCATGGTGCCGCTGTTGGCTGTTCCGGTGATGACCCGCTGATCGAGCACGTTTTGCAGGCGCACCTGCGCTTCCCACCAACCCCTTGGCTCGCGGCGAATCACCCGGAAGCCGAGATCCCATCGCAAACTCCCGCTCTGCAGGACGATATTGTCCGGGTTCAGGACCACATCGTCCGTGTAGCCGAAGGCGGTTTGCGCGTAGGTGGACCACCGGGAATTTTTGCTCACCAGATAATTGCCCATGAAATTGAGCCGCGCCGGCGTGTCGCCGCGGCGTTTCCGCCGGAGAACCGAACCGTCGGCTTGCACCGCATACAATGCCGTGTGCGCAAAGGCCGCCGAGGCATAGAAGGAGAACCTGTCGGTAGGCGCACCCGTTATCTCGATTTCGGTGCCTTCCGCCGTCGCGCTCGGATCGACGACATTCTCGCGCCAGTTGTAGAGCGGGCTGAGTTCGTCGTTGCGGTTGGTTCGGAAATTGACCGACCGAATGTCGCTTCCCTCCAAAATCTTGTAGTAGGACACATTAAACGTCATCCGGCCGTCGAAGAGTTCGGACTTGATTCCCACCTCGTTCAACTCGACCGTGCGCGCGGCCGAAACCCGCTCCGTGGAATCGCGTCCCGCGACACCGAAGGTCCCGTCCGGATAACGGAGCACGTTCCTGGTCGGGTCCTGCTGTTCCGCGTGGACCGCGAAGGCCGTCAGCCAGGGAAACACCTTGAACGAAGTGCCGTAACGGTAGGTCGCATCCGTGGGCTCGGGACGTGAAAGCGTCAGCGTGTCGGTGGTGAGATTGGTGATGTCCTCCTCGATCTTGTCGTAGCGCCAGCCTCCGATGACCTGCCAGCGGTCGTTCCAGAATTTGGCCGTGTGTTGGATGTAATAGGAATTTTCCGCAACCTTGCGCTTCTCGTTCGTGCTGACGCTGCGGGCCGGTATGTCGCTGCGCTTCAGGTTCAGGAAGGCGCTGTTGTCCAGGATGCGGAAAATGCCTCCGGTATTGGCCCGGCTGAACCGGTCGAAAATATCCCGATGGGTGAACTCGTACCCCGCCAAGGTCTGCTGTTTGAAGCCCGCGATGCCGTAGTCGAAGAGCAGATCACCCTGATAGGACACAAACTCCGTGTCCCTTTCGCGCATGTCATTCCGCAACGCCATCGTCCAGTCGATCGGCGGGCCGTTGGGATCGGCGGGGTCGAAGATATAATTGCCGAATCCCCGCAGGCGGGTGGTTTCGTTGTCCGCTTCCACCTTGACCCAAAGCAGGCCCTGTCGGGTGGAGAACCAATCGGAGAACTTGTGATCCAGAACCGCCAGGACGTCATAGGCCTGCGCGTCCGGCTTCACCCAGGACGCCGTCTGCGGCGTGGACTGCGGCATCAGCTTGATCTTGGCCAGGGCCCCGTCGACGGGGAAGGTGCGCACGATCGAGCCGTTCGTCGCGCGCGAAAAGAACTGCAGTTCGTCCTGAATCTCGAAGAATTCCGACGAGGGCGTCCGGCCCGATTGCAGGCTGCCCTCGATCAACAGGTTGGTGCGCTCGCTGAAACGGAATTCGACGGAAGGGAAAAAACTGTAGGTGTCGTACGTTTCGTGGGGGATGTAGGATTCCCCGCCGGTGTAGGTCCCGATCGCGCGGTAGAGGATGGATCCGCTCGCATTGACCGGACCGGTGCTGTCCAGTTCGGTCTTGTTATAGCCCCAGCTGGCCATGCTGTATTTGATCGAGGACGCCGGTTTGGCCTGCGGTTTTTTCGTGATGAGATTGATCACGCCGCCGGCCTCGCCGCGGCCGGTCGTGGCCGAACCCAAACCCTTGATGACTTCGACCCGGGAGATGTTGCTCAAGTCCTTTTGATAATAAAGCGAGGAGTCCGTCGTGTAGCGAAAGCCGTTTCGGAACTGGCTGAAAACGTCGATCGATCGAACCTGATACTGGTCCTGCCCGCCCCCGCGCGAAGTGACGCTCGGCAGATAGGCGATCGCTTCACCCAAGGTGGGCGCCGCGAGTTCCTTGATCATTCGCTCGGTGGCGATGTTCACCGTTTGCGACACGTCGCGCAACGCGGTGTTGAGGCGCGTGAGCGAGGTCGTCGAGGTGACGCCGTAGCCGCTGGCATCCTCCCTGGCCGTGACCGAGAAAGGATCCAGCGTGAGCATTTCCTGGTCCTGGAATGTCGTCGAGGCGGCCGTTTGCCCCCATGCCGACCGGCCGGCGAAAAAAAGCATCAGCGCAATCGTGAGCGTAAGGCGTGAAGTGGTGCGAGTGTTCATGAGCGGGAAACTGCGGGGTTGAAAAAAGAGTGGGTTTGCAGCGGAGGGATCGCTGTCGGGGCAATCGGAAGCGGGGCTGGAAAAAGCGCGGACGGGGGGATGGAATTTTCCGGTGTAGTGTATTATGGAAACAGCTCGAACCGTCTGCGGCTGCCAACGGGGTTTTTCGGTGAGACTGGGCTTCTGGATGGGCGGCGCGGGTCCGCCGGTGATCGGCGCAACTAAGTTTCCCGGCGGTTGACAGGCAACGGGGTTTCCATGTTATTATAACAAAATGGCCGGCCAAAACTCCCCGAAAAATCTCCGCACCATCGCGCGCTCCGCGGGCGTCTCGGCCATGACGGTCTCGCGGGTCCTGCGCAATTTTCCCGGCGTCGCGCCCAAAACCCGCGAACGGGTGCAGCGCGCCGCGACAAAACTCGGCTATGCGCCCGACCCGCACATGGCCCGGTTGATGGCCCGGGTGCGCAGCCATCGCCGCCGGCGATCCGAAGCCGTCATCGCCTTGGTGCGCGACGAGATCCCGGGCGACGAGTTGCTCGACCACGCCTACCAATACGTCGCCCTCGACGACATTCGCACCCGGGCCGCCCGCCACGGCTATCGCGCCGAGGAATTCAGGCTCGACCGCAACTTCATGTCCGCCACCCGTCTGGCACAGATCCTCGATACGCGCGGCATCGAGGGACTCATCATTTCCCCGCAATCCTCGCACAGCATCGGCATGGAACTGGATTATTCCGGTTTCGCGGCGGTCACCCTCGGCTATGGTCTGACCCAGCCCGCCCTCCACCGGGCGAGCACGAACATGACCCGCGGCATCCAGCAGGCGACCGCCGAATTATCCGCGCGAGGCTATCGCCGGATCGGCCTGGCGGTCACGCAGTGGATCGACAACCGGTCCGACCATACCTATCTCGGCGCCATGCTGACCTATCAGCAACAGATCGCGCCCCGCGACCGGGTTCCCCTGTTGCTCTTCCCGGAAAACAAACTCGCCAATGAATACGACATCTTCCGCGACTGGTTCAGGAAGCATCGGCCGGACGTCGTCATCTCATTCGATTCCTACGTCCCCGACTGGCTGACCAACAAACTCAAGCGCAGGATTCCCGAGCAGGTGGGCCTCGTCGTCCACGACTGGGCGGCGCATCATCAGAATTTTGCCGGGATTCATCACCGCCGGCCGCACGTGGCCGCCGCCGCCGTGGACCTGCTCGCCACCCTCCTCATGCACAATGAACGCGGGGTGCCCGACATTCCGCGGCAGATCTTGATCCCGCCCGCCTGGGTGGACGGACCCAGCATCCGCCCGCGCTGAACAGCGGACGACGCCTGCGAACCGTTTTCATGTTATAATAACAGCACGCCGGGCATTGCCTCGCGATCCGGGCTGCGCGAAGGTCACGCCCCTCCCCGGTGTGTCCCATGCCCGCCTCATCCCCCCCTCTCGTCCTGATCACCAACACCGTGCCCGCCGGGGTGCTCGAACCGCTCAAGGGACTGGCCCGGATAATCCTCGGTCCCGCCGGCGGGAACCTGATGCCCCGATCTGAAGTGCTCCGGCTCGCGCCCGATCTCGCCGGCATCGTGAACCAGGCGGAGCTGCGCGTCGATGAGGAGCTCCTGAATCTCGCCCCCCGCCTCAGGATCGTCGCCAATGTTTCCATCGGTGTAAACAATCTCGACCTCGGGCTCATGCAGCGTCGCGGCGTTTATGCGACCAACGTTCCCCATGCGTTCGTGGAGCCCACCGCCGACTACGCGCTCGGGGCCCTGCTGGCGCTCGTCCGGCGCATTCCCGAGGCCGATCGCTATGTGCGTTCCGGCACCTGGAGCGGCTTCCAGCCCGGTGTCTGGGACGGTGCATTGCTTGACGGCAAGGTGCTCGGCTTGGTCGGCTACGGGGCGATCGGCCGGGCCGTGGCGAAACGGGCGCGCGGTTTCGGCCTGCGCATCCTGTATCATCAGCGGACCGCGGTGGATGATCCCGAGTATGTCCCGCTCGACCGGTTGCTGCGGGAGGCGGATGTCGTTTCCCTGCACCTTCCGCTCAACCGGGACTCGGACCGGCTCCTGAATGCGACGCGTCTCGCCCAAATGAAACGCGGGGCCGTCCTCGTCAATTCGGCCCGCGGCCGCATCGTGGATGAGACCGCCTTGGTCGCCGCCTTGCAGTCCGGTCACCTGGCGGGCGCGGCGCTGGATGTTTTCGAGGACGAACCGCAGGTGCACCCGGCGTTGCTCTCGATGCGCAACGTCGTGCTGACACCGCACCTCGGCGGCGGAACGCGGGAAAGCCGTCACCGCGCCCGCCATCATTGCGTCACGGACGTCGCCCGGGTACTCTCCGGTCAACGCCCCTTGTCCGCTCTCAACGAACCCGCGCCGTTTGCGCGCGGGGTCAACCGATCAACCGCATGAAAATATCGCGCATCGAAACCATCCACGTGCGGCCGCGCTGGCTCCTGCTGCGGGTACAGACCGACACGGACCTGACCGGCTGGGGCGAGGCCACCCTCGAGGGCCGCTCCCTCACGGTGGAGACGATGATTCGCGAGATGAGCCGTTGGCTCGTCGGCCAGGATCCGCGTCGCATCGAGCATATCTGGCAGCATCTCCATCGCGGCGGTTTCTACCGCGGCGGTCCGGTCCACTGCTCCGCCCTGTCCGGAATCGACATGGCCCTTTGGGACATCCTCGGCCAACACCTCCGCGCGCCGGTCCATCAATTGCTCGGCGGCCGGGTGCGGGACCGCATCCGGATTTATGCGTGGACCGACGCCGGCACCGCGGACGACTATGTAAATTCCGTCCAGGATCTGCGCGGCAAGCGCGGCCTGACCGCCTTTAAATACAATGCGACCGGCATGATGCGCCCGCTCTCCACCCCGGCCGCCCTGCAGGCCGCGGCCGATCGCCTCGGAGTCCTGCGAAAGGCCGCCGGTCCCGAGGTGGACATCGCCGCGGATTTCCATGGCCGCCTCACTTTCCCGGACGCCAGGCGACTGGTTAAATTGCTGGAGCCGCACCAGCCGGTGTTTGTCGAGGAACCGGTTCTTCCCGACAATGCCGCCGACCTCCGGGAGATCGCGGAATCCACCTGCATCCCGATCGCCGCCGGCGAACGCCTCTTCACGCGGTGGCAATTTCAGGAACTGATCGAAAAACGCGCGGTTCGCATCGTGCAACCCGATCTCGCCCACGCCGGCGGTATTTCCGAGGTGCGCCGCATCGCGGCCCTGGCGGAATCGCGCGATATCCTGCTCGCCCCGCATTGTCCGCTGAGTCCGGTCGCCCTCGCCGCGTGTCTGCAAATCGACGCCACGTGCCCGAATTTTTTCATTCAGGAACACGTGACCCTCGGCGAGTCCCTGCTCAAGGAACCTTTCACCGTCGAGGCGGGCCATATCAAGGTGCCGGAGCGCCCCGGCCTCGGCATTGAACTGGATGAGCACAAACTCGCCGCCGAACAATTTGACGGTGTCTGGGACAACCCGCGCTTCACCGCCGAGGACGGCGGATTTGCCGAATGGTAAAACCAGCCGAAACCATGACCCGATTTATCTCCTGCGACTGGGGCACTTCGCGCTTTCGACTGCGGCTGGTGGACCGGACGGACCAGCGCATCCTGGCCGAGTACGCCACCGACGAGGGGATTCAAAACCTGGCCGCCACTCATCCCGCCAAGGACGGGCGATGCGAATTCCTCGGCACGGTCCTCGAACGCGGGATTGCCGCGCTGGACGCCGACGGTCAGTCCGACATTCCGGTGGTGATTTCGGGCATGGCTTCGTCGAGCTTGGGTTGGCAGGCACTTCCCTATGCCGTCCTGCCGGCACCGGTTGATGGCGGCAGTTTGCGCTTTGTTGATTTTTTTCTGACCGGCCGGAAGGTGCGGCTGGTTTCCGGGCTGCAGGCGGCCAGCGACGTGATGCGCGGAGAGGAAACGGAATTGATCGGGATCTTTGCCGCTCCCGGCCGGCGTCCCCTCGCCGAGGACTGCATCGTCGTGCTCCCCGGCACCCATTCCAAACACGCGCGGTTGCGCGCCGGCAACATTGTCGGCTTCACCACTTACATGACCGGAGAGCTCTACGGCCTGCTCTGCCGGAACAGCACGCTGGAAACGCCGGATGACGCCGTCTTCGATGCCTCCGCCTTTCTCGCCGGAACCCGGGCCGCCGGAAACAACGGCTTGAGCGCCGCACTGTTCCAAACCCGCGCCCGCGCCGTGCTCGGACACCTGCCCGCCAGACACAGCCGCGCTTTTCTCAGCGGCGTGCTGATCGGCGCCGAGATCGCCTCGCTAGCCCGCGGGGACGCACGAAACATCGTCCTTGCCGCCGGCGATCAACTTGCCCGACAATATTCCCTGGCGCTCGGCGAACTTCTGCCGGACGCCTCGGTGGTACGGATTCCTCCCGCCGATCTGGCCGCCACCGTGGCGGGACACGCCAGGATCCTCTCGCATTCATGATCGCCGCTCCCGCCTTCAACGCCGACCGTTTCGCAACGACGCCCCTCATCGCCATCCTGCGCGGGCAACGCGCGGATATCATCGGCCCCGCAGTGCGGGCCCTGGCCGATGGCGGCTTCACGGCCTTGGAGATCACGATGAACACCCCCGGTGCCGCCGCTCAGATTCAAGCGGCGATCGCCGGCGCCGAAGGCCGGCTGGCCGTCGGTGCGGGGACCGTGACCAGTCTGATTGAACTCGACGAAGCCCAGGCAGCCGGCGCCAGTTTCATTGTCACGCCAGTGGTGGAGCCCGGGGTGATCACCGAATGCGTGCGCCGCGGGCTGCCGGTGTTTCCCGGAGCCTTCACGGCGTCCGAAATCCATCAGGCCCACCGGCTGGGCGCCACAATGGTGAAACTATTCCCCGCGCACCGGCTCGGCCCCGGCTATATCCGCGATCTGAAGGCTCCGCTGTCCCGTATCCGCCTGCTCGCCACCGGCGGCATCACGCCCGAGACCCTGCCCGATTATGCACGGGCGGGCGCGGAAGGTTTCGGCATCGGCAGCCCTCTTTTTCAGCCCGATCGGCTGGCGGCGCGGGATTGGGACTGGCTGCGCCAACGGGCCCGGGATTTCTGCCTCGCGTGGCAATCGGTCCCGCGCGTTCCCGCGACCGATTCGGCCAAGCGTCCGGATTAACCCGGTCATGCGGCGCGCCTCCCGCCCGGCTCATCTTCCGTCAGGATCGGGATTCGCGGCGTGTTCCTCGTCGAGGTTTCGGATCCGTTCGATGATGGCGGATAATTCACGACCGATGTCCGTGAGCCCATACTCCACGCGAAGGACCTTGTCGCGAAACTCGCGGCGCGTGATGAGCCGGTAATCGAGCAGCTTGCGCAGCCGCTCGTTCAGCACCTTGGTGGAAATGCCCGGGATGAAGCGCTCCAATTGTCCGGGGCGCGTCACCCCATGGCCGATGGAGGCCAGAACCGCGGCCGACCATTTGCAGCCGACCACGTCCTCCAATCGGCGGTATGCGGTGCGCTCGGGAATGCTCAGCGGTTTGGGTTTCGATCGCATGAAGCGATAGTACCACCGAACACCACTGCATTGCACCAGGAAACAAAACGGTACCCCCCCACCCAATCGTGCCCTCTGTCGCCTCGCGCCCGGTTGTGGCATCCTGTGCGCCTGGCCGTCGGCAGCCGCCGGCGGAACTTCCAGGCCTCAGACTAAAATAATCCGACAAGAGAACGCTCATGAAAACCAAAGCCATCTTCTATCACGCCGGTTGTCCCGTATGTGTCGCCGCCGAAACCAATATCGCGAACGCCCTCGACCGGCAACGCTACGACGTGGAAATCGTCCACCTCGGCCTGAGCAAGTCCCGTGTAACCGAAGCGGAGCGAGCCGGCGTAAAATCCGTGCCCGCCCTGGTCGCCGACGGCGCGGCCTATCACATCAACTTCGGCGCCCCCCTCGACGCGCTGCGATAATCCGCGAAGCGCGCATAGGCGCGCGCCCTATCCGATATCTCAATGCTTGGACTGGCGATTTGGCAGTGTTGTCTTTGTTCGGAGGATCGCGTCCGCAAGAAAGCCGCCGACAACGAATATCCGAGCCCGGTTGATCGGCTTCGCGGCTAGGGTCCAGGAATTCGCTTACCTAGGATTGAAACCGATCGCCGGGCACCGCCGAGAAGCCAGGGAGCAACTGCCAGCGGCCGCGTCGAAAATCCAGCCTGGTTCCAAACGGTAGCCTCAACTAGTTCGGGCAGTGTCTCTACGGAAGAATCCCGCTCGGTGCCCAACTCCTCGATCACTCCTGTGATCAACTTGGCGCCGGCGTCCGTGAGAAAATTACTCAAGGTCGCACCTCCGGGCAGGATCGTCGTGCGCATTGCCGTCAGATATTCACTGAAGAACAGGCTCGGGGCGACTCGCCCGACGCCGGCGGCCCGCCATGCGGTCCGCCACATATTGCTGTAGGTGGTCGCCGCATTGCGTAGGGCGACGCTTCCGAAGCGGGTGACCGCAAGGTGCTGGCTTCGAGTCGACCGCCGGTGCGAGGTGAAGTCCTCAAGATTTAATGCAGGTCGGGACTCCAGATCGAGGTTGAAGGCACAGGTCACAGGATGACCGTCATCCACACTCTGCCGCCGAAGGCCGATCAATGGTTTGCCGTCTAAATGAAGGCCCTTTCGATGGAATGGGATGAGCCATCGCGGGCTTTCAACGCTGCTACAGCCACACCGCAGGCTAAACGTCGCGCGCTCCGTCAAGAGGTGTCGGAGCAGAGGCTGCCTGCAATGGGGAAGGTCGATGTCTTCTCGGCTGTCGACCTCCACAAAACAGCCGTCAGGCAGGTAGTATCCGCTGCGGCCTGGGACACTCACAGTGAAACCTCCACTTCATCGGCGTAAGTCGAATCTCCGATTGAGTAGTCAATTGGGCTGGGACGGCGCGTTCAACGCTGGAGACGGCGCCGTGATCACCCTGGGACGAACTAGTTGTGCCGGTTCCAAGACTGAAATAGGTGCACGAGGAGGTGCCTCCTTCGCCTTCGAGAGCTCCATGCGGAGGCGATTGTTCTCCGCCTCCAACCTCTCGTTCTTCAATTTGAGATTCGGCTGGTCGTAACGCTCCCGCCTCTCGTCGCTGGAGAGCCCTCGTTTCCGCGAGGAGGATTTGGGCGTCGTAGGCGCACGAGTAACACTTGCCCCAGAGGTCGAACTCGTCCCCATTTTTGAGGGTAAGGATGAGTTTCGAATAGGTATATTTGACAGCTTTGCATTCATGTTGGGCTTCAATAAATTCGATTGCGTCCTGCCGTGAGTGAATCGCTCCGTTCACACGTTCCTGCTCAACTAGATCATGGAACCTAAGGGCGGCGGCGTGATGCTCTGGCGTGTCCTGCTCCAGCACCAGATCTCCTTTCCCCGGCGGTGGTATCGCATCCGGATCAGTCCAGCCGTAGAACGCATCGTTCGCTTTCTGCCAGGCGCGCACGGCGATCGCATCCCGCCCGTGGATATAAATGTCGCGGCGCTTTGCCGTCCTGAGATCGGCAGTAAGGGCGAGCAAATGGAGTTCCCAAGGAGCATGCGCCACGACAATATGCCCCGTCTCGTTCGCAGGCTTGCCGGTAAGTTCCTCCAAATAGTCGCGCGGCATCCGGTCACGAACCTCGACAGGCAGGCGCGCGACGTCGTCCTTGTCCCAGGAGAACGACACATGCAGGTACGGCATCGTGCGCCCGCAGGCACGCAACATCGCAAGGCATTCCGTAAAGGTCTTTACGTCACCCCAAACTAGTTCGGCCCGATATCATGCCGGGCAAAATTTCAGCACGCTGAGCCGCACGTTGCGGCTGAGTCGGCGCATCGTCTACAAACATGTGGATCGGGCGCTCGCCGCCGGCGTGGAGGTCGCGCTGCGCGACCGGCCGCATGGCTCGTCGCCCACGATCACTCCGGAAGCCAGAACGTGGATCCTCGCGCTGGCCTGCACCAAACCGAAGGAGCACGGTCAGGCGGCCGAACTGTGGACTTTGGCTGCCTTGGCCAGGCACATTCGCCACGCGGCCAAAGCCGCGGGCCATCCCTCGGCGGCGCAGGTCGTCAAATCGACCGTCCACGCGATCCTGCGGGACGCCCCGTT
>Ga0164241_10006179_pt1 | contig 10987 bp, 15 predicted proteins | sample OricomyardsoilBY_FD_108780 | JGI IMG/M metagenome (GOLD analysis project Ga0164241, IMG submission 108780) | Backyard soil microbial communities from Emeryville, California, USA - Original compost - Back yard soil (BY) | ecosystem: Environmental > Terrestrial > Soil > Unclassified | place: USA... | reverse complement strand
GACCTGGGCCGCGTACCGAAGACGAAGACACCAATCGGGACATGAAGACAGCACGCGGCCAGTTGCTGTTCAAACCCTCCGATGAACTCGAGGTCAGATTCACGGGCGACTACACGAAGCGTGAAGACAATTGCTGCGGCGGGGCTCCGATTGAAAATGGCCCTACCGTCGCTGCAATCAATGCGCTCGGCGGAGGTGCAGGCACGCAGAACCCGCCCGACCCTTTCAATCGCACCGTCTTCCTGAATCGCAACACGCATCAGGATACGAAAGACGTCGGCGCATCCATGGAAATCAACTGGGACACCGGCGCGCCTGGCGGCGCCACGCTGACTTCCGTGACCGGCTGGCGCGACTGGGATTTCAGGAACGGCCAGGACGTCGATTACACCGCCGTCGACATTTGGTATCGCGCGGACGATGGCAACAATGCCACCGAGTTCAAGCAGCTGAGTCAGGAGTTCCGCCTCGCCGGCGAAACAGATCGCGTCAACTGGCTGGTCGGTGCGTTCTATGCGGATGAAGATCTCGACTCGAAGCAGCAGCTTCAGTTTGGCTCGATGTATCGCACGTATATCTCTGCCCTCAGCGGCGGTGCAGCCTCTCCGCTCAATGCATTCTTGCCGCTTGACGCCTATCCGCTAAGTCTCGGCCAGCGCGACACGCACGAGCAGGATTCGCAATCGTGGGCCTTGTTTACCAACAACAACATCAATTTCACCGACGCGCTGGAACTGACGCTGGGCCTGCGTTACACGAACGAATCTAAAGACCTCGACACGCACTACACCAATACTCATACGGGCCAGGGCTGCACAACCGTACGCAACAACTTCCTCGCATTGCAGGGCGCTATCGCCGGCCTGCCTGCTGCCCAGCGCGACGCCATCAATCGCGTCGCTGTAGGCATTGGTTGCGCCGCCGTGACGGACCCGATCTATAACAATCTCAGCAATTCACAGTCGAAGGATGAAAGCGAATGGAGCGGCACAGCCAAGCTGGCGTACCGCTTTACTGATGAATTCCTGGCCTATGCGTCGTACGCTCGTGGCTACAAGGCAGGAGGCTTCAACCTGGATCGCGTCCGTACGGGCAGCGCGGCATTCCCGCCCGGCGCGCCGGGAGGCGTCGGAGCCAGCCTCGACACTTCATTCGACAAGGAATTGGTCGATTCCTATGAGGTCGGCGCAAAGACGCAGTGGTTCGACAACACTCTGCTACTGAACGCGACGGTGTTCTACCAGGACTACACTGACTTCCAGCTCAACACGTTCGACGGCGTGCAGTTCCTAGTCACCTCGCTCGACACGGTCACTTCTCAGGGCGTCGATCTCGACATGGTCTGGTACACGCCGCTGGAGCAGCTGAGTTTCCAGGGCGGCGTTACGTACGCCGAAACCGAAATCGACGATCCGACCGCGCTGGCCAACCCCGGCTTGTTCAGTCAGACGCGCGAGAACGACCGGCTCTCCTTCGCGCCTAAGTGGTCAGCGAGCCTGTCGGCGACCTTTGATCAGCCAGTGGGCAGCAGCCTCGTGTGGCGGACCAATATCGGCGCCAAATACACATCCGAGTACAACACCGGGTCGAATCTGGCCCCGCAGAAGATGCAGGATGCAATGACCGTCGTGAATGCGAGGACGGGCTTCGGTGCCGAAGACGAACGCTGGATGATTGAAGCCTGGGCAATGAACCTGACGGACGAGGACTACTACCAGGTCGTGTTCGATGCTCCGTTGCAGACTGGCAGCTACGATGCATTCCTCGGAGCGCCTCGTACGTACGGCCTGACCGCACGCTTCAAGTTCTAGATAGCTGCCGGATAGCCGGATTGGCAGGGCGGCCCCGGGAAACCGGGCCGCCCTTTTGTTTGCTGGTCCTTTGCTACCATCCAGGCATGCTGAAGAAGAGCTCCATTGTGGCGCTGGCCCTCCTCTGCCTGGTACGCACCGCCCACGCGGAATGGCTGGAGCGAGTTGAAGACGGAATCATGGGTACCCGCATCGTGGTCGAGCTGTGGTCGGATGACCGCGGCAAGGGTAATGAGACCATCGAAGCGGTACTCGCTGAAATGCGCCGTGTCGACCAGGACATGAGCACATACAAACCCACCAGTGAAGTCTCAAAGGTCAACGCCGAGGCGGCCAAGGGTCCGATTCAGATCAGCGAGGAGCTGTTCGACCTGCTTACTCAGGCGCTGGAGTACTCGCGCCTCACTGAAGGTGCGTTCGATATCACCTATGCCAGCGTCGGCTATCTCTATGATTTTCGAAAGCATGTGAAGCCCGATGAAGCCAGCATCGCCAAAGCGTTACCGGGAATCGACTACCACCATGTGATCCTCAATGCGAAGGCACGCACGGTGAAATTCACGCAGACTGGCGTGCGCATCGATCTCGGCGGCATCGGCAAGGGACATGCAGTGGACCGCGGCATAGCGATCCTTCAGCAACGCGGCATCTCGCACGGGCTGGTAACCGCCGGTGGTGACAGTCGAATTATTGGAGATCGGTTCGGCAAACCCTGGGTGATCGGCATCCGCCACCCGGATCACAAGGATGAAGTCATCGCACGCATTCCGCTTGAAGATGCCGCGATCTCAACCTCCGGAGACTATGAACGCTATTTCGACGAAAACGGCGTGCGCTACCACCACATCATCGATCCCCATACGGGACAGTCAGCTCGCAAAGTACGCAGCGCAACGATCATCGGACCAACAGCAACTCGGACCGATGGTCTATCCAAGACAGCATTCGTGCTGGGCGCCGAAAAGGCGATCGAGATCTACAACCGGCTGGACGGCATCGACGCGATCGTCGTGAAACCGGATGGTGAAGTTCTCTACACGAAAGGGCTCGAAGCTCCGCAGCAGTAAGGGTCGCCATACAGCAAAAAGCCGGGCGCTGGCCCGGCTTTTTGGTCGCAAAGTTACTTTGCTACTTTCTGGACTTCTTTTTCGCTGCTGCTTTCTTTTTCGGCGCAGCTTTTCTGTGCGCCTTTGCAGTCTCGACCTTCTTGGCTTTGACTTCCGCCTTCTTCGCGGCTTTGGCCTTCTTTTCGGCCTTCTCTTCCGCTGTCGTCGAGGACTTTTTCTTGAGGGATGTCTTTTTCGCCGCTGCTTTCTTCTTTGGTGCGGCCTTCTTTGCGGGTTCCGCCACCTCCTCGGAGGAATCGCCTTCGGCGATCGACGCCGGCTGATCCAGCAGCTGCATCAGCGCCATGGGCGCGGCATCGCCAGCGCGCACATCCATACGCAGAATCCGTGTGTAGCCACCGGGACGCGCTTTGAAACGCGGACCGAGACTTTCGAAGAGCTTGACCACTACTTCGGCATCGCGCAGCTGCGCGAACGCACGACGGCGATTGGCGTCGCTGTCATCCTTGCCCAGGGTAATGAGAGGCTCTACGACACGACGCAACTCCTTGGCCTTGGGGAGCGTAGTGCGAATAGTTTCATGACGCAGCAACGAGGCTGCCATATTGCGAAGCATCGCTGAGCGATGCGACGAGTTGCGGCTGAGTTGCCGGCCGGAAAGTTGGTGACGCATTTTCTTGGTGACTCGTGAATCGTGACTCGGGGTAGCGGATCAGCGTCTTACGTTTTGACGCCATCCGCTATCCGCTATCCGCTATCCGCTTCTCTCAGATCACATCCCGCTCATCGTCGCGCTTCAGGCTGATCGGCGGCCAGTTATCGAGCCGCATACCCAGCGACAGGCCATGACTCTCGAGCACTTCTTTGATCTCGGTGAGCGACTTCTTGCCGAGATTCGGCGTGCGCAGCAGCTCAACCTCGGTGCGCTGTACGAGATCGCCGATGTAGTGAATGTTTTCCGCCTTGAGGCAATTCGCGCTGCGAACAGTGAGCTCAAGCTCGTCCACCGGACGCAGCAGAATCGGATCGAACTGCTGTTCTGCGGTCTTCGAGGCGCCTTCGTCCTGACCCTGCAGATCGACGAATACCGACAGCTGATCCTTCAGGATCGAGCCGGCGCGACGAATTGCTTCTTCCGCATCAATCGTGCCATTGGTTTCGATGTCGAGAATCAGCTTGTCCAGGTTCGTACGCTGCTCAACACGCGCGCTCTCCACGTTGTAGGTCACGCGGCGGATCGGACTGAATGACGCATCGAGCTGCAAACGGCCGATCGGACCTGAAGACTCTTCAAAAGTAGCGCGCTGAATCGCCGGCCGGTATCCACGCCCACGTTCAACTTTCAGCATCATATTAAGTTCGCCAGCCTTGGTGAGGTTGGCGATAACGAGATCGCTGTTGAGCACTTCGACGTCGTGATCCAGTTGAATGTCACCGGCAGTGACAGGGCCCGGGCCTTTCTTGTGCAGACGCAGTTCCGTCACGTCGCGTGCGTTCAGCCGGATAGCAACCTGCTTCAGGTTGAGCAGAATGTCGACCACGTCTTCCTGCACACCTTCAATGCTGGTGTACTCGTGCAGTACGCCGTCAATCTCGACTTCGGTGATTGCGCAGCCGGGCATGGAGGACAGGAGCACGCGGCGCAACGCGTTACCCAGAGTGTGACCAAAGCCGCGCTCGAACGGTTCAATCACAACCTTCGCCTGACGAGCGGTGGTGGGCGTGACTTTGACGACACGAGGCTTCAGGAATTCGCCAACGGATGCCTGCATGGAAAATTTACCTGTTTGTGTGCCGAGACGGCATTAGCGCCCGGGGCGAGCGCAACCAAAACCAATCCGGGGTCGAAACCCCGGAAGCATTCACTATCACTTCGAATAAAGTTCGACGACGAGGTTCTCGTTGATGTCCGGCAGGATGTCCTCACGATCAGGCAGCTGCTTGAACGTACCGGTGAACTTCTTCTCGTCGACCTCGACCCATTCAGGGAAGCCGACCTGCGACTTGATCTGCAGCGCCGACTGAATCCGCAGCTGCTTCTGCGCCTTTTCGCGAATCGAGACAACATCGCCCGCCTTGCACTGGTACGACGCAATGCTCACGATCTCGCCGTTGACATTGACAGCCTTGTGGCTGACCAGCTGACGCGCTTCGCTACGAGTCGCCGCAAAACCCATTCGATAAACAACATTATCGAGACGCGCTTCCAGCATCTGCAGGAGCGTGGAACCCGTCGCACCAGGACGTCCCGAAGCCTTGATGTAGTAGTTACGGAACTGCTTTTCAAGGACACCGTACATGCGGCGCAGCTTCTGCTTCTCGCGCAGCTGGACGCCGTAATCTGACAAACGGCTCTTGCGCTCGCCCTTGATACCGCCGGGCGGGACTTCGAGCTTGCACTTCGATTCAAGCGACTTCACGCCGCTCTTCAGAAACAAGTCCGTGCCTTCGCGGCGTGACAACTTGCACTTGGGACCTAGATAACGTGCCATTAAACTTCCTCGCCGCGTCTCTTCGCGGGCAATCAGACGCGACGCTTTTTAGGAGGACGACACCCGTTGTGCGGGATCGGCGTCACGTCAGAAATATTGGTGACCTTCAATCCGCAGGCATTCAGCGCACGGACCGCAGATTCGCGACCAGGACCTGGGCCCGTAACGCGCACTTCCACGGTCTTGAGACCGTGTTCCTGGGCGGCAACTCCTGCCTTCTCGGCTGCGACCTGCGCTGCGTACGGCGTGCTCTTACGCGAGCCCCGAAAACCGCAGCCGCCCGAAGTTGCCCAGGACAGCGCATTGCCCTGACGATCGGTGATCGTGACGATCGTGTTGTTGAAGGACGCATGCACGTGCGCGACACCGTCGGTCACGTGCTTCTTGACCTTCTTGCGGCCTTTGGTTCCGCCCGCCTGTTGCTTCTGCTCAGCCATTTGTACTCTCTGATGAACCGGCTCGATGATTTCACGGGCCGCTTCGAATAACTTCAGTTCACCGCGACCAGCAACCCATCAGGCGCCAGCCTTGCTGCTTATGACTTGCCCGGGGGCGCGTTCATCTTCACCGCAGCCTTGCGCGGCCCTTTGCGGGTGCGTGCATTCGTGCGGGTGCGCTGACCGCGCAGAGGCAGACCACGGCGATGCCGGATACCCCGGTAGCAACCCAGATCCATCAATCGCTTGATGTTCATGGAGACTTCACGACGCAAATCACCTTCGACCGTCAGTTTGCCGACCTGCGAGCGCAGGGCCGTCACTTCGGCGTCGGTCAGATCCTTCACAAGCGTGTTGAGTTTGACGCCAGCAGCTTCGCAGGCCTTCTTTGCCTGGGTATTGCCTACGCCATAGATGTGGGTCAAACCAACCCACACATGCTTGTTCATCGGTATATTGATACCGGCGATACGCGCCATTGCCTTCTCTCTCTTCCGCGACGAAAAGCGCGGAACTATAAGCTAAAAAACCCTGTAACTCAACGCATTAAGAATGCGTTGAGCCTCAGCCCTGCCGCTGCTTGTGGCGTGCGTCAGAACAGATCACGTACACGACCCTGCGGCGGCGTACGACCTTGCAGTTCTTGCAGATCTTCTTGACGGAAGCGCGAACCTTCATGAAATCTCTCCGGAATCAGGTCTGGTCGACTAAGTCTGACCAGGGCGGCCATAACCTCGCAGGTTGGCCTTCTTCATCAAGCCCTCGTACTGATGCGACATCAGATGCGCCGCCACCTGGGCCTGAAAATCCATAATTACGACAACCATGATCAGCAGGGACGTTCCACCGAAGTAAAACGGCACACTGAATTTCGAAATAAGAAACTCCGGCAGCAAACACACTATTGCCACATAGAGCGCGCCCCAGACGGTCAGCCGGGTCAGCACCTTGTCGATGTACTCGCCAGTCTGCTGACCGGGACGAATCCCCGGAATGAAAGCACCCGACTTCTTCAGGTTCTCCGCCGTTTCACGCGAATTGAAGACAAGCGCGGTGTAGAAGAACGAAAAGAAAATAATCAGCGCCCCGTACAGCAGCATATGCGCAGGCTGACCCGGACCGAGAGCTGCCGCGACATTCTGCAACCAGCTCCAGCCCTGCGAAGTGCTCGACCAGCTGGCAATCGTGGCGGGAAACAGCAGCAGACTGGAAGCGAAGATCGGCGGTATCACACCCGACATGTTCAGTTTGAACGGCAAATGGGTGCTCGTTCCGGCGTACAACTTGCGCCCTTGCTGACGCTTTGCGTAATTGACCTGAATCCGACGTTGACCGCGCTCCACAAAGACCACGAAGGCGGTCACCGCGACAACCATGCCGAACAGAATCAACGCAAAGGCAGCATTCAACTCGCCTGTGCGAACCAATTCCAGCGTTCCGGCGACCGCAGCCGGAAGTCCCGCGACGATACCGGCCAGAATGATCATCGAAATACCATTACCCAGCCCGCGCTCAGTAATCTGCTCGCCGAGCCACATCAGGAACATGGTTCCTGCAATCAACGTGACTGTTGCGACAAAGACGAACTGCGGACCTGGTGCGATCACGACGCCCTGATTCTGCAACGCAATTGCGGCCGAAGAACCCTGGACCGCGGCAAGCAAAACAGTTCCGTAGCGCGTGTACTGCGTCAGCTTACGTCGGCCGGATTCGCCTTCCTTCTTGATGGAAGCTAACGAGGGCAACACGACCGCCATCATCTGAATAATGATCGACGCGGAAATGTACGGCATGACTCCCAACGCGAAAATCGACAAACGGGAAATCGCGCCACCTGAAAACATGTTCACCATGCTCAGGATCGTGCCCTGCTGAGATTCAAAGAAACGGGCAAGCGCTACCGGATCGACGCCAGGTACCGGAATGAAAGTTCCGATGCGGTAGACGATCAGTGCGCCCAGCAAGAAAAACAGCCGCTGCCGAAGCTCGGCAAAGCGGGTCATCTCACCAAAAGCGGAGAGCGACGATGCGGTGGCGGATTTGGTGGCCACTGGTTCCTGATAGTCAGTAAGTAACTAGTCGACTGGCAGCGGCGGAGTCAGTTCGCTTCGACCTTTCCGCCGGCCGCTTCGATCGCAGACTTGGCACCCTTGGTCAGGTGAATACCCTTCACCGTCACAGCCTTTGTAAATTCGCCGGAAGCGACGATCCGTGCACGCAATGCCTGCGCCGGAACAACGTTAGCCGCCTTCAAGGTATCAAGATCGATCACAGTCCCTTCGAGTTTTGACAACTCGGACAGGCGCACTTCCGCAACCGTAGGCTTCACCTTGGAGCGAAAGCCAGTCTTTGGCAGACGGCGCTGCAGCGGCATCTGCCCGCCTTCGAAGCCTACCTTGTGGTACCCGCCCTTGCGGGCACGTTGCCCCTTGACGCCACGACCACAGGTTTTGCCCTGACCGGCGGATGCGCCGCGGCCGACACGCAAGCGTGTCTTTCTGCTACCTGGAGCCGGAGATATGGTGTTCAACTTCATGACTTTCAATCCCAGTGTTGGCAATCGAGCGAACTCAGACTGCTTCTTCCACTTTGAGCATGTGGCCTGATGCGCGAATCATGCCGCGAATCTCAGGCGTGTCGGCGACGATCGCCGTGTCGCGGATCTTGCGCAAACCGAGCCCGCGCACAGTTGCGCGATGCGACTTCAGTTGCCCGAACACGCTCTTGACGAGCGTCACTTTGATCGACTTCGATTTCGCGTTGGCCATGACTTCAATCCAGTCGGGTCTTTAGCGCGCTCAGGCGCCGAGAATTTCTTCGACGCGCTTGCCGCGCTTGGCAGCAATGTCTTCAGGCGACTGAATGCTTGTCAGAGCCTTGAATGTCGCACGAACTACGTTGATCGGATTGCGCGAGCCATAGCTTTTCGCCAGCACATTCCGGACACCGGCGCACTCGAACACTGCGCGCATGCCGCCCCCTGCAATCAGGCCTGTACCATCTGCGGCGGGCTGCATGTAGACGCGGGTCGTGCCGTGCGCACCCGTCAACGCGTAATGCAATGTCGCATTCTTGAGAGCGACGTTCGCGAGATTCTTGCGGGCAGCCTGCATTGCTTTCTGGATTGCCACGGGCACTTCACGGGCTTTGCCGTATCCGAAGCCGACCTTGCCCCGCCCGTCGCCAACGACGGTCAGCGCCGTGAAGCCGAACTGACGTCCGCCCTTCACAACTTTAGCAACGCGATTCACAGCAACGAGCTTCTCAATGTACTCGTCGGAAGCAGCAGATTTTTCAACTCTGGCCATTTAGCTATTCCTCGGAGCCCTTAGAACTCAAGCCCGTTTTCACGCGCAGCATCGGCCAATGCCTTGATGCGAACGTGATACTTGAAACCGGAACGATCGAACGCGACCTGTTTGATACCAGCAGCTTTCGCCTTCTCCGCAATCGCCTTGCCCACAGCGGCAGCTGCCGTAACATTACCGGTTCCCTTCAAATCGCCTCGAACGGTTTTCTGAACCGTTGACGCAACGGCAAGAACCTTCGAATCCACGTCGAGAATCTGCGCGTAGATGTGCTGCGATGTGCGATGCACAGACAGACGCAGCGCTTTCAGCTCGCGGATCTTGGCGCGTGCACGTGCGGCACGACGCAAACGCTGGGCATTCTTGTTCATCACTCGTTACTCGTATCTCGTATGTACCCGAAGGAAGCGAATTACTTCTTCTTCGCTTCCTTCAGCTCGATCTTCTCGCCGCTGTAGCGAACGCCCTTGCCCTTATATGGCTCCGGCGGGCGGAAACTGCGGATGTCCGCGGCAACCTGGCCAATGCGCTGCACGTCCGTTCCCTTCACCAGAATTTCGGTCTGGCTCGGAGTTTCAATTGTTATGCCTTCAGGTGCCTCGTACACCACAGGGTGCGAGAAGCCCAAGGTAAGGTTGAGATTCTTGCCCTGGGCCTGAGCGCGGTAACCAACACCGACGAGTTCAAGCTTGCGCTCATAACCTTTGCTCACGCCCTCGACGATGTTGGCGAGATGCGCGCGCGTCGAACCTGCCAGCATGTCGGCCTCCCGACTGGCATTGGCCTTCTCGACCTTCAGCGCATCTGCGTCCTGGACCACCTTCACGTACTTCTGGTTGATCGCAAGCGAGAGCGTACCTTTCGCACCCTTCACCGAGATCGAATCGGCACCTATCGTTGCCGTCACACCTTTCGGCAGGGTAACTGGCTGTTTTGCTACTCGAGACATGTGTGCACCTTAAGAAACGATGCAAAGCACTTCGCCGCCGTGACCGGCCGCGCGTGCCTGGCGATCTGTCATCACGCCTTGCGATGTCGAGACGATGGCAACGCCGAGCCCGCCAAGAATCGTCGGGAGATCGTCCTTGCCTTTGTAAACACGCAGACCAGGTCGGCTGATTCTTTCGAGTCGGTCGATAACCGGGCGGCCCTGGTAATACTTCAACTGCACAGCAAGCGTTGGCTTGCCTTCATGCTCGTTCGAAGCGAAATCTTCGATGTAGCCTTCTTCCTTCAACACCTTCGCGATCGCAAGCTTCAGCTTGGATGCCGGCGCGTTGATCTCGGGCTTACCCGAGGTCTGGCCGTTGCGAATGCGGGTCAGGAAATCGGCAATGGGATCCGTCATGCTCATGTGGTGCTCCAGTGGTACCAGCTGTTACCAGCTGGCCAGCCCGAGGCCCGGAATTTCGCCGCGAAGAGTTGCCTCACGCAGCTTGGTACGGCCGAGACCGAACTTGCGATAGTAACCGCGCGGACGGCCGGTAATCTGACAACGGTTGCGCAAGCGGGACTTGCTCGAATCACGAGGCAACGCCTGCAACTGCGCAACAGCAGCTTCACGCTCCGCCGGCGAAGAGGTCGGTTTGCGAATGATCTCTTTCAGTCGCGCACGCTTCGCAGCGTAGCGCTTCACCAGCTTCGCTCGCTTCTCTTCGCGATTGACCATCGATGTCTTGGCCATGAATTTCGCCTGTCGCCTGAATTAAGTTACTTACGGAACGGGAAACTGAACGCTTCAAGCAGCGCACGTCCGCTCTTGTCGTCCGGCGCCGTCGTCGTGATTGTGATGTCCATGCCCCGGATCGCATCGATCTGGTCGTACGCGATTTCCGGGAAAATGATCTGTTCCTTGACGCCAAAGTTGTAGTT
>Ga0164241_10006178_pt1 | contig 10987 bp, 6 predicted proteins | sample OricomyardsoilBY_FD_108780 | JGI IMG/M metagenome (GOLD analysis project Ga0164241, IMG submission 108780) | Backyard soil microbial communities from Emeryville, California, USA - Original compost - Back yard soil (BY) | ecosystem: Environmental > Terrestrial > Soil > Unclassified | place: USA... | reverse complement strand
TCGTTTTGCCGAATTATACCTGATTGCTGCAGAAGCGGCAATTAAAGGCGGCGGAACTTTACAAAATGCGGCAGATATGATTAATGTTCTCAGAGCAAGAGCGGCGTTAAAACTTAGACAAACGCCTACAGAATACGCTGCTGCACTTCTTGCACAACAAGTCACGGCTGCTCAAATGGATATTGATTTTATATTGGATGAGCGTAGCCGCGAAATGTTCGCAGAAGATTGCCGCTGGTGGGATTTGTCAAGAACTAAAAAACTTGTAGAAAGGGTGAATGCATATAATAACGAACAGGTAGCGCCAGGTGTGCAGCCTTATAATATGCTTCGGCCTATTCCGCAATCACAAATAGACAGGGTAACAGAAGGGCCTAAATACCCTCAAAATCCTGGATACGAATAAAGCTAAGGCAGAGGTTCAGTAATTTTTGTTTTGAAAAAACCGGGAATGACTTCATTTCCGGTTTTTCTTTTTTAAGGGTTTGGCGTTTTAAATATTAACAATTGTTAGACGAAAGTTTCTTCCACAGCAATGGAAATAACCGTGTAAAAAAATATCTTCATATTCCATTGGTATAGTTAAATTTGAGCCCTTTTAAAAATGTTATTACTCGGAATTGATATTGGAACATCTTCGATCAAGGTATCGGTAATTGATGCGTCTACCCAGCAAATCATTGGTTCAGCGCAATATCCCGAAACAGAATCTGAGATCATCGCTCTGAAGCCCGGATGGGCGGAGCAATCCCCCGAAATGTGGTGGGAGCACGTACAGTTAGCTATTTTAAAATTGCATGCGCAGCGTAAGTATAATCCCGCTGATATCGGTGCCATTGGTATTGCATACCAAATGCATGGATTAGTAATGGTGGATAAAGAACAAAACGTTTTGCGCAACAGCATTATCTGGTGTGACAGCAGGGCTGTAGAAACTGGCAATAAAGCTTTTGATGCTATTGGTAAAGAAAAATGCCTGTTACATTTGCTTAATTCTCCCGGCAACTTTACTGCATCCAAATTAGCATGGGTAAAAGAAAACGAATTTGCTCATTACGAAAAAGCGGATAAGATCATGTTGCCTGGCGATTTCATTGCTATGAAATTAACAGGAGAAGTTACAACAAGCATATCAGCTTTATCAGAAGGTGTGTTCTGGGATTTTCTAAATGCAGAGTTATCTAAGGATGTGTTTAATTTTTATGGATTTAATACATCGTTGATCCCCGAAATAAAAGATGTGTTTGCAGATCATGGCCGTGTAACAAAAGAAATGGCTGCTGCGCTATCGTTGAAAGAAGGAATACCTGTTACTTATAAAGCAGGCGACCAACCTAATAATGCGCTTTCGTTAAATGTACTCGAGCCCGGCGAAGTAGCAGCTACTGCGGGTACTTCGGGTGTTATATATGGCATCAGCGATCAGCTGACTTACGATGATAAATCACGCATCAACACATTTGCCCACGTTAACCACAGCGCTTCTCAAAAAAGGCTGGGTGTTTTATTATGTATTAATGGAACAGGTATTTTAAACCGCTGGATGAAGAATGTTACCGGCGAACATGTATCTTACCAGCAAATGAATGATGCAGCCAAAATAATTAGCCCGGGAAGCGATGGTGTAATTGTATTACCGTTTGGTAATGGTGCAGAACGAATATTGGAAAATCAAATAGCTGGTGCACATATCAGTAATCTTGATCTGAATATTCATACCAAAGCGCATTTGTACAGGGCATCACAGGAAGGCATTGCTTTTGCGTTTCGCTATGGCCTGGATATTATGAAAGAAAATGGAATGACACCGAAAGTGATCCGCGCAGGAAAAGCGAATATGTTCCTGAGTGATATTTTTACAGAATGTTTTGTGAACACATTAAACATACCTGTAGAAATGTATAACTGCGATGGCAGCGCTGGTGCCGCTATCGGTGCAGGTCTGGGTGTAAAAACATACAAAGACAGCAAAGAAGCATTTCTGCATTTTAAACCTATACAGTTAGTAGAGCCTAATGGCAAAAAGCAATACGAAGAGTTTTACCAGAAATGGCTTGCACAATTAAACAAACAACTAAACTGAGTCTATATATTTTTAAATCAACCCAATTATGTCAATCGTTACAGGAAACAAAGAATTCTTTAAAGGGATCGGGAAAATAAAATATGAAGGCCTTGAGTCTGACAACCCGCTTGCTTATCGTTGGTATGATGAAAACAAAACAATTGCCGGCAAATCCATGAAAGAATGGTTTCGCTTTGCTGTTGCTTACTGGCACAGCTTCTGCGGTTCCGGTGCAGATCCGTTTGGTGAACCAACACACCTGTTTCCCTGGGACGAAAAGAAAGATGCTGTAGAAAGAGCGAAAGATAAAGCAGACGCAGCATTTGAATTTATTACAAAATTGGGGCTTCCTTACTATTGCTTCCATGATGTGGATGTAGTAGATTATACAAACGACGTTAACGAAAACGATAAACGCTTACAGGCATTGACTGCTTACCTCGGCGAAAAGCAAAAGGCGAGCGGTGTAAAATTGCTTTGGGGCACAGCGAATCTTTTTTCGAATAAAAGATATATGAACGGTGCGGCTTCTAATCCTGATTTTCATGTACTGGCACACGGTGCAGCACAAGTAAAAGCAGCTTTGGATGCTACAATTGCATTAGGTGGTGAGAACTATGTATTCTGGGGTGGCCGTGAAGGTTATATGAGCCTGTTGAATACAGATATGAAAAGAGAGAAAGAACACCTTGCGAAATTTTTCCATGCAGCAAAAGATTATGCAAGAAAGAATGGTTTCAAAGGACAGTTCTTTATCGAACCAAAACCTTGTGAGCCATCCAAACATCAATATGACTATGACTGCGAAACAGTAATTGGTTTCTTAAGGCAGCATGGTTTATTAAATGACTTCAGCCTGAACCTGGAAGTGAACCACGCAACATTAGCAGGCCATACATTCACACATGAATTACAGGTAGCAGTAGATGCTGGTTTGTTAGGTAGCATGGATGCTAACCGTGGTGACTATCAGAATGGATGGGATACTGACCAGTTCCCGAACGATATTAATGAACTGACTGAAGCCATGATGATCATTTTGCAGGCTGGTGGTTTCAAAGGTGGCGGTATCAACTTCGATGCTAAAATCAGAAGAAACTCTACAGATATGGAAGACCTCTTCCATGCGCATATCGGTGGTGTAGATACATTTGCAAGAGCATTGGTAACTGCTGATAATGTTTTACAAAAATCAGACTACAAAAAAATCCGCGCAGAAAGATATGCTTCTTATGATAGTGGAAAAGGAAAAGAGTTTGAAGAAGGTAAATTATCACTTGAAGATTTGCGTGCATATGCTATTGAAAAAGGCGAGCCTGCAATGAAGAGTGGTAAGCAGGAATATCTTGAAAACATCATCAACAGGTTTATTTAATAAATACCTTTTACAAAACACAACTAAAGCTATATGAAATCCCTTTCGGCACTCGACATCACCGTATTTATGTTCTACTTTGTAATAGTAGCGGGATACGGTTACTGGATCTATCGTAAAAAGAAAAAAGAAGTTACGGATACCAAGGACTTCTTCCTTGCAGAAGGTTCGCTTACGTGGTGGGCCATTGGCGCATCGCTGATTGCATCTAATATATCTGCTGAGCAGTTTATTGGTATGAGTGGCGAAGGGTTTTTTGTTGGTATTTCAGTAGCAGCTTATGAATGGATAGCTGCTATTGCGTTAATAATTATTGCAGTATGGTTTATTCCTATTTATCTTAAAAATAAGATATACACCATGCCGCAATTTTTGAAAACACGTTATAATGAAACGGTAGCGTTGATTATGGCTGTTTTCTGGTTATTCCTTTATGTGTTTGTAAACCTTACTTCTATCTTATACCTCGGTGCGGTAGCTATCAACGGCCTTTTGGGCGGAGAGCATCTGCATCTGATTATGATAGTACTGATGCTGATGGCATTGATCATCACATTAGGCGGTATGAAAGTAATTGGATTTACCGATGTAATACAGGTAGCAGTTTTGATTATTGGTGGTTTTGCAACAGTTTATCTCGCATTGCAGATCGTTGACCAGCGCATTAATGGTGCGGTAACAGGTGATGCAATTGCAGGTTTCAAAACGTTGATGAAAGAAGCTCCTGAACATTTTAAAATGATTTTGCCGAAGCCGGAAGTAACAAAGGCAACGATCGATATGCCGCAGAATCTGGATATCCAGAAATATGTGGTGTTGCCGGGTATTGCTATGTATTTCGCAGGCCAGTGGATTGTAAACCTGAACTATTGGGGATGTAACCAATACATTACACAAAGAGCTTTGGGTGCTGATTTAAATACTGCACGTACAGGTATCCTCTTCGCAGGCTTTTTGAAATTGTTTATGCCAATCATCGTAATGCTTCCGGGTATTGCAGCGTATGTGTTATATACAAAAGGCCACCTCCCTGCATTCCAGGGTGGTAAAGATGGTGCTTATTCAGCGATCCTTGCTTTCTTGCCTGCTGGTTTAAAAGGGTTGGCGATTGCCGCATTAACTGCAGCTATCGTGGCTTCCCTGGCTGGTAAAGCAAACAGTATCTCTACCATCTTTACATTAGACGTTTATAAGAAATACCTTAATAAGGGTTCTGATGAGAAGAAAATGGTATTGACAGGTAGAATGACTGTAGTGGGAGCTATGATCCTCGCAATGATTTTCACATGGGATGATTTACTGGGTATTGGCGGTGAAGGTGGATTTACTTTCATTCAGAAATATACCGGCTTTATCAGCCCGGGTGTATTTGCTATGTTTATCCTTGGCTTATTCTGGAAACGTACTACAGGAACAGCTGCATTGGTAGGTGTAATTCTTGGATTTGCATTAGCTATCTTCTTTAATAACTATGCAATTCCTTTGTTTGGTAAAGAAACATGGTTATATACAGCATACGAATACCAGAAAGTAGAGAAAGGTGTTTTGAATACTATTGTTGAAATTCCTTTTCTTATTAATATGGGATGGTCATTCTTCTTTACTATACTTACAATGATCGCAATCAGCTTAGGTGGGCCTAAAGTAAATCCGAAAGCATTCGAAACGGATGCAAGTATGTTTAAAATACAGCCTAAGATTATTGTAATGATTGTAGTAACGTTGATGGTTCTCGGAGCCTTGTATGCTAAATTCTGGTAATAAATAAAATAGAAAAAGTAATGATGCTGCATCAAACGATGCGTTGGTATGGGCCTAATGACGCTGTGAGTTTATGGGATATTCGTCAATCAGGATGTGAGGGTGTTGTAACAGCTTTACATCATATTCCGGTAGGAGATGTATGGACTGTGGAAGAGATTGAAAAGCGGAAGGCCATGATAGAAGCAGCAGGAATGACATGGACTGTTATTGAAAGCCTTCCCGTAACTGACGACATCAAAAGACAAAGCGGTAATTACTTACAGCACATAGAAAATTATAAAAAGAGTCTCCGGAATGTAGCGGCATGCGGTTTGAAAGTAATTACCTACAACTTCATGCCGGTACTGGATTGGTTGCGTACCGAAATATATTATGAGCTGCCTGATAAAACTACAGCGCTGTATTTCAACCGTATCAATTACCTGGTATTCGACTTATATCTTTTAAATCGTCCCGGTGCTGAAAAAGATTATACACCTGAAGAATTGGTGAAAGCAAAACAACGTTATGATTCGTTGTCTGAAGCAGAAAGAAAATATTTATTCAGCAATATGATGCTCGGCTTGCCAGGAAGCGATGATTCATTTACTCCTGAACTGGTATTAAGCGAGTTGAAAAAATATGAAGGGATCACTCCCCAGAAATTAAAAGAACATTTATTCTACTTCTTAAAAGAAGTAACTCCTGTAGCAGATGAGGTGGGCGTAAAGATGGCAATCCATCCGGACGATCCACCTTATCCTGTTCTGGGATTGCCCCGTATAATGAGTACAGAACAGGATGCTGCAGATTTGCTGGCCGCAGTTCCTTCACCAGCAAATGGTTTGTGCTTTTGTACCGGTTCCTTTGGGGCGAGAGCTGATAATAATATCCCTGAAATGCTAAAAAGATTCGGGGATCATGTTCATTTTCTTCATTTGAGAAATACAAAGAGGGATAGCGAAGGAAATTTTTATGAAGCAGACCATCTTGGTGGCGACACTGATATGTATGCGGTGATGAAGGAAGTGGTGCTTCTTATGCGCAGAAGAAATGTATCTTTACCTATGCGTCCGGATCATGGCCATCAGATGCTGGACGATTTACAAAAGAAAACCTACCCCGGCTATTCAGCCATCGGAAGATTAAAGGGCCTCGCAGAGCTACGTGGATTAGAATTAGGTATTAGCAGAAGCATATAGTTTTATAGTTACAATTATTGCCAAAATGAAAAAAGTAAAAAACATCTTTCTCGCAATCGGTTGCATCTTTATTTCGATAAATGTATTAGCGCAAAGACAGATTTCTAATCCTATACTCACAGGGTTTTATCCTGATCCATCTATTTTACGCGTAGGCAATGATTATTATATCACCAATTCTACGTTCGCCTATTTCCCCGGCTTACCTATTTTTCATAGTACAGATTTAGTAAACTGGAAACAGATTGGCAACGCAATGGACCGTGAAGAACAATTAGACCAAACGAATGCAGGCGTATCAAGAGGTTTATTTGCACCAACTATACGCTATAACAAAGGCACGTTTTATATTCTTTGTACACTAATAGATAAAAAAGGAAATTTCATTATCACTGCAAAAGATCCGAAAGGGCCATGGAGTAATCCTATCTGGCTACCTGAAGTAAAAGGTATTGATCCATCATTAGACTTTATAGAAGACAAAGCTTATGTAGTATATAATAATGATGCTCCTGATAATAAGCCTTTATACAATGGCCACAGAACTATTCGTATGTATGAGTTTGATATCAATGCGATGAAAGTAGTGGGCAAAGAAAAATTATTGGTAAATGGCGGAACGGATCTTTCAAAGAAACCTATCTGGATCGAAGCACCGCATTTATTTAAAAAAGATGATTGGTATTACCTGATTTGTGCAGAAGGTGGTACAGGTTATAATCACTCAGAAGTGGTATTCAGAAGTAAAAATGTAGATGGTCCCTATGTTTCATTTGAAGGGAACCCCATTCTTACACAACGACATTTAGATAAAGCAAGAAAAAATCCCATTACTACTACAGGGCATGCAGATTTTGTAGAAATGCCTGATGGAAAATGGTATGCTATATTCTTAGGTTGCCGTCCTTATGGAGACGACTTATATAATACAGGCCGCGAAACATATATGTTGCCTGTAGAATGGAAAGATGGCTGGCCTCATATGTTGGAAGGCGATGCTTTAGTTCCTTATACATTGCCAGTTCCTGCTTCTTACAAAGGCAAAAAAGTAGATAATCCTTTTAGCGGCAATGTTACTTTCCGTGATGATTTTAATGGTAATGTATTTAACCCACGTTATCTTTTTTTAAGAAACCCTGAAAAAGATGCGTATAGCCTGACTGCAAAAAAAGGATTCTTTCAATTGGCATTGCGCCCGCAAACTGCTACTGAAAGAAAAAGCCCATCATTCCTTGGTTTCCGCCAACACAATTTAAAAGGGTATGGCGCAACAAGTATTGATTTTACACCTAAATCAGAAAAAGAAAAAGCAGGACTGATGATTTTCCAGAATGAAACACATTTTTATTTCCTGTGTAAATCATTGGAGAATGGACAGCCTGTTGTACAACTATACAAATCCCCAACCCGTGCCGGCAATGCCCCGGAATTGTTAGCTTCACAGAAGCTGACTGGTAATAAACAATTATTCCTGAAAATTGAAGCCAGCTACAGCACGTATTCATTTTATTTCGGCGAAGCCAAAAATAAATGGACATTGCTGAAAGATGGCGTTGATGGATCTTTCTTAAGTACAAAAGTAGCAGGTGGTTTTGTCGGAAGCTTATTTGTTATGTATGGTACATCGAACGGTGACGCTACCACTTCTACCGCCAGCTACGACTGGTTTGAATACAAAGGCAATGAAGATGTGTTTAAAAAATAAACATCTTTAAATAAAAGTATCAGGCAAAGCGGCAGCATTATACTGTCGCTTTTAAAGCTTATAAGAATATAACCATAGTATTTATGAACAAGCAAACTTTTACAAAAGTTTTGGCTGGATGCTTCCTGCTTCTGGCTTCGTGCAATTCTAAACCGAAGTATGAATTTCCGTTTTTAAATCCTGATCTGAGCGTCAATGAAAGAGTGGATGACCTTGTGGGCCGCATGACGCTGGAAGAAAAGATCAGCCAGATGGTAAACCAGGCGCCAGCTATTGAGCGATTGCATGTTCCTGAATATAATTGGTGGAACGAAGGCTTGCATGGCGTAGCGCGTGCAGGACTGGCGACAGTATTTCCACAAGCTATTGGCCTGGGAGCTACATGGGATGAAGAAATGATGCATAATGTGTCGACAGTTATCAGCGATGAAACAAGAGCTAAGCATCATGAGTTTGTAAGAAAAGGAAAACGTTTTTTATACCAGGGTCTTACATTATGGTCGCCGAATATCAACATCTTCCGTGACCCGCGCTGGGGCAGGGGACAGGAAACGTATGGGGAAGATCCATTTCTTACAGGAAGAATGGGTGTACAGTTTATTAAAGGTTTGCAAGGTGATGATACTACGTATTATAAAACAATTGCAACAGTAAAACATTTTGCAGTACATAGTGGCCCTGAACCAGAAAGGCATGTGTTCAATGCAAAGATCGGCATGAAAGATTTTTATGAAACATATCTTCCGCAGTTTGAAATGGGTATTAAAGAAGGGAAAGCCTATTCCATTATGTGCGCATATAACCGCCTCAATGATCAGCCTTGTTGCGGTACAGATGGTTGGTTTGATAATATCTTAAGAAAGGATTGGGGTTTCAAAGGCTTTATTGTTTCAGATTGTGAAGCTATCACTGATATTTTTGCCAATCATAAAGTCGTAGCGACTCCCGAAGAGGCTGCTGCATTAGCAGTAAAATCAGGTACCGACCTTGAGTGTGGCAAAGTATATCTTACATTAAAAAAAGCTGTTGATCAGAAATTAATTACTGAAGCACAAATTGATGTAGCTGTGAAAAGATTATTTACAGCACGTTTTAAACTCGGTATGTTCGATCCTGATGAAAGAGTGAAGTATGCGAATATCCCTTACAATGTTGTTGATAATGCAGATCATCAGAAGCTGGCCTTGGAAGCAGCAAGAAAATCGATTGTTTTATTAAAGAACGAAAACAATACACTGCCGTTAAAAAAAGATATTAAAACATTAGCTGTGATCGGCCCTAATGCAGACCAATGGCTGATGTTATTAGGAAATTACAACGGTGTTCCTTCTAATCCTGTTACTCCATTAAAAGGTATCAAAGAAAAATTACCGAATACCAATGTATTGTTTGCACAAGGTTGTGAACTGGCAGATGGTATGCCGATGTACTATACCGTTCCTGCAAACGCATTGTATACTACAGATGGTAAACCTGGTATACAGGCAGAATATTTTTCTGATACTTCTTTTAAATCCAAAGCATTATTCAGCAACATCGATAAAATGTTAGATGCTAACTGGAATGATAAAGCACCAAGAGAGGATATGGATGATGATAATTTTGCAGTACGCTGGACAGGGGTATTGCAACCATCTATTTCCGGTGTGTACCAGTTAGGATTTATCAGTACATGTAAAACAAGATTTTATTTTGAAGACAGCCTTGTTGCCAAAACAGTTTATCATTTCCGTGATGAGTATGGCGATCCACGCTTGCGTAAATCGGTTCCTATACAGTTAGAAGCAGGAAAAAAATATAAAGTAAGAATAGAAGCGGTAGAGACATATGCTGATGCACAAGTGCAATTAGTATGGGCAGCACCAAAGCCAGACTTAAAGAAAGAAGCAATAGAAGCAGCTAAACAAGCAGATGTAGTAGTAATGTGTATGGGGATTACACCACGTATGGAAGGCGAAGAATTGGATGTGACATTAGATGGTTTCCGTGGTGGAGATAGAACAAGACTTGATTTACCCGATTTGCAACAGCAATTAATAAAAGAAATTCAGGCTTTAGGTAAACCGGTTGTGTTAGTATTATTAAATGGTAGCGCTATTGCAGTTAACTGGGAAAATGCAAATCTTCCTGCTATTGTAGAAGCATGGTACCCCGGGCAGGCTGCTGGTACAGCTATCGCTGATGTTTTATTCGGTGATTATAATCCCGGTGGTAGATTGCCGGTTACATTTTACAAATCTGTTAATGATCTTCCTTCATTCGAAGATTATGTATTGACTAAACAAACCTATCGTTATTTCAAAGGCGATGTCTTATATCCGTTTGGTTATGGATTGAGTTATACAACGTTTCAATACAGTGATGCGAAACTCAATACTGAATATAAAGCAGGGCAGGATGTTACGTTTAAAGTGAATGTACAGAATACAGGAAGCGTTGCTGGTGATGAAGTGGTTCAGGTATATGTGGCAGATAAGAATAAAAAAGTTGCCGGCCCTATCCGGTCATTACACGCATTCAAACGCATTCATTTGAATGCAGGAGAAAGCAAAACAGTTGAGCTGGTTATAAGAGCTGATGCGTTTACAATTGTAAATGATAACGGTGAAAGATTACCAGATCCGGGTAATTATGAAATATCGGTAGGTGGCGGACAACCAGATGTAAAGGTGAAAACGATATCAAATGTGCTGAAGTCTACAGTTGTTATTAAATAATTATTGAAGCAACCAACTGCTGGTTGCTTCAATTAAACCTAAGAGTATGAAAAGATGGTATAGCTTTCTATTACTAGCCCTCTTGTTTGTAAGTTGCGATAGCAATAAACAAATAACAGAAGAGCCCAGGGGTATAAACAACCTGGCATACAAATGGGGTAAGGTCGCGCTGGATGCTAC
>Ga0164241_10006177_pt1 | contig 10987 bp, 11 predicted proteins | sample OricomyardsoilBY_FD_108780 | JGI IMG/M metagenome (GOLD analysis project Ga0164241, IMG submission 108780) | Backyard soil microbial communities from Emeryville, California, USA - Original compost - Back yard soil (BY) | ecosystem: Environmental > Terrestrial > Soil > Unclassified | place: USA... | reverse complement strand
GCAGAAATCAAGGAGACGACGACGTGACCACCGTCGCGAGCCAAACGGCGGATGCGAGCCCCTCATACCGTCAGCCCATCGATCATGTCGTCGCGGCGCTCGGCACCAACGTGCTGCAGATTCGCCCCGGCCAGGGCTTCGGCCGCGGCGGTGGCGGGCCGCGCCCGCCCGATTTCGATCCCGATGACGTGACCGCGATCCAGCGCCAGATCACCGGCGTCACCGCGGTCGCTCCGCAGGCGCAATCGAGCGGCACCGCGATCTATGAGGGGGCCAACTGGTCGACCACGATCAACGGCACCACCAGCGGCTATTTCCAGGTCCAGCCCTGGCCGCTCGTCTCGGGGCGCTATTTCACCAAGGCCGAGGAACAAGCGGGCAAGGCGGTCTGCATCATCGGCAACACCGTGCGGCAGAACCTCTATCGCGGCGGCAACGCGATCGGCACGCGGATGCGCATCTCGGGCATCAGCTGCGACGTGATCGGCGAGCTTTCGACGCGGGGGCAGGCGGGCTTCGGCGGCGATCAGGACGATGTCGTCATCATGCCGATCAAGGCGGTGCAGCGGCGCATGCTCGGCACCACCGACGTGCGGCTGATCCTCGTCGGCGTCGATCAGGCCTATTCGACCACGCAGGTCCAGGCGTCGATCACCGATCTGCTGCGCGAGCGGCGGCATATCACCGGCGGGAAGGCGGATGATTTCAACATCTTCGACACCAAGCAGATTTCCGACACGCTGACCGGCACCACCACGCTCCTCACCCGGATCGTCGCGGCGGTGGCGGCGATCAGCCTGATCGTCGGCGGCATCGGCATCATGAACATCATGCTGGTATCAGTGACCGAGCGCACGCGCGAGATCGGCATCCGCCTCGCCATTGGCGCGGTCGCGCGCGAGGTGCAATTGCAATTCCTGGTCGAGGCCGTGGCGCTGTCGATGATGGGCGGGCTGATCGGGTTGCTGCTCGCGCAGGTCGCGGTGCTGATTCTCGCGCCGATCATGCAGGTCGACTGGATTTTCGTGCCGACGATCAACCTGATCGCGTTCGGCATCTCGGCGGTGATCGGCGTGGTGTTCGGCTATTTCCCCGCCCAGCGCGCGGCGAGCCTCAACCCGATCGACGCGTTGCGCCACGAATAAACCTCACACCAGCCGACGCAGCTCCTCCAGTTCCTCCTCGGTATCGATGTCGATCAATTCGGCCGGTGTGGTCACGACATGGCGGCCGGCCAGGATCAGCGGGCGCGCGCCCTCGTCGCCCTCCAGAAGTTCGAGATGGTCGAAATGCGCCGGGCCGAACAAAGCCGGGGGCTTGGGCGCGCAACCGTCGCTCGACGCCACGACGGTTTCCGCACCTTCGGAGACATCGAACAGGCGATAGATCTGCCCCGCCGTCACGCGCGGCATATCGGCCAGCGCGATCACGATGCTGCCCGGATCGACCTCGCGCGCCGCCTTAATGCCCAGCCGGACCGAGCTCGAGACGCCATCCTCGGGCTGCGGGTTCTTGACCACGCGATAGCCGCGCGAGGCGAAATCGAGATCGGCGCCGTCGACCACCACGATCCGGTCCTTGAACGGAAGCTTCTCGAACGCGGTGACGACATGATAGGCGAGCGGCTTGCCCAGGAAATGCTCGGTCAGCTTGTCCGACAGGCCGTAGCGCGTCGATTTTCCCGCCGCGAGCAGGATCAGGACGCTCTCCTCAAGCTTCAGCATGGAACGCCTGCACCATCGCCGCCGCGATCGACAGCGCGATCTCGGCCGGGCCGATCGCGCCGATATCGAGCCCCACCGGGGCATCGATCCGCTGCAAAGCCTCGTCGCTCACGCCTACCTCCTTCAACCGTTCGAGCCGTGCCGCGTGGCTGCGGCGCGATCCCAACGCACCGACATAGAAGGTGGATGCAGCAAGCGCGGCGATCAGTGCCGGATCGTCGATCTTGGTATCGTGGCTCAGCGTCACCACGGCGGTCGCCGGATCGGGCTGCAGCGCGCCGATCGCCTCGTCGGGCCAGCGATCGTCGAGCACGGTGCCGGGAAAGCGCTCCTCGGTCAGGAAGCGGCCGCGCGGATCGATCACCACGGTCTGTATCCCGAGCTCGCGGGCAAGGCCGGCGAGCGCCTGCGCGATTTGTACCGCGCCGACGATCAGCAGGCGACGCGGCGGATCGTAGCGGTTGGCGAACACCGCGCCCTCGGCGGGTCGCAGCGAGGACTGACCGGCGGCAAGATCGGTGTTGACGGTGAGCGTCTTCCCCTCGCGTCGTGCCTCGGCGATGCGATCGAACAATTCGGGGTCGAAGCCCTCGGCCGAGACCGGCTGCACCAGCACCTGGATTTGCCCACCGCAGGGCAGGCCGACTTCCCACGCCGTGGCATCGGCAACGCCGTAATCCCTGATCTGGAATGGCTTGCCCGCAATCACTTCGGCGGCAACGGAGAGAATATCGCTCTCGACGCAGCCGCCCGAAACCGACCCCTCGAACCGTCCATCGGCATGAACCAGCATATGGCTGCCGCGCGGCCGCGGTGCCGAGCCCCAAGTCGAGGTAACCGTGGCCAGCGCCAGCGGCGCGCCTTTCCACGCCTCGGCGGCAGCAATAACGGAATCGTTATCGGCCATAACGCTTCTTCATTCCTCATTCCTCATTCCTCTCCCGCGAAAGCGGGAGAGGGCTAGAAGTTCATACCGGCGGCAGCCCCGGCAGGATCTTGTCGAGCGTCATCGGGAAATCGCGCACGCGCACGCCGCAGGCATTGTAGATCGCGTTGGTCACCGCCGCGCCGGCGCCCGAAATCGACAGCTCGCCCAGTCCTTTGACGCCGATCGGATTGGCGTGATGGTCGTGCTGCTCGACGAACAGCACATCGATCTGCGGCACGTCGGCGTTCACCGGCACGTGATATTCGGCCAGATCGTGATTGACGAATTGCCCGAAGCGCTGGTCGAGCACCGCTTCCTCCATCAGGGCATAACCGATCCCCCAGATCATCCCGCCGATCGCCTGGCTGCGTGCGGTCTTGGCGTTGAGGATGCGCCCCGCCTCGAACACGCCGAGCATGCGGCGCACGCGCGTCTCGCCGGTGACGGCGTTGACCGCGACCTCGGCGAATTGCGCACCGTGCGCGGCCTGCGAATATGTCTCCGCATTCTTGCCCTGGCTGATCTTGCCGTGCGCGACGATCGGCGCGTCGCCGACGAGCTGGTCGAGCGGCACGCGGCGGTTGCCGGCGATCGCGTGCCCATCCTTCAGCGTCATGTCGGCCGGCTTCGCGTTCATGCGCCCGGCCAGCTCGGCGACGATGCTCTCGCAGGCCAGCGCGACCGACGATCCCGCGCTCGCCGCGCCGAACGAGCCGCCCGATCCCGATCCGGTCGGCAGATCGGTGTCGCCCAGCTTCACGTCGATGCACCGCACCGGTAGGCCCAGCGCCTCGCCGGCGATCTGCGCCAGCACGGTGTAGGTGCCGGTGCCGATATCGGTCATGTCGGTCTCGATCGTCGCGCGACCGTCCACGCCGAGCGTCACGCGCGATTCGGAATCGACCAGCAGGTTGATCCGCACCGCCGCGGCGACGCCGATCCCGATCAGCCATTCGCCTTCGCGCACCGATCCTGGCGTCGGATCGCGACGCTTCCAACCGAACCGTGCCGCGCCGGCGTCGAGGCACTCGGTCAGCCCGCGGGTCGAGAACGGCTGGCCGGTGGTCGGGTCCTTGTCGGGCTCGTTGAGCTTGCGGAACGCGATCGGGTCTATGCCCAGCGCTTCCGCCATCTCGTCGACCGCGGTCTCCAGCGCGAGCTGGCCGACCGCTTCGCCCGGCGCACGCACCGCGCCCGCCATCACCATGTCGAGCGTCACGACCTTGTGCGTGAACTGCCGCGCCGGCGCGGCGTAGAGCGAGAGGCTGCCGAGCGCGACCGGCTCCATGAAGCCGCCGTCCGGGCCTTGGCTCACCACGCTATCATGCGCCAGCGCGGTCAGCCGGCCATCGGCGCCCGCGGCCAGCCGGATGCGCTGATGCGTATCGGTGCGGCGATAGACATTGTGGAACAATTGCTGCCGCGTCATCGCGATCTTGACCGGGCGATCGAGCTGCTGCGCCGCGATCGCCGCCATCACGGCTTCCGGGCCGAGCAGCTTCCCGCCGAACCCGCCGCCGATATAAGGCGAGACGACGCGCACCTGATCCGGCTTCAGCTCAAAGACATGCGCGAGGATCGATCGCGCGGCCCATAATATCTGCAGGCTGGAATAGAGCGTCAGCCGGCCGTTCTCCCATACCGCGACCGAGGCATGCGGCTCCATCGCGGCATGGACCTGATGCGGCGTGCCATAGACCTGATCGATCGTGACCGCGGCATCGGCCATCGCCTGATCGATGTCCCCCTTCGTCACGTCCTGCAGGCGCGAGTCGGATGGCGGCCCGCTCGCCGCGGCGACATTCGCCATCGTGTCGAAGCGGCCGTCCTCGGCGGCGATCTCGAACCGCACCGCCTGCGCAGCGGCGCGCGCCGCCTCGAAACTGGTGGCGATCGCCGCGCCGACCACCTGATCCCAATGATCGATCGCTTCATTGCCGGCATGGGCGGGGCCGAACCCCGCCGCCTGTCGCGCGACGCGCGGATCGTCGACGATGATCGCGATCACCCCGGGCATTGCACGCGCCGCATCGGTATCGATCCGCAGCACCTTGCCCTTCGCGGCGGGCACGGTGATCAGATAGCCATAGGCCATTTCTCCATCCGCCGGATGTTCATAGCCATAGCGCGCCGCGCCGGTCACCTTGGCCGCGCCGTCGATCCGGTCGATCCCCTTGCCCAGCACGCCCTGCACGCCGCGATCGAGCGCGAGGCCGGGATGCGCCTCGTCCATCACATAGGCGGTACGCGTAGCGTCTTTTCCGTCGCTCATGCCGCGTCTCCGGTCAGGTCGCGCAGCGTGGCGATGAGCAAGCGCCGGGCGAGAGGAATCTTGAAGCCGTTGTCGCCCTGGCTCGTCGCACCGGCGAGCAACGCGTCGGCGGCGGCTTCGAATGCCGTAGTGGAAGCCGGCTGGCCGATCAGCGCCGCCTCCACGTCGGGATCACGCCACGGCATCGGCGCCAGCCCGCCGAATGCCAGCGCCGCGTGCGCGATGACGCCGTCCTCCATGGCGACGATGCCGGCGACCGACACAAGCGCGAAGGCGTAGGATGCGCGGTCGCGCACCTTGCGATAGAGTTGTGCGCCGCGAGGCGCCGGCGGCAGCTCGACCGCGGTGATCAGCTCGTTCGGCGCGAGCATTGTCTCGATCTGGGGCGTGGTGCCGGGCAGGCGATAGAGATCGCCGATCGCGATGCGGCGGCGGTCGCCGTCCGGGCTCAGCGTCACCACGATCGCATCGAGCGCGCGCATGGCCACCGCCATGTCGCTGGGATGAGTCGCGATGCAATGGTCGCTCGCGCCGAGAATGGCCATGTTGCGGGTGAAGCCGCCGATCGCCGCGCAGCCGCTGCCGGGCGCGCGCTTGTTGCAGGCCATCGCGCGATCATAGAAATAGGCGCAGCGCGTGCGCTGCAGCAGATTGCCGCCGGTGGTCGCCTTGTTGCGCAGTTGGCCCGACGCGCCGGCAAGCAGCGCGCGGCTCAGCACCGGATAGTCGCGCATCACGTCGGGATGCGCGGCAAGGTCGCTGTTCGGCACCAAGGCACCGATCGACAGCCCGCCGTCCTCGCGCCGCTCGACGCGCGCGAGATCGAGCCGGCTGATATCGACCAGCGCATCGGGCGTCTCGATCTGCAGCTTCATTAGGTCGAGCAGGTTGGTGCCGCCGGCGATGAACCGGCCGCCAGCCTTCACCGCGTCCTCGGCGCTGTCGGCGCGGGCATAGGTGAAGGTCTTCATGCCTGCGCCTCCGCCACGTCGGCGATCGCATCGACGATGTTGGGATAGGCCGAGCAGCGGCAGAGGTTGCCGCTCATCCGCTCCGAAATCTCCGCCTCGTCGAGCGTCACCGTGTCCAGCACGGGCGACACATGGCTCGGCCAGCCCTTGGCCACTTCGTCGAGCATGCCCAGCGCGGAGCAGATCTGCCCCGGCGTGCAATAGCCGCATTGATAGCCGTCGTGCCGGACGAACGCGTCCTGCAGCGGGTGCAGCGCGTCGCCCTCGGCCAGCCCTTCGATCGTCACGATCGTATCGTCCTGGTGCATCACCGCCAGCGTCAGGCAGGCGTTGATCCGTCGCCCGTTGACCAGGATCGTGCAGGCGCCGCATTGGCCGTGATCGCAGCCCTTCTTGGTGCCGGTAAGGCCAAGATCGTTGCGCAACAGGTCGAGCAGCGAGGCGCGGATATCCGGCTCGGCCTCGCGCCGCTCGCCGTTGATCGTGAATTGCATGGTCGCCGCTCCTCTCGGGATCGAGTAACGCGTCGCAGGAAGTGATGTGCCCTTAACTCGGACCGCGCGATGAAACTTTCCAGTCCCTGGTTGCGCAAGCGCAATATTTTTATCGCCGCGATCGCGCTGGCGTCGGCGTGCTCGGGCGGGCAGACTAGGCCTATGCCGCACGCGCCTTCGTTATCGCCGCCGATCGTCATCGCCCATCGCGGCGCCAGCGGGTTGCGCCCCGAGCACACGCTTGCGTCCTACGAACTGGCGATCGAGCAAGGTGCCGATTTCATCGAGCCCGATCTTGTTCCGACCAAGGACGACGTGCTCGTCGCACGGCACGAAAACGACATCACCGACACCACCGACGTTGCCGATCATCCCGAATTCGCCGCGCGCAAGACGACCAAGACGATCGACGGCGAGAAGCACACCGGCTGGTTCACCGAGGATTTCACGCTCGCCGAGCTGAAGACGCTGCGCGCCAAGGAGCGGCTGCCGCTGCTGCGCCCCGACAACAAGGCGTTTGACGGGCAGTTCCAGATCCCCACGCTCGCCGAGATCATCGCTCTCGCCAAGCGCCGCTCGCGCGAGCTGGGCCGGACGATCGGCATCTATCCCGAGACCAAGCACCCGACCTATTTCGCGGCGATCGGGCATCCGACCGACAAGCTGCTGGTCGATCAGCTACGCGCCGCGGGCTGGGACAAGCCCGACTCGCCCGTCTTCATCCAGTCGTTCGAGGTGAACAATTTGAAGGCGATCCACAAGCTTACCGGTATCCGCCTGATCCAGTTGATGGATGCCAAGGGCGGCCCGGCCGATGGCGCCACACCCAGCTATGCCGTGATGACCACGCCCGCGGGTCTGAAGGCGGTCGCGGCCTATGCCTGGGGGATCGGGCCGAACAAGGACATGCTGCTCGACGGCACGACGCCGACCGGGCTGGTTGCGCGCGCGCACGCGGCCGGGTTGCGCGTCCATCCCTGGACCTTCCGCGCGGAGAATTACTTCCTGCCCTGGCACCATCAGGCAGGCCTCAATCCGCGCGGCCACGGCCATCTCGATGCCGAAATCGCCGATTACCTCAACTTGGGCGTGGACGGTTTCTTCACCGATTTCCCGCTAATCGGGGTCGAGGCCCGCAATCACGCGATGAGGAGCAAGTGACCATGCGGAACATGATCGCGCTTGCGGTGCTGCTGCCGCTCTTGGCGGGCGGTTGCGTGCACACCGTGACCAGCGTCGCCACCGCGCCGTTCAAGGTCGCGGGCAAGGCGGTCGACTGGACGACGACCAGCCAGTCCGAGGCCGATCGCAATTACGGCCGCAAGATGCGCAAGCAGGAAGAGCGTGAGGGCAAGGAACGCAAGAAGGCCTATGAGCAATGCCGCCACCAGGGCGGCAGCGAGGCCGATTGCCGCGCCAGCTACCAGGGCTACCGCGCCAACGGCTACAATTACTAAGCGGATTCGGCGAGCACGGCGAAGATCGCGCGGAGCACCTCGGGCTTCATCTGCACGCCGAGATGGCTGCTGGTGACCTCGATATTGCGGCAATCGGGCGAGTGGCAGATCGCGCCCGCGACCAGCCCGTCGCTCGCGCTCCAGATCGCGGTGGCGGGGACGGGAAGCGGGGCGGCGATCGCCTCGCGCCGTGCGATCATCGCCGGATCGTCGATGCGGTCGCCGGTGAACCATTCGAACGCGCGCCACACGTTGGTCGCGTGCGGATCGCCGGCATAAGGCGAGCTGACCGTGATCACCTCGCGCACCCATTCGGGATGCTGGTGCGCGGCGAACCGCGCCATGATCCCGCCCAGGCTGACGCCGATCAGGGTGACCGGCTCGCCCGCCTCCTCGTGGATGGCGCGCAGCCGTGCGAAGAGTTCCTCGCCCTCGCCGCCGATCGTGCGATTGCCGAGATTGCGCCCCATCCCCCAGCCGTGCGCACGATAGCCGAGCCGGTTGAGATAGAAGCGCATCGCGAAGTTCGAACGGTCGCTGTTGAACAGGCCGGGCAGAATCAGGATCGGGCGGCCGTCGCCCTGCGGCATGCCGGCGAGCACGCGGTGCCAGCCGCCGGTCATCACCATCCAGGCGGCGCGGGGCAGCTCGGCCGCCCACAGGCCTTTGCCGGGCGCGCGCGGTTCGGGGGTTAGAACCATCCCAGCACCGTTACCGGAAAGGGCGTCCACACGCCAATCCGGATGCCCGCGGCGCGCAGCATGTCGCCCGTCCAGGCGTTGCAGGTGTGGATCGCGCTGTAGCGCCCGCGCGCCTCGTAAAACGCGTCCCAGCCGCCATAGCCGTGATGATGTTTTCCGCCCGTGATGAACTGCGCGCGGATCGCGGCGGCGAGGCGGCGATATTGGTCGGGCGACAGCATGATCGCGCGCACCCTCTCGCCCGGCTGCGGCGCGGGGATGTGATCGATGTGGATCAGCGTATCGCCGCTACCGATCGCGGCGCGCAACAGGGTGATGGGCCGCAGGTCGGCCCAGGTCGGCGTTTGCATGTAGAATTGGCGGTCGCCCCAGCCGATCTCGATATGATCGTAATCGGCGTAGCGCGGGTCGGCGATGTCCCCGGGGCGCACCAGATCGCGCCAGTCCACTCCCGCCGCCGTCACCGGCACGACGATGCCGGTATGGATGCCGTTGTCGTCGAGATAGATGCGCACGCCCTCGGTCGGTTGCCGCCAGTCCGCATGGCTCGGGATCGCTCCGCCGATCATCCCGGCCGTGCCATAGGCCGTGATCGCGCAGAGCAAGGCCAGCGCGGCGGACGTGATGCCATTCCTGATCGGGGTAGTTGGTCGCATCGGCCACGCCATGTTAGGATGGTTTCATGGGAAACGAAACGCATGTCCATAACGCACCGCCCGAGGGTTCCGGAGTGGATTGGACGATCCCGCAGAATTGGGAGCATTACACGCCCGAGGAGCACGCGACCTGGGACTTGCTGTTCGAGCGCCAGGCAAAACTGCTCCCCGGCCGCGCCTCCAACGCCTGGCTGCGCGGGCTCGACGTGCTCAAGCTCTCCAAGCCCGGCATTCCCGATTTCGAGGAACTGTCCGAGCGACTGATGAAGCTGACCGGATGGCAAGTCGTCGCGGTGCCGGGACTGGTGCCGGACGACGTGTTCTTCGATCACATGGCCAATCGCCGCTTCGTCGCGGGCAATTTCATCCGCCGCCGCGACCAGCTCGATTATCTGCAGGAGCCGGACGTCTTCCACGACGTGTTCGGCCATGTGCCGATGCTCGCCGATCCGGTGTTCGCCGATTATCTCGCCGCCTATGGTCGCGGCGGGCAGCGCGCTTTGGGGCTCGATGCGCTCAAATATCTCGGGCGGCTTTACTGGTACACGGTCGAGTTCGGCCTGATCGCCGAGCCCGAGGGCCTGCGCATCTACGGCTCGGGCATCGTCTCGTCGGCAGCGGAAAGCCGCTTCGCGCTCGACGATCCCAGCCCCAATCGCATCGGCTTCGACCTCAGCCGCGTGATGCGCACCGAATATAGGATTGATGATTTCCAGCAGAATTATTTCGTCATCCACAGCTTCGATGAATTGCTGCGCGTGACGGTCGAGACCGATTTCGCGCCGCTCTACGAGGAGATTTCGGCGCAGCCCGATATCCGAATCGCCGAGATTCTGCCCGAGGACACAGTGATCACGCGTGGCACGCAGGATTACGCGCGGGCGAAGGGCGGGACGGCGATCCTCGCCTGAGGCTCAGATATCGAGCGCCCAGCCGTCGCGACCCTTGGGATCGATCGGGCGCTTCGGGACGTAGCGCTCGGCGCCGGCCGTCAGGCGCAGCACGCTCCAGTCGCCGCGCTGGTCGATCGTTTCCAGTGTGCAGCCACACCCCTCGAATGCCGCAACCACCTCGGCGCGCTGCGTTTCGAGCAGACCTGCGAGCACGATCGTAGCGCTGGCATCGGCGATCGCGGCGATCTCGGGCGCCATCGAGATCAGCGGCCCGGCCAGGATGTTGGCGATCACCAGATCGTAAGGCGCGCGCGCCATGATCGCGTCGTCCAGCGTGCCGTCCGCCACCACGAGATCGATTCCCGACGTGTCATTCGCCGCAGCATTGTCGCACGTCACGTCGATCGCGGCGGGATCGATGTCGGTGGCCATGATCGCCGCTTCCGGCCACAAATGCCGCACGACGAACGCGAGCAGGCCGGTGCCGGTGCCGATGTCGATCGCATTGGCGAAGGTGCGATCCGCCAGCCCGTCGAGCATCGCGAGGCAACCCGACGTGGTCGCATGGTGCCCGGTGCCGAAGGCGCGGCCGGCGTCGATCAGGAAGGCGCGGCCGCCTTCGGGCGGTGCGATCGGATGCGCGCTGGTGTGGACGACGAACCGCCCCTCGCGGATCGGCTCCAGCCCCTGCTGGCTGAGCGTCACCCAATCCTCGGCGGTCAGCGCCTCGATCACGGGTTCAATATCCGCCGCGCTCGGCACCAGTGCTTTCAATGCGGCGAGCGTCGCGGCATCGGGCTCGGCTTCCATATAAGCATCGAGCCGCCAGCGTTCGCGGTCGTCCTCCACTTCCTCGGTGGTCATCAGCACGGCATCGATCGCGAGATCGTC
>Ga0164241_10006176_pt1 | contig 10987 bp, 12 predicted proteins | sample OricomyardsoilBY_FD_108780 | JGI IMG/M metagenome (GOLD analysis project Ga0164241, IMG submission 108780) | Backyard soil microbial communities from Emeryville, California, USA - Original compost - Back yard soil (BY) | ecosystem: Environmental > Terrestrial > Soil > Unclassified | place: USA... | reverse complement strand
GCGCCAGGCCGAGGCCGAGCGGCAGAAGCGCGAGCAGCAGCAGCGCGCCGAAGAGGACCGACTCGAGCGGGTCCGGGCCGACCAGGAGCGCGCGCAGCGTGAGCAGGCCCAGCGCGAGCAGGCCGAGCGGGCGCAGCGCGAGCAGGCCGAGCGCGACGCGCAGCAGCGCGCCGAGCGCGACGCAGCCGAGCGGCGTCACGCCGACGAGCAGGCGCGCCAGGCCGAGGCGGAGCGCCAGAAGCACGAGCAGCAAGAGCGCGCCGAGCAGGACCGGCTCGAGCGCGAGCGGGCGCAGAGGGCCGACCAGGAGCGCGCGAACCAGGAGCGGGCGCAGCGCGCCGAGCAGGATCGTCAGCGCCAGCAGGCCGAGCGCGTCGAGCAGGAGCGCGTGAAGCGCGACCGCATCGAGCAGGCGCGAAAGGACGACGAGGCCAAGAAGAAGGCCGCCGAGGAAGCGCAGCGCAAGAAGGACGAAGAGGCGGCGCGGAGGCGCCCCGTCAGAGCTCGCCCAGAGCGCTGAGCGCCATGACCGCGAAGGCGACGACGGCGGTCTCGGCGCGCAAGATGCGCGCGCCGAGCGTCGTCGCGCGCCACCCTCGCTTCACCAGAGCCTCGGCCTCTTCGGGCGCGAGCCCGCCCTCGGGTCCGATGAGGATGTGAGCTGGCGGCTGCCCGAGCACCTCACGCGCCGGCGCTCCCCCACCCTCCCACAGGAACGCAGCGGGCCCGGCCGGCGAGATCGTTGGGATCCCAATGATCGGCGCGAGCACCTCGGGCAGCAGCGTACGACCGCACTGGTTGCCCGCCTCGCGCACGATGGCGCGCATGCGCTCGTGCTTGTCGGCGACCTTGCCGGCCTCGAGCTTCACCACCGCGTGCCGCGACGCGTACGGCGCGATGCGCGTCACCCCGAGCTCGGTGAGCTGGCGCACGAGGTCGTCGGTGCGGCCGCCCTTCAAGAGCGGCACCCACACCTCGAGCGCGACCGACGGGTTGCGATCGGGCGCCGCGGCGAGGCCCACGACCTCGAGCACGAACGGCTCGATCGCGCTGACGACCGCCTCCCACACCACGCCGCTCGCGTCGCACACCGTGAACGTGGCGCCGACGCGCGCGCGCAAGACCCGCACGAAGCGGTGCGCGTCGACGTCGACCGCCTGACCGACGGCCAGCACCTGAGCGACTCGGAAGTGCTTCGACACGTGTCAGGGCTTGGACAGGTCGACGCGGATCCAGCCATTCTTGGTGGCGGTGCCGAGGTGCACGAGCCCGAGCGGCACGAACGCCTCGAGGATCTCCGCCTCGTGCTCGGCCAGGATGCCGGACAGCATCAGCCGCCCGCCGGCCGCGACGCGCGCGACGATGGGCGAGGCCAAGAGCACCAGCGTCGGCGTGAGGATGTTGGCGACCACCAGCTCCCAGTCGCCGGTGACCTCGTCGATCGGCGTCGTCGCCCACACGAAGCGCGCCGCGCCCGTCACCGCGCGGTTGAGCGCCTCGTTCTCTCGCGAGGCGAGCACCGCGTTCGGATCGATGTCGGTGCCGAGCACGTCGGTCGCACCGAAGACCGCCGCGGCGATGCCGAGGATGCCGGTGCCGCAGCCGACGTCGAGCACCGTGCGCGGGCAGCGCTCGCCGTAGAGCGCGTCGATGCCGGCGATGCACAGCGCGGTCGTCTCGTGCTGCGCGGTGCCGAACGCCATGCCCGGCTCGACCAAGAGCACGGTACGATCACTCGCGGCCGGCACCTCCCACGGCGGCGCGACGACGATGCGCGGCGACACGTCGATGGGCTTGAAGTAGAGCTTCCAGCGATCCCGCCAGCCCTCGGGCAGGCGCGCGACCTCGACGGCGGCTGTCGGCCACGCGGCGATGGCATGGGCGAGGCGCACGCGCGCGTCCTCGAGCTGCTCCTCGCCGACGTAGACGAGGTAGCGCGTCGAGCCGATCGGCACGGCGTCGCGCTCGCTCGGCGGCGCGTCCCAGCTCTCCACGGCGAAGCCGCCAGGGGTGATGCCGAGGATGGACTGCTCCAGCTCCTCGAGCGTCAGCTGGTCGGTCTCGGGGACCAGGACACGAACCTCCATCCAGTGCGCTTCGGACATTTTTTACCCCCGCGCCTCCGTTCGATGCCCCGCTGGCGCGTGGCATCGAGGTCGGCGACGCCCCCGGCTGCCGCCCTTGGCGGCCCCGGGGGAGATTTTTTGCCCCCGGCTGCCGCCCTTGGCGGCCCCGGGGGAACTTGGTTCTCCAAACACGACGGGGTGCGATCGCTCGCACCCCGCGGTGAATACACAACCTTGGTTGTGGATTAGTCGGCGACGACCCACACCTTGATCTGCGCCGTGACATCGCGGTGGAGCTTCACCGGGATCTCGTAGACGCCGAGCGACTTGAGCGGGTGCTCGAGCACGATGTTGCGCTTGTCGATCGCGAAGCCCTCGTTCTTGAGCGCGTCCGCGATGTCCTGCGTGGTCACCGAGCCGTGGATCTTGTCCTTCTCGTCGGCCGCCACGAGGCGCGTCAGGGTCACAGAGACGCCGCCGAGCTTCTTGGCAAGCTCCTGGCTCTTCTGCTTCTCCTTGACGATCTGCGCTTCGATGCGGCGCTTGTGGTGGTCCATCTCGCGCTGGTTGCCAGCCGTGGCCAGCACCGCGATGCCGCGCGGGATGAGGTAGTTGGCCCCATAGCCGTTGCGCACCTCGATCGTCTGACCAGCGCCACCGAGCTCGGGCACGTCCTTCGTCAGGATCACTTGCATGTCAAACCCCCTTCGCCGCGTACGGCAGCAGGCCGATGGCGCGCGCGCGCTTGATCTGGATGGCCAGGCGGCGCTGGTAGAACGCCGACACGCCCGAGATGCGGCGCGGCATGATGCGCCCCCGGTCCGTGATGAAGCGCTTGAGCAGATCCGGGTTCTTGTAGTCGAGCTCCGAGGCCAGCTGCGGGTCGCTCGCGAACGGGCACGACTTCTTCTTGCGGGTATCCTTGCGCGACATCAGGCCACCGCCTCTTTGCGAGCGTCGGCCTTGGCCTTGGCGCGCTTCGCGATCTCGGTGAGGTTGCGCGACTCCTTGGCGAAGTCGAACGACGCCGGGTCGACGCGGTCCTCGAGGAAGACCGTCTGGAACTTCACGACCGCCTCGGTGATACCCATGAGGCGCTCCATCTCGGCCACCGACTTCTCGGTCCCGAGATAGTGGAAGTAGAGGTAGTGGGCGCGGCGGTTCTTGTTGAGCTCGTAGGCGAGGCGCTTGACGCCCCAGTCCTCGAGCCGGATCTCGCGACCACCGGTGCTCGTCAGGCCTTCACGAAGACGGTTGGTCGTCTTCTCGATCGCCTCGTCCCCGGTCTCGGGGTTCACGAGCACGATCGTCTCGTACTTACGGAGAAACATTCAATCCTCGGTGATTCCCCATGGACTTGCGCCCCCGGCACCATGCCGGAGGAGGGAATCGGGCCGAGGCACATGCCACAGCGCAAGGACGCGATCAAGGTCAGAGTGTCTGCTCCGACACGATGACGTCGTCGATATAGACGTCGACCGGCGAGGCGCCGACCTCGAGGCGGACCGTCGCGTTCGTCGTGTCGACGGTGGGCTGGAAGGCGAAGCCGAACTGGGACCAGTCGGCGGGCACATTCAGCGGCTCGAAGTCGAGCGTGGTGCCGTCCGCGTCCCGCACCACCAACGCCATGGTCGTAGCCTCGGCGCCCTTCCCCCAGAACGAGACGTAGTAGTCGTGGCCGCCCTGCAGCGGGATGCCCGACTGCACGAGCGCGACGTCCGAGTCGTTCGAGTCGGCGAAGAGCGTGCCCGCGACGAAGTGCGCCCACGGCGGCGCGCCATTGGGGCGCTCGCCGCTCGGGTCGACGATGAAGTGGCCGCGCGCCGACGAGACGATGGCCTGCTGCCAGCACAAGAGGCCCTCGTCGAACGTGCTGTCGCGGTCGAGTGCGGTACCGATGGGCAGCGGGCGCGGCACGCACGGGGTCGGGCCAGCGTCGCTCACGCCGAGGCCGTCCACCTGCACGATCGCACCGTCACCGAGCTGCGTCTCGGCCTCGAACGTCGCGCCCTCGAGCGTCGTCGCCGCGGGGCCGTAGAGCACGAACGGCTGCTCGACCCGGGTCCAATCGGTCGTGATCGGCGACGCGAGCGAGGTGGCGACGTCGCTGATGTCGGCGTCGAAGACATGCAACCTGGTGGTTGCGCTTCCAGCGAGTGTCCGGAACCAGCCGTGCATGCGGTAGAGGCGCTCCTGGGAGAGCGCTGGTAGGACCTGCGCGAGGCTCGTGAACGGCGAGGTCTGCTCGAGCGGGGTGCGCTCGAGCTGCAGGACGGGCGCGGCCTCGCCGCTGGCGAGCTCGGTCGGCGTCGCCGCGCTGACGAACGCGTTCTGACCCGCGAAGACCGACCAGCACACGTCGCCTTCGTCGAACGTGTCGCCGCCGGTGAGCTCGCCGGCCGCGGGCGTGCAGGCGCTCGCGTCGAGCGGTGCGATGCGCAGCCCGTTGACCAGGACCGACATGCCCGCGTCGTGCGCGAAGTCCAGGTCGAGCTGACCGGCCACGGTGCCGCTCGTGGCCGTGAAGCCGACCTCGTAGCGGCGCCAGGTGGTGTCGTACGGCACCGCGTCGCGGAGCAGGTGGTCGCTGCCGATGAGCACACTGACGAACGCGCTGCCGCTGGCCGTGCCCTTCATCCAGACGCTGAGGCGGTAGCGCTGTTGGCCGACGAACGTGAGGCCACGCTGGATGACGCCGAAGCGCCAGGCGGTCTCGCCGGTCACGACGAACGAGCCCTGCGACGAGCCGGCCGGGGCGTCGCTCGCGCCGGCCACGGTGCCGGTGTTGCCGACCACCGGCTCCCAGCAGGCCGACGACGGCAGCGTCGTGAGCTGCGCGTCGCCGACGATGGCGCCGACGTCCCGGCAGCGCGAGCGGCGCCAGTAGCCCTCGATGCCATCGACGCAGCCGTCGGCGTCGAGCGGGAACGGGCTGATGCCAGGGTCGAGGCAGAGGCGCACCGTGGCGTTCGTCGGGTCGCCGGACGCGATGCGGATGGCGCCGCCGTCCGCCTCGGCGCAGCCGATGCCGACGCCGCTGGGCGCGGCGGAGCCGTCACACACGATCGCGCTGACGAACCCTTGGATCGAGGTCAGCCACTGGCCGGGCGCCGCACCCACCGCGTCACCCGCATCACCGGCATCATACGACCAACCGTGGGCCACGAGCGGGCTCTGTAGCCAGTCGCTGCCATTTGTGAACAGGTATTCGGAAACCCCGGCGAAGGTCGCCGGGAGCACGCCCGCGACGAGCGGCGTCCAGCCGCCGTTGGCCAGCGTCTGCTCGCAGTCGACCTCGAGCGCGGCGGCGCCGCCGACGCCGTCGGGATCGATGAGCGAGGGCCCGCTGGCCGCGTGGCGCACGAGCTGCTGGTCGAAGCAGTCGACCTGGACGTTGTCGGGCAGCGCGCACCCATTCGGGTCGGCGACGGTGTTCCGCGGGTCGAGCTGATCGGGCAGGCAGTCGAAGTCCTGGTCGGCGACGGCGCTCTCGAGCGCGTCGATGATGCCGTCGCCGTCGCTGTCGACGGCCGTCAGGTCGAGGGCCAGCTCGTCGCGATCGGGGATGCCGTCGTGGTCGCTGTCGGCCAGCGTCGGGCTCGTGCCGAGCGCGCCCTCGAGCGCGTTGGACAAGCCGTCGCCGTCGTCGTCGCCGTCGGGCAGGAAGCAGCGCGACTCGAGGCACAGGCCGCTGGCGCACTGCGCATCCGCGTCACAGGTCGAGCCGAGCCCGCGCTTGTGAGGGTCATCCGCGCAAGCGGCCACGAGGATCACGATGCAGCCCAGGTACTTCATGGCGCGCATGATGCCCACCGCGTGCCCCCGGGGAAAGCTCAGGGCTTGGCGGTGGGCTTCGTGTTGGCGACGTTCTGCGCGGCCAGCGCGCCCTTGTCGAGCACCAGCAGGGTCGCCGCGACCGCCTGATCGATGAGCAGCGGCAGCTCGATGGCCTGGTCGCCCCGGAAGTCGGACAGCACCCAGCTCGCCGTGTCGCCGACCGCGGGCTTGCCGATGCCGCAGCGCACGCGCACGAAGTCCTTGCCGAAGTGCTCGAAGATCGAGCGCAGCCCGTTGTGCCCGGCGTGGCCGCCGCCGACCTTCACGCGCACGTCGCGATACGCGAGGTCGAGCTCGTCGTGGATCACGATGACCTCGGCCGGCGGCGTCTTGAAGAACGACGCCGCCTCGCCGACGGAGGTGCCCGAGAGGTTCATGAACGTCATGGGCTTCAGGAACGCGACGTCCTTGCCCTGCAGCGAGCCCTTGCCCCAGTGCGCGCGGAACTTCGTCTGCCAGCTCGCGCCGGCCATACGCGCCAGCTCGTCGACCACCATGAAGCCGATGTTGTGGCGGTGCTTGGCGTACTGCGGGCCTGGGTTGCCCAGACCGACGATCAACCAGCTCATGCGCAGCCTCCGGGAAACGTCGGGCCGCCGCGCGAGAGGGCTCCTGACGAAACGACGGAGGCGACCACCAGGGTCGCCTCCGCGTGTGCCGAGCAGCTCGCACCGGGCGAGCCAGCAGGCTTACTTCTTCTTGGCGGGCGCGGCCTTGGCCGCAGCGGCCTTGGCCGGGGCCTTGGTGGCCTTCTTGTCGGCCGGCTTGGCCTCACCATCCTCGGCCGGGCCGCCGCTCTTCGGCATGAAGACCTGGATGAGCGAGTAGTCGTGCTTGAAGTGAGCCGTCACGCCCGGCGGCAGCGGGATCGCCGAGATGGTGATGTTGTGGTCACCCGGCGGCAGCTTGGTCATGTCGAACTCGACCTTGACCGGCACGTCGGCCGGCTTGGCCTTCACCACGATGTCGTCACGCGTGAAGCGGACGCGGCCGCCTTCGCGCTCCGCCTGCGACTTGCCGGCGCCGGCGAACGGGACCATCACGGTGAGCTCGGTGTCCGGGGTGATCTCCCAGAAGTCGATGTGCTCGAGGGTGCGCTTGACCGGGTGGATCGTGTACTCCTGGATGATCGCCAGGCGCGGGGCACCTTCACCCGAGACGTTCAGGTCGATCGTGCTGTTCTTGCCGAGCGGGCTCGTCAGGACGGCGACGACGGACTTGGGATCGGCCGAGAGCAGCACCGGCGGCTTGCCCTTCGAGTACACGACGGCCGGGACCTTGCCGCTCATGCGCGCCTGGCGGTTGGGACCCTTGCCCGTTTCGGTGCGGAGGCTGACGTTGAGAGCGGGACGCGACATCGAAGGTACTCCGGACTACAGAACCAGATTTTGTCTAGGGGCGGCAGGATTCGAACCTGCGCATGCGGGAATCAAAGCCCCGAGTCTTACCACTTGACGACGCCCCTTCAGGCCTCGCTGAAGCTCGCCTGGAGCGAAGCCGACCTGCCTGGGAGCGACCTGGTTGTCGGCCCCGCGGCAAGCGGGTCGCGCTCGTAGCATGCGCCTGAAATAGGTGTCAACGGGCTTGTGCCGGACGGCGTTCGCATCGAACATGGGCGCGATGTCGGCCCGACGCACCGCTCTCGTCTCGCTCGCGTTCGCGCTCTCGCTCGTGGCTGTGAACGCGCGCGCGGCCGACCCGATCCCCGTCGACGACGCCCCCATCGTCGATGATCTGGACCGCGCGCGGCCGCTGGCCCCAGCACCCGGCCTGGTGCAGGCGCTGCCGCCCGCGGAGCCGGACATCGAGTACCCGTCGAAGACGGTGGTGTTCGGGCACGCGCGCTGGATCACCGTGCCGGACGCGGTGCTCGGGCTGTTCTTCGACAGCCACCCGTCGCTCTCTAATGTATCGGCCGGGCTGGCCGTCGAGATCGGCGCCCCACAGGATCAGGTGTGGGCCATCGAGCTCGACTGGTCCGCATACGGGCCCGAGTCCGGCAACTGGCTCGCGACGGGCACCTCCCCCATCGGCACGACCTACGCGGACGGGGCGCTGCACCTCGTGTCGATCGACGTGAACTATCGCCGCCAGACCGAGTTCACGGCCGGCTTCCGCGGCTTCATCGGCGCGGGCCTGGGGGTCGGCGTGCTACTCGGCGACTTCCGGCTGTTCGAGGTGCTGCCGACCTGCCAGGAGCCGGTCTCGAAGTGCGCTCACTGGCCACGCGCGACCGAGCGCAACGCCGAGCTGCCGACGCGCGTCGTGCCGATCGTGCACCTCACGGCCGGGCTCGAGTACGACTTCGGCGGCGTCATCATGCGCCTGCAGGGCGGCTTCCGCGACGCGGTCTACCTCGGCCTGTCGATCGGTGCCGAGCTCTGAACCAGGGGACATACGCAGCCTCGCCGCCGGGCGTCGTCGAGCCACGCGGCGGACAGCGGCCGGGTTTACGAACGGGCGTTCACTTATAGACCGGCGCGAGATCGTCGCCGAGCACGTCCTCGATCATCTTCCAGGTGCGCGGCCGATTCACCGGTAGGCGCTCGCGCGGCAGCTCGAACGACGCGTCGCCGAGCAGCGGGCCGACGGTCACGGCGACGCGCGCGACGAACGGCGCGTCGTGGCCCTCGACCGTCGCGATGCCGACGACCTCCAGCTTGCCGAGCACCAGCTCACCCTTGGCGTCCTTGGCGACCTCGCCGTCGACGCGCATCGGGCGGTGGGTGGCCGCGACCCACTGCGGCCAGTCGTGGGTGCTGTCGCGCAGCGCGGCGAGGCTCGCGGCGTCGAGCGCCTTCGGTTGGATCGACGGCTCGAGGCGGGCGCCGAACCAGCGCACCGGCAAGCCGGCGACGACCGCCGGGTGGGTCTCGTCGGCGGGCCGCTCGACCCAGCGCAGGTAGACCGAGAACGCGCCGAGCACGAGCCCGTCGAGGTCCTGCAGGTTGGTCAAGATCCTTGACGGTAAGCCGTCGAGCGTGTCGCGCTCGATCCACGGGCCGTCGGCGCGCTGCATGACGAGCGTGGTGCCGTCGAAGATGGCGCTGACCCGATCTTCGACGACCTTGGGATCGTTGCCGGGGAACACCGAGGGCAGCGACCAGCGGCGCTTGTCCTCGCTGCGGAAGGCGCCCTTGGGGTGGCCGTCGCGCTCGATGCGGCGCGTGATCTGCAAGCGCTGCACGCCGCTCGGCGGCTCGATGCGCAGCTCCGCGTCGATGTCCATGCGGTGTGCCGCCGCCGCCTCGAGCGAGCCCGCGATGCGATCGCTGGCCTCCTGCGAGGCCTGCGCCGGGCGCGCCTCGAGCAGCGCCCGCTCGAGCGCGCCGCTCGGGCCGTCGGGCGTCTCGCCGCAGGCCACCAGCAAGAACACGAGCGAGAGGAAGCCGAGCCGCACGGGCGTCACGACGCGTTCGCGCCGAGCCGCATTCCGGCGTGCAGCGTGAAGCCCTGCAGGAACGGGCCGGCGGCGAGCACCTTACCGCCCTCGCGCTGGAGCTGCTGGAGGACCAGCGCGCCCTCGCCGGCCTGCACGACCACCCCCGCCGGGTCGGCGCGGATGACGGTGCCGGGGGCGAGGCCGGCGCCGGCCGTGACGCTGGCGAACGGCAGCACGCGGATGAGCTTGTCGCCGCTCGTGGTGCGCGTGCCGGGCCAGGGGTGGCAGGCGCGGACCTGGCGCTCGAGCGCGCTGGCGGGGCGCGTCCAGTCGAGCGTGCCGTCGTCCTTGCCGAACATCGGCGCCTCGGTCACGCCGTGCGTCGACTGCGGCGTGGCGCGCGCGTCACCTCGGTCGAGCGCGTCGAGCACGGGCATCAGCGCGTGCGCGCCGAGCGTGGCGAGGCGCGCCATGAGCGTCTCGGTGGTGTCGCGCCGATCGATCGCCAGGCGCTCGACCGCGAAGACCGGGCCGGTGTCCATGCCAGCGTCCATCTGCATGATGGCGACGCCGGTCTCGCCGTCGCCGGCCTCGATGGCGCGCTGCACCGGGCTCGCGCCACGCCAGCGCGGTAGCAGGCTGGCGTGCACGTTGACGCAGCCGAGGCGCGGCACCGCCAGCGCCTTCGGACCGAGGATGTGACCGTAGGCCGCGACCACCGCGACGTCGCACGCGAACGACGCGAGCCACTGCCGGAACGCGACGGTGTTGGTCGCCTCGGGCTGCAAGAGCGGGAGGCTGTGGGCGCGCGCGAGCTCCGCCACGGGCGGGTCCAAGCGCTCCTTGCCGCGCCCCTTGGGACGCGAGGGCTGCGACACGACGGCGACGACCTGGTGGTCGCTCGCGAGCAACGACGAGAGCACGGTGCGAGCGAGCTCGGGCGTGCCCATGAAGGCGATCTTCAGCATGGCGGCGCGAGCCTACCCTTGAATCGCCCGTCCGTGCACGCGCACCAGCTGCGCCTCGTCATCCTCGGAGGTGATGGGCTTGCCCTCGATGTCGACCAGCGCGACGCGGCTGCTGTGCATCGCGGCGATCCGATCGATGGCGTCGTCGTGCTCGTCCTCTTCACGGCGACGCAGGTACTCGCGCACCACGATGGTCTTCTGGACCGGGTTCAGGCGGTCGACGAACACCACGCCGTTGAGGTGATCGAGTTCGTGCTGGATGCAGATGGCCTTGAGCCCGTCGGCCTCGATGTCGATGAGGTTGCCGTCGACGTCGTAGCCTTGGAGGTGCAGCGACTTCTTGCGCTTCACCTCGATGTTGAGGCCCGGGAAGGACAGGCAGCCCTCGTCGTAGATGGTCTTGCCGTAGCTGTCGACGATGACCGGGTTGATGAAGTGCTGGAACGTCGCGCCGCCTTGGTCGGGCGTGACGTCGACGGTCATGATGCGCACGTTGCGGCCGACCTGCGGGGCCGCGAGGCCGATGCCGTTGCTCGCGTACATCGTCTCGCGCATGGCCTGGACGAAGTCGACGATGTCCTGATCGATCTCCGTCACGTCGGCCGAGCGCGTCGTGAGGATGGAGTCGGGGTAGATGACGAGCGGGAGTCGGGGCATGTCGATCAAGGTCCTCTGCGCGGCGCCCCGGGGCCTTGTGACAAGGCGCGCTCGTAGCGCGTGCGCAGGTCGGGGTC
>Ga0164241_10006175_pt1 | contig 10988 bp, 17 predicted proteins | sample OricomyardsoilBY_FD_108780 | JGI IMG/M metagenome (GOLD analysis project Ga0164241, IMG submission 108780) | Backyard soil microbial communities from Emeryville, California, USA - Original compost - Back yard soil (BY) | ecosystem: Environmental > Terrestrial > Soil > Unclassified | place: USA... | reverse complement strand
GGCCGGATGTCTAAAACTCTCGAACGGGTGTTCGAACGGACCCCCGGGTTTTAGCCTCCTGGACCTCCACTTCGACCTCCACTTGGCACCCCCGAAGTGGAGGTCGAAGTGGACATAGGGACGTGGAGGTCGTGGAGAATCGTGGACATGCATCACCGCAGGTCAGAGCCCTCCACGTGGGGGTAGTGGAGAATCGTGGACATGCAGCGCCACTACCTCCACTCCACCCCCCGACCTCTAGGGAGGGGGGTGGAAGTGGACATGGAGGTGGAGGTGGTGGAGATGGAGGAGGAAGAGCATGGCTGGAAGGCCCGGTCCGAAGGCAGCGATCACCGCTGAGCCCCTGGACTTCTCGACGACGGCCAACCCGAACTGGGAGCGTGGCTGGCCGCGGATCGTCTCGTTCGCCGAGCACTTCCTCAAGGTCCCGAAGGGCGCCGGAGCGAAGGAGCCCTTCCGGCTGCGCGACTGGCAGATCGACATCCTCAAGCAGATGTTCCCCGCGGCGAGCGACGGCGTGCGCCGCCCACGCCAGGGACTCATCTCGCTCCCTCGAGGCAACGGCAAGACGGCGCTCGCGGCCGTGCTCGCCGTCTACGCCCTCTTCGCCGACGAGGAGGAGGGTGCGCAGATCCTCATCGTCGCGTCGGACGAGCGGCAGGCCGGGCACGTGTTCCGCGCCGCGCGCCGGATGATCGAGACCTCCCCGGAGCTCGAGAAGCGCTGCCACTTCTACAACGACCGCATCTACGTCCCGCACACCGACTCCGAGCTCCGCCCGCTCCCGGCCGACGTCGGCGCGCTGCAGGGCTGGGACCCGTCGCTCATGATCGTCGACGAGCTCCACGTGGTCACGGAGGACGTCTGGGAGGCCGTGACGTCCGCGACGGGCAAGCGCGCCGAGTCCATGACGCTCGCGATCTCCACGCCGGCCGACAACACCGACTCCGTGATGTGGCGGCTCGTCGAGTGGGGGCGCTCGCTGGAGCCCGACGACGAGGACTTCGTGTTCATCGAGTACGGCGCCCCGGCGGGCTGCGAGATCGACGACGAGGCGGCCTGGTACGAGGCGAACCCGGCCCTGGGGGACTTCCTCTTCGCCGACGCGATCAAGGCGAAGCAGAAGACGCTCCGCGAGGCCGCGTTCCGCCGCTACCACCTCGGCCAGTGGGTCGGCCAGGAGGGCACGTGGCTCGAGTTCGGCATGATCCAGCAGATCGCCGACCGTGACCGAGTGGTGGGCCCGAAGGAGAAGGTCGTGCTCGCGTTCGACGGCTCGGCGTCCGGCGACGCGACGGCGCTCATCGGCGCGACGGTCGAGGAGGAGCCGCACATCTTCACGGTCGCCGTCTGGGAGAACCCCTCGGACCCCCGCTGGCGTGTGCCGCGCGAGGAGGTGCTCGACAAGATCGACGAGGCCTTCGCGACCTACAACGTCGTCGAGCTCGCGTTCGACCCGTGGGGCTGGCGGACCGAGTTCGACGGGCTGGCGAAGAAGCACGGCAAGAAGCGCGTGATCGAGTGGAACACCGCGTGGAAGGCCCGCATGGCCCCGGCGACCGACCGGGCCTACGCGCTCATCTCCGAGCACCGCTGCACGACGGACGGCAACGCGACGCTGGAGACCCACTTCGGCAACTGCGTGGCGACGCCGTCCGCGCTCGGCGACATCGTCCACAAGGACAAGAAGACCTCGCCGCGCAAGATCGACGCCGCGGTGGCGGGTATCGTGGCTCTCGACCGAGCCGCACATCACCAGAAGTCGGCAGGATCCCGAGTCAGGAGCTTCTCGTCATGAGCCAGACACCTCTCGAGCGGGCCGCAGAGCTCGCCAGCGTCATCAACGAGCGCAGCGCCGTCTACAGCGACGACCTCGCCTACTACCTCGGCAAGCAGCCGCTCTCGTTCGTCTCGCCGAAGTCGAAGGAGCTCATCAAGCTCAACCACCTCGGCTCGAACATCTGCCGGCTCCAGGCCAACTCGCTCGTCGAGCGCCTGCGGATCATCGGCCTCACGCTCAACGAGAAGACGAACGACGGCCTGTACCGCGACTGGCTGGCCGCCGGGATGGACCAGGGCCTCGCCACGCTGCTGCGCGAGGCCGTCGCGTTCCGCCGGGGCTACGCGATCGTCTGGGACTCCTCGGGCAAGCAGCGCCCGCGCGTCACCATCGAGTCCTCGCGCACGATGGCCGTCCGGCGCGACCCGGAGACCCGGGAGGTCCTCGAGGGCGTCAAGGTCTGGCGCGACGGCAACGACACCCACGTCGTGCTGTACGGCGCCGACGCGATCTACCGCTTCAAGAGCACCGACGAGACGGGCGTCTCCGGGCTCAAGGCCGTCGGGGAGACCGCAAACCCGCTCGGCACGCCGCCGGTCGCCGAGGTGCTCAACGCCGACCTCGCGAGCGGCTACGGCGTCTGCGAGTTCCAGGACACGAAGCCCCTCGTGGACGCCCTCAACAAGCAGCTCGTCGACATGATGACGACGTCGGAGGCTTACGCCCGGCCGCGCCGCTGGGCCGCGGGCATCGAGATGGGCACCGACGACGAGGGCGAGCCGAAGAACCCGTTCCCCGCGACGGACGACATGGCCATCGCCGAGGAGCACGACGCGAAGTTCGGCCAGTGGGAGGCCGCGAACCTCCAGGCGTACGGCGAGGCGACGCGCGTCATCATCAGCCAGATCCAGGCCGTCTCCTCGCTCCCCGCGCACTACCTCGGCACGCTCCAGGGCCAGCCGTCGTCGGCCGACGCGAACCGCTCGGCCGAGGCGTCCCTGGCCGCGCGCGCCGAGGGCAAGCAGTCCTCGCTCGGCGAGGGGCTCGAGCGCGTCGCCCAGCTCATCCAGGGCATCAAGACGAAGACGGACCCGCTGAGCCACCGCGTCGGCCTGCTGTGGGCGGACCCCGCGACGCGCTCGGAGGGCCAGGCGGCCGACGCCGCGGTGAAGCTCCACGCCGAGGGCCTGCTGAGCCGCAAGGCCACGCTGCGCCGCCTGGGCTACACGGACGACCAGATCGAGGCCGACCTCGAGGAGCTGCGCAAGGAGCGCCGCGAGGCCCAGGTCGACCAGCTCGTCGCCGCGCCCATCGAGGCGCAGAACATGGAGCCCGCCCCGTCTGACGACGACGTGGTGCTGTGATGGCCACGCTCGACGAGCGGATCGCCGCCCTGCTCCTGGCCGGCCGGTCGGGGCAGGGCGGCGGTCTCTACTCCCACCGGGTCATCGACGCCTTCGTGGCCACGGCGCTGCGCGACATCGCGCGGCTGCTCGGGCTGTCGGAGGCGCTCACGCGCGAGGAGCTGCTCCGCGTGCTCGCCGGGCGCCTCGCGCGCCACAAGACGAGCGCCTGGGAGACCTCGCGCGCCTACGGCGTCATGGACGCGCGCACGGCGTCGTCGGGGCCCACGTACCTGCCCTGGGTGCCCGCGGGCTACGAGATGCCGCCGGACGACTTCATCCAGACGGCCCCCGAGTTCACGCGAGACCCCGAGCTGGACGGCCCCGAGGACGCCTACGACCGGCTCGTGATCTCGTTCGACACCACGCTGGTCGCCGGGCCCGACGGCGGCGTCCGCATCCCCGAGGACCGCGTCAACCGGCTCATCGAGAACGAGGTCGCCGAGTCGGCCGTCCAGGGCTACCAGAGCGGCGGCCGGGTGGCAGGCGCTCGCGGCTACCGGCGGCGCATCAACCCGGACGCCTGCCAGCTCTGCTTCTGGCTCTGGAAGGGCGGCTACGTCTACCCCATCGACCAGCCGATGCACCGCCACGTTGGCTGCCGCTGTTATCCTGAGTACACTACGGACCGGGTCGGTCGTTGGACCGGCACCGAGGAGGAGAACTTCCAGCGCAGCGAGGAAGAGCAGAGGTTCCTCGAGATCTACCCGAGCAAGGGCTCGCCGCGCTGGCGAGAGCTGAGGGAGGAAACCCGTGAGCAACGAGACGAGCGGATCGCCGACTGGCGCCGACAAGTCCTCGCAGGACGCGCCGAAGCCCGGCGAGCAGTCGCCGCAGAACGCGCCGGAGCCGAAGGATGAGCCCGACACGTTCCCCCGGAAGTACGTGGAGGAGCTCCGCGAGGAGTCGAAGCAGCACCGGCTCCGCGCCCAGCGCGCCGACGCCCTGGCCCAGCAGCTCTTCGAGTCCCGGGTGCGGCTGCTCGGCCGGCTCGAGGACCCGACGGACCTGCCGTTCGACGAGGCCCTGCTCGAGGACGACGACGCGCTCACCGCGGCGGTCGACGATCTCCTGGCTCGCAAGCCTCACCTCGCGGCTCGCACGGTGGCTGGCCGCATCGGAGCGGGAGAGAGCGGCTCGGCGGATGGCGAGGTGAGCCTGGTCGGGATGCTCCGCGACCGGGCGTGATGTACGCTGAGCACACGGTGAGTCTCCGAGGGGTCGGAGACAGCAAGACGCAGAAGCCCCGGGCTGGGCACGCCCGGGGCTTCTGCTATGCTCCGAGCAAGAGGTCGATCCTCTTCGTGAACTAGGGCGCGATGCCCGCGTGAACACCCCGCACAGCATCCCCATCTCACGAAGGAGTCCATCGTGGCCCTCAACTCGACCACCAACGCCGCGGAGCTCACCGCGGAGCAGGTCCGCACCGTCCTCGTCCAGCCGCTCGAGCAGCGCTCGCTGTTCCTCGCCGCCGTCCAGGCCGCGGGCGGGACGATCATCGACACCGCCGGGCCGCTGCGCATCCCCCGCATGGCCCCCGCGACCACGCCCGAGTGGTACGCGCAGAACGAGCAGATCGGCGAGGAGGACCCGGACTTCGGCGAGCTCGAGCTCCTGCCGAGCAACATGAAGTCCGTCAAGGTCATCACGCGCTTCTCGAACGAGCTGGCCCGCCAGTCCGTCGTCGCGCTCGACGCCGCGCTGCGCACCCGTCTCGTGACGGACGTCGCCGCGACGGTCGACACGCAGCTCTTCTCCGACAGCGACGGCACGACCGGCGTGACGGGTGGTGTGCTCCCCGCGGGCATCTTCTCGTACGCCAGCGGCGGCAACGCGGTCCCGACGGCCTCGTGGACCATCGACGGGCTGATCGAGGCGCAGGGCGTCATGCTCGGCGACCACATCGACCCCGCCGGCCTGCGCTGGGTGCTCACGCCCGCGGCGTTCACGGCGATCCGCAAGATCAAGACGGCCACCGGCTCGAACCAGCCGGTGCTCCAGCCGGACGTCTCGCGCGCCGGGGGCTTCACTGTGCTCGGCACCCCGGTCCTCATCACGGACCGCGTGCCGACGGGCGTGGAGGGCGGCCTGGTCGACTTCTCGAAGGTCGTCGTGGCCCGCGACGTCGCCCCGTCGGTCAAGTTCCTCGACCAGACGTACGGCGACTTCGACCAGCAGGCGATCCGGGTGGTCTACCGCCTCGACGCCAAGCCCACCCACGACGAGGCGGTCTTCGCCTTCACCACGCCGACCCCGTGACCCGAGGCGGCCGGTGACCAGGCCCCCGCGCGGCAGGCCACGAGCCTCGCGCGGGGGCCTGTTCCACAGCAGGAGGAGGAGACCCGTGGACCTGGACACCATCATCAAGATCAACAACGGCTGGCAGGCGCTCGTGCTGCTCGCGATCATCGTCGTCCCGCAGGTCATGGCGTACCTCAAGGGCCGCCAGACGAAGGCCGCCGTCGCCGGGCTCGAGCACACGCTCAACGAGACCAACTCCGGCTCGACGGTGCGTGACGCGCTCAACCGCATCGAGGCGCGCCAGCAGGAGCAGGGCGAGGTGCTCGACGCCGTCGAGACCCGCCTGACCGTCCTCGAAGAGGGAGGAGCGACGCCGTGAGCGAGGTAGTCCTCCAGCCCCCCACCCCGAGCGGTGGATGGCCCCCGAAGACCGGGGCCGTCGACTCCCCGGTGCCGGGCTACGACACGCAGATCGCCTGGTCCGCCGACCGGGGCTGGATGAGCTCCGAGCACGCGGGCCGCCCAGACCAGCCGCCGCCGGACGCCGAGGGCGTCGTGGTGGTCCTTCCCGAGGAGGCAGCCCCGTGATCCCCGCCGTCGTCATCTCCCCGCAGCTCGTCGACCGAGCGCGGGCGTTCATGCGCCTGCCGGACATCTACGACGAGATGCTCGAGGAGAGCCTGCTCATCGTTGGCCAGCTCGCCATCGAGTACACGCGGGGCTCCGGCTTCGACGCCTCGGGCAACCCCGGCGCGACCGCGAGCGCCGTCATCGTCAAGGCCGGGGCCCGGCTCGCGGCGAACACCGACCAGACCCGCCGCAACGTCGGCAACACCTCGATCCGCTCGTTCTTCGACGAGTGGGACGCGGTGGAGAAGAAGCTGCTGGACTCGCTCCGGCGCACGGCCCGCTGAGGAGGCGGACGACATGGCCAACACGGTCTACCCCGCGGCGAAGGCCGCCTTCCTGTCGGGAGCCGTCGACCTCACCACCGCCACGGTGAAGGTCCGGCTCACGGCGGGCTACACCTACAACGCCGCGCACGACTTCCTCAACGACGTCGGCGGCAACGACTACCACGACTCCCCCGCGCTGGCCGGCAAGACGGTCACCGGCGGGGTCTTCGACGCCGACGACGTCGTGCTCCCCGCGGTGCCGAACGCCCAGGACGGCTTCGGGGACCCGATCGACTGGGACGGCGCGGTGCTCTACGTCGACACCGGCACGCCGTCGACCTCGCGGCTCATCGCCTTCCTCGACAGCGCGACCGGGCTGCCCTTCATGGGCGACGGCTCGGACGTGACGATCGAGTGGGACGCCGGGGCCGCCAAGATCTTCGCGCTCTGAGGAGGAGCTCGTGGCAACGCTGACCCTCGGCTGGCCGCTCACCGCGGACTTCGACCCGGTGGGCGGCGTCGGCGTGTCCGGGACCCCGGTGTCCTCGGTCGGCAACTCCTACGCGGGCTTCGCTGGCGGCGAGCCGATGCTGCTCGTGCAGTCGGGCGCGACGAGCGCGAGCACCGGCCGCTACCTCGAGGTCACGATCTCCCCGGCCGTGGGGACGATCGACTACGCGCCGACGGGGCTGTTCCTGCGCTGGCGACGGCGCTCGGGGTCCGGCGCGACGGGCTGGCAGGTGCGCTCGTCGCTCGACGGCTACACGGCGATCATCGACTCCGCGACGGGCACGAACACCGCGCAGTCCCGCACCGTCGACCTGTCGAGCCTGGGCACCCTGACGGCCCCCGTGACGCTGCGCATCTACGCGTACGGCGCGACGGGGTCGGGCAACGGGCTCTACATCTGGGACTGGGCGCTCGCGGGCGAGTACGACGACGGCACGGTGAGCCTGGTCGTCGAGCCGGGCGGGATCGCCAGCACCCTGCTGGTCGGCTCCCCCGCGCTCACGCTGTCGGCGCCGGCCAAGGTCGTGCGGCCGTCCGGCGTCGCCTCGGCGCTCGCGGTCGGCACGCCGTCGTTCTCGGTCGTCGCGCCCGCCAAGACGCTGCGCCCCGCGGGGATCGCCTCCACGGCCGCCGTCGGGCTCCCGTGGCTCCACGGCGTCTCCCCGGACCCGACGGAGTGGGTGCCGCTGCCGAACGCCGACGACGTGCTGGCCTTCCTCGGCTGGCCGGCGGGCTACGAGGGCCAGGTCCAGGCGCACGTGGACGTCGTCACGGCGCTCGCGCGGGCCTACACCCGGCGCAACGCCTTCGGCATCGGGCTCGTGCGCTCCGGCGTGCGGGCCGTCATCGTGGCCGCGAGCGCCCGGCTCGTCGCCAACCCGGAGCAGCACAGCCGCCGCATCGGCTCCCTGCGCCAGGCCCCGGGCTTCGAGGGCTGGACGCTCGCCGAGCGCGCCGTGCTCAACGACTACAGGAAGGTCGCCCGATGATCTACTACGACGAGATCACCCTGCACGCCGTCGGTACGGACAGCCTCGGCGACCCGATCCCCGGCGAGGAGCTCGACGTGCCGATCCCCGCCGAGGTCTGGCCCATCTCCAACGTCGAGACGGACAAGAGCCAGGCGACGGGCGCGGGCGTCCCGAAGACGGTCTACCGCGTCGCCACGCCCTTCGACATGGAGACCCGGAACAGCCTCATCCCGGGCACCTGGACCGGCACCCCCGTCTGGTCGATCCTCTACCGTGGCGGGCCGATGGAGACCCCGGCTGGCTTCGAGCGCCACGCCATCTCGGGCCGCCTGGACCACTACGAGTTCGTCGCGGAGGACTTCGGCTCGACCTCCTAGCCCCCGGGGCCCTCTCCCTCCTCCCCCGGGCCAGCACAGCCCCCGTGTGTACGACGCACGGGGGCTGTGCTATGTTTATGCCACGAAGACACCGAGGAGAGGAGCACGAGATGTCCACCACCCCCGACGCCGAGCGCATCGCCGCCGAGACGTTCCCCGAGGACTTCGGCACGGCCAGCGAGGTCGCGGACCTGCGCGCCGCGTTCGTCCAGGGCTGGAAGGCCGCCGGAGCCCAGCGCGCGCGCAAGGCAGCCCAGGCCCGCTGGGACCGCATGACGCCCTCGCAGCGCGAGGCCGCTACCCGACCGGCGCGCCGCGCGTCCGGCCGACTCTGACCGACCCCGACTACTAGGAGACCACCGTGGACCCCTTCGCCCAGATCACCGAGACCGAGCCCTGGCAGGCCGCCGAGGACGCCGCGTACGAGCGCCGTCGCCCTCTGGCCGTCCAGCGCGTCGAAGCACGCCTCGCCGCCGAGCGCGAGGAGATGGTCGCGACCTACACCGGCCGCGTCGTCCAGGACGGAGGGGCCCCGCTGTCCCGAGAGGAGGCCGAGAAGCACGTGGCCGCCATCTACAGCCCCGAGACCGAGACCTACCAGCAGCGCGTGACCCAGGAGATGCAGGCGATGGAGTCCGACCCCACCCTCGCCCCGCCCGCGCAGCCCGTCCCCCCGTTCGAGATCACCGACTGGCAGGGCACCGAGGTCGAGGTCGACGAGCGCGGCACCGCCTGGACGAGCACGAAGTCCGGCCGCCGCGTCCGCGCCGACGAGCGCATCGAGCGGCGCATCGACCCCGCGATCGAGGAGGCCGAGCGCTACCACCACCTCCACGCCGCGCACGTCCACCCGTGGTGCCCGCGCTGCCACCTGCGCGAGGCCCGCACGGTCTTCACGGGCCAGGACGTCAAGAACGCCTGGTTCGACGATGACGCGCTGCTGGAGCAGGCCCGCCCGATGCTCGAGGCCCGCGTGCGCTGGTGGCTGGCACGGCACGACGGCGTCCCCCCGAAGCACCCGGCGACCCTGGTGCCCGAGGAGCGCCGCAACCCCTGGCTCGACGAGACGGCGCTCGCGGACCTGCCGCCCGTCTCCTGGCTCATCGAGGGCCTGCTCCCGCTGTCCGGCGTCGGCTACATCATCGGCCGCGACGGCGTGAAGAAGACCTTCCTCGCGCTCGACCTCGCCATGAGCATCAAGACGGGTCGCGAGTTCCACGGCCGCGAGGTGCACGAGGAGGCCTACTCGGGCGTCCTGTTCGTGGCCGGTGAGGGCGCGGCGACGTTCGGCTCCCGCGTCCAGGCGTGGCGCGCGGCCCGTGAAGCACCCGTGGGCGGCCCGGACGACGAGAGCCCGCTCAAGGTGCGCTCGGGCCCCGTGAACCTCTACACCCGGGACACGGCGTACGAGGAGCTGCTCGAGATGGCGGCGAAGCACCAGCCGGACCTCATCGTGCTGGACACCCTGCAGCGATGCACGCAGGGGGCCGACCAGAACAGCGCCGCGGACATGGCCGTCGTGACCGCGAGCCTCGACGCCCTGAAGCACGCGTCGGGCGGGATGATCCTCGTCATCGCGCACACCGACAAGGGCGACAACGACGCGCGCGGGAGCAGCGCGATCGAGGACGACGCCGACACGGTGATCCACGTCAAGGACCGCGACGGCGTGGTCGAAGCACGCGTGACGAAGCAGCGCGACGGCGAGAGCGGAAGCACGCTCCGGCTGGTCGGCGAAGCACACGCGGGCTCGATAGCACTCGTGGGCGCTGACGAAGCACCCGCGGGCCGTGAAGCACTCGTGGCCTCCTCGCCGCGCCTGCGCATCCTCAACGCGCTGCGGCTGGCCCACGGCGAGCACCTGGGCGTCGAGGACGTGCACCGCGCCGTGACGACGCGCGAGGCGCCCGTCGCGAAGGGCTGGGTCGACAACCTGCTGCGCGAGATGGCGAACGCCGGAGAGGTGCGACGCGAGCAGGTGGGCGCGAGGAAGAAGGCGCTCTACTGGCTCGACCCCGTGCTGGACGGCGACGCCGCGCCCGGAGAGCCCGTCGTCGCCGAGAGCCAGGAGGGCTGAGAGGTGTTCCGGGTGTGCGCCGAGCACGGCTGCCAGGAGATCTCGTCCAGCGAGGAGAGCCGCTGGTGCGAGGCGCACACCCGCGCCGAGAAGACGAGCCGGCGGCGCCCGCGCACGTTCCGTGAGAGCGGCTACGACGCGGCGTGGGACCGGCTGAGCAAGAGAGCCCGCGCGCTGCAGCCCTGGTGCTCGGACTGCGGGACGAAGGAGAGGCTGACGGCCGACCACCTGCCGTCGGCATGGGAGCGCAAGGAGAAGGGACTGCCGCTGCGCCTCGTGGACGTGGACGTCGTCTGCGGCCCGTGCAACACGAGGAGAGGCAGCAGTCGCCCCGGCGCCGCGCGCGCTGAGAGCCAGGCAGAGAGAGCGGCGCGGGAGATGAGAGCCCAGCGCCGCGACCCCCGCAAGAGATGAGAGGGCCTCGCTCGCAAGAGATGCGAGAGAGGAAGAGGAGAGGAGAGAGGCCGTGAGCCTTGCAGTAGGAGAGAAGAGAGAGACGAGCTCGTGGCGACCGCCGATGCCGCTGTGGGTCTGGCTGTTCGTGGTCGGCACGCTCGCCGCCACCGTCGGCCTGCCGGTCGTCGTGTCCGCCTACGTCGTCGGCTACGTGCTCCCCGCGCACGTCGTGTGCGTCGTCGTGGCGCTCGCGCTCGCGGCGTTTACGTGGCCCGGGGGGTACACCTCGCCCCGTCGCTGGCAGGGTCGTACCGCAAGGCCGGATGTCTAAAACTCT
>Ga0164241_10006174_pt1 | contig 10989 bp, 7 predicted proteins | sample OricomyardsoilBY_FD_108780 | JGI IMG/M metagenome (GOLD analysis project Ga0164241, IMG submission 108780) | Backyard soil microbial communities from Emeryville, California, USA - Original compost - Back yard soil (BY) | ecosystem: Environmental > Terrestrial > Soil > Unclassified | place: USA... | reverse complement strand
GCGGTGCTTGCGCTCGAGCTTGCGCATGGCGTAACTACGACGCACGGGTAATCCTTGCAGCCTGTCTGGTGAATCGCCTCACGTAGGGGCTCAGGCTCCTGCCTGCGCGGCCTCGGTGCGACGCTCGACGATGGAGTTCAGGAACTTCACCGACGCCATTTCCAGGCTGTCGATCAGCTCCGTGGTCTTGGTCTGGATCACCGCGTGCACGATGAGCAGCGGCACGGCAGTCATCAGGCCGAAGGCCGTGCAGTTCATCGCCACCGAGATACTGGCCGACAGCAGGTTGGCCTTCTCGGCCGGATTCACCGTTGCCACCGCGCCGAAGGCCGAGATCAGGCCCATCACCGTACCCAGCAGGCCCAGCAGCGTGGCCAGATTGGCGAAGGTGGCCAGATAGTGCGTGCGCTTCTCGAGCTTGGGCACGATGCCCATCAGGCTCTCTTCCATGGCCTTCTCGATATCATCGCGCCGCTTGGCGCTTTGCACACGCGCCAGCCCGTAGGTCAGGATCTGGCCGACGGCAGAATCGGATTGCGAGGCCACCTGCGCGGCCTGGCGGAAATTGCCCTGCCCCAGCAGCGGCTCGACCTGCTGCCACAGCGAGCGGTTACGGCTGCGGGTCATCGTGAGGTAGAGATAGCGCTCCACCGCGATGGCCACGCCGATCACCGCCACGATGGCGATCGGGTACATGAAATGGCCACCGTTCTGGAAGAACCGGCCGATCAGCTGAAACACGTTCATTCGAAACTCCCTTGCAAGCAGGGCAAGACTCCCCGCACCTTGAAACCAAAGCAGCCAAATTGCTGCGACCTATTTCTCACCCTCCGACCCGCCGGCCGCGCGCCCAGGCGCGGCGTCAGGCTTCAGTGCTTCGTAGTAGTGGTTCTGTCGCTTGAAGACGTCACGGTCCACCGGCGCCAGAACCTCATCGAGCAGGCTGTTGGTCGGACGGCCCGCCAGATCGCCCAGGTCCGAACGCTTCCAGGGCACCACGTAAAGCACGCGCGGCAACTCGCGGTTGCCGGTGATCTGCGTGGTGTCCAGTTCGATGCGATCCCTGGCGTTGCCGCGCGGCGCAGGCGCCGGCTGCTGGTTCGTCGCGGACGTTGCCGGTGCAACCTGTGTCGCTGGGGTCTGCGCAGCCGCGTCTCCGGCGGGCGTGGCAGCAGATGACGGCGCAACGGGTGCCGGAGCCGCCGGAGAAGTGTTTACGGCGGGTTGCAGATCGTCCGCGGGACGAGGAGCGGGCTGGCTCGGCGATTGGGCAGCCAGTGCGGGCAGGGCCAGCAATGTGCTCAGGAGCAACAGGCTTTTCATCTCTCTGCCTCCGCCTGGGCCGGCGCGGCGGGGACTGCTTCCCTGGCGCGACCGGCTCGCTGTTTCACATCCGCAATCCAGCTTGTCACAGGACGTTCTTCACCGGTGAGTGCCTGGTAGCGTTCGAAGTTCTCCAGCGCACCAGCCGGATCGCCCAGATACAGGTCCTTCAAGATGCCGAAGTTGCGCTGCGCCGGCGCATAGCCCGCGTCGGCCTGCAATGCCGATGCATAGGATGCGGCCGCGGCGGAGAACTCGCCGCGCTCACGCTGCACCAGCCCCAGCGCCGTCCAGGCCTGCGCACTGCGCGGCTCGCGCTTCGTCGCCTCGGTCAATGCAGTCTGCGCCGCTTCGAATTTGTTCTGCGCGCGCAGCAGCACACCCAGGTCGTAGGCGGCGCCGCCGAACTGCGGCGCGGCTTCCACCAGCTGCCTGAATTCCAGCTCGGCGTCGCCCGTGGCTCCGCCATTGGCCTGCGACACAGCTTGCGCCAGCTGCGCTTCGAGACGCGCGGGCGGCGCGCTGCGTGCGACCTCAACGGCAGTGGCTGGCGCTGCCGCGGCGGGTTCGGTCTGCACGACAGCGGGCGGCGGCTCGACCGCGGCCTGCGGCAGCGCCAGTGAGCCGTGATACACGGGCGGCACTTCGCTCTTGCCGTAGCGCGCCGGCAGCAGTTTGGCCAGCGCGCCATAACTGGCCTTCACGCCATCATCGAAGATGCCATCACGCGCGAGCTGGATATTGGCCTCGTGCAGCTTGATGGCCTGTTCCTCGAAGGGAGTCGCCTGCTCTTCCAGCAGCAGGTCGTATTGTTCCAGTTCGTCGGCCGAGAGCTTCTTCGGGCGTTCCGAAGCCATCAGGTCCGCGCCGAGCTGACCATACAGCTCGGCAATCTCGAAGCTGGCCTGCGTGGTGACTTCGGCGACGTTGTAGGCGGCGGCGCTCTTGTAGGCATTCAACGCCGTTTCCAGCGCCTTGCGCTTGGCGGCCAGCGAGGTCTTCAGCGGCGTGCTCAACTTCAGTCCGCGGTAAGCATCGCGCGCCGGCATGGCCAGGGCCAGGCTGGCCCTGGCCGCCAGATACTTCGTGCGATCGGTGCGCGCCGCGCCGGCAGCGGCATCGGCTTTCACGATCTCGCGCTGCCAGTACGTCACGCGTTGGGCATTGCCGGCTTTGGCCGCAAAGTCGGCCAGGCGCTGCCGCGTCTCGATGCGCTCGCCAACCGGATTGGGAAATTCGGCCACCAGCCTTTCGAGCAGCGTGATGGCCTTGGCCGTGTTGCCGCTCTTCTCATACTGCTCGGCCGCGATGTTCAATGCCTCGAGCCGCAACTCGGGCGTCTGATCCTTGGCGCTGGCGATGCGCTCGAACTCGCCCGCTGCCGCGTCGGATCGCCCTGCCTCCATGTAGGCCACGGCCAGTTTCTGCGTTACGTCCACCTGCTGCGTGCTCTTTGGATAATCGCGGCGGAAGGCCTCCAGCACATCGATGGCCCGCGGCCAGTCTTTCAGCTTGATCAGTTCGGCCGCGGCATCGTATTGCGCGGTCTGCACCGCGGCAGTACCCGGTGCCACGCGGCCCACGCGCAGGAAGTCCTCGACGGCCCCGGCTGAATCGCCGGCGGCGCGCCTGGCTTCGGCCTGTCGATACACCGTGACCGAGAGTTGATCCGTGAGGCTCTTCTGCAGCGTCGCATCGCCAGCGGCCAGCTCGCGTGCCTGCATCCAGCTTTGCTCGGCCGCCGCGAAATCACCCTGATCGAAACGCGCCTGTCCGGTCACGCTGATGGCGATGCGGCGCTGGGCCTGGCTGGCGGGCGGACTGCGCGCCAGCAGGATGCCGGCCACTTCGATGGCGCGCGGCAGGTTCTTCGCCTTGTACAGGTCTTCAGTGGCACGGGTCAGCACGCCGTTGCCATCGGGATGTTCCGGAAAAGTCTGCGCGAATTTCACGCCCGACTCGGTAAAACGCGCGTGCCATGCGGCCCTTTCGGCCTCCGGCAGCAGCGCCTCCTGCTTCTGGTAGGCGCTGAGCGCTGCATAGGCGGCCTTGGCCGAATCCGCGCCCACCGGATAGGCGTAGGCCGAGCGTTCGTATTCGTCGACGGCAGCGCCGAACTGACCGCCTTCGTACAGGACATCGGCCAGGCGGAAATTGATTTGCGCGGATTCGGGATCCTGCGGAAACGATGCCAGTTGCAAGCGGTACCAGCGCGCGGCCTGCGCGTAGTCCTCGGCGCGCTTGTGCTTCTGCGCCTCGGAGTGATGGTAGGCGGCCAGGTCGGTCAGATGCGTCTTGAGTTCGGCAACGATCTGCGGATATTTAGCCTTGTCGCGTCCCTGCCAGAACGTGGTTCCCAGGTTGTAGTTCTCGACGTATTCGCGCTTGCCATCCAGCAGCAGTTGCGCGAACCCGCCCTTGCGATAGGCCTCGATGGCCTGCGTCGACAGTGCGGGGGAATATTCATTGTTGGGTTCGCGCGCCACGAAGGCCCGGTAGGCCCCCGCCCCGTCCTGGTAGCGCTGCTTTTCCACGAACAGATCGCCCAGGCGCGAATACAGCAGCGCCGAATAGGGCGGCGACCCGATGCGGTCGACGAATCTGTTCAGCGGATCGATGCCCTGCTCGTACGAGAACATCACGCTCATCACGCGCAGCGTGTCGTCGACGATTTCCCGATCGGCGCGCGCCAAAGTGGCCGGCTGCCTGAATCCGCCCGGCGCACGCGCATCGCGCAGCTTCACCTCGAGCAGCTTTGCGAATACGGGAAGACTTTCCTCGTTCAGATTCTGCTTGAACAGCGCCCAGCCTTGTTTGTAGAGCCCCTGCTGGTAGAACTCGCCACCGCCCCGCCGGGTGACCTCGGCATAGGCCTGTTCGGCCTCGCGGTATTTCATCGCCGAGAACAGCAGTTCGCCGCGCCGGAAATGCACTTCGGCCATCTGTGTCGACTGCGGATAACGGCGCACGATCTGATCGAGCGTGGCCAGTGCCTGCTCGGGCTGGCCGGTGGTTTCATAGGCGCGCGCGAGCTGGTACAGCACCTGGTCGTTGCGCGGGTAATCCGGATGCGCCCTGAGCAGCAGCGTGTACAACCGGATGGCCTCCGCGCCGCCCAGATCGACGCGGCCGGCCTCGGACTCCAGGCGTTCGAGCTCGCCGCTCTCCAGCGACAGATCACCCAGGCGCCGCATCGCCTCGGCCTGCAGCTTCGGATCGACTTTCTGCAGTTCGAGGAAGCGGCGGTAGTTGTCCATCGCCTTGGCGGCGTTGGCGTCCGAAGGCGAATCCTTGCGGATTTCCACCCTGCGCTTCTGCAGGTCTTTCAGCGTGGCGTTCTTGCCGCTCTCGGCGCCCTGCGCCAGCAGCGCCAGGCTGGCGCTCAAGGCCAGCAGGCAGTTGGCCAGGCGCGGCGCGCTCACTGCTGCGCTCCCGGGGCCGGCGCCACTTCGGCGGGTGCTGCAACCGGTGGCGCGGTGTCGTCGGCCGCAGGGGCCGCCGGTTTTGGCGCCGGGGGTGGCGGCTCGGCGGCGCGGTCGTAGATCGATGCCAGCGCGAAGCGCGCCTGCACTTCATAGTCGGCGATGCGCTGCTTTTGCGCGCTCAGTTCATTGACCGCGATGTCGGCGAGCAGATTGCCCTGCGCATCCGCCGCGCCAGCGAGCTTGCCGCGCAGCGCTGCCATGCGCGCCTGCAGCGCCGCGATGCGCGCGGCGAAATCCCCGGTCGTGGTCGGCGCCGTCTGGCGAGCCTGCTGCACACGCAGCCAGCGCGTGTTGGCTTCGGTCAGCGCCTTGTCCAGCGTCTTGAGTTCGCGGCGCTGCTGATACAACCGGTCGCGAAAGTCCTGCTTCAGATCCCAGTACAGCACGCCCTTGATCAACCGCAATTTCTCGCGCGATGCCGCCGTCTCGTCGTTTTCAGGCGCCGAGGTCGCGGCCGCCTCGATGCGGGTGATGCGCTGCCACTGCTCGCGCTGCTTGGGCGTGCCCAGCGCCGCCACATCGTCCATGTTGACGATGTCGTTGTAACGGCCCTCGATGTCCTTGCGGCGTGTGGTGAGCTGCTCGAGCGCGCCACTGGCCAGCAGTTCGTCGGTGCGCGGAATGCGCTCGGCGTAGGCCTTCTCGCGCGCATCGATCATGTCGTTGTACACGATCATGTTCTCGTCCCAGCGCGCCAGCGTGGAACCCAGATAGGCCAGATCGCGGTAGTTCTTGAGGCCCTCCTGGAAGTCGTTGCCCGCCAGGATCGGAAACAGGTAGCGCGATTCGGGCGCATCCGGCAGTTCCTGCAGCTGCCAGAACCAGCCGCGCTGCGGCGAGAGGGTGACATCATCGCCCAGCAGGTTCTTCAGCAGGCCACCGGAGCGGATGCGGGTCACCGACTCATCGATCTGCGTCTTCTCGGTGTCGAAAGAGGCCAGCGCCTGTTCGTAATATTCGGCCGCCTGGCCATTGGCGCCGAGTTTGCCAAAGGCATAGGGCACGGCCAGATAGGACTCCTGCACGGCCGCATCGAGCAGATTGCGCTCGCGCAGCGCCAGCCACGGGCTCAGCGCATCCTCGTATTTTCCCAGCTGCGCATTGGCCCATCCCAGCGCCAGCAGTGCCTTGCTGGACTGTGGTCCGTTCAGGCGCACGCGCTCCAGGAATGGCATGGCGGCTTTGGCATTGCCGGCCTGCAGCCAGGCGAACCCCGCGGCCAGATTGGCCTTGTCCTTCAGCGCCAGCAGTTCGTCATTGCCAGCGGTCAGCGTGCCCACGGCATCGAGAAACTTGATGCCGTCTTCCAGCCGGTTGCTGCGCAGCAGGGCCACACCCAGATTGAAGCGCGCGAAATGCATCCACGAACTGTTGCTGTGCCAGTTGGACAGCAGTTCGATCGCCTCGTCGTAGCGCTGCAGGCGCATCAGCGCATTGGCGGTCAGATGCACCTTCTCGGCCTGCATCAGCGGCGGCAGCGTGCCCTCGATACGGTTGATCGACTCGACGCTGCGATCGTAATAACCGCGCGCGTACCAGACCTTGGCCAGATAGAACCAGGCGCGCGCCTTGACGCTGGCGGGAATCTCCGGGCCCAGCAGCGTCTCGAAGCGCCGGCCGGCCTCGTTGTGCATGCCCAGTTGCAGGTACAGCCCGCCGGCGAGCAGATCGGCCTCGCCGCGGTGGTGCGGCATGAGCTGCCAGTGCGAGTACGCCTCGAGCCGGGTGAGTGCCTCGAAGTCCTCGCCGATGAAGGTCTGGAACAGCACATCCCCGTAATGCAGATCCTGCACCCGCGTAGCCGCCAGCTTGTCCGACGGCTTGCGCGCGGCCAGCGCCAGGGCTGGCACAGCCAGGGCGCAGGCAGCAACGACAGCGAGGCGGAGCCGGCTCATGCGCCGACTATTCCCAGTCCTTGATCTGGAACTCTGGCTGGCGCTTGCGCTGCCGGTCGGAGATCTTCAGTTCCAGGTACTTGGCGCCCACCGCTTTCTCGAACCTCAGCTGCGCGCCGCGCGAGTAATCCTGGCCGTTGGGCCCCTTGCCGGTGAACAGCGCCACCAGTTCGTGATTGCCCACCCGCAGATTGCCCAGGTACAGCCGCTGCACGCCGCCCTTGAGCAAGGCCTCGGCCTCGCGCGGCGTGTAGAGATATTTGGTGACCTGCTTGTCATCCAGGCGCAGCTCGACCGTGTCGAGCGCGAAGAACTCGCCCACATCCATCGAGAGAAACACCGCCACCTGTGTGTTGGCGGGGAACAGCAATTCTTCCTCGAGCACGAACAGATCGCGGTTCAGGTCCACCACGTCCTTCTTGATCGACTGGATGTCTTCATCCAGCGCGCGTGTGTCTGGTGCGGCAACCGGAGCCTGCGCATCGGTGGCTGGCTCGGTGGATTGCGCGGACCCTGCGTCGCCCGCCGGCGCCGGCGCGATGGCATCGGTGCCGGGTGGTAACGCATCGGGTGCGGCCGCCATGGCGACGTGGGTCACCGCCATCGCGGTGATGGCCAGTACGACGAGCCATGCGGTCCAGATTTTGTGCGAACGATTCATTGCTATGCCTTCGAGGACTATTCGTCGAGAAGAACGCGGATCTGTTCCAGATACTGTGCATCGCTGCCGCTGCGATGATTGCGATACACGTAGCGGATTGCGCCGCCGCGATCGATCAGCAGCAGCATGGGCAGATTGTCCACGCGGTATTGCCGGGCCACGGTCTTGGCCGGATCAAGCAGCACGGGAAAGCTCACCGGATGCGCGACGGCGAACGAGGCCGCCGCGGCCTGATCGTCATCCACATTGACGGCCAGTGCGGTCAGGCCCGCCGACTGGTAGGTGTCGACCATGCGGCTGAGCGCGCTGAGCTGCGCGCCGCAGGTGCCACAGCGGCTGCCCCAGAACGTCACCGCGACCACATCGCCGCGATATTCGGACAGGCGGAAGTTCTTGCCGGATGTGGCGCGCAGCGCGAAGTCCGGCGCGGGCTTGCCCAGCAGCCGATAGGCGGCATCGGCGGCGCTGGCAGTCCATGCCATGCCCAGCAGCGCTGCTGCGAGCAGAAATAAGGAGTTCCATCGATTCTGCACGGCAGCAATCACCACGCGCCATTTAACATTATGCGACAGGATAGCGCGCCGGAACTCCGTGGCAACGACCTAGATCACACGATCTGGCCAAAGGCCGTCAGGGCATCCCGCTGCGTACTGCCGCCCAATCCCTGGCTGGGGAACAGGTTGGTGAACTGGCCCTGCTGCCCATGCAGCGCCATGTAGTTCAGGATCACCAGTTCCACCAGCAGGTTCACCGCGTTCGCGCCGGGGTGCGAGGAGGTGACCACCGAGCCATCGCCACTGAACGCGCCGATCTGGTTCATCGTCGGCGCGGTCAGCGCCGGCCGACCACCCGGATTGAACACCAGGAAGAACACCGATGCCGTGGCCTGGTTGTCACCGGTCCACACGCCCTTGCCTCGACCGTTGACCGAATTATCGATCATGCCGTTGGAAGACAGCGATCCGTCGCTGAACACATACACCATCAAGGGCCTGCCCGCGCCATTGTTGGCGCGAGCCGCGTATTCCAGACAGGCACCGATGCACTGGCCAGCGCGCAAGTCACGCTGCTCGCCGGTGGAGCGATCGCCGGTGTGATAGTCGAAGCCGCCCATCTGGATGGTGCCGGCGCCGGCGTTGCCATCGATGACCATCTTCATCACCGCGGCAGTCTTGCGGAACTCCGCATCCCCATCGTATTCGGCCTGCGTGAAGATGCCGCCGGGACCCACAATCTTCGGATCGATGCCGGGATTCAGCGAGGCAGGATTGTTGAAGCGCTCGGCCAGATAGGCGGACTTCACGTAGCCGCACTTGTTGAACTGCTTCAGGCTCGCATCGGTCGGCAGCCTGGTGTCCACCTTGCTGTGCTTGGCATTGGTGAGCACCGCCATCGATTCCATGACCGACACGGCATCGGCGGGATTCGGGAACAGCGTTCCCAGCTCGCCGGTGTCGACCAGGCCGGTCACATCGCTGGCGCGATCCACCTTGGTCGGACGGATCTGCGGATCCACCATGGCCAGCGGCGCCATGGAATTGCCGCCAGAGTCCGAGCTTTGCGAACCGATCAGCGTCAGCAGCTCGCCACGGGCACCCGTTCGCGCGATGCCATACATCGGATTGTGTGGATTGTTTCCCGTGTCATTCTCCGAGCGCGCGGCAATGGCTGTGCCATTGACGCCCGCACGGGTAGCGACCTGGGTGCGCATGTTCATGCCCCGCAGGATGGCGCTGTCGATGTGGAAGGCCGCGCCGTACTGCTGGTCGATCTGGTTAGCCAGATTCGGCGTCATGTTGCCCGGCAGGCCCAGCTTCGAATAGCCCGCGGTGGTCAGGAAGTCGAGCTGTCCGCCTGCCTTGCCGACCAGGATGTTGCTGCCCACCAGGTTCGCGCCACCCGACAGGTCGAAGCAGATGAAGGGAATCTTGCCGGCGCCACCGGTGATGCCGCAGCCGGCCGAGCCGATACCTGTCAGGTCGCCCAGCACGTCAGCGCGCGCGCCACGTGAAGCCAGCATGCTGGCCACCGTGGGCACGATGACCGTGGCAGAGCCGGTGATCAGGCCCGCCGAGAGGAAGTCGCGCCGCGACACCGGCTTGGCATGATCGGCATGCAGGATGGGCTCGTTGAGGGCACGTCCCTTGGGGATCTTGCGGATGTAACGCATGGTCTTGTCCTTGATTCCTGTTCCGATACGCCTTAGAGGATCGACAGCGCGCCGCTGCCCAGTGCGGCCGCGCAGGCACCCTTGGCAACGTTGGCGCTGCTGCCGCCGTTGTTGACCAGGCGGTCGATCAGCGCCGACAGCTCCGTTCGCACTTCGCTGTTGGAGGGCTGGCTGACCAGATCCGTGCCATTGGCCTGCTGCTGGAAGGCCTTCTGCAGCAGCGGCACGAGCAGGATGTCCTTGCCGGCGCCATTGAACTGCGATGCGGCGGAGCCCGTGTTCAGCCCCGGGAAGAATGCCGCGCGCGTGGTGGCATTGTTCACCATCTCCGAGCAGTACTTGATCGCAAGCTGCGCCACGCCCGTCTGGTGCGAGGCCAGGAAGGCCTCGATGCTGGGCACCGGCGGCAGTTGCTGCTGCACCTGCAGATAGGTGGCACGCACGGCCGTGTTGGTAGTGGGCACGCCCGTGATCTTGGACATGCTCTGGTTCAGCTGCTCGAAGGTGCGGATGCCGATATCCGACTGCGGGGGCAGGTCCACCGGCTGCTGCGTGACGCCGGCTTCCGGTGTACGCGCGAAGGTCTTGCTGCCGATGCGGTCGAAGGTCAGGAAGAACTGGTCGGACAGCGGCCCCTTCTGCAGGCCGATGATGGTACCCACATCCGACAGCAGCTGGCCCGAGGTGGCCGAGTAGTTGGCATCGGACACCGTGGTATGCACGTTGGCATAGCCCTGACCGGTGTGCGCCTCGGTGCCATTCACGCCGATGCGGATGCCATCGATCTGGATGGAACCGGGCTTGGCGTTGGGATCCAGGCTGATGAAGGTGGGCTTGGTGAACAGGTAGCTGTAGCTGTCGTACTGGCTGACCTCGAACATGATGTAGCTCTGCGGCACATTGGTGAGCGCGGCGACATTGAACAGCAGGAAGTAGCGCTCGCCCACGCCCGCGGCGAAGTTCTGCTGGATCTGCTCCACCGTCAGCGCGCGCGAGTGGATGGCGGCGAAACGGATCACGCCCAGCCACTGGCGGTTGTTGGAGGTCTCGTTGCCCAGCACCAGCGCGAAGGTGTCATCCCAGTCCGAGAGCGCACCGCCCTGTCGGGGATCCAGATCGCCGGTGAAATTGCCATTCACATACAGGCGTCGGCCGTTCACCGGGTCATAGGTCAGCACCACGTGCTGCAGCGAGGCCTGCGCGTCGCGGTCGGTGTCCTTGGTCAGCAGCGACGGGGCGCCATTGGCCCCGGTGCTGCTGGAGCGCGCCAGCGCTTCGTACTGGTAGGCGCGCTGCGCCAGCGTCACGTTGCGCGACATCACGCCGCCGGAATAGCTGACGAGATAGGCGTCTTCCTGCGTCACATTGGCCGGAGCCGCCCATACCTCGATGGAGTACTCGCCCGTGGCCTTGATGCGGTCGGACAACTTCTTGCTGCCCGTGGTGGTGCCCTGC
>Ga0164241_10006173_pt1 | contig 10989 bp, 7 predicted proteins | sample OricomyardsoilBY_FD_108780 | JGI IMG/M metagenome (GOLD analysis project Ga0164241, IMG submission 108780) | Backyard soil microbial communities from Emeryville, California, USA - Original compost - Back yard soil (BY) | ecosystem: Environmental > Terrestrial > Soil > Unclassified | place: USA... | reverse complement strand
TTGATGCCGCCGGCGTACTTCAGCGTCGATCCGGCGCCGTCCACCAGGACATGGCCGGTGCCGCCCGTACCGAGGCCGCCGTAGTAATAGCCGGCGCCGATCCCGATCTCCGCGAACATGCCATGCGTGGCAAGTTCCGCGGTACCGCCGTCGACGACCTCCAGCCGACCATCGCCGGCGTTGCCGATCTGCACGGCCTGGTCGACCGTCAAGGTCGATCCGGCGCCGCTGACGGTGACGGTGCCGGAGCTGCCTTCTCCGTCCCCGAGCAACAGGCCCACGCCGTAGTCGTCGCCACCGGTTATCGCCAGCGTGCCGCCGACTTCGACGACGAGCCGCCCCTGGGCCTGGCCGCCGACGATCATCGTGCCGATTCTGGCCGCTGTGCGTAGATGGGCGTCATGCGGAGCGAGCGCGTCGATCAGGACGAAGCTTCCGTTGACCGGCGGCACCATCCAGTTCGCACTGTCGCTCCAGTCGTTGGACGCTGCCCCGGTCCAGACGCTCCTGGCGGCACTGGCCGGCACCGGAATGGCGCTCGCCGCGCCGATCAGCAAACCCAGCGCGATCGCGCGCGCCAGCGGGCTGCGACCCGGCTTCCCCATCCGCAATGCGCGCCTTGTCCCGTTCATGCCCATCGATCGTTCCCCGGTGGTTGTGTCCGCTCTTTCCGCGATGCTCGACGTGCGACATGAAACAGGTCCTCATGGAACCTTCAAGAAACCTTCAAGGCATTGGCGCGAGCGCCCGGATTTGTAGTCGGCGCAAAGGCTTGCCTATGATCCGGACATGGCCCGGACATCCGCCACACCCGCCGATGAAGCGCTGTACCGCTGGCGCTTCGGCCCCGTCGAGTTCGACGAGGCCCGCCGCCAGCTGCGCATCTCCGGCCTGGACGTGGACATCGAGCACAAGCCGCTCGAGGTCCTCTCGCTGCTGCTGCGCCATGCCGGCGAGGTGGTCACCAAGGAGGAGTTGTTCGACCGTGTCTGGGCCGGCCGGGTCACCGTGGACCATGTCCTGGCGACGGCGGTCAGCAAGTTGCGCAAGGAGCTCGAGCCCGCCGATGCGAACCGCATCGCCACGGTTCCACGTGTGGGTTACCGCTTCGACGGTCCGGTGGAACGGCTCGCCGTGGGCCGAACCCAGGCCAGCGCACTGGCACTGGCGATCGGGCAGCCGGTACCCGGGCGACCGCATTTCGTCCTGGAGCGGCAGCTCGGGCGCACCCTCGGCAGCGAAGTCTGGCTGGCGCGCCAGCCCCGCAGCCGCGACGCCCGGGTGTTCAAGTTCGCGCTCGACGGCGAGTACCTGACCACGATCAAGCGCGAGGCCACGCTGCTGCGCGTGCTCCACGATGCGCTCGGCAAACGCGACGACATGGCGCGCGTGCTGGACTGGAACTTCGAATCCCCGCCCTTCTTCCTGGAGTGCGCCTACGGCGGCCAGTCGCTGCCGGAATGGGCCGCCGAAGGGCACCTGCAGGCCATGCCTCGCGAGGAGCGCATCGCCGTGTTCGCCGCCATCGTAGAAGCGGTCGCGGCGGCGCATGGTGTCGGCGTCCTGCACAAGGACCTGAAACCGGCCAACGTGCTGGTGTCGCCGCGCGGCGACGGCTGGCAGCCGCGACTCACCGATTTCGGCAGCAGCCGGCTGCTGCAACCCGAGCGGCTCGCCGCGCTCGGCATCACCGCCCTCGGCCTGACCGTCACCCGCCTGGACACGGATTCCCTGTCCGGCACACCGCTGTACCTGGCGCCGGAATTGCTGGCCGGGCAGGCGCCGACGGTGCGCAGCGACATCCATGCGCTGGGCGTGATGCTGTACCAGTGGCTGGTGGGCGACCTGCGCCGGCCGCTCGCGTCCGGTTGGGAACGCGACATCGACGATCCCTTGCTGTGCGCCGACATCGCCCAGGCCACGGACGTCGATCCGGAGCGGCGCATCGCCAGCGCCGCGGCGCTGGCCGCTCGCTTGCGCGGACTTCCGCAACGCCGCGAAGCGCTGGCGCTCCGCGAGGCCGCCGAACAGGCGGCCCTGCAACTTCGGCAGACGCTCGAACGCAGCCGCGCGCGCCGCCCGTGGATCGCTGCGACCATCGGCGTGCTGGTGCTCGGGCTGACGGTGAGCGTCCTGTCCTGGCGGCGCAGCGAGGAGCAGCGGCACATCGCCCAGCAACATGCCACGCGCGCGGAAGCGGCGATGGGAGCTTTCGATCGGGCGCTGGCAACGGTCAGCACCGGCAGGACCGGCTACGCCCACAACCCGACCATCAAGGACATGCTGGAATACGTGTCCTCTCCGGGCAACCTGCCCTCCGATCCGGAAGTACGCGGCCATGTCCACGGCCTGCTGGGACGAACCTGGCGGCTGATGGGAGAGCCCGCGCGCGGCGCGGACGAATATCGCGCGGCGGTGCGCGATTACGCGAAAGCATTCGGCGCAAGCCACGAGTCGACGCTCGACGCCCGCTACGCGCTGGTGCGCGCGCTGGCCTACATGCAGACCCCGCGTTCGTTCGCGGAAGCCAGCGCCGTGCTGGACGAAGCCGATCGCCTGGCCGGCGCGCGCCTGCGGCAGGACAATACGCTGGCGCTACGGGCCGCGCTGGAACGCGGCATCTACCATCTGAACCGGATGGAGACGGCGTCGGCGTTGCAAGCGTTGCGCCGCGCCGACCGGCTGCAACGCGAAGTCGCGCCGGACAATGCCGGGATGGCGGCGTTGATCCGCGGCGACATCGCCGATGCGCTCCGGCGTGCCGGCAAGGCCGGGGAAAGCCTCGCCTGGCTGCGTACGCAGCAAGCCGACCCGTTGCTCGCGCCCGAACGCATCGGCAAGGTCAGCGTGGCGTTGTTGCGATCCGCGACGGCGAATGCGCTGGACGACATGGGACGCCATGCCGAAGCGTTGCCGCTGGCGCTTGCCGCGGCGGAGGAAAGCCTGAGGTTCCTCGGCCCCGACGATTACCTCACCCTGATCCAGCATTCCTCCGTCGCGGGCATTCAGCGCGCGCTCGGAAACTGCGGCGCGGCGCTGCCGCTTGCGCGCGACGTCCGCGCTCGCATGGCGCGGCGGTTCGGCGACGACATGCAGGCCACGCTGGTCGAGGCCGGCAACCTCGGCCTCGCGGAATACGACTGCGGCAACCGCGCGACGGGGCTCGACGAGATGCGCCGCGCCGAAGCCGGGCTCCGCAGCCGCTTCGGCGTGGACAATCCCGCGGCGGAACGGCTGCGCCTGTCCTTGCACGGACCACCGGCGCCGCATTGACGAGCATCTTGCGCGGCCGTCACCCCATCCGGATGACAGGCATCACATGACCCGGCGCGCCGGGCTGCGTAGGCTTGCCTCGCGATGCCACCCCGGGATGCGCGGATGCGCCAGGGGCCCGGGTTGGCTTCGCGCTGGCGGCGTCGCGGCGACGCCGTCACACTGGGTGCCGCCGCATTGGCGCCCGACTCCCTTCCCCGGATCCCGCATGAATTCCAACGCCGAACTGCTCAAGGAACTCCGCATCGATCGCAACGCGCGTCAGGCGCCGCCGCCGCGCCGCGGGCTGTGGATCGGCATCGCCATCGCGGTGGCCGTGGTCGCGCTGCTCGCGCTAGGCGTCTGGTGGCTGTTCGGGCGCGCCAAGCCGGTCGAGGTGCAGACCGCCACGGTCGTCGCCTTCTCCAGCGGTGGCGCGGATGCCAGCTCGGTGCTCGATGCGACCGGCTACGTCGTCGCGCGGCGCATGGCGACGGTGTCGTCGAAGATCACCGGCAAGGTGCGCGACATCCGCATCGAGGAAGGCCAGCATGTCGATGCTGGCGACATCATGGCGACGCTCGATCCCATCGACGCCGACGCACAGCGCGACCTCGCCACGGCGCAGGCGGCTGCCGCGCGCAGCCAGGTGACGGGCGTGCAGGCGCAGCTGCGCGAAGCCTCCGTCAATGCGGAACGCCTGGGCACGCTGGTGCAGAAGCAGCTGGTGTCGAAGGCGCAGTACGACGAAGCCATCGCCCAGCGCGATGCGCTGCGCGCGCAGCTCGCCACCGCGCAGCACAACGCCAAGGTCGCCGCGGACCAGCTGCGCATCGCCGGCAACGGCGTGGACAACACCATCGTGCGCGCGCCCTTCGCGGGCGTGGTCATCGCCAAGGCTGCGCAGCCGGGCGAGATCGTGTCGCCGCTGTCGGCGGGCGGCGGCTTCACCCGCACCGGCATCGGCACCATCGTGGACATGGATTCGCTCGAGGTCGAGGTCGACGTCGGCGAGTCGTACATCGGCCGCGTCAAGCCCGCCATGCCGGTGGTCGCGACGCTCAATGCGTATCCCGACTGGAAGATCCCGGCCGAAGTCATCGCGATCATCCCCACAGCCGACCGCGGCAAGGCGACGGTGAAGGTGCGCGTCGCGCTGAAGCAGAAGGATCCGCGGATCGTGCCCGACATGGGCGTCAACGTGAGCTTCCTCGAGGAAGCGAAGCCCGGCGCGCAGCAGCAGGCGCCGCTCCGTGGCGTGCGCGTACCGGCCGCGGCGATCGTCGCGCGCGGCGGCAGGGACGTGGCGTTCGTGGTGGCCGCCGGCGGCGAACGCGTGCAGTCGCGCGACGTCGAAGTCGGCCGCGCGATCGGCGACGACCGCCAGGTGACGTCGGGCCTGTCCGCCGGCGATACCGTCGTGCTCGATCCGCCGGCGGAGCTGCAGGACGGCGGCCGCATCGTCGAAGCGAAGCAGGAATAGCCCCCCCTTTCAAACGCGAGGCAACAGTCATGTCGGCATTGGTCAGCATCCGCAACCTCACCAAGACCTACCAGCGCGGCCCCGAGCAGGTCGCCGTGTTGCACGGCCTGGACCTGGACATCGCCAAGGGCGATTTCGTCGCGCTCATGGGCCCGTCGGGCTCGGGCAAGACGACGCTGCTCAACCTGATCGGCGGGCTGGATTCGCCCAGCGGCGGCGAGCTCGTCGTCGACGGCGAACACATCGATCGCCTGTCGTCGGGCCAGCTGGCGCAATGGCGCAGCCACAACGTCGGCTTCGTGTTCCAGTTCTACAACCTGATGCCGATGCTCAGCGCACAGCGCAACGTCGAGCTTCCGCTGCTGCTGACGAACCTGTCGGGCGCGCAGCGCAAGCGCAACGCCGAGATCGCGCTGCAGCTGGTGGGCCTGGGCGAGCGCTCGAAGCACAAGCCGAACGAGCTGTCCGGCGGCCAGCAGCAGCGCGTGGCGATCGCCCGTGCGATCGTCTCGGACCCGACGCTGCTGATCTGCGATGAGCCCACCGGCGACCTCGACCGCCAGTCCGCCGAGGAGATCCTGGGCCTGCTGCAGGTGCTCAATCGCGAGCACGGCAAGACCATCGTGATGGTTACCCACGACCCGAAGGCCGCGGAATACGCAAGCCACACGCTGCACCTCGACAAGGGCACGCTGGTCGAGCAAGCCGCGCACGCGGCCTGAGCGCGACACAGGCACGGGAGCAACCACCATGAAATACCTGCACCTGATCTGGGCCGAGCTGTTCCGGCGCAAGACCCGCACCTTCCTCACCCTGGTCTCGATCCTGGCGGCGTTCCTGCTGTTCGGGCTGCTCGACGGCGTGCGCACGAGCTTCAGCGAGGCCGGCCAGAGCGCCAACGGCGCCAAGCGCCTGCAGACGCAGTCGCGGCTATCGTTCATCCAGCCGTTGCCGATGGCCCTGGAATCGCGCATCGCCCGGGTCGACGGCGTCAAGGCCGTGGCCCATGCCAACTGGTTCGGCGGCGCCTACCAGGACCCGCGCAACCAGATCTTCAGCTTCGCGGTATCGCCGAACTACATCGACCTCTTCCCCGAGATCGACGTAGCGCCGGCGCAGCGCAAGGCCTTCCTCGAGACCCGCACCGGCACTCTCGTCGGCGAGGGCCTGATGAAGCGCTTCGGCTGGAAGGTCGGTCAGAAGATCCCGCTGCAATCGACGATCTTCCCCAATGCGGACGGCAGCAAGAACTGGTCGTTCGATATCGTCGGCGTGCTGAAGCCCAAGGACAAGGCGACCGGCGGCTGGTACGACCAGATGATGCTGATGCAATGGAAGTATTTCGACGAATCCACGCCCTACAACCGCGGCCAGGCCGGCTGGTACGTCGTCGAGCTGGCGAACGTGAACCAGGCCGACCGCGTCGCGAAGGCGATCGACGCGCTGTCCGCCAACTCGGACCACGAGACCAAGACGATGACCGAATCCGCGGCCGCCGCGTCGTGGATGAAACAGATGGCCGACATCGGCCTGATCGTCGGCTCGATCATGGGCGCAGTGTTCTTCACCCTGCTGCTGCTGACCGGCAACACGATGGCGCAGGCGGTGCGCGAGCGCACTTCGGAGCTGGCGGTGCTGAAGACGATCGGCTTCTCGAGCCGCAGCGTGCTGATGATGGTGCTGGGCGAATCGGTGCTGCTGGTGCTGATCGGCGGCGTGCTCGGCGTCGGCCTCTCGGCGGTGCTGGGCCCGATCGTCAGCCAGGGCAGCGGCGGCGCGATCAGCCTGCCGCCCGTGGGCGCGCAAAGCTGGCTGACCGCGCTCGGGCTCATGGTCGCGATCGGCCTGCTCGTGGGCGCCCTGCCCGCGATCCGCGCGATGCGCCTGAACATCGTCGACGCCCTCGCGGGCCGCTGAGGAGACCGCACACATGAAGAAGCTCAAGGGATTCCTGCGCGGCCTCGGCATGGCGCTCGTCGTGATCGTCGGCGTCGCCTGCTGGCTCGCGCTGCCGTGGTTCGTGCTGCTCGCGCTGGCGGTGCTGTTCGGCGCGTGGATGCTGCTGAGCCGGCGCGGCCGCCAGGCCGGGTCGGTCACGCAGGTCGGACTCAGCACGCTGCGCCAGCGCATCGGCTCCTCGTCCGTGGTGATCGTCGGCATCGCCGGCGTGGTCGCGGTGCTGGTGGCGATGCTGGCGATGGCCGAGGGCTATCGCGAGACGCTGCGCAAGTCCGGTAGCGACGACACCGCCATCGTCATGCGCGGCGCGTCCGCGTCCGAAGTGATGTCGACACTCGACCACGCCAGCGTCACGGTGATCGAGCAGGCGCCCGGCATCGCCCGCGACGCGCAGGGCCGGCCGCTGGCCTCGCCGGAGACGATCGTCGCGGCCAACCTGCCGGTCAAGGGCGGTGCGCCCGACGAGGAAGGCAGCGTGCAGCTGCGCGGCGTCGGCGAGCAGGCCTGGGTCGTGCATCCGAACGTGAAGATCGTGGAAGGCCGCAAGTTCGAGCCCGGCCGTCGCGAGCTCGTCGCGGGCGTGGGCGCGCAGCGCCAGTTCGCCGGCCTCGCGCCCGGGAAGCAGGTGCGCCTGGGCAACCAGCTGTGGACCGTGACCGGTATCTTCCGCTCCGGCGACGCGATGGACTCGGAAGTGTGGAGCGACGCGGAAATCGTGGCGTCCACCTACAACCGCGGCAGCAGCCGGAGCTCGGTGATCGCCAAGCTGGCGTCGCCGTCCGCGTTCAAGGGCTTCAAGGCCGCGCTCGCGGGCGATCCGCGCCTGGACGTGGACACCGACACGACCGCTTCGTACTTCAGCAAGCAGTCGGAGCAGATGACCAACATCATCCGCATCATCGGCATGGTGGTGGGCGCGATCATGGGCATCGGCGCGGTGTTTGGCGCGCTCAACACGATGTTCGCAACCGTGTCGGCGCGCGTGCGCGAGATCGCGACGCTGCGCGCGATCGGCTTCCGCGGCGTGCCGGTGGTGGTGGCGGTGATGCTCGAGACGATGCTGCTCGCGCTGCTCGGCGGGCTGCTCGGCGGGCTGCTCGCCTGGATCATCTTCAACGGCTACACCGCATCCACCATCGCCGGCGGCGTCGGCCAGTTGACCTTCGAGTTCAAGGTGTCGGCGCCGGTGCTGTGGACCGGCCTGAAGTGGGCGCTGGCGATCGGTTTCATCGGCGGGTTGTTCCCCGCCGTGCGCGCCGCGCGCCTCCCTGTCACCGACGCGCTCCGCGCCGCGTGACCCGGCTCAGCGGGCGGCAACCCCGGTTGCCGCCCGCCTGGACCGCAGCAGGCCGTCGCCCGCATACAACAGCAGCGCGACCCAGATGAAGGCGAAACCGATCGCGCGCTCGCGGTCGAAGACTTCGTGCAGCACGAGCACGCCGCACAGCAGCTGCAATGTCGGCGCGATGTACTGCAGCAGGCCGACCAGGGAAAACGGGATGCGGCGCACGGCGTCGGCGAAGCCGATCAGCGGCAGCGCGGTGAACACGCCGCCGAGCACCAGCATCGCGCCGATGCCGATGCCCCAACCCGGCGTGGTTCCATGCGCGACGAACCCGCCCTGCCCGTGCGCCTCGCCCCACAGCAGCACCGCAAGCGCAGGCAGGAACAGGTACAGGCTCTCCACGCCGAGGCCGCGCACCGGCGGCACGCCGACGAGCTTGCGCACCAGGCCGTAGGCGCCGAACGACGCCGCCAGCGCCAGCGCGATCCACGGGAAATCGCCGTAGGTGAACGTGAGCCAGAGCACGCCGGCTGTCGCGATCGCCACCGACGTCCACTGCACGCGGTTGAGGCGCTCGTGCAGGACGACCACACCGAGCACCACGTTGAGCAACGGGTTGATGAAGTAGCCCAGGCTGGTCTCGACCACGTGGCCCGCGTTGACGGCCCAGATGTACAGGCTCCAGTTGAACGCGATCAGCGTGCCGCTGAGCGCGAGCATCCACGCGGCGCGCGGAAGCGCGAGCGTCTCGCGCAGCCAGCCGCGGCCGTAGCGCAGGGCGAGCCAGCCGCAGACGAGCAGCGTGCTCCACACGATGCGGTGCACGATGATCTGCATCGACGGCACCGCCTTGAGCAGGGGCCAGTACAGCGGCATCACGCCCCACAGCACGTAGGAGCCGACGGCGACCCACACGCCGCGCCGGTCGAGGCGGTCCGCGGCCATGTCAGGCGTCTCCGTCGGTAGCAGGTGTCGCGGCGGCAGCGGCGTTCGCCGCGGCCTGCTGCGGCTGCGGCTGCGGCTTTGCCGCCTTCGCGAGCGTGATCGCGACCACGCCGAGCAGGATCACGCCCATCGCACCGAGCTCGCTGCCGCTGAAGCGCTCGTGCGCGAGCCACGCGCCGAGCAGCACCGCGATCGCGGGATTCACGTAGGCGTAGCTGCCGGCGAGCACCGGGCGCACGTTGTGCAGCAGCCAGATGTAGGCGCTGAACGCGACGATCGAGCCGAAGCCCGCGAGGTAGGCGACCGACAGCCCGCCCTTCATCGTCGGCATGCCGTGGAAGCGCTCGCCCACCAGCCAGCCCGCGACGAACATGACCACGCCGCCGACCAGCATCTGCGCGGCGGCGGTCATGAACGGCGACGGCAGGTCGCGGCCGCGGCTCCAGATCGAACCGAACGCCCAGGCGATCGTCGCCACCACCAGCGCCACGAGTCCGATCTTCGAGGCGGACAGGCTGCTGCCGGCGTTGAGCCACACCACGCCGGCGAATCCGATCGCCAGGCCGATGCACTCCATCCGCGTCGGGCGGTTGCCGCGGATCGCGGAGAACACCGCCATCCACAGCGGCGCCGATGCGACCGCGACCGCGGCCAGCCCCGACGACACCGTCTGTTCGGCGATGCACACCATGCCGTTGCCGAGGCCGAGCAGCAGCACGCCCATCGCCGCGATCGTGGGCCATTGCGCGCGCGTCGGCGCGGGCACGCCGCGCATGCGCAGCACGGCGTACATCAGCCCGCCGGCGACGATGAAGCGGCTGCCGGCCATCAGCAGCGGCGGCCAACCGCCCTCGAGCGCGAAGCGGATGCCGAGGTAGGTCGAACCCCAGATGAGGTAGAGCGTGGCGAGCGCGATTGCGACGGCTGCTTTCATGCGCGATTCCATCAGGCGCAACACCATGGGCACGATGCCGGGGGTGGAGACGATAGCGGGCGCCACTGGCGCCCGCTGTCGGATTCTTGCGATGGATTGTACGCCCGCAGGGGGCGCGCTACGGGCTCCCGGTCACTCGGCCCATTGCGTGGCGCGGCCGGTTTCCGGCAGCACCGTCGCGGCGAGCTGCTTGTCGCCGGACAGCAGCGTGGTCGTGTCGGCGAGGATGGCCGCGGCCTCGCGCAGCAGCGGGTCCGGGCGATCCTCGGCCGCCTTCTCGCGCGCCGCATCGGCCACGACATTGCGCTCGTTGGCCTGCAGGCCGTCGTCGTCGGTGTCGTCGGCCGACAGCGGGTCGAGCATCAGGCCCAGCTGCTTGCGCAGCGCCTGGCGTTCGTTGCGCTTGGCCAGGTCCCCGTCGCGCTCGCTGCGGCGCACGGCCTCGTTGAGCGACACATAGCCCTTCTCGCGCTGCGCGCGGAACTGGGCCACGTCCTCGGACCACCACTGGAATTCCTTGTTCTTCGCCACGCGCGCATCGTGCAGCGCGTCGATCTGCGCGAGCACCGGGGTGAAGTTGCCGTAGCGCACGTGCGGCACCGATGCGATGCGGGTCCACGGCAGCGCGTTGTCGTTGGTGCTTTCGCCGAACTCGCTGGCGTCGACCGTGACCGGGAACGCGATGTCCGGCACCACGCCCTTGTTCTGCGTGCTGCTGCCGCCGGGCAGGAAGAACTGCGCGATGGTCAGCTTGACCTGGCCGAAGCGCGGCTTCTCGTTCGCCGGCCAGCGGTCGAGGTCGACCATGTTCTGCACGGTGCCCTTGCCGAAGGTCGGCTCGCCGACGATCAGGCCGCGGCCGTAGTCCTGGATCGCACCGGCGAAGATCTCCGAGGCCGACGCCGAACCGCGGTTCACCAGCACCGCGAGCGGACCGTCCCACGCGACGCCGGCATCGTCGTCGTCCTCGACGCTGACGCGGCCGCCGGATTCGCGCACCTGCACGACCGGGCCCTTGTCGATGAACAGCCCGGTGAGCTCGATCGCCTCGGCCAGCGAACCGCCGCCGTTGTTGCGCAGGTCCATCACCACGCCGTCGACCTTCTGCGCGCGGAACTGCGCGAGCAGGCG
>Ga0164241_10006172_pt1 | contig 10989 bp, 10 predicted proteins | sample OricomyardsoilBY_FD_108780 | JGI IMG/M metagenome (GOLD analysis project Ga0164241, IMG submission 108780) | Backyard soil microbial communities from Emeryville, California, USA - Original compost - Back yard soil (BY) | ecosystem: Environmental > Terrestrial > Soil > Unclassified | place: USA... | reverse complement strand
TGCAGAATAAAGTTGAATATGATTTTCCAATGATTCTATTGCTTTTGACTTAAAACCCTGATTAATCCAATCACGAGATTGCTTCACTATTTGCTCATCCAAATATTCATGGTTGGGTGTAATGGTTAAGCTGGTATTTTGATTGTCATTCAACGAATGCTGAAATGGATCACTGACGCTAATAGAAGACTGCAGATTTTCATTGGCTTCAACGGTTTGTATTTCTGACGTCATTGGAATGGATAATTGATTTCGATAATTAACCAAACGCACATCTTCCGGTGTAACCATTGCCGCTTTAGTGATAAAAAACTCTGCTTTGATTAAATCATTTTTTTTAATAGCCGCTTCTGCCATTTGCAAATAGCGATCAGTAATTTTTGTCATGCCACCAATGGCAATCGCATTTTGTGAGTCCAGCTTCAGTAAATTCTGATAATAGAAATAAGCATTATCATTTTCAGGAGAGGTTAATCGATCCAGTGTCATCGCCCGGCTGGCTTCATCAATCAGCTGATAGATCTGCTGAGTATTGGATGAGTCCGAACTGCTTTGATTTGCCACCGTATCAGTTATAACGGGTTGCTGGGTTTGATTAACCAATAATGACTCATTAATTGTCAATGAAGGAATAAGTTCAGGTGCATCTTGAGTTGAAGGCAGTGTAACTTTGGATGAAAAAAAATCGGAGAACTTATATTGATTCGGAATTAACTGGAATCCAAAAAAAATAACAATAAAAATTGCAATGCTAATAAATAGTAAGGGCAATCGTGAATACTGAAAAAAATGGGCTATTTTTTCTTGCTCCCAGGATGCTGTTTGCAGATCGGCTATAACAATATCACTTTGTTTTCCTGATGATTGCTGGTTAGAAAGATCACGCAACATATCGTTAATGAGGCTCATAAAATGCCCCCCATCGCCGGTGATACGCTTAAGGCAACTGCTGCAGTAGCCGCCAATAAAGGCCACAACCAGTAATCACGTTTCGCTTGCCATCGGCCATAATTTTTTGTTTCTGCGGTATCCAATACTGCACGAACCATATGTTGTCGCTCGACTTTACATGCCGATTTTCCATAAGCTGCCAATAAGGCTTTGTGCGCAAGAATATTAATCAAACGCGGAACACCACCACTCGCTGCATAAAGCAAATTAAGTGCTGATCGGGAAATTAATGCTTTTTTACAGCCTGCTGACGTCAAGCGATAGTTGACATAATCAATTACTTGTCGACGATTCAAACAAGAAATGGTTTCTGCAAATACAATGCGTTGATTTAATTGGCGCAAATCCGGTTGACGCAATACTTCATCTAATTCTGGCTGCCCCATTAATACGACTTGCAAGAGTTTGCTTTTTTCGGTTTCCAGATTGGTCAGCAATCGCAACGCCTCAATAGTTTCTCTTGGCATAGCCTGAGCTTCATCAACAATTAACACCACCTGACGTTTTTGTGATGCCAAATCAATTAAACGCTGGGTAATTTCACGCAAGAGCTGATAAGAAGGCATTTGATTGTTGTATGCAATTCCAATTTCTTCCGCCAAAAACCATTTTAATTCTTCAGGTGTTAAATAAGGATTGGGGATATAAGCGGTAATAAAACGTTCAGACAATGCTGTGAGTAATTTTCTACCTAACAAGGTTTTGCCCGTACCCACTTCGCCAATAACTTTAATAAAGCCTTCACTGTGCTTTAAAGCTAATAATAAAGTATTGAGTACATCGCGATGTCCCGGACTATTAAAATAGAATTGCGTATCGGGTGTTAACGAAAATGGATGTTCATTGAGTCCAAAATGTTGCCGATACATAAAACCACCTATTGTTTTCTGTAGGCATCGCCTATGGCTTTCATTTGCGATTGTGATTGCTGCAGCTGATCTTTCCATACCTGATCATCAACCACTGTTGGTTTTAATAAAATCACCAATTCTGTTTTGCTTTTACTTTTGTTTTTAGTTCTGAAGAGTGAATTTAATAGAGGTACATCACCCAAAATTGGACGTTTTCCATCTTGATTACTGTTACTTTCCGTCATCAAACCACCCAGAACAATCACCTGGCCGTTAGCCGCTTTGACTATGCTGTCCGATTCACGAACACCACGCAGTGCCAAGGGTAATGAAAAATTATCCTTACCCACAGTGAATACTTTTAATTGATCAGTGACTTCACTGACAACAGGATGAATATGTAAAATGACTTCACCGTCTTCAGCAATTTGTGGTGTCACATCCAATGAAATTCCACTGAAAAATGGAGACAATTCAATATTGGGCGTGCTGGTTGTTGCGGATGCATTCGTGGTCGTGTTGTTAGAAATACCCGTTACAAAATATTCATCCGATCCAACACGAATGACTGCCTTCTGATTATTCACTGTAGAAACACGAGGGCTTGATAAGACTTGTACACTCCCCTGAGTTTCCAACAACGACACTAATTTAGTAATGTCTCTCACTTGAAATAAAGACGCGAAAGTAGAACCAACCGCTTCGCGTGCACCACTGTCCAATCGGAATTCATTGACAGCGGCAGTCTCGGCATTAATGGCAAATCCATCAGCAACATTTTTTGCTTCAACCAATTGACCACTGATTTGCCCCCAATTAACACCTGCCTCAAAACCTTCACTTAAACGCACTTCCAAAATTTTTGCTTCAAGAATAACTTGACGCTTAATCGTTAATTCCGATTTTTCTAAAAATTCACGTACTGAACTTAATTCATGCGGAAATGCCTTGACCACGACCATTCCTGCTTGCGGAGAAACCACTACCGACCTGTCTTCAATTTTTCCACCAATAATAGATGTTACTGTTTGTTCCAGTGACGCCCAAAAATCGGTTTTATTTAATGTTTGTACTCGCGCACCAGGTGTTAGACCTTGAGTGGAAGATTTATCATTTTTTCCCGCCGTTTCAATCATGCTTAATAAATTTGCCGTATCACCCGGATCAGATTGCCCTCCACCGCCTCCGCCATTTCGATTGGAGCTGCCCCCTGATTGTCCGCGACCAATCATCACACTGGTATCAGACACACCTACCCTTTGCACATCCAAATAATTAATTTGAAACACTTGTGTGCGCATTTCATTCGGGTAAATAGTGTAGATGTTGTAATCTTTTTTAAATTCATAACCATAGATATCGCGCGTAACTCGCAACACCTCTTCCAATGATACTTTTTTCAAATCCAGTGTTAATGTGCCACTGACTTGCGGGTGCACCACAACATTGGTACCAGTACCATTGACCAACCCTAAAAAGAAATCTTTAGCCGCGACATTATGTACAGACACATCAAAGCGTTCGATACCAGGTGAAAAACGGGCAGAATCATTGGGCTCAGCCAATAATGTTTCCGATAAATCCTTAACAACAATATTGGTTTTCGCCGACTCACTGGCGACTGCTGCATCCAGTTCCCGTTCTGCCTTCAAGGGTTTTTCCTGTTGCGTATTACAAGCCGATAAAACACAGAGCAGCAGTAAACAACTACAGAGATTGACTACAGAAAAATAGTTTTTTTGCATATTGCTATTCCGATAACGGAGGGAAATCATTTTTTCACCTTTGAATCGATCAATGAAAGTACACGTGTAGCATTATTCGATTGCACTGTGACTGAATTAGTATTGATGGACACCACACGAAAACCCGAACCTTTTATTTCTTCACCCTGACGCAACGCCTGACCATTAATAACCGCCACGCGACGCTGACTACTGATTAATACCGAATTCAGATGCAATGCGATTGCACCGGGATTTTGTTGGTTTGTAATTGATCCACCTAGAGGCATGGTAGGATCGCGTAATTTTTCTGCGTCAGAAAATACGGGAAGAGCAATCAGTGTTAATAAAACTGCACAACATAATTTATACACCGAACAACCCCTCCTCTGAACTTAACGTAAACACTTTCAGTTCAATTTCAGCTTGTGGATACTCGACAACTTTGTAGTCCAAACTGTCCCAATAAAATTTCCACGATAAATTTTCCAGGGATTTCATTAAACCCAGCACTCGAAAATAATCGCCACGTAATTTCAATACTACACCGTGTTTATAAACGCCTGAACCTTGTGGTTTAACCTGTTGCACAATGGGTTGAGATGTTGCGAGATCAGGAATCATACCAACAGAAGATGTACTGCTGGCTGTTTGGACTACAGGCACTTCAACGGCCGCTATTTGTGCCAATATCATTTCTTCAGCTGGTAGCGTTTTAATACTGATTAACTCCAGCCCTTGCGTTTGATGAAAAACACTTTCCAATATTGTGGGCAAATTTTCAGCCGCAATTAAACTTTGCGATACCCCTGATAATTTTTCTTCAACATCCCGCAATATGTTATTGAGCTGATCAACTTCAGCTTGCTTTGTTTTGGCAGGATCATTGGAAAACGCAACAGCCAAGTTGGTTAATTGATCCTGGGTGGTTTTGCGTTCATTATTTAATTGCGCCAGTTCTGCTTTTAATTCTGCACTGCGCTTATCATGTGGCGATTGAATCACAAAGTTCCACACCAAAAAAAATAAGGTCAGTATACTTAATCCAATTAATAATCTTTCACGAGCGGGTTTGGCATCTATCCATTCACAAGCTTGAATATATTTCTGCTTTAAGGGGCTTTCATTGATCGCACTCATGGCAATGCTCCCTTTTTCAATCCACTTTCTTTTACATAAATTTGAACAGCAGAAATCTGATCACTCTTCGATTCTTGCTCTGGTTCAGCCACAACAAATTGCAACTGTCCTGAAGCATTTGCCACTGGTTTGATGTTAACCACACCGAAACTGACATCGTCAAAAACAGCTTCTGATTTTAAAGCACCTATATAAGCTGGCAATTTATCGGCTGCAGTTGTTTTACCCACCAGTTCCAGATAATTGCCGCCCTGTTTGATGGAAAATATTTCCAATGCAATTTGTGGATGAGATTGTCGGGCCATAGTTTCCAACTGTGTTGAGAAACCTCGATCATTCCCCAACCGCTGATAAGAAATAATTTGCAATAATTGCTGACGTCTGGCGATTTCGTTTTTAATTTGAATAATCTTATTATCCAACTCAACTATATTGACTTGTGTTTTTGAATTAGCGAATTGCTGCAGTTGATCTTTGAGCGTTTGAACCTGGGTCTTTTCCTGCTGCAACTTTTCAGCCATTTTGTTGTTATCCGAAATTGACATCAAAGTGAAAACCGCTAATAAAAGTATCAGCAGTATAATGGCAATAACAATTTGTGAAGATCGGAAAGGTTCCTGATTAGGTTGAAATTCGGGAAGATAGAAATTAATCTGTTGCATCATTAATCAGCCTCTTGTCGTAAGGCTGCGCCAATGACATTGACACAAAGCGGCAATATGGCGGATTGCGTAGCATCTTTCAGTTGAATTTTTTCTTGCAGCGGCAACAATTGAATCGGTGTTGCAAAACTGTTGCGAATCGTCGGCGTCAATTTATCGGCCGTCACATTTTCACCGCATAAATAAATTTGGCTGGGCGGCACCTGACGCATTTGGCGCTCAAAATAATCCAGCGAACGCTGCACTTCAAGAATAAGATTCTCCGCTGGCAAGTCGTCCAGTAACCCCGCGTTATAAGGTAAATTAAATTGGCGGGATAAATATAAATTGTTATCACGAACAATAATTAAATTGCCACTGCCCTGATTCAATTTCACCAGAGCCACGCCACGCTTGCCGTCTTCCGCACAACAATGAATAAGATTACGCAATGCCAATTCCGGAATATCAATCGATTGCAAATTGAGCTTTAAACTACGCGCATAACCCACCAGATTTTCAATAACTGATCGTTGCGCAGCCACTGCATAAGCCATTCGACTGGAACCACGCGCGCTGTCCTCCGGCAAAAAAAACCCTTGCACAACAGCCTGCTGAATTGGAAATTGAATTAAATCTTTGATTCGCCAACGCAATGCCTCTGCCAACTCCTCGTCGGGCACTTTCGGCGCTTCCCCCAATACCAATTGGTAAGCTGTATTGGCCAATACAAAATGACAGGGTAATTTTTGCAAACGCATTTTGTTGATATTACTGCGCAGTTGATCAACCGGATTTTCTCTCTCAACCACAGGAATAAATTCGACATGCTCACAAATAATTTGGTTATCATTGCGCGACAAATGTACCCAGGCTATGCCCGATGCCCCAAACTCAACACCCAATAACGCGTTGTGTCTTCTGGTATTTGATAAGAAATTGTTAACGGATGCTGTAAAATTTTTCACTCTGTCCTCAAATAAAGGCTCGGCGACTTAATAACTCTTGCTTATAATCAAGACGTAATAGATAACCAATGCTTGAAGATATAGACCATAAAGTGAATATGTGCCAATGTTTCATATTGTTTTGTTTGAACCAGAAATCCCGCCAAACACCGGAAATATTATTCGTTTAGCCGCGAATACCGGGTGCCAATTGCATTTGATCGAACCTCTGGGTTTTTCATTGGATGAAAAAACTGTCGCGCGTGCCGGAATGGATTACATGGAAGTCCAAACCGTAAAAACCCATCGCAATTGGCAAGCCTTTATAGAGAACGAAAATCCCAATCGCTGGTTTGCTCTCAGCACCAAAGGCAAACAATGTCACAGCCAGATCAGTTTTCAGGCAGGCGACTATCTGGTCTTCGGCCCCGAAAGCCGCGGTCTGCCACAAGATTTAAGAGATTCCCTGCCCCCGGACCAAATCCTGCGCTTGCCCATGGTTGGCAATAGCCGCAGCATGAACCTGTCAAACGCGGTAGCAGTTGTGGTTTATGAAGCCTGGCGGCAAATTGGATTTGAGGGAGGAAGCTGATGAGCCAGAAACCCATCGCCCTCTTTTACGGCAGCACTACCTGCTACACCGAAATGGCGGGTGAAAAAATTCGTCAGCAATTGGGTGAGGATAAAGTCGATATTTTTAATATTGCTGACACACCGCTGGTACAAACCGGTTTTTATGATTATCTGATTTTTGGTATTCCCACATGGGATTACGGCGAATTGCAGGAAGATTGGGAAAATTGCTGGGATGAATTGGATCAACTGGATTTCACGGGCAAAAAAGTGGCGATTTACGGATTGGGTGATCAAGTCGGTTACCCCGAATGGTTTTTGGATGCCATGGGTTATTTGCACAGTAAATTAATTCATCGTGGCGCAATTGCCTGCGGTTATTGGCCACGAGAAGGTTACGAATTTGAAGCATCAAAAGCACTCACACCGGACAATAATTATTTTGTGGGATTAGCGTTGGATGAAGAAAATGAATTTCAAAAAACCCATGAACGTATTGCGATGTGGTGTGAGCAAATTTTGCGGGAGTTTGGGATGCAAACAGAAAAGCATGACCCCACCCTAACCCTCCCCTTGCCAGAGGAGGGGACTACTCCTCCCCCTGGCAAGGGGGAGGCTGGGAAGGGGTCTTGAATGCATGCATCCATTGAATGGGACGAACAAGGCCAACCGCTTTCCAAATCTTTTGGTGATGTTTATTTTTCAAAAACCAACGGTCTTGAAGAAACGCGTCACGTATTTTTGCAACATAATCAGCTAACTGAACGCTGGCAAAATTTATCTGAAAATGATTTTTTTGTGATTGGTGAAACCGGTTTTGGTTCAGGATTAAATTTTTTAGCAGCCTGGGATTTGTGGTTAAAAACAGCACCGGCATCCGCACAGTTACATTTTGTGTCTGTTGAAAAATTTCCATTGCATAAAGATGATTTACAACAAGTATTAGCGCTTTGGCCCGAGCTGGAATTTTTATCGGTACAATTGATTAAGGCTTATCCTTGTTTTATTGCTCCTGGCAAGGAGGAGACCAGGGGGGCATGCTCTTTTCACCGTCTCTCCTTTATGCAAGGCCGCATCAAATTAACCTTGATTATTGATGATGCCGTCGATGGTTTTACAAAACTGCTGGCAACCACTCATCCATTATTTTTACGCACGGGCTTTAAAATTGACGCCTGGTTTTTAGATGGATTTGCACCCGCGAAAAATCCGCAAATGTGGAGTGATGAATTATTTTCTGTTGTTGCCAACCTGAGTCATTTGCAAACTACAATCGCTACATTCAGTGCGGCGGCGATTGTCAAAAATGGATTAATCAACGCAGGATTTATCATCGAAAAAGTGGCCGGATTTGGTCGCAAACGTGAAATGGTTAAAGGGCGATTTACAACAGAACCTGTAGCCGTAAATCCAAAAGATTTTGAATACAAGGGCAGCTTCTCACCCTACCCGGTTCCCTGGACAATTGATTCACAAGCAATTGATTCACAAGCCTCCGCTGCAGAAAAAACGGCGTTGGTAATTGGCGGAGGATTAAGTGGTTGCCACACCGCCAGAGCATTGGCTGAGCGCGGATGGAAAGTTACTCTGGTAGAACGCCACGCTGATCTGGCGGAAGAAGCCAGTGGCAATCCACAAGGCGCTGTCTACGCAAAATTATCGCCGCTTGACGAATCCCAAGCGGTATTTAATCTGCACGCTTTGCAATATGCGCTTCATTATTATTCCGATCTCTGGCCGTTGATTGGTGATAAAACCGGTTTGTTGCAACTGGCTTATGATGCGTCCGAAACTAAATTGCATCAGGAATTGGTAGACAGATTTTCACAGGCCAGGAGCCTGGTAAACTTTTTATCCAAAGAAGAAGCCAGCGAAAAAGCCGGAATCAACATGGAATATTCCGGGCTTTTCTTTCCAGAATCCGGCTGGATCAACCCAAAAAAGCTCTGCAAACTCTTAACAAATCACATTAACATCAACATTAAGTATCGAATTCAAGCTATTGAATTAAATAGATTTAATGACAAGTGGATCTTGAGTGGAACCCAAGAAGAAAGCCTGCAAGCTGCCACTGTTATTCTTGCGAATAGCCGCGATGCTTCAACCTTTAATCAAACCCGACATTTGCCACTCAATAGTATTCGCGGCCAGATTAGTTACTTGCCACAACCACACAATTTGCAATTGAAAACCGTTGTTTGTGCAGACGGCTATATCAGCCCGGCCGAAAACGGCCAGTTTTGTATAGGTGCGACTTTTAATTTAAAGGAACAAAATCCGGAACTGCGAATTGAAGATCACCAAACCAATCTCGATCAATTCAAACAACACCTGCCCGCTTTTGCAGAATATTTTTCAGGCGTGAATCCAGATGAACTCAAAGGTCGTGTGGCTTTTCGCTGTAGCCTGCCCGACTATTTACCGGCTGTCGGCCCAGCACCCGACAAAGAAAATCTACAACAGGATTTTGCCCCACTTTCCGTAAACGCTCGCGCGGGCATTACCAAAGCTGGCAGCTACCACCCGGGCCTTTATCTTAATATTGCGCATGGTTCACGTGGATTAACCTACACACCACTTTGCGCCGAATTATTAGCATCAATTATTAATAAAGAACCACTACCCGTCAGCCAGCAATTAGCAAATGCATTGAACCCGGCGAGGTTTTTGATTCGGAATATTGTGAAAAGGAAGTAATCTTAGGGCAGTTGACTCCTAACCCATCAACCGAGAATTGTATGATGACTATAACAACAAAAAATAAATTCAACTGTGTGTGGTTAATATTGCTATTAGTATTTCAAGGATGCAAAGGAGATAACAACAATAACAGTGCACCCGCACCTGATAAAAAATCGGGAGCACCCGCCCATATCAGTCTGAACCCTGAAAACACAGGGGATGGATGGACAACATCGACTCCGGATGCAGAAGGTTTTAATACACTTCGATTACAAACAGAACTTGAAGCCATTAAAAATGGTAGCTATCCAGGTGTTGACTCAGTAATTATTGCTAAAAATGGTCGACTGATTGCTGAAGCTTATTTCAATGGATTCGGACGAGATGACTTACATGACATGCGTTCTGCATCTAAAAGTATTACTTCAGCACTTGCTGGCATTGCTATTCAACAAGATGCATTTTCAATTGAAGATACACTTGCAGATCTCATTAATCTGGATGACTACAAAAATCAGGATCAACAAAAAGCAGCTATTAAAATAATCAATTTGTTAAATATGAATTCAGGCCTCGCGTGTAATGATTGGGATCAAACATCACCAGGCAATGAAGAAAAAATGTATGGGGAAAAAAATTGGGTAAAATTTATATTGGATTTACCCATGGCCATTAATCCCGGCGCCGAACAAAGCCGATACTGCACAGGTGGTGTAATTGTTCTTGGTGATATTATTTCCAAAAGCACAGGAATGAAATTGGATAATTTCGCCAATCATTATTTATTTGAACCACTGGAAATAGAAAATGTTATCTGGCGCCGCTCACCCAATGGCGATGCAACAGGCGGCGGTGGACTGCGTTTGCGACCTCGCGACATGGCTAAATTTGGGCAACTTTATTTGAATCAGGGAATTTGGAATAATCAAACGGTAATCAGTACAGACTGGATTGAATTATCCAAACAAAGCATGACCCGCATCTACACTCGTCAGGAAAATGGTTACGGCCTACTCTGGTGGAAGCTTGATTTCGTAATAGGCGATGAAATCCAGGAAGCTTTTTTTGCATCAGGCAATGGTGGTAATTTTATTTTCCTATTCCCCTCGGAAAACCTCGCTGTTATTTTTACCGGCTCCAATTACAATTCCAGACTCACCGACCAACCTTTTGATATTCTTGCTCAACGTATATTGCCAACATTGCTTTGAATTGCGCAAAACAACATTAAAACCAGCAATCCTTTGCCGGTGTTTTTAATACAGTTATTTAGCAGCTGCTGCTTTCAAAAATCCATTCACTTCTAACCAATACATGAAGCTGTCGAACCACTTGTTGCTGGTGCGATCCGGATTACCCAGGCCGAATCCGTGTCCGCCGTTTTGATATAGGTGAAGTTCAACAGGAATTTTTGCGTCGTACCAGGATTTAATAACGCCGAACTCACCGTGAAATAAAAAATCATCAGTGGCTATAGCGG
>Ga0164241_10006171_pt1 | contig 10990 bp, 2 predicted proteins | sample OricomyardsoilBY_FD_108780 | JGI IMG/M metagenome (GOLD analysis project Ga0164241, IMG submission 108780) | Backyard soil microbial communities from Emeryville, California, USA - Original compost - Back yard soil (BY) | ecosystem: Environmental > Terrestrial > Soil > Unclassified | place: USA... | reverse complement strand
GGGGCGCGCGGACGTTGGCTGACCGGGCCGGCTTGACCGGATGACCTCGAGCCAGTACCCGGAGCCTGTGCGGCTGCATATCGTGCCCAGTGAGCGACAGGTCGAAGCGCTGGCGCGTGAAGGGCAGACCGCCAAGACGTTGCGCGAGCTGATTTTGGAGCTGGCCGACGGGGCCGCCGCCGGGCGGGACCGCGCGGGGCCGGAGGTAACGCGTCTAATAGCCGAGACGATCTCGCCCAAGCCGGAGCTGGCCGAGCTGTTGGATGCGGGCCTGGGAGCGCTGCGCAAGATTGGCGTCGGGGTGGCGCAGTTGGCGGACCTGCCCGGGACGCGCGCGCGGCTGTTCGGGCAAACGCTGGAGCGCGCCGATGCGGCGCTCGCGCGGGCCCAGCTGCGTGACGAGCGCGGCGACGTTTGGCTGGCCGCCGCCGCGGTCGCTGCCAACAGCCTGCCCGGCGTGACCGAGCTGATGGTCGCGGGCTGGACGCGGCTGGGCGCCGGCGAGCTCGCGCTGCTCGAACGCTTGCACGCCGAGCTGCGGCAGCGCGGCGGCGGCGTGAGCTTGCGTTTTCCGGGCGTGAGCGGCGACGAATCGCGCCGCGCGGTCGAAAACGAGCAGGCTCGGTTGGAGGCGCGCTGGGCCGACCACAACGACGCGCCCAACGTGCTGCGCGACGACGATCAACCAGCCCGCGAGCTGAAGCTACGCCTGACGCGCACCGTGAACCTGGCCAGCGAGGCGCGCGCCGTCGTGCGCGCCGTGCAAGAGAAGCTCAGCCTGGGCGGCCGGCTCGACCGTATCGCGATCGTGCCGCTCGATTTGTCGGAAGCCTTTCTGGAAGAGCTGCGCTCCGCGTTGGGGGCCGCCAAGCTGCCGTTCAGTGAGCCGCGCGGACGACCGCCAATCGCCGGTCCGAACGTGCACGCGGCCCTGGAGCTGCTGCGGCTCGTCGGCGGTCCGATCCGCCGCGATGCGCTGCTCGACGTGTTGGCCGCACCAGGCCTGCGCACCGAGCGCTGGTTCGGCGACGGCGGGCGGGCGACCCTGCACGCTCTACGCAACTTGCTAGGGCGGACGCCGGTGGGCTTCGACAAGGACGGCGCCCTGCTGCTGGCGCAGGCGCGGCGCTTGGCCGAGCAACGCCCCACGCCCGAGAGCGCCAAGGCGGTGCTGGCGCTGGAGCGCGTGCTCGATGACCTCCGGAGCTTGGGCGGCCGGACGCGTGCGGCCCTGGTGCATGACTTTTCGGCGTTGGTAGAGGCGCTGGGTCTGTTGCAGGTTTCGCCCGGAACGCTCCGTTTGGCCCTCGACGCGCGCGACGCGGGCGCGCCCGGCTTGTTGACCGCGCTCTCCGACGACGCTCGCGGCAGCGCCACGCTGTCGGTCGCCTTCTCGCGTTTGGTCGAAGCCGCTCAGCGGCTGGGTCTGGCGGACCTGGTGGTGAGCCCGCGCGAGCTTTCGGCGGAGCTGTTGCGAGCGATGGAGGGCGTGGGCCAATCGCGCGGTGCCGCGCGAGCGGCCGCGATCGCTATCGCGCGACCGCTCGAGGTCGCGGGCCTGCCGCTCGATTTGGCGGTCGTGTGTCGCGCCTCCACCGCTTGTTTCAGCCAGACCGGCGCGTCGTCGGCGTCGCTGTGGCTGGGGGCCGAGCTGTGCGAGGCCTTGCCGCGCTTTCAGCGCCCCCCCAGCGCGCGCGACGAAGAAGCCGCCACCCTCACCGCCCTGAACGCGCTGCTGAGCAGCGCCGCCGAAATCGAGCTGGTGTGGTCGACGAGCGACGGCGGCAGCGACACGCGCGAGAGCCGCTTCGTCGAGGCGTTGGGGCAAGCGGTCCAGGCGGAAATCAGGAGCGAGCCCGGGTCGCCGCTGGCGCCGGGGGCTCGGCGCATCACGCCCTTACCCGCCGAAAGCGAAGGGGTGACGTTGCGGGCGCAGGCCGAGCTGGCGCGACACGCCTTTTTCTTCGGACAAGGGGCGCGCTCGGCCCTGACGGGCCAGGTCTCCGAGCTGTCGGCCTGGATCGCGCCAGAGCTGCCGCCGTTGCCGGTGACCCGGCTCGAGCGCTACGCCGACTGCGCTTTCTTGGGGTTCTCCAGCATCGTGTTGCGCGCCAGCCGCGACGAGTCCGTGACGGACGCCTTGGGCATCCGCGAACGTGGCACTTTGATCCACGCCGCCGTCGCCGAGGCGCTCTTGGCCATCGCCGGCCGCCAAGGCTCCGACGACGAGCTGCTCGAATTGGCGCTGACCGCCGCCGACCGTGCCCTCGACAAGCACACGGGCTCGGCCTTGCGCGGCGCCGCGTTGCGCACCACGCGCGGGGACGTGCGCAGCTTGGTTCGCTGGTCGCTGGAGCACCGCGACTACGCCTTCCGCGAAGCCGAAAAAGGCTTCGGCGAGGGTGAAGCGTGGGCACCCTTGCAGCTTGGGCCCTATCGTCTTTCGGGGCGGGTCGATCGCATCGACGTCTCGACCGACGGCCAGCGCGCCCGGGTCATCGACTACAAATCGGGTCAACCGCCGTCGCGCAACGATCAGCACGCCTTGCAAGGCTGGCTGTACGCGCGCAAGGTCGCCGGCGAGCTCGGCATCGAGCAGGTTCAAAGCCTGTACCTCGGCCTCAGCCGCCGCGTGCCCATCCCAAAAGAGATCTACAGCGGCGCCCCCGATGGCACCGAGCTGTTGGAGCGCGAACGGTTCGCGCTCACCAAGCTCGACGAGCTACGCCGCGGGCTGGTCGGCGCCGAGCCCTCCCGACCCGCGCGCTGTGAGCGTTGCGATGCGCGCGACCTCTGCCGTCGACCGCTGTCGGCGCCTGCCCCCGACGAAGGTGGAGACGAATCGTGATCCCCGGCTTGGCCAAGAACGCCGTCGTCGCCGCCAGCGCCGGCACGGGCAAAACCGAGCTGCTGACCAGCATCTATTTGGGTCACTGCCTGGGCCTGCACGAGGGTTCGGAGCTGGTTTCGCCGACCCGCATCGTGGCCACCACGTTTTCGCGCGCGGCCGCCCGCGAGATCCGCGAACGCCTGGAAAAACGCTTCGCGGGCGTGGCCGGCGCGGACGACGCCGAGTACGAAAAGCGACTCGGGGCCGGCCTTTCGGCCTTGGCGGCGGCGCGCGGCGTCTCGCGAGCGGAGCTGCAGCGGCGCGCGGCGCGCGCCCTCGACGAGCTGCCCGACGCATCGATCGACACCTTGCACAACCTGTGCGCTCGCATCCTGCGCGAGCACGGCCTCGAGCTCGACATCGCGCCCTCTTTCACCATCCTCGAAGAGCAACGCTCGCTCGAGGACACCGAGCAGGCCATCGACGAAGTGCTGAGCGAGGCGCTCGGCGGCTCCGGTTTGCCCACGCTCGGCGCGCAGCAACTGCTGGACGCTTCCGGCGGGCTCGATCGCTTGCGCGGCTGGATGCTGGGCTTGTTGGCGCGCCTCGACGACGAGGGGCTGGATGCGACGTCGCTCGAGCGCGGCGACGAGGGCGCGGCCGCGCGTCGCGTTCAGGGTGAGCTGTACGAGGTCTGTCGCGAGCTCGTGACGGACGTCGACTCCCCGCGCGCCCCCCACGCCCGCGCCGTGCTCGACGCGCTGGCCGGAGCCGCACGAGGCCTGGACGGCGATCGCTTGAGCCGGGCGTTCGCGGCGTTGGCCGGCGAGAAGAAGGGCCGCAAAGCCGCCGGTTCCGAAGCGCTCAAAGCGCTGCTGGAACGCACGCGCGGCAGCAACAACACCGAGCGCGGCAAGGCGCTCGTGCGCTTGATCGTCGAAGGCCCCACCTTGGACGCACGCCTGGAAGGCGTGATGCTGGTGATCGCCGAGATTCAAAAGCGCCTGCGCGAGCGGCACGTCGCTCAGCACAGCTTGGGCTTCGGCGATTTGCTGCGCTTGACGCGCGACGGCTTGCGCGACCACCCCGACGTCGCGCGCGCCGCCGCATCGCGGATCGAGCTGTTGTTGGTCGATGAATTTCAGGACACCAGCCGCGTGCAGTGCGATCTATTGCTTTTGCTGCGCGAACGTCCGGAACGAAACCGTCGACGCGCGCCCGGGGCCTTGCCGATCGCCGCCGATTTGGCGCCGCGCGGCCTGGTCGTGGTCGGCGACCGCAAGCAGTCGATTTACGGCTTTCGCGGCGCGGACGTCTCGGTGTTCGCCGAGCTGTCGACGGCCTTGGCCGGCGACGAAGCGGCGCGCTTGCTGGACTTGCCGGCCAGCGTCGCCTCGCTCGACGCCGGCCCCGCCGTGGCCGAAGTCTCGACGCTCGTCGACAGCTACCGCTCCGATCGCGCCATCGTCGAAGCCGTCAACATCATCTCCGAGCGTGACTTTCGCCCGCGCCTCGATCGCAGCTTCGAGATCCGTTACGCCCCCGCGGAAGCGTTGCGCGTGCCCGAAAGCCGCCAAGACGGCGCCCCCGGCAAGCTCACGTTCTTAATCGACGACAGCGTGACGCCCGACGCGGAGCCGCTGGTCGCCAGGGCCCAGGGCAGCATGCGCAGCGCGCTCGCCATCGCCGGCTACTGCGCGCGCGCCTACGGCGAGGGCCGCCCGCTCGGCAGCTTGGCGGTGCTGGCGCGGCGCCGCGCCACCCTGCCCTTGCTCGGCTTCGCTTTGGACCATTTTGGCGTGCCGTACGTGGTCTCGGGGCGCGACCTGTACGGCACCAGCGAGGTGCGCGACGTGTTTGCGGCGCTGCGGCTCAGCCAAGCGCCACGCGATCGCCACGCCTTGGCCGTGATCGCGCGCAGCCCGCTCGGGGGGCTTTCGGATCAAGCCTTGGTCGAGCTGAGCGACCCGAAACGCGGGCTCTTGCCGGTCAGCGAATGGGAGCCGAGCCGCTTGTCGCGCTCCGAAGACGCGACCTTGGCGGCGCTGCTGAAGCAGCGGTTGGACGCCTTCTTGCAAATCGCGCCGCGCATCTCACCTCGAGACGCCATTTGCGACGTGGTCGAGCGCTTCGAGCTCACGACCGTTTATTCGCTGTTGCCGCGCGGCGCCGTGCGGCTGGCCAACGTCGGGCGGCTGCAAGAAATCGCGGCTACCCACGGCGGCAACTTGGCCGCCTTCGTCCGCTTCGTCACCCGCCAAATCGCGCTCGAAACGGACGAAACCGAAGCCGCCGTCTTCTCTGCCGACGACGACGCGGTGCGCCTGCTCACCATTCACGGCAGCAAGGGCTTGGCGTTTCCGACCGTGATTCTCGCTGATGCCGAAGCCGTCGAGCGGCCGCAATCGGCGCCGGTCGGCATCTTGCGGCGCGCCAAGCTCGCGCCTCTGCTGGTGGTGCGTCACGCGGGCGAAGACGGACCGATCATCACCGATACCCAGACCGAGCTATCCGAAGACGCCACCGCGCGGGCCCACGCCGAGCGCCAGCGGCTCAGCTACGTAGCGCTCACGCGGGCCGAGCACGAGCTGGTGGTGGCCTTGCCGGCGCGCGCCAGCAACGGCTCGCTGGCTCGCACCGTGCTCGACCTGCACACGGAAGGCGCATTTTCCGCCATCGCCGGGTTGAACGAGCTGGCCGTGAGTGAGCTCTTGGCGACGGCGAAGCTCACGCTCGTGAGCCGCGCGCCGGGCCAGGATCCGCCGTCGCCCCCTCGCGACCCCGACAGCACCGCCGTCGTCTTGGGTGTGACGGCGCTCAGCGACTTTCAGCTCTGCCCGCGGCGCTTCAGCCTCGTCCAGTTGCAAGGGCTGAGCGAACCGCGCCGCGGCTCCAGTCCCAGCCCCACCACTTCGGATGCGGATCCGCGGCTGGCCGGCATCGCGGCCCACCACGTGCTCGAGGTCTGGCCGCTCGACCGCTGGGGCGAGCCGCCCGATCGGGCGTTCTTGGCGGCTGCGCTCGAGCAAGGCGGCCTGTCCGCCCGCAGCGACGTCGGTCAAAAGACGCTCGAAGGCTTGTCACGCTTCCTCAGCGGACCCTATGCCGCGCGGGTCAAGCGCGAGGCGGTCAGGGTGGAACGCGAAGTCGAATTGACGGTGACGCTGCACGGCCCCGCCTCGCCGCCGCAGGCCTCGAAACGCGCCGCCAAGCCCCACCCCGCCCAGCTCGATTTGTTCGCGTCCATGCCGTCTGCGGCGGCGGCTCCCGCGCCACGAGGACCGACCGGCCCCGCCCTCGTCGTCAAAGCCACGCTCGACCTGTTGGTCGAGCTGCAGGACGGCAGCCTGCACGTCATCGACTACAAGCGAACCCGCGGCGGCGGCAGCGATATCGCGCGCTACGGCCCGCAGCTCTCGCTGTACCGCAGCGTCGTCGAGCAGACCTTCGGCAGGGCGCCCCAAGTCGGCTTACTCCACCTGTTGGGTGATGCCGAAGAGCCCGAGTGGCTGAGCCCCGCCGCCGCCGATCCAGCCGCGATTGCCCGCGCATTTTTGGCGGCGCGCGCGCACGACGATTGGCCGCTCGTAGCCGAGCCGAAGTGTCGCGCGCTGCACTGCGGGTTCGTCCGCAGTTGTCATCTCGGCGCGGGCGGCTCGACATAGCCGCGCTTGAAAGCCGGCGTTTTTTCGGCTGTGTTTCCGGTTTCGCGGTCGAACGTTGAAGTGCGCGGCGCACGTGCTAACCAGCGCCGCGTCGAAGCCGTACTTCAGTCCTCAGCTCTGTGCTGGTCCTCTCCAGCTTGCGCGTCGCGTCAATCCGTGCGAGACGCGCCTTAGCGCCCGCGGCGCCTGACCCAAGCTCCCGATCACCTTATACTCTCTTCCCGCCAAGTCCCGGCATCAGCCGCCCTTCACCACCCAAAACCAAACAACGATCAATGCCGCTTCCGTCACGCCAAGGATTGTACGACCCGCGCCACGAACACGACGCCTGCGGCGTTGGCTTCGTTGCGAACATCAAGGGTGAAGCCTCGCACGACATCGTTCGCAAGGGTCTCGATATCCTACTCAACTTGGTGCATCGCGGCGCGTCCGGCTGTGATCCGCTCACGGGCGACGGCGCCGGCATCTTGCTGCAGGTGCCGCACAAGTTCTTCAAGCGCGCGTGCGAGTCGGCCGACATCGAGTTGCCGGAGCCAGGGCGTTACGGCGTGGGCTTGGTGTTCTTGCCGCGCGACAGAAATGATCGCCGTCGCTGTCAGCAAATCCTGGAAGACAAGATTTTTGGCACCGGCCAGCGCCTGATTGGCTGGCGTGACGTGAACGTGAACGACAGCGCGCTCGGGCCGATCGCGCGCCAGAGCCAGCCGGTCATCCGCCAGGTTTTCATCGGCTCCTCCAGCGAGGACCAGCAAGAGTTCGAGCGCAAGCTGTTCGTGATTCGCCGCTGGGCCGAGCGCACGGTGCGCGAGAGCAGCATCGCGGGCAAGGGCCAGTTCTACATGCCCAGCCTGTCGTCCAAGACGATCATCTACAAAGGCTTGCTGTTGGCCGAGCAGCTCGCCGGCTTCTACCAAGAGCTCGAAGATCCGGACATGTTGAGCGCGCTGGCCATGGTGCACCAGCGCTTCAGCACCAACACGTTCCCCACCTGGGAGCTGGCGCAGCCGTTCCGCACGCTGGCCCACAACGGTGAGATCAACACCGTGCGCGGCAACGCGGCTTGGATGAGCGCGCGCGAGCAGCTGTTCAAGGGTGAGGTCTTCGGCGAAGACGTGCGCCACATTCTGCCCACCATCACCCCCGGCGGCAGTGACTCGGCCATGCTCGACAACACCGCCGAGCTGCTGCTACAGGCCGGCCGCTCGTTGCCGCACGTCATGATGATGCTGGTGCCCGAGGCCTGGCAAAACGACGACGCGATGCCGGAGCACAAAAAGGCCTTTTACGAGTACCACTCGTGCTTGGTCGAGCCGTGGGACGGCCCCGCCGCGCTGGCGTTCACCGACGGCAAGCGCATCGGCGGCCTGCTCGATCGCAACGGGCTTCGACCCGCGCGTTGGACCGAGACCAAAGACGGCATGGTGGTGCTGGCGTCCGAGACCGGCGTTTTGGACTTTCCGGCCGAGAACATCAAGCGCAAGGGCCGGCTGGAGCCGGGTCGTATGTTCCTGGTCGACACCGAGCAGGGCCGCATCGTCGAAGACGAAGAGCTCAAGGACGCGATCTGTAAGAAGAAGGCGTACGGCAAGTGGCTGCGCGAGAACAAGATCGCGCTCGACGACATCGAAGCCTCGCCGCCCACCGCCAGCGCCCGTGAGCACACCTCGCTTTTGCAGCGGCAAAAGGTGTTCGGCTACTCGCAAGAAGACTTGAAGATCTTGATGGCGCCGATGGCCGGCGCCGGCGACGAGCCGCGCGGCTCGATGGGCACCGACACGCCGCTGGCGGTCTTGTCGGATCGCCCGCAGCTGATGTTCGCTTACTTCAAGCAGCACTTCGCCCAGGTCACCAACCCCGCCATCGACCCGATCCGCGAGGCGATGGTGATGAGCCTCAAGGCTTACATCGGCGGCGAAGGCAACATCCTGTTCGAGCTGCCCGACCAAGCGCAAATGCTCGAGCTCGAGCACCCGATCTTGAGCAATCAAGACCTGGCCAAGCTGCGTGAGACGCCGCTCAGCACGGTGCGCACGCCGCCCACGTTGCCCATGCTGTATCCGGTCGCCGAAGGCGGCGAGGGTCTGAAGGCCGCGCTCGACGAGCTGTGCCGTCAGGCGTCGCTCGCCGTTCTCGACGGTCACGGCTTGCTCATCTTGAGCGACCGCGGCTCGAACGAGCACATGGCGCCCGTGCCCAGCCTCATGGCGACCGGCGCGGTGCACAACCACCTGTTGCGCAACGGCACGCGCATGAAGGTCGGCATCATCGTCGAGACGGGCGAGGCCCGGGAGGTGCACCACTTCTGTCTGTTGTTCGGCTACGGCGCGGGCGCGGTCAATCCGTACCTGGCCTTCGAGTCGCTGCACCAGATGGCCAAGCAGGGCACGCCGGGGCTGAAGGACGCCGATCAAGCGTGCGCCAAATACATCAAAGCCATCAACAAGGGCTTGCTCAAGGTGATGAGCAAGATGGGTATCAGCACCCTCCAGAGTTATCAGGGCGCGCAGATTTTCGAGGCGATTGGCCTCTCCCCTGATCTCATCGATCGCTACTTCACCAACACGTCCAGCCGCATTTCCGGCATCGACATCGACGTCATCGCCGAAGAGTCACGGCAGCGCCACGAGTTTGCCTACCCCAAGACGACGGAGCCGACGCCGTTCCTCGACCTGGGCGGCCAGTACCACTACCGCGCCCAAGGCGAGCGCCACCTGTGGGATCCGAGCACCGTCTCCAAGCTGCAGCACGCCGTGCGCATGGAAGACGTGAAGAGCTACAAGGAATACTCCAAGCTCATCAACGACCAGAGCAACGGTCCGATCACGCTGCGCGGCCTGTGGCAGCTGGCGCCGAACGGCGTGCCCGTGCCGCTCGACGAGGTCGAGCCCGCGAGCGAGATCGTCAAACGCTTTGCTACCGGCGCGATGAGCTTCGGCTCGATCAGCGGTGAAGCGCACGAAAACCTGGCCATCGCCATGAATCGCATCGGCGGGCGCAGCAACACCGGCGAAGGCGGCGAGCGCGACGAGCGCTACGTCAACGACGCCAACGGTGACTCGCGCCGCAGCTCGATCAAGCAGGTCGCCTCCGGCCGCTTCGGCGTGACGACCTACTACCTGGTCAACGCCGACGAGCTGCAGATCAAGGTCTCGCAGGGCGCCAAGCCCGGCGAGGGCGGCGAGCTACCGGGCCACAAGGTCGACGCCATCATCGCCAAGACCCGTCACTCCACCCCCGGCGTGACGTTGATTTCCCCGCCCCCACACCACGACATCTACTCAATCGAAGATTTGGCGCAGCTGATCTTCGACCTGAAGATGACGAACCCGAAGGCGCGCATCAGCGTCAAGCTGGTCGCGGAAGCGGGCGTCGGCACGGTCGCGGCCGGCGTGGCCAAGGCCCACGCCGACGTGATCCTGATCGCCGGTCACGACGGCGGTACGGGCGCCTCCCCCCTCACCTCGATCAAGCACGCTGGCATTCCGTGGGAGCTGGGCTTGGCCGAGACCCATCAGGTGTTGGTCAAGAACGATCTCCGCAGCCGCATCGTGTTGCAGACGGACGGGCAGATGCGCACCGGGCGCGACGTCGTCTTGGCGGCGCTGTTGGGCGCCGAAGAGTTCGGCTTCGCCACCGCGCCGCTGGTCGCTTCCGGCTGCCTCATGATGAGGAAATGCCACCTCAACACCTGCCCGGTCGGCATCGCCACGCAAGATCCAGTCTTGCGCGCGAAGTTCGAGGGCAAGCCCGAGCACGTCATCAACTTCATGTTTTACGTCGCCGAAGAGGCGCGTGAGATCATGGCGTCGCTCGGCTTCCGCACCATCGGCGAGATGGTCGGCCACAGCGAGCGCATCCAGGTCAGAAAGACCGACCACTGGAAGGCGTCGCGGCTCGACTTCTCGGACGTGCTCACGCCCATCGTCCCGGCCACCGGTGTTGGCGTGTGCAAGCTTCAAGAGCAGGATCACGGCCTCGACAAGTCGATCGACAACAAGCTGATCGAGCTGTGCCAGCCCGCCCTCACCAACCGCCAGCCGGTGCGTGAAACCGTCACCGTGCGCAACGTCGATCGCACGATCGGCGCCATGCTCGCTGGTGAGGTCGCGCGTCGCTTCGGTAAAGACGGCCTGCCCGATGGCACGATCAAGCTGTTTTTCAAGGGCACCGCCGGACAGAGCTTCGGCGCCTTCGCCACCAACGGCATGGAGCTGAACCTCGAAGGCGACTCCAACGACTACGTCGGTAAGGGCTTGTCGGGCGGCGTGCTCAGCATCCGTCCGCTGGCCGGCGTCACCTACCGGGCCGATGAGAACATCATCCTCGGCAACACCGCGCTGTACGGCGCGACGTCGGGTAAGGCGTTCTTGAACGGCAAAGCCGGTGAACGCTTCGCCGTGCGCAACAGCGGCGCCACCGCCGTCGTCGAAGGCGTGGGCGACCACGGCTGCGAATACATGACCGGTGGTCGCGTGCTGGTGCTCGGCCGTACCGG
>Ga0164241_10006170_pt1 | contig 10991 bp, 5 predicted proteins | sample OricomyardsoilBY_FD_108780 | JGI IMG/M metagenome (GOLD analysis project Ga0164241, IMG submission 108780) | Backyard soil microbial communities from Emeryville, California, USA - Original compost - Back yard soil (BY) | ecosystem: Environmental > Terrestrial > Soil > Unclassified | place: USA... | reverse complement strand
TCTTCCATGAGGAAGTGCTGCACGGCTATATGGCGCCGGGCGCAACGAGTTTTCCCATGCCCATTGCAATGGCCGGCAGCTTCGACCCGCCGATGGTGCGCGAGGTGAACCGCGTCATCGCCCGCGAGATGCGCGCGCACGGCTCGCAGCTGGCGCTGTCGCCCGTGGTGGACATCGCCCGCGACCCGCGCTGGGGCCGCATCGAGGAGACCTTCGGCGAATGCCCGCATGTCTGCGCGGAGATGGGCGTGGCCTCGGTGCAGGGCCTGACGGGCAACAATCGCACGCTGAATCCCGAGAGCGTGTTCGCCACGCTCAAGCACATGACGGGCCACGGCCAGCCCCAGTCGGGCACCAACATCGCCCCGGCCATGATTGGCGAACGCGAGCTGCGCGAGAACTTCTTCCCACCCTTCCGCGAAGTGGTGCGGCGCACGCGCATCGCCGCCGTCATGCCCTCGTACAACGAGATCGACGGCATGCCTTCCCACGCGAATCGCTGGCTGATCCACGATGTGCTGCGTGGTGAATGGAAGTTTGAGGGCGCGGTGGTCAGCGACTACAACGCGGTGGAAGAACTGCAGCGCCTGCATCACGTGGTGCCAGACATGGACGGCGCCGCTGTTCGCGCCCTGCATGCCGGCGTGGACTGCGAACTGCCCGATGGCACGGCCTATCGCCGCCTGCCCGCACTGGCCCGCGCCGGCCTGGTGTCGGTCGAGGACATCGACGCTGCCTGCGCTCGCATGTTGACGATGAAGTTCCGCGCCGGCCTCTTCGAGAATCCGTTTGCCAATGCAGAAAACGCAGCGCGCATCACCAACAACGAAGAGGCACGTGCGCTCGCGCTGCGGGCCGCACAGCGTTCGATCTGCCTGCTGAAGAACGACGGTGGCCTGTTGCCATTGACGGCCGGCGCGCACCAGCGCATCGCCGTCATCGGCCCGAGCAGCGCGATTGCGCGGCTCGGCGGCTATTCGAGCGATCCGGGCCATCGCGTTTCGCTGCTCGACGCGATGAAGGTGCGGCTGGGCAAACAGGCGCAGATCACTTTCGCGCAAGGTGTTCACATCACCAGGAGCGAAGACCGCACGGCCGATCTGGTGGAGCTGGCCGACCCTGCGCAGAACCATCGCCTGATCCGCGAAGCCGTGGCCCTGGCGCGCAAGAGCGACCTGATCCTGCTCACGCTCGGCGACACCGAACAGACCAGCCGCGAAGGCTATGCCGACAAGCATCTCGGCGACCGCACCAGCCTCGATCTGGTGGGCGAACAGAACGCCCTGTTCGAGGCCCTGCACGCCCTGGGCAAGCCCATGGTCGTACTCGCCATCAACGGCCGGCCGCCGAGCTATCCCACCATCGCCGCCAAGGCCCAGGCCCTGCTGGAATGCTGGTACCCGGGCCAGGAGGGCGGCACGGCGATGGTCGATGTGCTTTATGGCGCGGTGAACCCTGGCGCCAAGCTGGCGGTGACGGTGGCGCGCGATGTGAGCCAGGTGCCGGTGTTCTACAACGCGCTGCCGCCGGAACGCCCGCGGGACTACGCGCTGTTCCCCTTTGGTTTCGGGCTCAGCTACACGCGCTTTGAATTGAGCGCACCGAAGCTCTCCAGCGCCCGCATACCGGCCGCGAAGCCGGAACTGAGCGTTGAAGTCGAGGTCCACAACGCCGGCTCGCGCAGCGGCGATGAAGTCGTGCAGCTCTATGTGCGGCAGCGCCAGGCCTCGGTGGCAAGGCCACTCCTGCAACTGCGCGCCTTCGCCCGCGTGACGCTCGCAGCGGGCGAACGCCAGACCGTCAAGCTAACCCTCGATTCACGCGCATTCGCTTTGTGGAATGCGCAGATGAAGGAAGTGGTGGAGCCGGGTGTCTACGAGATCATGACCGGCAACAGCTCGCTGAATCTGCAGACGGCCTTGCTGGAGATGCAGGCTTAGGAAGTTCAAGGGCTGGCCCCGTCTTCATCAGCTCACTCCCTGCGCCGGCGGCTGTTCAAGCAGAGCAGGGCCAGCAGGCCCGCCAGCATCAGCAGGGCGGAGCCGGGCTCAGGCACGGGGGCCACATAGGCCTCGGTGTAGTCGAAGCCGCTGGCGGAAGTGGCGCTGGCCAGCGACAGGTCGAGTGCATTCCCGCTCATGTCCGTCAGGCCCACGAGGCCGCCCCATGCGAAGGTGTTGGAAAAGCTTGCCGTGCCCACGCCGCCGCTCTTGTCTACATTGCCGATCGGGTGGCCGTTGATGCCGGTTTGGGCTGCCGCCTGGCTGCTCACGCTGGCCGCCATGCTGATGCCGAAGTCCTGGCCGACCGTCAGCGTTGTGTGCATGACGACCGTGCCGGGCATGGAGGCGGCCGAGTTGTCCCTGATGCTGCCGGTGTCGATCCAGAGCTGGTAGCCGTAGCCGCCATTGGCGTCGTAGTGAACGCCGTTGAGCCAGAACGTCCAGTTGACCGCCGCGACCTGCCAGCCAGACAGGTTGCCGGTGGCGTTCGCAACGAGGCTGCCGTCAACATTGATCAGGAAGGTGGCCTGGAGTCTTGTTCCCGGGGCCATCCCGGTGTAGTTCAGCATCGCCACATCGCTGAAGCTGGCCGCCGCCGATGCATGGGCGCTGGCGCCGGCGCCCCCCAGGCAGCCCGCGCAGACCTGGGTGCTGGTGCTGATCGCTTCACTGACCGCAGACAGGTGCAAGGCGCCCCCGCTGACAGCAGCGTCTGCCCGGCTCCAATCCTCGGCCGTGAGGCTCTGCCAGTTGTTGTCCGCGTTGTAGCTGTGTACGTCCGCCAGCACGGCGCTGCCCAGGTTGCTGGAGGCATCCTTGACTGCGCCGGCCGTCGGGCTGTAGGAGGTCGATGCATTCACATCGCTGTGTACCGACGAACTCGCCGTGTATTGCGCCGCCGCCGTGCCCGGCATCAGCGCCAACAGGCCCGTCAGCCCGACCGACAGAAACAGCCCCGCCTTGTGTTGAATGTTCATGGCAACTCCTTCAGCGCTTGAATGAGAAATTTGAAGAACGCGCCCGGGCCTGCAGCCAGGGCAGCAGCAGCAGGCCTGCGAACCATAACGCAATCGAGCTGGGCTCAGGCACAGCTTCCACATAGGCCTGGCCGTAGTCGAAGCCGCTGTCCGAAGTGACGCTCAGCGCCGACAGGGGCAAGGCGTTATCACCCAGGTAGATCGCGGTGACGCCGTTCCAGGCCAGCGTGTGGCCGAGGTCGGCGAGGCCGGTCACGCTGGCGCCGTGGGTGTAGGGGTCGCAGACGTAGCCCCAGAACGTGGAGCACAGGATGCCGGCCTGCCCATGAGCTGCCACGGAGCCGGCGATCGAGAGGGTCATCGGCGCGCCCACCGTCACCTGCGTGGAGAAGCTCATGACGCCGAAGTTGTCGGGCTGATCCGAATTCGTGACCGAGTGGATTCCGAGGCTCCCGAAGCGCACATCCCAGTCGTAGATCCGATAGCCGCTGGCGGTGCCTCCCTGCAGCAGGGTCATGTTGACGCCCGTCGCACCGTCGATGCGAACCTGGAAATCCACGGTGACCACCTGGCCGGCGGCCACACCGCTGATGTTCCACACGGTGGTTTCGCTGAAGCCACCACTGGCATAGCCGAAGGCCTCGGCGCCCCCCGGGTCATAGGCTTCAGGACCGCCCTGCACGGAAGCCGTACCGATTGCCGTCAGGTGGACCCCGCCCGGCTCCACCCAGGCCCAGCCGCTGCCGCCCGAGGATTCGGTCAGCCCCAGGCTGGGGTCGAGCATCGTGGCCTGCTGGCTGGCCTTCAGCGGCTGCAAAGGGCTGCTGCTGCTGAGGCTCACGTCGGCCGGCGCATCGGCGGCACTGCCGGCATGGATGCTGGCGGAGGCGCCTGCCGAGACATGGGCCGAGTAATCGGCATGGGCCGGCGAACCCATCACGGCGAGCAAGGTGGCGATGACGGGAACGGTCCGGCAAGTGGTCAAGGCTTTCATCACGCAATCTCCCTGGGGCCAGCGGAATACCGGCTCCTCAGCTACAGATGCGCAATCGGCGGCGGTTTCGTACACGGTCATCGAAAAATTCATCATGCGTGTAAACCCGGCATTAGGCAGATCGGTCGTGCTTCCAGGATGCTGTGCCACACTCGAGTTCATGCAGCCTGAATCGGTAACGCAACTGCTTGTGCAAGCCGGCGCTGGCGACTCCGCAGCGCTGAAGACCGCATTCGCCGCGATGTACCAGGAGTTGAAAAAGGTGGCCCGGCGCCAGCTGCGCAGCAGGTCCGGACCGATGGAAACCACGGCGCTGGTCCATGAAACCTACCTGAAGCTCACCGGCGGCAAGGTGCCGACGCTGAACGACCGCAACCACCTGCTGGCGCTCGCCGCCACCGCCATGCGCGAAGTGCTGGTGGACCATGTGCGCCACATGCAGGCACACAAGCGCGGTGGCGGGCTGGCCCCCGTGACACTGACCGATGACATCGCCGCAGCGCCGGGCCTGGATCTAGCCGACCTGCTGGCCGTGGATCAAGGCCTGAAGCGCCTGCAGGCACTCGATCCCCGCGCTGCAAAGGTGGTGGAACTGCACTGCTTCGGCGGCTACGACATTGCCGAGATCGCCGACATCCTGCAGTTGGCCGACTACACCGTGCGGCGCGACTGGCGCAAGGCCCGCGCGTTCCTCGCAGCCGGGCTGGCCTCGTGACGCCGCAAGAACGCAACCGGCTCGCGCTCGTTCTCTTCGGCGAGCTGGTCGACCTGCCTCCAGAGGACCGCGCAGCACGCCTCGATGCGCAGTGTGCTGGCGATGCCCCGCTGCGCGCCCTGCTGGATTCCATGCTGGCGGCCGACAGCGAAACGGCCGAGCCGCTGCTGCACCTTGTCGCACAGGCCGGTGAGTCCATGCGCTCGGACGGCGCGCAGGGTGAAGAGAAAGACATCCTCGGCCGGCAGATCGGCGCCTGGCGGATCACCGCGGTGCTGGGCTATGGCGGCATGGGCGCGGTGTACGAGGTGCAGCGCGCCGACGCCGCCTATTCACAGCGCGCGGCGCTGAAACTGATCCGTGCCGCCGCCGATTCGCCGCTGGGGCGCGAGCGCTTCCTGCGCGAGCGCCAGACCCTGGCACGCTTGCAGCACCCGAACATCGCCACGCTGCTCGACGGCGGCTTCGCCTCCGAAGGCGATCCCTACTTCGTGATGGAGTACATCGACGGCCTGCCGCTCATCCGCTGGTGCGACGAACACGGGCTCGGCCTTCGCCCGCGCGTCGAACTGTTCGCCCAGGTGCTCGATGCGGTCGGCTACGCGCACCGCAATCTCGTGGTCCACCGCGACCTCAAGCCCTCGAACCTGCTGGTCGATGGCACCGGCCGCGTGAAGCTGCTGGATTTCGGCATCGCCAAGCAATTGGAGGGCAGCGACGTGACGCGCACCGGCGACCACGCACTGACCTTCGAATACGCATCGCCGGAGCAGTTGCAACAGGCGCCGATCACCACGGCCACGGACATCTGGCAGCTGGGCATCGTGCTGCATCGGCTGCTCAGCGGCTCGCACCCCTTCGGCATCACACAGGAAACGCCGCTGCCCAAACAGTTGCAGCAGCTTGAGAGTGCGCCGGAGCCGCTGACCCGGGCGGCGGCACACGCCAATGCCGGGCAGGCGGCGAGCCGCGGCGCATCGAGCCCGCAGGCCCTGGCCGCGTCCATGCGCGGCGGCATCGCCGCCATCGTCGCGACCTGCCTGCACCGGGAGCCGGGGGCCCGCTATGCCAGCGTCGATGCCCTGGCCGCCGACCTGAAGCGCTGGCTCGACGGCCGGCCGGTGGCCGCTGCGCCGATGGGCCGCGGCGAACGGGCGGGGCTCTGGCTGAGGCGCAACCGGCTGCTGGCCGCCAGCATCACGGCCGTGGCGGCGGCGCTGATTGCGGGCACGGCGGTGTCCCTGTGGCAGGCGCGCGAGGCGCGACTCCAGGCCAGAGTGGCCGAACTGCAGAGCGCGAACGCGCGGGCCGCCATGCAGTTCCTCACCGCCACGCTGGCCGCCGCCGCACCGGAGCAGTCGCTCAGCACCGACGTGAAAGTGCGCACCCTGCTCGACAAGGCCCGTGCGCAGCTGAAGGCGAACAGCAGCATGGAACCCGCAGTGCGGCAGTCCGTGCAGCGCCTGCTCGGGCGCCTGTACCAGTCGCTCGGAGAGTCGCGGGTCGCATCGGAGCTGTTGACCGCGGGCCTCAGCGGCGTGGACCCGCAGCAGCGCGAAGAGGCCCTGTCACTGGCCGAGGATCTGTCCACGCAGGTCAATGCCCTGCTCGACATGGAAGAGCGCGCCCAGGCCCTGGCCGTGGCGCAGCGGGCCGCAGCGCTGCGGGCCCGTTTCGCGCCCGGGGATGTCGTGCAGCAGCTTCGCGCATGCCGGGATCTGGGCAACGGCTACTACGGCAACCACGAAGCCGCCAAGGCGTCCCAGCAATGGGAGCAAGCCATTGCCTTGTCGAAGACCATCTCCTCGCCGCCGGTGGACGACGTGATCAGCCTCTACGAATTGCTGGGGTCGCTGCAGAGCGAGCTGAGCCAGCGCGCCAAGGCATTGGAGACCTTCGAGGAGGGCCTGGCTTTTGCGGACAAGCAGGGCGTGCCCGAGGCTTCTCCGCTGCGCATCTCGCTGCTGCGGCGCAGGGGCGAGGCACTGATTGCCAGCGGCCAGGCCGCAGCGGCGGAGCAGGGCATCCGCGCCGCCATCGAGCTGCAATCCAAAACAGTCGGCGAGAGGGGCGTGGAGGCCGGCGCGCTCTACAACGCACTGGGCCTGGCGCAATTCGAGCAGGGCCATTTCGGCGCCGCCGCCGCCACCTTCGCGCGCGCCAGCGCATTGATGTCCTCGGCCGCCGATGCCCCCTCGCAGCAGGTCGCCGTGCTCGCCAACGAGGCCGCCGTCAACGAAAGCGCCGGCGACTACGCGCGGGCCCGGCTGCTGTACGACCGCGCGATTGCGCAAGTTGATGCGGCTCACCTGGGTGCCGACGATACCGTCCGGCGCGCCGTGCTGCGCAATTACTCGCGTGTGCTGACGATGACTGGCGACTATGGCGCGGCGCGTGACTTGCTGCTCCGCCTGCAGGAGCAGGCGCGCCAGACCGACGGTGCGGACTCGCAGGAATATGCCTGGGTGCTGTGGCAGCGGGTGGTGCTGGCGCGGCGCATGCGCGATGCCGATGGCGGCATGCGGCTCCTGCAGGAGTCGCGCGCGCGCTGGGCCAAGCTGGTGCCGGAGGGGCATCCGATCTTTGCGCACGCTTTGTTGAACGAGGGCGTGTTCGCCGAGGTTCGCGGCGACCTGGTGACGGCCGAGCGCGATCTGCGTGAAGCCGCGACTCGCCTGGAGGCGACCCACAAGCCGGTGGATGTGGCCGCCACGCGGGCCACGCTGGCCCGCATCTGCTTCCAACGCGGCCATCGGGCGGAGGCGCGACAACTGCTGGCACAGGCCCTGCCGGTCCTGCGCGAGTCCGTGCTGCCGACCCACGTCGGGCGCGCCGAAGCCGAGCGCCTCGCCCGCGAGCTGAAGTGAAACCTGAGCCCCTCGCCCGCATCACGACCGAGGTGAATCCCGGTATCGACCTGGTGCCGGCCCGTTAGCGCGACGGGGTTTGTCCGCTCTCATGCGATTTACATCGCAGGCGTAGACTGGCCCGACAAGAGCGCGGCGCAGCACCTGCGATGAGCGCTTCAGGCCGAAGAAGGCCAGCACAGGAGACAAGCCAAGTGCAGAGAAGTGATACCGCGAATCCGGCCTACTTCCACAAGGTCGTTGATTGCCAATGGGCCTGCCCGGCCCACACCCCCGTCCCCGAATACATCCGCCTGATCGCCCAGGGTCGCTACGACGACGCCTATCTGGTGAACTGGACGTCGAACGTCTTCCCCGGCGTGCTCGGGCGGACCTGCGACAGGCCTTGCGAACCGGCCTGTCGGCGAGGGCGTGTGGAGGAACACAACGCAGAGAAGCCTGAAGCGGTGGCCATCTGCCGCTTGAAGCGCGTGGCGGCCGATAACAAGAGTGAGGAGCTTCGTGCGCAGCTACCGCAGCCCTTGCCGCGCAACGGCAAGCGAGTCGCCTGCATCGGCGCCGGCCCGGCCTCGCTGACGGTGGCCCGCGATCTGGCCACGCAGGGTTACGCCGTGACGGTCTTCGATGGCGAGGCCAAGGCGGGCGGCTTCATCCGCACGCAGATCCCGCGCTTTCGCCTGCCCGAGAGCGTGATCGACGAGGAGTGCGGCTACATCCTCGGTCTGGGTGTGGAGTTCCGCGCCGGTGCTCGCATCGACTCGATGAAGGCCCTGCTGGACGAGGCCACCTACGACGCCGTCTTCGTCGGCTGCGGCGCGCCGCGCGGGCGCGATCTGGCCCTGCCCGGTCGCACCGAAGCGGCCGAGAGCATCCACATCGGCATCGACTGGCTGGCCTCGGTTTCCTTCGGCCATGTGACGGCGGTGAAGCCGCGCGTGATCGTGCTGGGCGGCGGCAACACGGCGATGGATTGCTGCCGTTCCTCGCGCCGACTGGGCGCCGAATCGGTGACGGTCTGCGTGCGCAGCGGCTATGCGCAGATGAAGGCCTCGCCTTGGGAGAAGGAGGATGCGGAGCATGAGGGCATCCCGATCCTCGACTTTCACATACCTTTAGCTTTCGAACATAACGGCCAAGGCAAGCTGACCGGCATGCGCTTCAAGCGGGCGGCGACCGGCGACGAAGTGAGCATCCCTTGCGACGAAGTCCTGATCGCCGTCGGCCAGGAAAACTCTTTCCCCTGGATCGAACGCGACAGCGGCATCGACTTCAACGAGCAGGGCATGCCGGTGCTGGACGCAGTGAGTTTCCAGTCGAGCCGGCCCGATGTCTTCTTCGGCGGCGATGCGGCTTTCGGCCCCAAGAACATCATCTGGGCCGTGGCCCACGGACATGAGGCTGCCGTCTCCATAGACCGTTACTTGCACGGTGAGCCGGTGAGCAAACGCCCGGCGCCGCACGTGAACCTGCTCTCGCAGAAGATGGGCATCCACGAGTGGAGCTACGACAACGGCCCCGTCAACGACCTGCGCAACAAGGTGCCCTGGACGAAAGCCGAGAAGGCCCTGGCCAGCATCAAGATCGAAGTGGAGCTGGGCTTCGACGCGGCCACGGCTTTCAAGGAAGCGCAGCGCTGCCTGAACTGCGATGTGCAGACGGTCTTCACGGAGAAGTTGTGCATCGAGTGCGACGCCTGCGTGGACATCTGCCCCGTGGACGCGATCACTTTCACGGCCAACGGCGAGGAGGCCGATCTGCGCCAGCGCCTGAACGCACCAGCCACGAATCTGACGCAGGACCTGTACGTGAGCGATCTGCTGAAGACCGAGCAGGTGATGGTCAAGGACGAGGACGTCTGCCTGCACTGCGGCCTGTGTGCCGAGCGATGTCCCACGGGGGCCTGGGACATGCAGAAGTTCCTTTTGCAAACGACCAAGGCCGGTGCTGCTTGCCGCGATCACGAAGTGCGCAAGGTGGTGTCGGCATGACGGCCGGCACGCTCAACATGTTCGCGGCAGAGGTGAAACCAATACAAAACAGTTTCCGGAACGCAGAGAGCGCAGAGGGACGCAGAGGCCACAGAGAAATGCGCCTTTTCCTCCGCGCGCTCTGCGTCCCTCTGCGTCCTCTGCGTTCCGGAAACTCTGTGTTTGATGGGAATGGATCATCGGTATGAGCCGCATTGAAGCCACCAACGACTTCGTCATCAAGTTCGCCAACGTCAACGGCTCGGGTTCGGCTTCCGCGAACGAGCTCTTCGCCAAAGCCGTCCTGCGCATGGGCGTGCCGGTCAGCCCGCGCAACATTTTTCCTAGCAATATCCAGGGCCTGCCCACCTGGTACGAGGTGCGCGTCAGCGAAGCCGGCTGGCTGGGCCGGCGCGGCGGCGTGGACATGATGGTGGCCATGAATCCGCAGACCTGGGCACAGGATGTGGCCGAGGTGGAGCCCGGCGGCTATCTGTTCTACGACAGCACCAAGTCGCTGCCGCCCAGCGCCTTCCGCGAGGATGTGCACGTCATCGGCATGCCGGTCACGGCGATCTGCAATGCCACATATGAAGACTCGCGCCAACGCCAGCTGTTCAAGAACATCATGGTGCTGGGCGCGCTCTCGCAGCTGATGGACATGGATCCGGCGGTGATCGAAAAACTTTTTGCCGAACAGTACAAAGGCAAGGAGAAGCTGCTCGACTCCAACGTGCGCGCCCTGCACGCAGGCCGCGAGTTCGCGCGGGACCATCTGCTCGAAGCCTTTGGCGGCAGCTTCGGCCTGAAGGTGCGGCGCGCCGATCTGATCGGTGAACGCATCTTCATGGAAGGCAACGCGGCGACGGCCCTGGGCTGCGTCTACGGCGGCGCCACCGTCTGCGCCTGGTATCCGATCACGCCCTCTTCATCAGTCGCCGAGGCCTTCGAGAAATACTGCTCCAAGCTGCGCGTGGACGCCGATGGACGGAAGCGTTATGCCATCGTCCAGGCCGAGGACGAAATCGCGTCCATCGGCATGATCACCGGTGCCGGCTGGAACGGGGCTCGCGCCTTCACCGCCACCTCGGGGCCGGGCGTCTCGCTGATGACCGAGTTCCTGGGCTTGGCCTACTTCGCCGAGATCCCGCTGACCATCATCGACGTGCAGCGCGGCGGCCCGTCCACTGGCATGCCCACGCGCACCCAGCAGGCCGACCTGATCAGCAGCGCCTATGCCTCGCACGGCGACACCAAGCATGTGGTGCTGCTGCCCGAAGACCCGAAGGAATGCTTCGAGCATGCTGCGGCCGCACTGGATCTGGCGGACCGTTTGCAGACGCCCGTCTTCGTGCTGACCGACCTCGACATCGGCATGAACCAGCGCCTGTGCGAACCGCTCGAATGGGACGACGCGCGCAGCTACGACCGCGGCAAGGTGATGACGGCCGAGCAGCTCGAAGCCGGC
>Ga0164241_10006169_pt1 | contig 10992 bp, 9 predicted proteins | sample OricomyardsoilBY_FD_108780 | JGI IMG/M metagenome (GOLD analysis project Ga0164241, IMG submission 108780) | Backyard soil microbial communities from Emeryville, California, USA - Original compost - Back yard soil (BY) | ecosystem: Environmental > Terrestrial > Soil > Unclassified | place: USA... | reverse complement strand
CCCGCGACGCCGTGGGCGACCGGGTCGAGGGCCTGGACGCCGGCGCCGACGACTACCTCACCAAGCCGTTCGCGCTCCAGGAGCTGCTGGCGCGACTGCGGGCCCTGCTGCGCCGGGTCGTCCCCAGCGGGGACGACGAGAACGAGATCCTCTCGTTCGCCGACCTGTCGATGGACATCGCGACCCGTGAGGTCCGCCGCGGCGAGCGGTTGATGGAGCTGACCCGCACCGAGTTCACGCTGCTCGAGATGTTCCTGCGTCGTCCCCGTCGGGTCCTGGAGCGGTCGTTCATCCTCGAGGAGGTCTGGGGCTACGACTTCCCCACCACCGCCAACTCGCTCGAGGTGTACGTCGGGTACCTGCGCCGCAAGACCGAGGCCGAGGGTGAGTCCCGGCTGCTCCACACCGTGCGGGGCGTGGGCTACGTCCTGAAAGAGACCCCATGAGCGAGCCGACGACCTGGCTGCCGCCCGGCTCGTCGGCGCAGGACCAGCCGCGCTGGCACTACCGTCGATCCCTGGCCAGCCGGGTCATCTTGATGACCACGATGGCGGTGTGCTTCGCGGTCGCGCTGGTGTCGCTGGGTGCCTACGTCACGGTGAAGATGTCGCTGGAGAACTCACTCGACAACTCCCTGCTGGAACGCGCCCACCAAGCGGCCGCCACCGCCCCACTCGAAGCGCTGCAGAGCCAGCCGATCCCGTCGTACGCCGCCGGGGTCGCTGAGGTCCGACTGTTCGTCCTCCAGGCCGACGGTCACGCCATCACGGCCACCAAAGACGCCACGGTCCCGTTGGGAGAGCCGGAGATCGCGGTAGCGAGCGGTGACAGCACCAGCAGCGTCCGGACGGTCGCGGAGAACGGCAGCGACTACCGGGTCGTCGCGGTGCCCTCACGAGACAGCGGGTATGCCATCGTCCTGGTCCAGAACATGGCGACCCAGGAGCGGGTGCTCAAGCGACTCGGCGCGGTCATGCTGGTGTTCGGCCTGGCCGGCGTGATCGGCGCGGCAGCCGCAGGGTGGGCGGTGGCACGCAACGGCCTGCGCCCGGTCCGCCGGCTCACTCGCAACGTCGAGCGGATCGCTCGGACCGAGGACCTCCAGCCGCTCCCGGTCGAGGGCGACGACGAGGTCGCCCGACTGGCGACGGCGTTCAACGACATGCTCGTCACGGTGTCGGCGTCCCGCGACCGGCAGCGCCGCCTCGTGGCCGACGCGGGACACGAGCTCCGGACGCCGCTGACGTCGCTGCGCACCAACCTCGACCTGCTGTTGCAGGCCGACGCCTCGGGTGGTCTGGACGCCGTGGCGAGGTCCGAGCTGCTGGAGGACGTTCGCGCGCAGATCGAGGAGATGTCGACGCTGGTCGGTGATCTCATCGAGCTCGCCCGTGACGAGCCCCTGCGGACGGTGGTCGAGCAGGTCGACCTGGCCGACGTGGTCGACCGCGCGGTCGCGCGCGCCCGGCGGCGAGGCACCGACCTGACCTTCGACGTCGACACGGAGCCGTGGTGGGTGACCGGAGAGCCGGCCTCCCTCGAGCGCGCGGTCACCAACCTGCTCGACAACGCGGTGAAGTGGAGCCCGCCCGGTGGCGCAGTGCGGATCCGGCTCAACCACGGGACCCTCACCGTCGACGACCAGGGTCCGGGCATCGCCCCGGGCGATCGCGACCACGTGTTCGAGCGGTTCTACCGCTCCGAGGAGTCCCGCTCCATGCCGGGCTCCGGCCTCGGCCTCTCGATCGTCCGGCAAGTGATCGAGCGCCATTCCGGCAACGTCCGCGTCGACGAGAGCGACGGCGGCGGCACCCGGATGGTGCTCCAGCTGCCAGGCGCTCCGCTCGTGGCCGCTCCCCTCACCCGTGGGTGAGCAGGACGGCCAGCGCGACCAGCGGAACGGCCCACGACAGCGCCCGCAGCGCGCCTTCGAGCGGCGCGAGCAGGGTGAGCCGGTCGAGCGGCGCGAGCGTGCCGTCGACCCGGCGTACGGTCCCGTCGACCTCCAGCGTCCGCCGGCGCAGCTCACGGGCCGGAGTGCTCAGGCGGCGTTGGGCATAGGTGAAGCCCACCGCCGCCACGGTCGCCGCGACGGCCGCAGAGCCAGACCCGCCGTCGAGCCCCGGCGACTGCGCGACATAGCCGACCACGACCGGGAAGCCGCCCCAGGCCAGGCCGAAGGTGACGTCGTTGTGCAGACGGCCACCGGCCAGCTCGAGGTTGTAGCCGACGACGAGCGCGACCCCGACCGGGATGGCGACCGCCAGCGCCCAGTTGGTGCCGTCCCACCAGAAGGCGCCGAAGACGCCCAGCGCCGCGGCCACCAGCAGCGAGCCGGTCGCGGCCAGGACGAGCCCACGGTCGCCGAGGGCCGTTCCGAGCGGATGCCCGGCGCGCTCGTCCAGAGCGTGGGCCCCGACCCCGACAGCGAGGAAGAAGGCCAGCACCGTCAGCAGCAGAGGGGTCCAGGACAGGTGGGGGGCGAGCGCGGCACCCAGGACGGCGTAGCTGACGTGCCAGAGGGTGTACGGCGGATGGAGCAGCGTCCAGCAGTCCGCCAGCACCCCCCCGCGCCGCGCGTAGTACGCCGGCTGCTCAGTCACGCCGCCGTCGCCCGCGCATGACGAGGCCGCCGCCCAGGCTCATCGAGCGGGTGCGGACGTCCTCGATCCCGGCGTCACTCCACATCTCGACGTGCTGCTGGATCGGGTAGCGGCGGTAGTGCTCCTCGATCGACGGTCCCAGAAACCGGCCGACCCGCGCCCACTCGCGACCGCCGGTCAGGTATCCCGCGCCGGGCAGCACCACCCGGGTGTACAGCCGCCAGGCGGGCAGCCACACCGGCCCCGGAGGGACTCCGAACTCGAGGCTCGCGACGGTCCCGCCGGGGCGCACGACGCGCGCCAGCTCGCGCAGCGTCGCGGCCGGGTCGGAGACGTAGCGCAGCAGGTAGGTGAAGGTCAGGGCGTCGAACGTCGCGTCGGGGAAGGGCAGCTGTTCGGCCCTGGCGACCGCGAGCCGGATCCGCCTTTCACCTGCGTGGGCGACCCGCGCTCCACCACGGCGCAGCATCTGCTCGGTCAGGTCGACGCCGGTGATCTCTGCGTCGGTACGGCGGGCCAGCATCAGCGCGACTCCCGCGGTGCCGGGCGCCACGTCGAGGACGGACCTCGGCCTGGCCTCCGCGACGGCGCCGACCATCGCCGAACGCCATCGGTGGTTCTGCCCGAACGAGAGCAGCTCCTCCAGCGCGTCGTAACGAGCCGGCAGCCCGTCGAACAGGTCGCGTGCGAACGCGTTCGGCTCCTCGCGCGACCGGCCCACGGCCGCGTCGGATCGTCGTCCCATGTGGCACCCTCCGCGATCAAGGTAGACCGCACATCCTCAATGACGGTGGGGACGCGGCCGGGGTTCAGACCTCGAAGCGGTAGCCGATGCCTGGCTCGGTGATCAGGTGCCGCGGCCGGGAGGGGTCGTCCTCGAGCTTCTTGCGCAGGCCACCGACGTAGACGCGCAGGTAGTTGGTCTCCTTGCCGTACGCCGGACCCCACACCGCGTGCAGGAGGTCGCGCTGGCTGACCAAGCGGCCCGGGGTGCGGACCAACATCTCCAACAACCCCCACTCGGTCGGGGTGAGGCGCACCACCGCCCCGGACTTGCTGACCCGTCGTGCCGGGAGATCGATCACCAGGTCACCGGCCTCCAGCACCGGTACGTCGGACCCGGCCCGGCGCGCCGCGGCGCGGACCCGGGCGAGGAGCTCCTCCATCCCGAAGGGCTTGGTCACGTAGTCGTCCGCGCCGAGGTCGAGCGCCTGCACCTTCTCCGTCGACTCCGCGCGCGCGGAGAGCACCACCACCGGCACCGTGCTCCACGCCCGCAGCCGCCGGAGCACCTCCACTCCCGACAGGTCGGGCAGCCCGAGGTCGAGGACGACGATGTCGGGCTTGTCCTCACGCAGCGCTTCCAGGGCCGAGCGTCCGTCGGCCGCGATCAGCACCTCGTGGCCCTCCGCTCGCAGCCCGATCCCGAGCGTGCGTCGCAGCGTCGCGTCGTCGTCGACCAGGAGCACCTTCACGACATGGACCCCGGGAGCTCCACCACCATGGTCAGGCCTCCATCGGGCGTGTCCTCCGCCTCGAGAGTCCCGCCCTGGGCCTCGGTGAGGCCGCGCGCGACGGCCAGGCCGAGACCGACGCCGATGCCGACGTCGCCGTGCCGCTGGAACGGCTCGAAGATCCGGCTGCGCAACGCCGGGTCGACCCCCGGACCGTGGTCGACCACCCGCAGGACGACCCGAGCCGCCCGCGACTCACCGACCACCTCGACCAGATCGCTGAAGCGCAGGGCGTTCGCCACCAGGTTCGCCACGACGCGTTCGAGGAGACCGGGATCGACGTACGCCGTGGGCAGCTCACCGACGTGCACCCGCTCGGCACCCACGAGTCCGGCCAGGGCGCGCCGTACCACCTCGCCGAGCGGGACCTCGTCGGCGATGGGCCGCACCGCATCGGTCTCGAGTCGGCTCATGTCGAGCAGGTCGCTGACCATCGTGGTGAGACGTGCGATCGAGGTCCCCATCGCCGCGAGCAGCTCCTGCCGCTCCGCATCGTCGAGCCGTCGGTCGTGGGTCTGCAGGGTCTCGGTCGCCGAGCGCAGCCCGGCGAGCGGGGTACGCAGGTCGTGGGAGACGGCGGCGAGCAGAGCGGTGCGCGTGCGGTTGCCGGCCTCGAGCTGCCGGGCGGCCATCGACTGCCTCGCCAGCTCCTCCCGCTCGCGCAGGACGCCCACGTGTGACGCGAACGCCGCCGCCACCGACCGTTCGCGGGGTCCGAGCGCGGCGCCCTCGAGGACCAGCCAGCCTCCCGCCCCGGCGGGCACGACCACCGCTCGCGCGAAGGGCGCCGGCTCCTCGGTGACCAGCTCGGCAGCGTCGGCGTGGAACGTCGTTCGCGCCAGCTCCAGCAGCCGAGGTACGTCGTACTCGCCGCCGAGCACCTGCCGGTTGAGCATCGCCAGCATGCCGGCCTCGCGCGCGGCGGCGTGGGCCTCGACCCGCCGGCGGGTCGCTGCGTCGACCACCGCGGACACCGCGACCGCGGTCAGCACGAAGACCACCAGCGCACACAGGTCAGACCCGGAAGAGACGTCCAGGGTGTGCCGCGGTGGGATGAAGTAGTAGTTGAGCAGCAGCGCTCCGGCGATCGCCGTCGTGACGGCCGGCCAGCGACCACCGACGATCGCCACCACCACGGCCAGGCTGAGGAACAGCATCGTGGCCAGCGAGACGCGGGACGTCGAGCCGGCGACGCGCACCAGAAGTGGTGTGAGCACGCCGAGCCCGACCACTCCCGCCGCCCACCCCAGCGCCACCCGAGGGTTGCCGAGACGGCTCGGGTCGGGGCTGTCCACGGGCCCAGTCTCCACCCGTCACTCGTCACTCAGCCCACGTGCACGTGAGGGCGTTTCGCCGGGTCGCGCTCGGCTCGGCGCAGCACCTCGCGGGTGACCGGCGCCACCTCACCGAGCCCGAACAGCAGGAAGCGGAGCAGCTGCTGGAGCGGGCTGCCCTCGGTCCAGTCGAAGTAGATGTGCGGTCTCACGCCGGCGTCGTCCCGGATCCGCAGCGCCAGCGCCGCCAGGGCGTTGGGGACCGACGACGCGTTGACACTCATCACCCGGTAGCGGTGGTGCAGGACCTCGCCGCGGACGTGGAGCCGACCCTCGAAGTCGCTCGGATCGACCACGGTGACCTCCACGAAGATCACGTCGGGGTCCGACGGCAGGTCGTGGTCGCGGCGCAGCGTCGCGAGCTTCTCGACGTACTCCTCGACGTCACGGTCCGGCGTCTTGTGCGCCACCAGCCGGATCGTGCGGCGTGCGCAGTCGCGCAGGAACACCTGGCTGGTCTCGTCGAAGTCGATCTCGGTCGCGCGCAGCTCGAAGACCCGCTTGATCCGGGAGGCGATCGAGACGGTGACGATCGCGAGGATGAAGCAGGCACCGATCTTCACACCGTCGGGACGCTCGATGACGTTGCTGACGGTCGTGTAGGCGAGCACGAGCGTGATCACAGCGAAGCCGACTGTGCGGTAGCGCTGCCCGTCGCGACGCGCGGCGAGCGTCACCGCGGTGGCCGCGCTGGTGAACAGGACCAGGACACCGGTGGCGTAGGCACCGCCCTGACCGTCGACGCTCGCGTCGAAGATCCAGGTGATCAGGAAGGCCGTGCCGGTCAGGATCAGGACCAGGGGCCGGACCGCACCGGCCCACTCCGGCGACATGCCGTAGCGCGGCAGGTAGCGGGGGATCAGGTTCAACATGCCCGCCATCGCCGACGCTCCGGCGAACCAGAGGATCGCGATCGTCGACGCGTCGTACGTCGTGCCGAAGACGTTGCCGAGGTATTGGTGCGCGAGCAGGGCGAGGGCGCGGCCGTTGGCGCTGCCTCCCGGCTCGAACTCGGACGCCGGGATCAACAGGGTGGTCACGAGGGAGCTGGTCACCAGGAAGACGCTCATGATGACGGCCGCCGTCGTGAGCAGGCGCTTGGTGCCACGGATGCGCCCGACCGGACTGCCCTCGGTGTCGGAGGCGTCGCCACGGACATGAGGCATCACCGCGACGCCGGTCTCGAAGCCGGACATGCCCAGCGCCAGCTTGGGGAACACGATCAGCGACACCCCGATCATCGCCCACATGTTGCCGTGCTCGGCGACGAGCGCCTGCTTCCAGTCCGGCACGAGGGCCGGGTCCTCGACGACGTGCCACAGGGCCACCGCGATGACGATCGCGTTGAGGGCCAGGTAGGCCAGCACCAGGGCCACCGCGACCCCGATCGCCTCGGTGAAGCCGCGCAGGAAGACCGCGCCGAGAAGCGCCAGCAGCACCAGGGTGATCAGCACCTGATGGCCGGCCAGGACGTCGCGCAGGTTGGGGTTCTCGATCAGGTGGGCGCTCGCGTCGGCCGCGGACAGGGTCATCGTGATGATGAAGTCGGTGGCGGCGAACCCGAGCAGGGCCAGGACGAACAGCTTGCCCTTCCAGAAGCTGAGGAGCCGCTCGAGCATCGCGATCGAGCCCTCGCCGTGGGGGCTCTCCTCGGCGACGCGGTGATAGACGGGCAGCGCTCCGAGCAGCGTGAGTCCGACCAGCACGAGCGTGGCGATCGGGGAGAGCAGCCCGGCGGCGAGAGCGGCGATGCCGGGCTGGTAGCCGAGCGTCGAGAAGTAGTCGACACCGGTCAGGCACATCACCTTCCACCACGGCTTGCCGGACTCGGCCCGGTGCACCTCGCCCTCGGTGACGAGCCAGTCGCGGGCACGTCGGCTCAGTGGTGTCGCGGTGCGCCGCGACGGCACCGCCGGTTCGGTGATGGTCATCGGCGTGCTCGGGCCGCGGTCAGCGCGAGGCCGGTCAACAGGCCGAGCCGCGCCAGGTCAGGGGTGCCGTCGAACCCGAGCACGCCGAGTCGGTGGACCACGAACCCGTTGACGACCAACCACCCCACGAAGGCGGCCGCCAGGGCTGTGGAGGTGCGCATCCCGACCGAGGACGCCGCGACGAGCAGGGCGACCGCGCCCAGCGCGGCGTACGACGGGACAGCGGCGAGCCGGGCGACGTCGACCAGAGCCAGTCCGCCCCAGAGAACGGTTGCCACGCGGACACTCGCCATCCGGTCCCAGGGCACCTCGGTGGTCGCGGCCGTCGCACGGTGTGGCCAGACGTGAATGCTCACGCCTCCAGCGTGGTCCGCTGCCGCCGCCGGGACCCGGGCCTTGACGAGTTCCTGACGCCGCTGTCGTCGGCGTCACACGAGTCAGCCGAGCAGGTCGGCGGCCAGGCGGTGGATCAGGTCGGCGCCGTGCTGGGTGAGGATCGACTCGGCGTGGAACTGGATCCCCCGGAAGTGCGGGCCACGCACGTGATGGACGTCGCCCGTTGTGGAGTCGGCGTCGACGACGACACGCTCCGCGTCGGTCGAGCCAATCGCGTCGGTCGAGCCGTTCGCGTCGGTCGAGCCTGTCGAGGCCACGCGAGCGACGAACGTGTTGTAGAACCCGACCCGCTCCCGACGGCCGTCGACCACGATCTCGTCCTGCGTCCCTTGGAAGACGATGTCCTTGTACGCCAGCGGGATGCCGAGCCGGTCGCAGAGCACCTGGTGCCCGAGGCAGACGGCCAGGAACGGCCGCCGGCTCTCCAGCAATCGGTCGACGGCGTGCCGGAACGTCGCGATCTTCGGATCGTCACCGTCGCGCGGGTCGCCAGGTCCGGGCCCGACGATGACGAGGTCGGCGTCGTCGAACGACCCCTCGGCGTACGACGTGTGCGGGACCACGGTGCTCGTCATGCCGGCGACGCCGAGGACGTGGCGCAGCATGTTCACGAAGTCGTCCTCGCCGTCGAGGATCGCGACGTGCTTGCCGGCGAGCACGGGGTCGGGCGGGGCGCCCGACTGGTCGGTCAGCCAGAACGAGGCGAGCCGCCGGTTGCGGGAGTTCAGGGAGAGCAGCACGTCCTCGTCGTTGACGAGCTCGGCGACGTCCACGTCGAGCGCCGGCGGCGGCGCGGCGAGCCCGAACGCCGAGAGGATGCCGCCGGCCTTCGCGTGCGTCTCGGCGACCTCGTAGGCCGGATCGGAGTCGCGCACCAGGGTGGCGCCGGCGGTGACCGTCAGCCTCCCCTCGAGGTCGACGTCCGCGGTCCGGATCACGATCGGGCTGTCGACCACAGGGGCACCGCTCAGGTCGCGGCCGAAGATCGCCAGCGCCGCGCCGTAGTAGCCGCGCCCCTGCGACTCGTACTGCTTGATCAGCCGGCACGCGTTCTGCACCGGGCTGCCGGTGACCGTGGCGGCGTACATCGTGTCGCGCAGCACCTCGCGCGGGTCGCGACTGGTGCGGCCGGCGAGGAAGTACTCGGTGTGGATGAGGCGGCTCATCGGCTTCAGGAACGGCCCGAGCACCTGGCCGCCCTTGTCGCAGATGTCGCACATCATCTTCAGCTCCTCGTCGACCACCATGAAGAGCTCGTAGATCTCCTTCTCGTCGCGCAGGAAGCCCAGGAGACCCCGGCGTACGTCGTCGCCACCGAGCCGGAACGTGCCGCTGATCGGGTTCATCCGCACGTCCTCGCCGTGCACCGAGACGTGCCGTTCGGGACTCGCGCCGATCAGGTAGCGGTCGCCGGTGAAGAAGACGAAGGTCCAGTACGCGCCGTGCTCGCGCTCCAGGAGCCGGCGGAAGACCGTCAGCGCCGTGGCGGCGGTCCAGTCGGCGACCTGCGCGCGGTAGTGCCGCCCGATCACCAGGTTGGCGCCTTCCCCCTGCCCGATCTCGTCGCGGATGATCGCCTCGACCTGATCGGCGTACGCCGGGTCCTCGATGTCGAACCCGCCCCTGTCGGCGAGCTCGACCCCCGCGTCGTCGATCGCCTCGATGACCTCCTCGACGGTGAACTCGCGCTCGCTCTCGACCTCCACCACGACCAGCGGCGTGCCGTCGTCATGGGCCTCGAACCCGCGCTCCTGCACCTGCCGGAACGGCACGGCCACCAGCCGATCGGCGATGTGGCCGTCCTCGGGGACACCGTCCTCGAGGGGGATGTCCAGCAACGAGTCGACCACGTGTCGCCGGCCGCCGACGAGTCCCACCGTCTGGCGGTCACCGGCTCGCGTTGACCGGCGGATGATCGCCCACGCCTCGTGCTCCTGGAGCCTTGCGATGGCGTCCCGGGCTGCGCTCGGCGAGGCGGCTTCGGTCATGGCGCCCGAATCTACCGACGCTCAGCGAACGTCCTTGATCGCGTCCAGGTAGCGCAGCACCGAGCGCTGACCCGGCAGAAATTCACCGCCAGGAGCGCTGACCCGGCCCAACTTGTGCCGGGTCAGCGTCCTACGGCGTCAAGAAGAGCCGGGTCAGCCCAGGTGGCCCGTGTAGCTCACGCAGTTGCCCTGGTTCTTGAACACCGGGTCGTTGAACTGCGCCCAGCCGCCCTTCTTGCAGTCGTCCGCCGAGGTCGGCGCCACTGTCGCGGGGGTCACCTCGAGCAGGGCGCTGGACGCCGTGGCACTCGGCTCTCCCGGAGCTGATGTTCCCGGCCGACCACTCGTGGCTGGTCTCGACGCTGTGGGACGACGACTGGTCGCGCATCGACGGGTCGACAACCCTGGTCGAATCGCGCTCCTGCTCGATCCCACGCTGGCGGCGTCCCTGGTGACGACCGACGAAGACTGCGCGCCGCCCGGCCACGTCCGGGACTGAGGGTCAGCGCACGTTCTTGATCTCGGTCAGGTAGCGCAGCACCGTCCGGAGCTCGGCGACGGTGAACCCAGCGTGCACCTGGTCCATCTGCGACACGATCTCGGCATACGCCGCCATCACTTGGTCGTCGTCGAACGGTCGCGCGTGGACCCAGATCTTGCGCCGGTCCAGCGGGTCCGGGCGGCGCTCGACCATCGCTTTGGCCTCGAGTCGGTCGAGCACGCGCGTGGTGGTGCTCGATGGCAGCTCGGTCATCTGCGACACCTGGCCCGGCGTCATCGGCTCGGCGTTGCGGAGCAGCACGCCGTACGTCTGGAAGTCAACGACGTTCAGGCCGATCGAACGGGCGATCCGCTCGTTGGTCAGGACCGCGGAAGCGATGACTTCCTGCATGACCAGCGCAAGCTGCTCACCGAGCTGTTTCCTGGTGGACACGACCGGCCGACCTCGCTACTCTCTCCATATCGGAATTATTCCGTTCTGGAGAATTCCCTTCTCGGGATTTCTCACTTCTACAGACTACCGAACCACAGGAGAACGAGATGACCGAGAAGCGCGGGCTCGCCATGGGCGTGCTCATCTTCGCGTCGTTCATGGACCTGCTGGACGCGACCATCGTCAACGTCGCGCTCCCGTCCATCCAGGACGACCTCGACGCCACCGGCGCCCAGCTCGAGTGGGTGGTGGGCGGGTACCTGCTGGCCTTCGCCGTGCTGATGATCACTGG
>Ga0164241_10006168_pt1 | contig 10992 bp, 9 predicted proteins | sample OricomyardsoilBY_FD_108780 | JGI IMG/M metagenome (GOLD analysis project Ga0164241, IMG submission 108780) | Backyard soil microbial communities from Emeryville, California, USA - Original compost - Back yard soil (BY) | ecosystem: Environmental > Terrestrial > Soil > Unclassified | place: USA... | reverse complement strand
CACATTCGCCGCGGCTTCCTCCTTAGAGGTTTGTCCGACACCCGCCCTCACGGTGGTGTCGTTCGCGACGTTGCGCTGACGCCGGGCAGGTGTCCGACAAACCTAAACTGAAGCAGGCACCGCTCGTGGTGAGTGCAAGCCAGCGGACTGCGCTGCTATGGTCAGTGCCGGCCGGCACTGGCGGTCAACGTGACCGGAATCCGCAATCTATTCCAAAGTGTCCGAACTGATGAGGCATCAGGTAAGAAGTTGAGCCGCAAAAACAAGGGATAGTTCCGGCTCAGCTCAGGGAAACAGCCCGCTGGTCGGCGTGCGATGCGCGTCACGTCGGAACATTTCGGCCAGGCCTCGGGCGTCGCGTAAATGCAATTTCAGCGCCTCATCCGCGTGGCCATCCTCGACGAGCGTCCGATCGTCAGGGCGGGGATGTTCGCGTGCCTGCTCCCCGAACAAGATATGGAAATCATTGCGGACGCAGCCAGTCTTCACGCCTTTATAAGTGCGGAAGGGCGGCGAGAGCCCGACGTTATCGTTCTTGGGCAGTTAAGCCACCCTGAGATTCCGGAAGCCATCAAGGTTGCGCAGGATATATGGCCCAAGGTGCAGGTCGTCGTTCTCGCCGTCGCGGGCGGGAACGTGCGGGCTCGGCGGGCAATCTCGGCCGGAGCGTCTGGCTTTGTCTTGCAGACCAGTGGCACTGACGAGTTTGCGATGGCAGTCCGGGCCGCCCACGCGGGTCGGCGCTACTTTGATTGCGTGACAGCTCTTGAGTTCGTGGAAGACGGTACCCAGCATCTGCGGGCAAAAGAGGTCGAGGTGCTCCGTCGCGTGGCAGCCGGCAAGGGAAACAAGCAGATCGCCGAAGAGCTCACGACCACTGAAGGCACGGTGAAGAACTACATCTTCCGGATCCTTGAGAAGCTCGACGCCCAAGACAGAACACACGCTGTTGTCATTGCAGCCGAACGCGGGTACCTGAGCCTGTAAGCGATCCAAGCAAGGCGCTCGTCGCGACCAGCTTCCACTGGACCCGCACCAAGGAACTCCGCGCATGACGCTTGAAGAAACTCAACAAGCCGTTCTCGCCGACTGGCTACCGATTATTCGCCGGCCTGCCCTTGCGAAGCCAGTCCAGAGATGACGGGCTCGACTAGCCCGCTCATCTAACTCTATGAATGGTTCCCGTTGTACTGGCGCATTCTTCCGCCCTCCGCCCTTCGCCGCATTTGCTTAGTTGAACCCAATCGAAAAGAAGCCGCCCGCAAAAGCGGGCGTAAAGGGGGAGGACAAGCAAGAAATCGGAAGCGCAACGTGTCGCTACGATGGTTTGAGCGCAGCCAGCGTCCATCCACCCCCAAGCGCCCGGTAGACGTTGATCAGTGCGATGGCCTGCACGACCTGGGCTTGCACCAGTGAGTCTTCCGAAGTGAGTGACTGGCGCTCCGCGTCAAGAACAATCAGCAGGTCAACAGCTCCAGCGTTGAATCTCTGTTTGGACAACTGTGTGGCTTCTTCGGCATTGCGCGATGCCGAGACAAGGAGCTCGACTTGGTAGGCGGTTCTGCTGAACTGGGATAAGGAGCCTTCGGTCTCCTCCAACGCCGTTGCCACGGTCCTTTCATATCTTGCCAAGGCTTCCCGTGCACCAGCCTGATTTGCGCGGATGCGCGAGCGAACGCGGCCGAAGTCGAGCAGAGGCCAGGCAAGGCCAGCGCCCACCGAGTATTCCTGGGAAGCTCTGTCGCCAAACTGCGAGGCACGATTGGCTCCGAAGCCGATCAAGCCTGTGAGGCTGATTCTTGGGAACAGATCTGCCGTCGCTACACCAATGTCCGCGGTAGCCGAGGCAAGGTCCCGTTCGGCTACCTTCACGTCAGGGCGCCTGCGCAGCATCTGCTCCGGTGTGCCTAGCGGCAGCTCGCCAAGGTCTGTCACCGGCAAGTTCGGCAGCGCCTTGGGACTCAGCAACTTTTGCAGCGCGGCTCGCGGACTCATCGCGGTCAGCGTGGCGATTCGAAATGCTGCTCTCTCGATCGCCGCCTGTATTGCAGGCAGAGTCGACTCCGTGATTCGATAGAAGCTTGTAGCCCGCACGACGTCCAACCTTGTTCCGCGACCGGCATTGAAGCGAGCGTTCGTGAGCTCAAGGACCTGTTGTTGATTCCTCAAGGAACGCTCGGCAATTGCGTAGCGGAGTTGCAGCCCGCGAACCTCGAGGTAGGTCCTGGCTACTTCCGCTACCGCAACCGTCTGGGCGGCGTGAACACCGGCTTCGGCCGCGCTGACTTGAGCCGCCGCCGACTCGACCATGCGCCGTTTCCGACCGAAGAAGTCCAACTCCCAGTTGGCCACAAAGTGGGAGTCGAAGGCGTTCGCCGTGCGATCACCGCGGGATGTCGTCCCTGGAACCAAATAGCCGGGCTGAAGGGCACGTGCGGCACTGCCGACGCCGTCGATTTCAGGAAACTGGTCTGCCGTTGCCCCGCCGAGCATTGCTCGTGCAGCTTGAAATCGCTCTTGTGCGATGAGGACGTCAAAGTTTGCTGCGATTGCCTGATCGACGAGCTCGGTGAGGACTGGGTCTTGGAAGCCTCGCCAAAAGGTGGCGAGGTCCGCAGTGGGGGAGTTGGCGTTGACGCCGGATGCGCCTGCGCTGATGAACGGCTCAGCGGGGTCATGCTTCGGGGCCTGATAGTCCGGCCCTACGGCGCAACCGCTCAGCGCTAGCAGAAGACCAGCTTCAATGACGAGAAGGACGGTGTTCTTAGGCATGATCGCCCTCGGGAATTGCCAGCGGCTGCGAGTCGGGAGCGTCCAGGTCGGCGTCGCCAATACGGCCCAAGCGGCGGGCGCGGTGTATGCGCAACAGGACGTAGAAGACTGGCGTCAGGAAGATGCCAAACAACGTCACTCCCAGCATTCCAGAGAACACGGCGATGCCCATGGCCTGACGCATCTCGCTCCCAGCGCCGCTGCCGAAGATCAACGGCAGGACGCCGGCACAGAAAGCGATTGACGTCATCAAGATGGGACGAAGCCGCATCCGCCCAGCATGGACGATGGCGGGCAGAAGGCTCTGTCCGGCGTCTTCCAGGTCCTTCGCGAACTCCACGATGAGGATGGCGTTTTTGCAGGCCAACCCTTGGGAGTCAGGGCGAATCTCGCCAACACCCGCCGGCGGCGGCATGTCCTTGCCGAGCTCGCCGACCACCTGACCTTCATCCGGTGCAAATGCTGCCACATACACGAGGCCAGCGACCTTGGGATCGGCACCCGCCTGAGTAATGACCGCGCCGCCATACGAATGGCCGATGAGCAGAACGGGTCCGTCCATGAGCGCGATAGCGCGCTTGGTAGCTGCCACGTCGTCGGCGAGGCTGGTCAGCGGGTTTTGCACCGCGACCACGTTCAACCCCTTCGCCTGCAGCGTCGGGATGATCTTGGCCCAGCTCGAGCCGTCCGCCCATGCGCCGTGCACGAGAACGATATTGCGGATTCCGCCGGTGCTTTCGGCAGCGGCTGCATTCTGTTCGGTCATCATCAATACTCCTGTGACAAGTGGGATCGCGATTCGAGTGCTGAACTTGAAGAACGATTTCAGGGGGTTGAACGGGGTCATGAGCTTCTCCTGCGGTTGGTACGTTGATTGAAGTCTCGGCAACCAGGCTCTTGAACTTCTAGGTGTGCCCATTGCCTACTCTCGTCCCGCCAAGTCGGGTTGGAGTTGCAGACGAAGTCAGTGTCATGAGATCCCGAAGCAGTGGCATCGCTCACAGGTGCGCTAGGGCGTGACTCGATGTAGGCAGACTGTTCGAAGTCATCTTCACCGCGTGAATGACCAAGCAACACTCAATATGCAAGTCATCCTCAGTTAGCGGTGTGCCAGTTAGGCGACGCCACTGTTGCGGCCGGCCATCCAAAAATCTGTCCTATAGGCTCGATTGACTCGGAAGAGGCAAAACGTCTAACACCAAGGAACTACCGATAAGGATTCATTCGAGAAATCCCCGGAGATGAGGGCCATTGCGTGTCGCCACTAGATGCTCGATGACATAAGCTGAACCGATGAATACAAACATCGGATGCGGATGCTAAGCATCAATCACAGCCTCAAAGCTGAAGTGCCCGGACACCGCCCTTGAAGGGAGAGCCGTGATCGCAAAGAAGATCTCAGTACTCGCCGTCGACGACCATCCGCTATTGAGACAAGGCGTTGCCAGCATCCTTGAGAGCGCTGACGACATTGAATTGATAGGCCAAGCACAAAGCGGAGAGGAAGCGTTGGAGGCGTACCGCGCCTTGATGCCCGACGTCACCTTGATGGACATTCAGATGCCAGGCATCGGGGGATTAGAGGCGCTTCATTCGATTCGAAACGAGTTTCCCAACGCCTTGGTAATCATGCTCACTGTCTACCGAGACGAGTCGCAGATTCGAAAGGCCATCAAGACTGGAGCGGCCGGCTACCTCCTCAAGTCGATGGTTCAAAAGGAGCTGCGCGATGCCATCCGAGTTGTGAATGGAGGAGGCAAGTACATTCCGGCACAGATTGCAGTGGGCCTGGCCACGTCGGACTCCGAAGATGTCCTCAGCGACTCGGAGGTTGCTGTTCTAAGGCTCGTGGCAAACGGATTTTCAAACCGCAGTGTCGCGACGGCTCTTGAGGTTCCAGAGGAGACGGTCAAGTCGCGCATGAAAAGCATCCTCACCAAGCTCGCCGCGAACGACCGAACTCACGCAGTGACTATTGCCGTGAAGCGCGGAATCATTGACCTCTAGGAGAGTCCTCCAAAAGCATGACTCTAAAGAGTCATGCGGGTCGCCTCGTATCAGGCTTTTGGGATGTGTCGATCGGCACTATCGTTGGTGTGTACGGCCTTTATGGCCTGGCTGAAACCAGACGAATGCAGGGTCACCTCATGAACGACAGCTTACCGATACGCGTCCTCGTAAATCACGCTGATCCGTTGGCCCAGGCGGGCCTGCAAGCATCGCTCAGAGAGGACACAGGTTTTGAAGTCATCCGGACGCCTTCGTTCGAAGGTCTACGGAGCGCTGACATCATTGTTGCGGACTTCGAGCAGGGACTGCAATTGCTGGCGGAATCTCGCTTAACGTCAAAAGCGCTGCGCGTGCTCATCGTCACAACCAACGACCGCGAATGCGACATTCGACGGGCATTGAAGCAAGGGGCGCGCGGCTACCTGCTGCAAGGCTGTTCCCTTGACGAACTGGCTAAGGCCGTGCGCGAGGCGTCTGGGGGAACCGTCTATGTCGGGTCGTCAATCGCGCAGCGGCTGGCCGAGAGCATCTACGGTGACGCATTGACTCCGCGAGAAGAGGAAGTGCTTCAGTATGTCGTGGACGGACTGTGCAACAAAGAGATCGCGACGAGACTCGACTTGGCTGGGCGCGCTTTCACTCGTCATCCTGTTCGTATTCAAGACATCGAACAAATCCGTCAGCGCGCAACATTGAGCGATTCAAAGCCGAGCCCCTGCGCGGGCTCGCAAAAGGAGCATGAAATGGACCCGCACCAAGCTATTGAGAAGCCCGAAGGCATTCCAGGAGCCGTCTATTGGCTCGCTCTGGGTGCTTTTGCCATCGGCACCGAGGGCTTCATGATTTCCCCACTACTGCCTGGTCTGGCGCAGGACTTCGGGATCTCTATTGAAGCCGCAGGCCAACTGGTGACTGTGTTCGCTCTCGCCTATGGATTCAGCTCACCGGTCCTGACTGCGCTCACGGGGTCGGTGAATAGGCGTTCTCTCCTGCTAACCAGCATCGTGGCCTTTGCGCTCTCGAATCTTGTCGCGGCCATGGCCACCACCTTCTGGGGTCTGATGGCTGCGCGTGTGCTTCTTGCCCTTTCTGCGGGTCTCTTTGTGCCTGGTGCGAACGCATTGGCCGGTGTCGTCGTCAGGCCAGAACTTCGCGGTCGCTCCATCGCCGTGGTGAACGGTGGGATCACGGTGGCCATTGCATTGGGAGTGCCTCTCGGGGCTCTGATTGGGCACCACCTGGGCTGGCGCATGACGTTCGTTGGTGTGGCCGTGCTCGCAGCTATCGCCACGGCCGGCATCCAATTTGGCGTGCCCAAGGGAATTGGCGCCGGCGTTCCAGTGGCATCCCTTCGAGAACGTGCATTGGTGGCGGCCAGGCCTGCAGTCCTGGCGACACTCCTGAGCACGAGTCTCTGGGCCACGGGCGCCTACACGGTCTATACCTATCTTTCGCCGCTGTTAACGGCGACGACCGGGATAGGCAGCACCGCCATCAGCGCGGTCATGTTCATTTGGGGTTTCTCTGCCGCCATTGGCGTGTTCACCGGCGGAGCCTTGGCTGATCGGGTGGGCCCGATGAAAGTCATCGTTCCCTCGATCGCGCTCATGGCCTTCTCGTTCTGGCTGTTGAGCCTGAGCGGGCTCATTCTTTCGCCTTCAGCAGCACTCTGGCCGGTCTTGGCCGCCATCGTCGTATGGGGCATCGCCCACTGGGCCTTCTACCCGGCGCAGCAGGCCAGGCTTATTGAACTCGCGGGGGTGAGCGTTGCGCCCATCGTTCTGTCGCTCAACGCCTCGTTCATGTACATCGGCTTCTCGATGGGCGCAGCTTTAGGCGGCCTGACCTTGGCGCACGGTGGTGTTGGAGGCCTCGGTTGGGTCGCAGGAGCCTGCGAGCTGGCCTCGGTGAGCCTGGTATTGCTGCTTGCCTCGGTGCTGAATAGGGCGGGCATTGCCGCTCGAGTCTCTGCACATTGACTTAGGTGTCGGCAGTCGTCGCCAGGAGGTCATCGAAGATGTGGCCCATCCGATGCGCCTTCGTGTCCAGGTAGGCTTCGTTGCGCCGGTTCCGACCAACCTGAAGGGGAACGCGCTCGACGACGTTGATGCCATGAGCTGTCAGGCCGTCAACTTTGTCGGGGTTGTTGGTCATGAGCTTTACGGAGCCGATTCTGAGGTGCTGAAGCATCAATGCGGCGAATCCATAGGTGCGAGCATCTGCAGGCAGGCCGAGCATGCGGTTAGCGTCCAGCGTGTCCGCACCTTTTTCCTGCAGTGCGTACGCGCGGATTTTGTTCAGCAACCCAATTCCACGTCCTTCTTGGCGAAGGTAGAGGAGGGCGCCTTGACCCTCCTTGACGATCGTGTGCAGTGCACTGCGCAGTTGGGGGCCGCAATCGCAGTGGCAGCTCCAGAACGCGTCTCCGGTGAGACATTCAGAATGCAAGCGGACCAGAACTGGCTCTTCGCCTGTCCAAGATCCATGGCAAAGGGCAGCATGCTCTAAGCCCGTCTCAGGCTCCTTGAAGCCAAAGAGCTGAAATTCCCCGTTGGCGGTGCTGAGGCGGCACTCGGACCAATCAATATCGTTGCGCATGCGCTTTCCGCTGGTGATGAGGACGTCGTGGCCCAGAGGTGGCGTTTGTTCCGGCTCCTGGCTACATCTACTGCTTCTCGGACCACCGACGATATGCCGCAAGGATATTGCAGTATGCCCGGATTGGCCTTGGTTCCTAGACAAAGGGATGCTGAGGAAGATGCCTAGCCTCGAATCACAAATCGGTCGGTTCGAGCGGCCTGCAGCACATCGACTTCATGCGTCTGCAGCATGGAGACAGGAGATCGTCCGCTCAAGCACTCATTGGGTGCAGCGAACCAGTGAGCCAACTCCCACAGCCAGCGAACACTTCGAAAACATCGCAGGCCCGGTTCCGGCTGTGAATGCGTCTGCACTAACTGCCTCTCAATACTGTTAACGGAGTTCTTCAATGTCCACCAAGCTGTTCACCGCCGTAAAAGTCGGCCCTTACGAGATTTCCCATCGTGTCGTGCTCGCCCCCCTGACACGCATGCGCGCTGAAGCCGGAGCGATTCCTGGCGACCTGATGGTCGAGTATTACGCGCAACGTGCGTCCAAGGGCGGCTTCATGGTTGGTGAGGCGACGATCGCCGCGCCGGACGGCAATGGCTATCTTGGCGCTCCTGGCCTTTACGAGGATGCCCAGACTCCAGGATGGAAGAAGGTCACTGAAGCCGTGCACGCCAAAGGCGCGACGATCTTCCTGCAGCTTTATCACGCTGGCCGTCAATCCAACAGCCAACTTCAGCCGAATGGCGGAGTTCCAGTGGGTCCGTCTGCCGTCATTCATGGAGGCGTTGCCTACACGGAATCGGGTTGGGTGCCGAACACCCCCAATCGCGAGCTGACGATCCCCGAGATCGAAGGCCTGGTTGGTCAGTTCCGTGATGCCGCCGTCCGCGGCAAGCAGGCGGGCTTCGACGGCGTCGAGATCCACGCAGCCAACGGATACCTGTTCGACCAGTTCCTCCAAGATGGCAGCAACAAGCGTACGGACAAATACGGCGGCTCGTTTGAAAACCGTGCCCGCTTCCTCCTGGATGTCACCAAGGCTCTGATCGAGGTGTGGGGCAGCAACAAGGTTGCTGTTCGCCTTGGCCCGAGCGGTACGTGGGGCGACATGTCCGATACCGACCCCGTGGGCCTCTTCAGCTACGTGGCGCGTGAACTCGCCAAGCTCAACCTGGCCTACGTGCATCTGATTGAGCCGCGCGTCCTGGGCAACGTGGATGACGACAGCAAGGACCCGAACCCGGTTGCCGCGCAGCTGATTCGCAAGCACTACCCGGGCACGATCATTGCCGCCGGCGGTTTCAAGGGCAGCTCCGCGGAAGCAATCATCCAAGCCCGCGATGCCGACCTGGTTGCGTTTGGCCGCGACTTCATCGCGAACCCGGACCTGCCGGAGCGCCTACGCAACAACCTGCCGCTGAATCCGTACGACCGCCCGACCTTCTTTGGCGGAACGGAAGTCGGCTACACGGACTATCCGTTCTACGACGCGGAAGAAGCGACGGTCTAAACCCGTCCAGGTCCGGCGGCGCGCTGCGCAATTTCGAGAAGGAGCTGTTCATGATCTCTATCTCGTTTGGACGGCGCGCCGCCGCTTATATGGCGCATCGCTCATTTGGCGCCCGAGTGGTGGCTGCGATGGCCGCGAGCCTTCTGCTCTTGCTCTCCGCTAGAGCGTCTGCAGGCTGCTCGCGGCCCATCCGCGTTCCGCTCTCGCCTATGGCTCCCCTGGTGGTTCTAGACGACCAGGGATTCTCTGGCCCTTGGCCCGACTACTTGTTGGCATTGAGCGAGCGCACTGGATGCAGCTTTGTCCTGTCATCGGTCCCGAAAGCCCGGATCAACATGGAGCTGGCGAGCGCGGATCCGCCCGACCTGGTCCTGCCGGTCACGCGCAGCCATGAACAAGACACGTTCGCGACGTTCATTCCGCTTCAGCGGCAGCGCCTGGTGCTCTTGACCCTCAAGGAGAACGCCGGCTCCGCCTTGAGCGTGGCATCTCTTCTAGCCCAAAAGCAATGGCACGGGGTGACCGCGCGAGGCTACAGCTTTGGCTCTCAACATGGCGAGTTGATGCAACAGCTGTCTGCTCAACGCCGCCTCTACCAAGTCAACAGTGTTGAGGCGATTCTTCGCATGCTCCGTGCGGGACGCGCCGAATTTGCGGTTCTGCCGATGAATGTCGCTTTGCTGGCAGCTCAAGATAGCGATTTTCGGGTGGGTGAAGTGCGGGGGCTCGGCAGCTTCGAAATCGGCGCCTATCTCGTGCAGCGCTCGCTCAATGCGCAAGATCGCGCCGTACTGAAGCATGCGCTTGAGTCATCCATCGTTCCAAGTGGCCCGGGCCTCCTCGCTCGAGGGAGTCGCCGCTACAGCTCTTCCGAGTCAGCGAGGGCGGAAGTGGTGCCAACTCCTGTGACTCGATAACCGGTCCATGCTAGATTCGCTCGCAGCCGGATCGCTTTGACCAGACTTGGATCAGAGATGAATCCGAGGACAACTGAGAAATCTAACAGCGGGCGGAGAATGGACAGTCTTGTCGGCATCAAGACTTTCGTGAAGGTCGCGGAGGTCGGCAGCTATGCCGAGGCGAGCCGAGTTCTGGGTATTTCAGCGTCTGCCGTTGGCAAGATGATTGCGAGGATGGAAGAGGAGTACAAGGTTCGTCTCTTCCATCGCAGCACACGGAGCATCACGCTCACCACCGATGGGTCGATGTTCCTGTCTCGGTGCCAACGAATTCTTGGTGAGATTGCAGCCGCAGAGGCGGAGCTGTCTGACGCTGTAGGGACTCCGCGAGGCCGCCTTCGCATCAGCCTTCCGCAACTGACCGGATTGGTCATGCCGGTCATTCACGGGTTCATGCGGGCCTATCCCGACATCGACATTGACGTCGATCTGTCCGATCGCATGGTTGACATCGTCGAGGAGGGTTTCGACGTAGTGATCAGAACCGGGGACCAGTCTGACTCTCGGCTTGTTTCAAGAAAGCTCGGAATCGCCCAACGCGTCGTCGTGGCCTCGAAGGCGTATTTCGCGGAGCACGGTACGCCGAAGACACCCATGGAGCTTCTTGAGCACCGATGTCTGCTCCACAAGTTCCCTGCTAGCGGTCGCATCGAAAGGTGGCGGTTCAAGCTCCCCGAAGACCGGGAAGACTTGCCGCTGCCCGAGAAGCATGTGTTGAGCACGGTTGAATCCATCACCTATCTGGCCAGGCGTGGCGACGGGATTGCGTATATCCCCGAATTCTTGGTGAAGGAAGACCTAGCCCGGGGAGACATGGTCACGGCGTTGGAGGACTACGTGGACGACCCCGTGACCTTCTGGGCCGTCTGGCCGGCCCTCAAACACTCGTCTCCGAAGCTACGCGCTTTTATCGACCACGCGCGCGCGCATCTGCTGCCGTAGAGTGCGGATTTCGGTCTCGTTGACCGGCAGTACCGACCGGCACTGGCCATAGCAGCGCAGTCCGCTGGTTCGCACTGACCACGTGCGGTGCCTGCTTCAGTTTAGGTTTGTCGGACACCTGCCCGGCGTCAGCGCAACGTCGCGAACGACACCACCGTGAGGGCGGGTGTCGGACAAACCTCTAAGGAGGAAGCCGCGGCGAATGTG
>Ga0164241_10006167_pt1 | contig 10993 bp, 8 predicted proteins | sample OricomyardsoilBY_FD_108780 | JGI IMG/M metagenome (GOLD analysis project Ga0164241, IMG submission 108780) | Backyard soil microbial communities from Emeryville, California, USA - Original compost - Back yard soil (BY) | ecosystem: Environmental > Terrestrial > Soil > Unclassified | place: USA... | reverse complement strand
GTGCTGTTTCACAACGAGACGGGTGACCCCGCGATGGACCGGCTGGCGCAGCAATTGACCGACGCGTCCGTGATCGCGCTCACCGCGAACCCGAACTATGCCGTCATCGGCAACGCAGCGATTCTGCGCACGCCGCGGATCTTTGCGGACTTGAAGCAGATCGGCGAGCAACTGCACGCCGATTACATGCTGGTGGCCCAGGTGCAGAACCCACCGCAAGGCCTGACGATCCGTGTGCATTTCATCCGGGCTGACGACCAAAAACACCTCTGGGCCACGGGCATCGCCGGGCCGCCGGACACGCTCGAACAACAGGTCGTCGAGACCGTGCGATCGAGCGTCGCCGCATCGCTGGGAAAGTAAGATCCCGGGCTAGGATGAGCTATGCAGAACTACAAGAACCACGCGAAGTTCGTTCCGCTCTATCACTTCGTGACGTTTCCGATCATCATGGCGAACGCGATCTACGCGCTGATCCAGCTCAAGCACGGGGTCACGCTTCCCTCCGGAATGTTCGCCGCCACGTCCGTGGCGCTCGTTCTGCTCACGTTTCTCGCCCGCTTCTTCGCGCTGCGTGTGCAGGACCGCGTCATTCGGCTCGAAATGCGACTGCGCCTGCGCGACGTGCTACCCGCGCCGATGCACGGCGACATCGCCCGCCTGTCGATCTCGCAGATGGTCGGTCTTCGGTTCGCGAGTGATGCAGAGCTACCGTCTCTCGTGACCGCCGCGCTCAAAGACAACCTGACCGGCAACGACATCAAGAAGCGCGTCAAAGACTGGCAAGCCGACAACGACCGCGCGTAGAACGAACAAAACGACGTCGTCTTTAATCCCGCAGCGTCTGCGCGGGGTTGAGCCGAGACACGCGCAGCGCCGGCAGCACACTCGACAACGCCGCCACGACGAACAACAGCACCGTCACGCCAACGTACGTCGCCGCATCCTTCGTCGTGAGCTCGGTGAGCGACGCTTCGACGAGCCGTGTCGCAGGAACCGAGAGGCCCAGACCGACGAGGGCGCCGATCAGCGCAAAGGCGATCCCGGAGAGCGCCACGCTGCCCATGATCTGTCGCGAAGACGCGCCGAGCGCCAGCCGGATGCCGAATTCGCGCGTGCGGTCCGACACGATGTGCGTGATAAGTCCGTGGATGCCGATCGCGGCCAGGAGCAACGCCGCGATGGCCAAGGCACCGACCAACGTCATCATCAGCCGCGGCGCCGCCAGCGACGCGCTGACAACCCCCGTCATTGAACGCATCTCGTTGATCGGCAACAGTGGGTCGGCCGCATGGATCGACTGCGACAGCGCTTCGGCGGCGACGGCCGGTGACGAGGCGCGCACCGTCCAGGTCGGCGAGAACCATCGGAACAAACCTGCGCCGGTCTGCTCCGCCGGTTGATAGATCGTCGGCGACGTGAGAATCGGACCGCGATGCATGCCGGTCACGAAAAACCCCGTCCCAAACTGCTGCACATTGCCTGCCACGCCGACGATCTCGAGCGCGTTATCGCGCCCGAAGATCAATCGGCGTCCGATCACGGGCTCGCCCTTGAAGTAGATGTCGGCAAACATCTGATTGACGACCACTACGCCTGGCATGCCGGCGCGGTCGCGGTCGTCGAGCGCCCGCCCCTGCTTAACCGGAATCCCGAACGTGTCAAAGAACGACGGGGTCACGTACGCGATATTCGCAATCGGCGGGTGCTGTGGATCACGCGGCCGCCCTTCAATGTCGAATGCATTGTTGAGCAGCCGTTCGTACGGCAGCCGCTGCGTCACGGTCGCGGCGTCGATACCGGGCGTCTGTTTCAACTGTTCCAGCGACGAGGTGAACAACCGGTTGACGGCTACGGGATCCTGGTAGCGCGCGTCCTGCAACGACGCACTGACCGTGTAGAGATGGTCCGGTGAAAATCCTGGATCGAGCGATCGCAGCGACGCAAACTGACGTAGCAACAAGCCCGCCGCGACGAGCAGCACCACACCCAGCGCCACCTCCGCGACCACGAGCAGACGACGGGACAGATTGCGCGAGCCACCGGCGATCGATCGCGACCCACCGGATGCCAGGGAACGTTGCACATCGATACGGCTCGTCTGCCAGGCGGGCAGCAAGCCGAACAAGACGCTGGTCAACGCGCCGAGCCCCAGCGCCGCAACCACCACGCGCCCGTTAAGCGTGGCGTCACGCCATTCGGAAAACGTCGGACCGCCGAGCGTCTTCAGACTGTCGAGACCAATCCAGGCCACGAGCACGCCGAGCGCACCGCCGCACAGCGCCAGCACGGCGCTCTCGATCATCAGCTGCCGGATCACGGCCGTGCGGCCGCTGCCGAGCGCCATGCGCGTCGCAATCTCTTTGGCGCGGCCGCTCCCACGTGCTAGGAGCAGCGCGGCGATGTTCACGCACGCGATCAGCAGCACCGCCGCCACCGCCCAACCCAGCATCGCGATCGGCTCGCGCGCGCCTTTCGCCAACGTATCGTGCAGGCTCTCCAACACGAGGTTCTGCGTGACGTCCGGAACGGGTTCTTCCATCGTGAACGGCGCATCGCCCAGAGCCAGCAGCTCGGCATTGGCCGCCTCGAACGACGCGGTGTCCTTCAAGCGCGCGATCGCCATGTAGTTCAGGCCGCCGCCCGGGTTCCGGAGCGGCGTCCACACATCCGCGTCCACCAGATCGCGGATTCCGCCGGCGACGACGCCGACAACGGTGTGGGGCTCGCCGCGCAACAGGATCGTCTGGCCGATCGCGTTCGAGCTCGACTGAAACACCTTCTGCCAGAATGCCTTCGAGAGAATCACGACGGCCGGGCCACCAGGCGCGGCTTCGGCCGCCGAGAACTCGCGGCCGATCACCGGCGTCACGCCGAGCACGCGTAAATATCCTGCGCCGACCGACTGAGCTTGCACGAACGACGGCGCGCCGTTCAACACCACATTCACGCCGGAGGTGCCGCCGTCGGTCACGGCCGTGTCGATCAGCGTGGCCTGCTCGTGCGCGGCCTTGAACATGCCGCCATCGATCCCCGTTCCGGTGTACTCGCCGCGTGGCGACACGCGATGCACGCCAACGATCGCCAATCGATCCGGATTCGGCAGCGGCAACGGCCGCAGCAAGATCGCGTCGGCGAGACTAAAGACCGCGCTCGTCGCGCCGATGACGACGGCCAGCGTGAGAATGACCGAGGCGCTGAAGCCCGGCGCTTTACGCATCCGCCGGACGGCAAATCGCAGATCGCGGCCAAGAATGTCCATCACGGGAAAACGATTCATGTCATGCACCCTTTCCTGCACTGCACGCCGATTGCCAAAACGGATGCGCGCCAGTCTGGCGGCCTCCTCACGATCGATCCCCTGGCGCACGTAATAGTCGGTCGCCTCGGCGATGTGGACCGCGATCTCGCGAGCGCGATCCTTGTCTTTTCTGCTTCGTCCGATCCAGCGGCGCCAGCCCATCAGCCCGTCAATCCCTCAGTCCCTGAGCGTGCGCGCGGGATCCAGACGCAGCAGACGTAACGCCGGCAACAGGCTCGACAGCGTCGCCACGACGAGGAAGAACGTCGTCACGGCGAGATACGTGCCCGGGTCGCTCGGCTCGACGCCCCAGAGCAGCGACGCGATCAACCGAACGGCGACGATCGACAGTCCGCCGCCGATGGCTGCGCCTACGGCGGCCAGGGCAACGCCAGAGCCGGCGACCGTGCGGATGACGCCGCCGGGCGTCGCGCCCAGCGCGAGGCGCAATCCGAATTCGCGCGTGCGCTCGGTCACGGCGCCGGAGATCAAGCCGTAGAGTCCCATCGCCGCGAGGAGCAACGCCGCGATGGCGACCACGCCGACGAGCGTCATCAGGAGACGCTGCACGCCCAACGCCTCGCCACGCACCTGCGCCATCGTCCGGACATCCGCCACCGGGAGCGCGGGATCGACCGACGCGATGGCGTTGCGGATCGCGCTCGAGACGTCCGGACCACTGGCGCGCACGGACCACACCGGACGGAACCAAGTGTGCACGAGCTTGAATAGCGAGTCGGGCAACTGCGACGCCGGCGCAAAGACGCCCGGCTGCCGCATGATCGGGCCGCGCACCATGCCGGCGGCGAAAAACGACGGCTTTTGCTGAACGTCACCGACCACGCCGACGATCTCGCGCTCGGCGCCGGACACGCGGATGCGCCGGCCGACCACGTCACGGTCAGGCGAGTAGATCCGGGCGAAGCTTTCGTTGACGAGCACGACCGGCGCGGCGCCGGCGCGATCGGCGGCGGTCAATTCACGACCGGCGACGAGCTTCATGCCGAAGGTGCGGACAAATCCGGCGGTAACGTAGCTCATGTTCGCCATGCGACCTTGAGGGGGCGCCGCTTCGTCGGTGAGCGTGACGCCGAGATTCAGCAGCCGCGTGTACGGCAGTTCGAGCGTGACGGCCGCCGCTGTGACGCCAGGCGTCTGCTCAAGCGCCGAGACGCTGCGCTCGAACAGCTGGCTGATCGTCTCGCCGCTCTCATAGCGCGCGTCCTGCAGCGAGACGCTCGCGGTGGTCAAGCCGTTCGGATCGAAACCCGGATTCAGACTGTCGAGGGCCACAAACGTGCGGATCAGCAGACCGGCGCCGACGAGCAGCACCACGCCGAGCGCGACCTGCACGACGACCAGCGCGCGACGGACCCAGTGACCGGCGCCGCCGGCGACACTTCGCGACCCGCCGGCAGCGAGACCTCGCTGAACGTCGATGCGGCTCGCCTGCCAGGCGGGCGCGAGGCCGAAGAGCACGCTCGTGAACGCCGCGAGTCCCGCCATGACGAGGATGGTTCGGCCGTCGATGGCGACGTACCGCCACTCGACGAACGCGTCACCGCCGAGGTATTTCAACGCGTCGAGCGCGACGGCGCCGAGCGCGAGACCAGCGGCGCCGCCGATCGCGGCTAAAAGCAGCGACTCGACCATCAACTGACGAATGACCGCGCGCCGGCCGGAACCGAGCGCCATGCGCGTCGCCAGTTCCTTGCGCCGCGCGCTGGCGCGCGCGAGACACAGCGACGCGATGTTCACGCACGCAATCAGCAGGACCGCCGCCACGGTTGCACCGAGGATCATGATGGGTTGTCGCGCACCGGCAGTGAGGGCCGCTTGCATCGGCAGGGCGACCATCCAGCGTTCGACCTTGCCATCGGGCGGTCCGAACGTCGCGAGGGCCTCGGGCGTGCTGGCCGCACGCAGTTGGGCGGCCAGTTGCGGCCACGTCGCGCCATCCGCGAGGCGGACGATCGCGCCGTAGTTGTCGTTCGCGCCTTCGCCGCGCGTGGACGTCCGCAGCGGCGTCCACAAATCCACATCGTCATTGTCGAAACTGCGGATGCCGGGCGGCATGACGCCGATGATTTGGTACGACTCGCCGCGGAGCGTGATCGCGCGTCCAAGAACTGACGGATCGGCGCTAAAGGCGCTGCGCCACAGTCCGTCGCTGAGGATCGCGACATTCGGGCCCTCGTCGCGATCCTCGTCGCGCGTGAACTCGCGGCCGATCGCGGGTGACAGGCCGAGCACGTGAAAGTAGCCGGCGCCTACGCGTTGCTGCTGCACGAACGCCGCACGGCCGTCGGCATTGAAATTCACGCCGCCGGCGCCGCCGGAGAACGTCGCGCCATTGGCGGCGGTGACGTTGTCGCGAATCGCGTTCCACATCGCACCGGAAATCGACGTGCCTTCGCCCGAGCTGGCGGCCGACTGCGTGTGGGTGGCGACGACGGCCAGCCGGTCTGGCTGCGGGAACGGCAGCGGCCGCAGCAGCACCTGGTCGGCGATGGTAAAGACGGCGGTATTGGCGCCGATCACGAGCGCGAGTGTGGCGGTCACGGTCAGCGTGAACACGGGCGTCCGGCGCAACGCCCGAACGGCGTAGCGAAGGTCGAGTTGCAACGCGTCGAAGAAGGGCAGGCGATTCAGATCGTCAACGCCTTCCCGGTACGCGCGCGGGTTGCCGAAGCGCAGGCGAGCCTCACGCTGCGCCTGTGCCCTCGTCATCCCCTGCTCGACGTAGTGTTCGCTCGCGAGATCGACGTGCGCCTGAATCTCGGCGGCACGATCATCGTCCTTCTGGCTGCGGCGGAAGAATCGGCGCCAGCTCATGACGAAGGCTCCATCACGCGCGCCACGGCCGCCACCAGTTCAGACCAGCGATGCGATTCAGCGGTCAGTTGCTTGCGGCCGACCGGCGTCAGTTTGTAGAAGCGGGCCTTGCGGTTGTTCTCGGTGATGCCCCATTCGGCCGAGATCCAGCCGCGTTCCTCCAGGCGATGCAGGGCCGGGTAGAGCGACCCTTCTTCGACGAGCAGCACCTCGTCCGATCGTTTGGCGATGTGCTGAGCGATCGCAAACCCATGTAAAGAAACGGTTTGCAGCGTTCTGAGGACGAGCATGTCCAGCGTGCCGCCCAGTAAATCCCCGTCCTGTCCATTCGGCCGTCGTCTCATTCCGCCCCGCCTTCCTATGAAGTTCTAGGGGAGTTTGACGAAGGAACTGCAACGCAGGTTTACAAAAAAACGACGTCGGGTGTCGTTTTCGCAAAAACGACACCCGACGTCGTTTTTTACAGCGCGCGGAGGAAGGAGTAGGCGTCGTCGCCGGGGCGGGGGTCGCCGGTGAAGTGGCGGGCGGCCGCCCGGGCCGTAAACCAGGACATCGCGTCGCCGTGCCAGCCGAGGGCAATGCCGAAGAAGTGGAACGGATAATTGCGATGCAGACCGACCCAGGGGAGGCCGTCGAGCGTCGACACCACCGGCACGGACCACGCCCACTGGGCCTTCAGCCCGGAGATCGACGGGTAGTGCAGCGACAGTTCGTACATCAACTGCCCGGCGCGTTGGACCAACAGCTTCTCGCGCACGCGCGGCGTCTGCGTCTTGACCTCGGCGCCGGCGAACAGCACGCGGTCCTCCGCCAGAAACCGCAGCAGCCGGGCGCCATCGTAGCGCTCGATCAGCGAATACGCGCGGCTGCCGGCCTCACGCCGCATCTCCGCATTCAACCGTTCGGTCACCACCACGTGTCCGTCGGTCGTGCGCACATGTCGCTGCAATTGCGAAAACGCCGATCCCGGCTCACCGGTGGCAACGACGATGGCGCGGGTGGTGATTTTGCCGCCGCCTTCCAGAAACACGGTCGCGTCCTTGCGGGTAAACGACGTCTTGCGCACACGCGACTGCTCGAAAATCTGCGCGCCCTTCTTCTCCGCTACTGACGCCAAACCCAGCGCGGCACGCACCGGATCGTACACAGCGCCGCCGCGCAGACGAATCGCCCCGAACGAATCGGTCGAAATCGCACGCTGGGCCGGGCCCGGCGATAACCACGCCGCGTCCAGATTGACGCTCTTGCGCGCCGCCTGCTCGCGTTTGAGCGCGTCGCCGTCATCGAATCGGAATGCGTTCACGTGCGCCGCCGACGCCGTCAGGTCGCAATGGATCGCCAGCTTCTTGAGCGTCGCCACGAGATCCACGGCGCCATGCTGGGCGCCCTCCCATGCGAGGCGCGCCACCCGTCGTCCGCGCGCGGTTTCGACGCCGCGAAACGTGGCGTCTGGCTGCGGCACGATCATGCCGAGCCCCGACGCCGTGCCGGCGTTGGCGAGGCGGTCGGCTTCGAGCAGCACGACCTTCATGCCGGCCGCGGCCAGCGTGTACGCCGACGCGCAGCCTGTCAGGCCGCCGCCAATCACCACCGCGTCAGCCGTGCCGTCGCCCTTGTATTTCGGGTAGGCGCGCCGGCGGTTGCTGGCGGTCCGGTCCGCCCAGTAATGATGCGTGGACATTGGCGTAAGAATACCTTGCGACGGAGTTGGGGACCACTCCGCCCGCGAAAGGCGCGCCGCTACGCCAGCAGTTCCGCGGCGAGCCGCTCATAGAGCGCGGCCGCCTGGTGCAGCTCGTCGATCGCCACACTCTCGTCTTTCGTATGCGCCTGCTCGACCGACCCCGGACCAATAAGCAGCGGCGTGCCCCACCGATCCAGGAACGGGATGTCGGTGGTGAACCAGAACACCGCCGTCTCAAACCCTGGCAGCGTCTTGAGATGGACCGGCGGCACCGTAAGGATGTGATCGATCGTCACGCGCCCCGCAGTCGCATGGTCGAGCGCCGACCGAATGTCGGCGTCAGGACCCACGGACCGGAACAACAGCTCCGCAAACGCCGTCGCCGGAATCACGTTGGGGGCAACGCCACCGCCGATCAGCCCGGCGGTGTAGTGCGTGGCGCCAAGATCGGGATCAATGGGCCACGGCGCCGTGCGCAGGTCCACCATGACGTCGATCAGTTTTTCGATGGCGGATTCGCCAAGATCCGGCCGGCTCGAATGCGCGGCGCGGCCCGTCGCCGACAACTTCACACGGTAGACGCCGCGCGTCGCGCGCGCCAGCCGGTTGTCGGTCGGCTCGCCGTTGATCAGGTAGCGACACGTCGGCGGCGCCACGGTGTTCGCGACGACGGCGCCATCGCTGCCGCGCTCTTCTCCGGCGACAAACAGCAGGCCTATCCGGCGTTCGCCGCCGCGCCGCAGGCGTTCGGCCGCGACGAGCTGCGCGGCCAGAATGCCCTTGGCATCGGACGATCCTCGACCGTACAACCGTCCGTTTTCAATGCGGCTCGGAAAGAAATCCGGCACGCAATCAAAGTGCGTAGACAACACCACGACGGGATCGTCGATCGTCGCGATCACGTTGACACGATCGCCCGTCACCGGCTGCAGCACGACCTGGTACCCCAGCGCACGCAACTGGTCGGCGAGAACGCGCGCCACGTGGCCTTCGGCGCCGGTCGTCGAATCGATGTCGATCAGCTTCTGCGCAAACGGAACGAGATCTATCGAATCCATGCTTCCAGTTCCGTGCGGGTATCAGTGCGGCTGTCCCGGTATTTCACGATCACCGGCGTGGCGAGCGACAGTCCCCACTCCTTGCCCGCACCGACCGTCACCATTCTCGCGCCGGGCACCACGACCGCGCCCGCCGGAACCACCAGCGGTTGTCCGGCTTCCGGTTTGATGATGCGCGAATACACGAGGTCGTACACCGGCGTCGAGCCGGTCAGCACCGTGCCGGCCGCAATCACCGCGCGCTCCTTGATGATCGCGCCTTCGTAGACGCCGGTGTTCCCGCCGATCAGCACGTCGTCTTCAATAATCACGGGCAGCGCGCCGACGGGCTCGATCACGCCGCCGATCTGCGCCGCGGCGCTGAGGTGCACGCGCTTGCCCACCTGCGCGCAAGAGCCGACGAGCGCGTGCGAATCGACGAGCGAGCCCTCACCGATGTAGGCGCCGATGTTCACGAACATCGGCGGCATGCAGATCACGCCCTGTCCGACAAATGCCCCCTCACGAACGGTCGATCCGCCTGGCGCGATGCGCACGCCAGAGGCGAGTCCGGGCTTCTTCAGAATGAGTGTGTCTTTGTCGTAGAACGGCCATTTGCCGTGATCGGCCGACACATCCACCGTGACGCCGAACCGAAAGCCCAGCAGAATCCCCTGCTTCACCCAGGTGTTCACGCGCCAGCCGCCGGGCGCCGACGCGTCGGGCTCGGCCGCCCGCACCTCGCCGGACGACAAGGCGTTTCTCAGCGCGAAGAACGCATCGCGGGCGTCGGTTGTGTCGGCAAGCTCCGCCTGCGCGTAGAGACTCTCAATGCGTTCCTGCACAGCCTTCATGAAACGGCGTGGCCTTTCATCTCGAGTGACTCGAGCACGGCGAGCACCTTCGCTTTCGACGCGTCGGTGATCGGCACCATCGGCAACCGATAGTGTGCCTCGCACAGTCCCATCTCGGCCATCGCGAACTTCACGGGACCGGGACTCGACTCAACGAAATTGACCTGCATCAGCGGCATCAGCCGCCGGTTCAGTGCCTGCGCCGTCGCGAGGTCTCCGCGTTCGATGGCCGCCACCAACTGCACCATCGCCTCCGGCGCTTCGTTCGACGCCACGGAAATAATGCCGCGTCCGCCCAACGCCATCAGCGGCAGCGTCAGCACGTCATCGCCGGACAACACCACGAACTCCCGCGGCACGATCCGGCAGATCTCGGCGATCTGCGAAATGTTGCCCGACGCTTCCTTCACTCCGACGATGTTGTCGATCGCGGAGAGTCGAAGCACGGTCGCCGGTTCGATATTGCAGCCGGTCCGTCCGGGCACGTTGTACAGAATGATCGGCAGCGACGTGCTTTCCGCAATCGCGCGGTAATGCTGAAAGAGCCCCTCCTGAGTGGGCCGGTTGTAGTACGGCGTCACCGACAGAATGCCGTTGGCTCCGATCTTTTCCATTTCCGCGACCGCATGGCACACCTCGCGCGTGTCGTAGCCACCGGCGCCGGCGAGCACGAGTGCGCGGCGGCCCGATTCCGATTCCTGAATCGCGATCTCGACGAGCGTGCGCTTTTCGGCCAGCGTCAGCGTGGGCGCTTCGCCCGTCGTGCCGCACGGCACCAGGATGTGCACGCCCGCGTCGACCTGCCGGCGCGCGAGCGCGCGATACAACGCCTCGTCAATCGCGCCGTTCTTCTTGAACGGCGTGACGAGCGCGGTGCCTACTCCCGTCCACGAAGTACTTGTTTCCATGTCGATCGACCCTCCAGAAAGTCGTCCATCGAAAACCAGCCCAGCCGGCCATCCAGCCATTGCGCCGCATCAAGCGCGCCGTGCGCAAAGACCGCGCGATCGCGCACCGCGTGCGTGAGCGTCACGGTGTCGGCCACACCGTTGAACGTCACTGAATGCGTGCCAGCGGCTTCGCCAACCCGTTCGGACGTGACGGTGATCTCGCGGTCGTAGCCGGCGTCCACCAGCGTCTGCTTCAACAGCAAGGCGGTGCCGGACGGCGCGTCTTTCTTCTGCGCGTGATGCACGTCGGGAATCGCCGCGGTGTATGACGACTGCCCGGCAAACCGGCTGGCCGCCGCCGCCACCGTCCGCCGGAAAATATGCATGCCGAT
>Ga0164241_10006166_pt1 | contig 10994 bp, 6 predicted proteins | sample OricomyardsoilBY_FD_108780 | JGI IMG/M metagenome (GOLD analysis project Ga0164241, IMG submission 108780) | Backyard soil microbial communities from Emeryville, California, USA - Original compost - Back yard soil (BY) | ecosystem: Environmental > Terrestrial > Soil > Unclassified | place: USA... | reverse complement strand
GGCGGCGACGGTGCATCGGTCACGCTGGTGACCGGCTCCTTTCACTTCGAAGATCGCCGCAACAACCCGCTGCTGTCGGTTTTGCCCCCGGTGATCGTGCTGCCGGGCGAGATGAGCCGTAACGTGCACTGGCTCGAGCCCACGCTCAAGTTCATCGCCTGCGAGGCGGCGTCGGGTCGGCCTGGCGCGCAGACGGTCGTGAGTCGTCTGGCCGACGTGCTGTTCATCCAAATCGTCCGTGGCTACCTCGCGACGCTGCCGCCCGGCGCCAGCGGCTGGCTCGGCGCGCTCGGAGACGCGCAGATCGGTTCTGCGCTCGGCCTGATCCACCAGAGCCCGGAGCTCGACTGGACCGTCCAGTCGCTGGCGGCGCGGGTCGCCATGTCGCGCTCCGCGTTCGCTTCTCGCTTCGCGCGGTTGGTGGGCGAGCCCCCGCTCGCTTACGTCACGCGCTGGCGAATGCAGAAAGCGGCGGGGTTGCTGCGCCAGAGCAGCGCTACTCTCGCCGACATCGCCGAGCGAGTCGGCTACGACTCCGAAGCCGCGTTTTCGAAGGCGTTCAAGCGCGCCGTCGGCAGCGCCCCCGGCGCCTACCGTCGCGCCGCCAAGGCCACCATCATCGCCGCCGCCGCGGCGGCGTAGCCCCGCTGAGCGTCCTCGCCTGCGTCGCACGAAGGGTCGCCGGTGGCGCCGGCCCGACAATCAGCGCGGGGGGCGGCGGTACGAGACCTTGGCGGTGGCTTCGTCGACGATCGCGGCGCGGGCTTTGGGGTCGCCCTCGAGCTCCGGCACCAAGATCAGACGATGAGCGAGCACCGGTCCGGCCAGGAAGCGCAGGTCATCGGGCGTGACGAACGGGCGTCCGGCCAGCACCGCCAGCGATTTCGACGCGCGCAGCAGGCCGAGGGTGGCGCGCGGTGAGGCTCCGAGCACGACGCGCGGGTGAGAGCGCGTGAAGCCGGTGAGGGCGACCGCGTACTCGTAGAGGTCGTCCTCTACGTGGATACGCGCCGCGATCGACTGGAGCTGCAGCACGTCGGTCGGATTGAGCACGACGCCGACGGAGGGGGGCGCGATGCCGTGCGTGCGCAGCATCGCGACCTCGTCGCGGGCGCTCGGGTAGCCCATCGGCACCCGCACCAGGAAGCGATCGATCTGCGCTTCCGGCAGCGGGTAGGTGCCCTCGAGATCGACCGGATTTTGGGTCGCGAGCACGAAGAACGGATCGGGTAGCTCGAAGCGATCGCCTTCGATCGTGACCTGTCGCTCCTGCATGGCCTCGAGCAGGGCCGACTGGGTCTTGGCAGGGGCGCGATTGATCTCGTCAGCGAGCAGCACGTTGGCGAAGATCGGGCCCGCGCGCAGGGTGAACGTGCCGTCACGCGGGCTCAGCACGTACGTGCCGGTGATGTCGGCGGGCAGCAGGTCGGGCGTGAACTGCACGCGGCGAATCGAGCTGCCGAGCGCCAGCGCGAACGACTTGACGAGGGTCGTCTTGGCGATGCCGGGCACGCCTTCGAGCAGCACGTGACCGCGCGACAGCAGCGCCACCGTCAAAAGATCGACCGCCGAGGCGTCTCCGATGTAGACGCGCGATACCTGGCGCTTGAGCTCGAGCAGGCGCTCGCGCGCCGCTTCGATTTCCGTGACCTGGAGTGCGTGCATCAGCCGGCTCCGCTACGCTCCTCGATTTCAAGCACGGCCGCCATCAACTTTTGTCGCAGCGATTCCAATTTGCTCACCGGGATCACCCGGCGCTGCTTTTTGACGATGCGCTCCTCGATCACCCGCACCTCGGCGAGGGCGGCCGAAAGATCGTTCAGGGCTTGCTCTGACAGCAGGGCGCGTCGTGCGAGCTCGCCCAACACCGCCTTGGCCGATGGCCCGCGTCCGAGGCCGAGCCGTTCGCCGAGCAGCTCGAGCGCGGCCGCTCGCAGCTCCGAGAGGCCGAGAGCGGCGTCGGTGGTGGGGGCCGCCAGCACCGCGAGCCGCCCCGATGGCCCGCCCTGGGCCACGAGCGGCTCCGGGGCGGAGTAGCGAGGCGTGGAGCGCGGGCGCGGACGTGCCGCGTTGAGCAGGGCCCAGGCCATGATCGATAAGCACGCCACCGCCGCCAGCGCCAGCGGCAGCGGCTCGGGCAGGCCGTGCTCGTGAACCTCGGTCACGCTGTCGGCCAGCGCTTGCCCGAGCCCGGACAGCAAGCTGCCGCGATCGCCGAACTGGCCCTTCTGCTGAAAGCGATTGGCGACGAAGTAGAGCTTGCCGCCGCGCTCACCCCAGCTGTCCGGCTCGACGAGGTAGCTCAAGAGCCCCTCCGCGAACCTGCGATTGCCGGGGTAGCGCAGCATGAGGTTGATGAACGCCGACGGATCGCCCATCGCGAACAGCCGACCACGATTGACGATGATGCCGGTAACGGCCAGGGTCGCGTCGGGCTCGCCGCGCGCTCGGATCGTGAGCACGGGCGTCAAATTGGGGTGGGTGAGCGCGGTCGGGTGGTTGGTGACCACGCTGTCTACGTTTTGCGTGATGGCGTGCCGGTTTTGCTCCTGCCCAGCCACGATCTGGACCGCCGGCTCCGCGATCGCGAGGTTGGGGTTGTCGCGCAGCATACGCGCGGGTGAGAGCGGCGCGCGCACGCGGTGGATCTGGAAGCGAGCCAAGAACTTGTCGGCGGTGCCGTGATCGTCCAGCACCGCGACGCGCCCGCCGCTGCGCAAGAACGCGCTGAGCTCGGCGTAGTCGAGCGCGGCGTCCGGGTGCAGAATCACGACGCCGTCTTTTGGCGACAACTTGGAGTAGTCGAGCGTCGCTGCAATCTCGAGGCGCTCGCGGCCGAGGCGTTTTTTCGCGAGCTCGAACAGCTCGCTGCAGCCTTCCCACGTCGTGTCATTCAGGTCGAAGGCGGCGTTGGCGTCCCGCGTCACGACCAGGCTCACGGCGAAAGTCGCCAAGAAAAACGCGGCTCGCATCACGACGCGTGGCAGCAGACTAAACCTGGGGACGGGGCTGGCCGTTTTGGGGATCACGTGCCTGAACAACCTACCTCGAGCTCGCGGCGCGGCCGGCCAACGAATTCGGCCAGCGGCCCGTTCGTGCACGACAGCAGGTTGATGCGCTCAGAGCTTGACCTTCCTGAAACGACGGCTAGATTTCTGTCAAGAACCAAGTTTCGTGAGGCGCCCAGCGCCACATCGAGCCTTGGCTCCTCACCATCGCGAAAGCGAGGCCGCCCCATGCTTCCTCCCTTCATCATCGACCAAATCCGGCGAAGAGAAGAAGAGGAACGTCGCCGTATCGAGCGCGACCGTCCCCGCGTCGAGCTGCCGGTCGATGCGTACCGTCCTGCCCCGCAACCCCAGCGCGATGAAGACGAGCAAGACGATCCCGAGCGCGGGGTCATCATCGTCGACCTCGGCTGAGGTTCTGTTTGTAGGCTGACCCCGGGGTAGCCTTTCCAACCCCCCCGCGGCGTTGTACAAGCCACGGCGCCGATGCGCCGGCTTCATTATTTAGTCGTTTCTTGCGTGCTCCTCAGCGGCTGTTTCGGGCCGGGCGAGGGCGTGGAAGTCCCGCAGGACCAAATTTATTTCCCGGTCGGACTGGCCTTGCACGGCCGGGCTGGTGAGAAGCCGGCGCACCTGCTGGTCATCTCGAGCGATTTCGACCTCCAGTACAACGGCGGGGCGGTCCAGTCCTACGACCTGAGCCGGTTCGATCCGCCCGCCGCGTCAGGCGATCCCGAGAGCCTGCTGCCAGTGCGCTGCTCCGAAGACCAAGCATGCGCGTCGGGCGTCTGCGAGGGCGGCCTGTGCGCGCCCGCCCCCGGTGAGACCCCTTGCCCCCAGGGTGACCGAGCCGACGCCGACCGTCTGCTCTTTCCCGGGCGCTGCAATCCGATCGACCCCCGCACGATGCAAGTCGGCACCGTCAAGATTGGAGCGTTCGCCACCGACGCCGTGCTGCGCACGAGCCCGTCCGGCACCGCCCAGCGGCTCTTCGTGCCGGTGCGTGGTGACTCGACCCTCCACTGGCTCGACGTCGACGACGAGGGCAGGCTCGAGTGCGGTCAAGCATCGGACGGCGCTTGCGACGCGAGGCACCGCGTCGGCGACGACTCCAGCGAAAGTACTCGAAACATCGAGCTTGGCCCGGAGCCGTTCGCGATCGATGCGACCGAGCACGCGGAAAACATCGTCGTCACCAATCAGACGACCGGCACCGCGACCCTGTTCGTGAACGACCCCCAGGCCTGGGATGCGGGCGACTCCCCGACGCTGCAGTTCGCGATGCCGCTCGGCAACGCGCTCGACCCGGTCGGGGTCGCCGCCGTCCCGCTCTCCGCCGCCGAACGGCAGCTGAGCGACGGCGTCAATCCGCCCGACTACACGTTCATGATGACGTTCCGAAACTTCGCCCAGGTGCGGGTGTTTCGCTCCACCGCCGACGACGGCTCGAGCCCGCGACGGCCGTACCTGGCCGACGGCGGCGGGGTGCCGATCGCCATCAACTCGGTGGGCTCGGACTCGCGCGGCATCGCCATCGACGCTTCGGCTCGCACCCAGGCCGAAGCCGCTTGCTTCGACGACCCGGCCTGCTTGCAGCAAGCGACGCTCGTACCCCTCGACGTGTACGTCGCCAACCGCGCGCCCTCCAGCTTGCTGATCGGGCGTACGCAGCCGCCGCAGCAGTACCCTTATTTCTTTCAAGCGTTGCCGCTCACGACTGGCCCGTCGCGGGTCGTGGTCGCCAGGATCCGCAACGCCAACGACGAGGAGGAGACACGCGTCTTCGTGGTGTGCTTCGAGTCGCGTCGTATTTTCGTGTACGACCCGAAGCGCGCGCGCATCGAGACGGAGATCCTCACCGGGCGCGGGCCGCACGCTCTCGCCGTCGACACCGAGCGCCGCCTGCTCTACGTCGGTCACTTCACGGATTCGTACATCGGAGTTTTCAGCTTGGATCTCGCGCAGCCCGCCACCTACGGCACCATGCTCGCCACGCTCGGCGTGCCGAAAGCTCCGAGGTCGTCCAAGTGAGCCTGTCGCACAAACTGTGGCGCGTGCTCGCGGGGCTCGGCTTGGGCCTGGCGACTGGCTGCACCCAGAGCGACGTCGTGGCGGAGCTGCGTTCGCTGTCGGGCAGCGAGGCGGCGGTGTTCCTCTGTCGCGATGGCGCTGGCGTCGGCCACCCGTACACCGATTGTCCGGATCGCAATCTGGACGACGACTTCCTCGCCCCCGAAAACCAGCTGTCGGTCTTCTCGCTCGTGACCCAAACCGTGACCGACGAGGTCGCGGTGGTCGACGTCACGGGCGGTCACGTCGTCGACGTCGATCCGAGCCAGCCGGGCTACGGCTTTTTACGCGTGGGCGGCCGGCCCGTTTCGCTCGCCACCACGCCCGGCGGCCGAGCCACGTTCGTCGCCACCGCCGACGTCGGCCGTAACGGGCTGTTTGCCTTGCCCACCCGCTGCCTGACTCCGCCCGTGACAGGCCGGCGTGAGCTCACGAGCTGGCCGGCGTGCCGGCTCGACGAAACGCCGGGCCAGATGACGGTGGTGGTCGAGACCGAGCTTGGCTCCGCCGATGGCGATTGCAAGCTCTACGACCCGTCGATCGTCGATTACCCTGCGCCGCAAGCGTCCGGCGAATGCTGGGAGAACGTGGTCAACGAGGGCGGCGGCGCGGGCCGGCGCAAGCTGCTCGTGACCTTCCCCGACTCCGGCAAGGTCCGGGTCTACGACGCGCAAGATTTGCTCGATGTGCCGCCCGGCTACTTCCCGGACTGCCAGGCGGAGCGCGAATTCGATCTCAAAGTCGACGTGCCGCAGGGCGTCGCGCAAACGCTGCCCGCCGATCTGCTGCCGGCCGAGGGTGAGGGTATGTGCAGCGAAGTGACGGCTCCGACCGCGCCGCCTCCGGGCAAGCGCGGACCGCAGCCCGCCGGCTTGGCGCTTTCTGACGACGACCGGCTGTACATCGCCGATCAGGCGGCGCCCGTGATCCACGTGCTCGATACGAGCAGCGTCTGCAACCTGACCGAGCTGCCGTCGCTGTTGCCGATGTCGCTGCGCGAGCCGCAGCGCGTCGTCACGACGCGGCGCGTCGCGGTCAGCCCGCTCACGCCCGCCGGCCAGCGCTTCGTCTACGCGATCGACGCCGAAGACCAGCCGGGCGCCAGCGTCATGGCGTTCGACGTCAGCCCCGGTTCGACCAACCCGACGCCGCTGGTGCGCAGCGGCTCGGTGGAGCTGAGGAACGAGAAGCCCGATCGGCTGTGGCTGCGTTCGGCGGCCAAAGACGTGACCTTCGCCTACCGCGACATCCCCTACGTCGATGGCGCTACCGGCGCGGCGCAGTTCGGCACCCGCTGCGACCCCAATCCCGATCCGGCGCTCAACGGCACTCCCGCGGCGCTGGCGCGGCCGAACGGCGACTACACCGCCGGCGCCCGCCCCGGCCTGCTGCGGGGCTTGTTCGGGTTCATTTTGCACGTCGACGGCTCGATCGCGGTCGTCGACGTCGACGATTTCGACGCTGCTTGCCGTCGCCCGATCGTCGCCAACGCGTCCTCGGTGCCCGACTTCCGGGGTTGTAGCGGAGACGCGGACGTCGGTTTCTTCACCCAGAACGACCAGGAAGACGGGCCGCGGTTGGTGACCAACGAGGTCAGCTGCCGGGTGGTCCAGCCGCATCGGGTTCGCAGCCAGAGCGTGGTCGTCAACGACTCGCAGATCGGCATCAATGCGCCCTCGCTGCGCAGCTTCCCGCAGCTGACCTTGCCGACTTCGGCGGTGTCGGCCGCCAGCGAAGAACGCGCGCGGCTATTGGCGGTGCCGTTCGCCGACGCGAGCGGGGCCTCGGTTCCGGCCGACGTTTACGTCGGCTCCACTCGCTACAGCACCGCCGCCGGCGCCACTGACCAGGTGCCGACCGACCCGAATGACACCTCGAGCGTGCAGCTTGCGTCTCTGAACGCGGTGGTGCTGCCGCCACTCGAGCCCCGGTCTTACAGCACCACCGACTCGGTCACGTTGAAGTACGAAGGCGATTACGCCAAGAGCGACGCCGGCTTCCTCGGTCTCGACGGTGTGCTCCGCGATCCCGCGATCTCGTTTTGCGCCGCGGGGGTGTACGACGTCGCGACCATGACCGACTATGGCGCGCGCGAGCTCGGCTTGGGCGACGCTGACGCGGCCACCTTCGGCAAGGCGCACGCCGACTACGTGCAGCTCACGACCGGGTTCCTCGACGAGACGGACAGCTATTGGAGCAACCAGCACGTCGATCGCGACGAGTGCGTGGAGCTGTTCGGCGAAAGCGACGCCGAGACGCTGCTGGGAACGCGCGACCTCAGCATCACGAGCGCGACCGCCGCCGCCCTCACGCTCGTGCCGCGCGCTGACGTGACGCTCGAGCAGATCAAGAGGTGCTTTCCGGCGGCTCAGCAATACAAGCTGCGCGCGGGCGGGCACTGGGTGCTGCTCCACGGCACGCTGTTTCGACACGACGTGGTCGAGAGCGGCGTGGATCGCGCCTGCGTGCGCAGCTGCAATCCCCTCAAAAAGTGGGAAAAAGGCCGGGTGTTCGAGATCTCGAGCGACAACGACAAATGCCGCGCCGAGACCGCGCCCGGCGACGAGTCAGCCGCCGATCCGCTGCAGCTGCGGGTCGGCTGCGCCGGCGACGAGGTGGCGTGCGTCTACGATCAGACCACGGACAACGGAGTACAACCCGGCGGCCGCGCGTCGGAGTGCATCTTCAACGGTCTCAACGATCGCTTCGCGCTCTACCGCGGTCGCACGCCGTCGGTGCGCGACGAGACGTTCGCCTGGCAGACGACGGGCGGCTTCGCGCCGGCGATCATGAGCCTGGCTAGCGTCTCCAGTCAGGTCTCGCCGCAATCCATTCAGTTTCTGCAGCAGGCCGAGCAGCTGGCGGTGGTCGACGGCTCCAGCCAAGGGCTCTCGCTCTTCAGTCTGGACACGTTCTCGATCGTCAAGCCGTCGCCTTTCTACTGAGCCGAGCAATGGCGGGCTCCCCCACGCCAGTCATGCAGCAGCACGCGGCCGCCAAGCGTGCCTACCCCAACGCGCTCGTCTTCTTTCGGATGGGCGATTTCTACGAGATGTTCGGGGACGACGCCGTGCTCGGCGCGAAGCTGCTGGAGCTGACGCTCACGGCGCGTAACCGCGGAAAGCCCGATGAAATTCCGATGGCGGGGGTGCCGCACCACGCCGCCCACGGCTACATCTCGCGACTGCTCGAGCTCGGCCAGCAGGTGGCGATCTGCGAGCAGATGGCCGACCCCTCCAAGGTGAAGGGGCTCGTGCCACGCGAGGTCGTGCGCGTCATCACCCCCGGGCTCGTCACCGCGACGGACCAGCTCGCCGCGAACGTGAACAATTTCTTGTGCGCGGTCGAGGTCACGCGCGGCGCTGTCGGCGTGGCGCTCTACGACATGTCGACGGGGGAGCTTCAGGCCGGCAGCTTGCCCGACGTCGCGCGCCTGCTGGGCGAGCTCAGCCGAGCCGCGCCGCGTGAGGTGCTGATCGGGGGAGGCAGCGACGTCGAGCCCGCGCGCGCATCGGCGCTGGCGGCGGCGCGCAGCTTGCCGCGGCTGGCGGCGCGTGAAGACGACGCCCTCGACACCCACGCCGAGCCGGCCGCGCTCGGCGAGCTCGCCGTCGAGACGGCGGAGCTTGCGCCGGAGGTGCGCCGGGCGGTGGCGCGAGCGCTGCGCTTCGCGCAAGTCTGCTTGCCGCGGGGCCGGCTGCCGGTGCGGCGCGTGACGCGCTTCGAGCCGTCGAGCACGTTGCTGATCGAGCGCGTCGCCCAGCTGCACCTCGAGCTGACGGAGTCCGTTTCTGGCAACAAACAAGCTACCTTGCTCGGCGCGATCGACGCCACGTGTTGCCCCGCCGGCGCGCGTTTGTTGCGACGCCGGCTGCTCGCGCCGCTGACCGACGTGGCCTTGATCCGGCGGCGCCACGACCAGGTCGAGCTCTTCGTCGTGCACGCGCGGCTGCGCGAGGCGCTGCGCGCCGCGCTCGGCGATCTCGGAGATCTGGAGCGGCTGAGCGTGCGCGCCGCGCTCGGCGAAGCCAATCCGCGCGACCTCGGAGGCCTGCGCGACGGGCTGGCGGCTGCTGCCCGCGCTGCGCAGGTGCTGCGCGAGGTGCGCGACGCCGAGCTGTGCGAGGTGCTGGGCCTGACCGGCGAGATCGATACCCTGCCCGAGCTGTCGCAGCAGCTCGCGGCCGCCCTCGTCGACCGGCCCTCGCCGCTCGCCAAGCAGGGCGAGATCTTCCGGCCCGAGTTCGACCAGGAGCTCGCGGATCTGGACGCGCTGCGCCGAAACGGCACCGAGCGGATGGTGGAGCTCGAGACGCGGCTGCGCGAGAGCACCGGCATCAGCACGCTGCGTATCCGTTTTACCCGGGTTTTTGGCTGGTATATCGAGGTCAGCCGCGGGAAGTCCGGCAGCGTGCCGCCGGAGTTTCGACGGAAGCAGACGGTGGCGACCGGGGAACGCTACAGCTTGCCGGAGGTCGACGAGCTGGCCGACAAGATCAGCCACGCCGAGGAGCGGCATCGGGAGCGTGAGCTCGCGCTGCTGAGCGAGCTGGTCGAGCGAGCCGGGCAGGCGGCGCCACGGATAGCCCAGCTGTCGGAGCGCCTGGCGGCGTGGGACGTGGCGGCGGCGCTGGCCGACGTCGCGCACCGCTACGACTACGTGCGTCCCAAGGTCGACGAATCGGAGCTGCTGTCGCTGCGCGACGCGCGGCACCCCGTCGTGGAGCGTCTGTCGGCGCGCGGCAAGTTCGTGCCCAACGACGTGGAGCTCGATCTGTCGTCGGAGCGGCTGTGGCTCGTGACGGGGCCGAACATGGCCGGTAAGAGCACGCTGCTACGGCAGGTGGCGCTGTGCACGATTTTGGCCCAGATGGGCAGCTTCGTGCCGGCGCGCGCCGCTCGCATCGGCGTCGTCGATCGCGTGCTGTCGCGCGTCGGCGCCAGCGACAACCTGGCGGCGGGCGAGAGCACCTTCATGGTTGAAATGCGCGAAACTGCTGAGATTTTGCGCACAGCCACCCGCCGGTCGCTGGTGATTTTGGACGAGATTGGTCGCGGCACCAGCACCTTCGACGGGTTGTCGATCGCCTGGGCGGTGGCCGAGTATTTGGACGAGGTCGTCGGCTGCCGAGCGTTGTTCGCGACGCACTACCACGAGCTTGTGAGCTTGGCCGAGCAGAGCAAGCACGTCGGCAGCTACAGCGTCAGCGCGCGCGAGCAAAACGACGACGTGGTCTTCTTGCATCGACTGGTGCCCGGCGCAGCCAACCGTAGCTACGGCGTCGCCGTGGCCAAGCTAGCGGGACTACCGGAGCCGGTGCTGGCGCGGGCGCGGGGACTGCTCGCGGCGCTCGAGCGCAAGGACGACGTCTCGGCGGAGCGGCGCCCCAAGGCAGGCAAGCCCCCGCAGCTAGCCTTGTTCGGCGAGCGCTCCGCCGAATCGCGCAGCCAGATCGAGCTGATCGAGACGCTGCGCGCCGTCGATCTGGATCGCTTGACGGGGCTCGAGGCGCTCGGCCTACTGCAGCGGCTCAAATCGAAGCTGTGAGCGTCGGCGCGCTCTAGGTGGCTGGTGCTTTTCGTTGACCCGTTGATCCGGGCTCGATCTAACGGCGTCATGACCCTCGGGAAGGCGCCTTCTCAGTCGGACATGTTCTCGTCGGGAGCGGGCTTGTGCGAGGAGCGGCTGGGCGAAAGCTCGATCTATCGGCTGCTTCATCGCGAGTGCCACCGGCTGTTCCCTGACGAGCTTTTTGCCGACCTATTTACTCATGTGGGTCGTTGCTCGGTGCCTCCGCGGGATCGTAGCGGTGGTGATGGTGCTGCAGCGGCTGGAAGGACTCAGCGACCGAGACGCGGTCGACCGATTCGCTTTCGACCTACGCTGGAAGTACGCGGCAGGCGGGCTGGAGCTCG
>Ga0164241_10006165_pt1 | contig 10994 bp, 4 predicted proteins | sample OricomyardsoilBY_FD_108780 | JGI IMG/M metagenome (GOLD analysis project Ga0164241, IMG submission 108780) | Backyard soil microbial communities from Emeryville, California, USA - Original compost - Back yard soil (BY) | ecosystem: Environmental > Terrestrial > Soil > Unclassified | place: USA... | reverse complement strand
GAGATCTGGCGGGTCCTCGGCGAGCTGGTCGACTGGACCGGCAAGGACGTCGTCGACATCGGCTGCGGGGACGGTTTCCACCTGCCGCGCTTCGCCGAGCGGGCGGGCCGGGTGATCGGTGTCGAGTCGCACCCGCCGCTGGTGCGCCGCGCCCGCGCCCGGGTGGCCGAGCTCCACACCGTCGAGGTGCGCAACGGCGCCGCCCAGCGGCTGCCGCTCCCGGACGCGAGCGTGGACGTGGTGCACGCGCGGACGGCGTACTTCTTCGGCCCCGGCTGCGAGCCGGGGCTCGAGGAGGCCGACCGCGTGCTGCGGCCCGGCGGCTCGCTGGTGATCGTCGACCTGGACGTGCGGCACAAGCCCTACGGCGACTGGATGCGCGCCGACCTGCCCGGTTACGACGCGGACGAGGTCGGCGCGTTCTTCGAGCGGCAGGGGTTCACCAGCCGGCGGGTCGACACGGTCTGGCGGTTCGCCGACCGCGCCGACCTGGCGGCGGTGCTGCGGATCGAGTTCTCGGCGAAGGTGGCGCAGCGGGCCATCGCCGAAGTGGTGGGCCTGAGCCTGCCGGTCGGCTACCGGGTGTTGCACCGGCGCCGGCCGGCCGGGCTGCTCAGGCCGTGAGGACTCAGTCCTCGTCATCCTCGTCGTCGTCGGCCACCGCGTGTGGCTCGACCTCGCCGAGGATCGCGTAGACCTCCCGCCGGGCCTGGTTGAGGACTTCGACCGCACGCTGCTTCTGGTTGTCCGTGGCCGCGTTGGCGACCTGCATGGTGGCGCCCATGAGCTGGCCGATCGCGTCGCGCAGGTTCACGTCGTGCGGGTCGACATCCTGCGCGATCTGGTCCCACGGCGGCGCCGCGGCGTGCGGCTCGGCGGCCGCGCGGCCCTCGTCGGTGAGCTCGTAGCGGCGCTTGCTGCCGCTGCCCTCGGTGCTCGTGATGAGTCCCTCGTCGGCGAGCAGCTGCAGCGTCGGATAGACCGAGCCGGGGCTCGGGCGCCAGAACTGGCCGCTGCGCTCGGTGATCTCCTGGATCATCTCGTAGCCGTGCATCGGCCGTTCCGCGAGCAGGGCGAGGATCGCCGCCCGCACGTCGCCGCGCCTGCTACGCCGGCCACCCCCGTGACCCCGGCGCCTGCCACCGCGGCGCATGTCGCGCCCGCCCGGGAATCCGGGGAAACCCGGGAAGCCGGGCATGCCCGGTCCGCCCGGCCAGCCGAACGGCGGCTGGGGCGGGAAGGGTCCGTGGGCGTGTGGTGGCGGGAAGTCTCCCTCCGGCCCGAAGGCCTCGTGCGGGTCGGCGAACGCTCGCCGGCCGCGGTGATGTTCTCGTTGTCCAAATGGCGGACGCATGATCATTTCCTCCCTGTAGGTGTATCGCGTGGTATCGCGATAGGTTCACGATATATCGGAACGTATCGCGATGCAACGTCATTCCCTCGACCGGCGGCATGGGAGGATGGAGGAGCTATGACCGCACTTCCTCTTGTCTTCGACGCGCCCCGCCGCGGCCTCCCGCCCCGCCACCTCGCCGACATGTCCGCCGACGAGCGGCGTGCGGCGGTCGCTGAGCTGGGCGAGAAGCCGTTCCGCGCGAACCAGCTCTCGCACCACTACTTCGCACGGTTGACCGCCGACCCCTCGCAGATGACGGACATCCCGGCGGCCAGCCGGGACCGCCTCGCGGATGGGTTGCTGCCCCCGCTGCTGTCCGTCGTCCGCCACGTGAGCTGCGACGACGACACGACACGCAAGACGTTGTGGCGCGCGCACGACGGGACGCTGCTGGAGAGCGTGCTGATGCGCTACCCGGACCGCGTGACGCTGTGCGTGTCGAGCCAGGCCGGGTGCGGCATGGCGTGCCCGTTCTGCGCGACCGGCCAGGGCGGCCTGCAGCGCAATTTGTCGACCGCGGAGATCGTGGACCAGGTCCGCGCCGCGGCGGCCGCCCTGCGCGATGGCGAGCTCGGGTCGCCCGGACGGTTGTCGAACATCGTGTTCATGGGCATGGGCGAGCCACTCGCGAACTACCGGCGCGTGGTCGACGCCGTGCACCGGATCTGCGACCCGGCCCCGGGAGGCCTGGGCATCTCACAGCGCTCGGTGACGGTGTCGACGGTCGGTCTGGCCCCGGCGATCCGCAAACTGGCGGACGAGAAGCTGCAGGTCCGCCTGGCGGTCTCCCAGCACACCCCGGACGACGAGCTGCGCGACACCCTGGTGCCGGTGAACACGCGGTGGTCGGTGGACGAGGTCCTTTCGGCGGCGAGGTACTACGCGGACACCACGGGCAGGCGCGTGTCGATCGAGTACGCCCTGATCCGCGACGTGAACGACCAGCCGTGGCGCGCGGACCTGCTCGCCCGCCGGCTACGTCAGCACCTGGCGCAGCTGGTGCATGTGAACGTGATCCCGCTGAACCCGACACCTGGCTCGAAGTGGGACGCCTCCCCGAAGCCGGTGGAACGCGAGTTCGTGCGGCGGGTCAATGCCGGGGGAGTGACCTGCACGGTGCGCGACACGCGTGGCCAGGAGATCGCCGCCGCGTGCGGCCAGCTCGCCGCGGAGGGGTAGCTAGCTTTCGGCGCGTTGCCGGTATGCCGCCAGGTGGTCGGCGCAGAGGTACAGCGTCAGGCCTTCGGGCGTCGTGCTGCGGGACAGGCCACCCCATTTCTGGTTCGGGTCGAGTCCGGTCAGCATTGCCTGTAGCGCGCGGAAGTCGGCGTCGTTGGCGGCCCGGGCGACCGGGCCGGGCTCGTCGGGGTCGGGCTTGCCGGGGTCTGGGGCCGGTGCATATCGCACCTCGCTCGGCAGCTGGCCGACGAGTTCCTTCATCAGGTCGCAGTCCGCCTTGAGCTGGGCGTCGAGATGATCGACCGCGACGCCCAGCACCGGTCCGACGAGTGGCGCGGCGTGCTTGAGCGCGGTGAGCAGCGTCTCCACGTGCGGCCCGAGGGTGCGTAGCCAATCGGCCGGCTGGGTGATGGGGTAGCAGCCGTCGGGCTCGGGCAGGCGGTGCCAGGAGCCGGGCTCCTCGCAGTACAGGCGTAGTTCGAACGCTGAGCTGGTGAGTTTCTTGCGGGTCGGAACAATCGCGAAGACGCTGGGACAGCGCGCTTCCTGCTGTGCCTGCGCCAGCCGCAGCAGCTTGAGAAACATGCGTTGGGCGTAGTCGATGTGGACGTCGACCTTGTCCTCGAGCCGGGTCGTCGTCTGGTCGATGCGCGCCACGGTCTTGGTGATGTAATCGATGCTCATGTCGCGCTCGGACGGGGCGAGGCCGAGGAGTAGCTGCTGCACTGACATCTCCTCGCCGGACTTGCGACATTCGATCGTGTTCCGCGGCGGAACGCGGGCCAGTCTTCCCTGTAGGTCCTCGTAGTCGAACAGCTCGCGGCAGGACGTCTGCTGCCCGGTCTGGCACTGGCAAGGGACCTGACGGGTGATGTGCAGACCGGGGAACCGTTCCAGTGTCAGGTTGAGTCCGTCGTCGAGGATGGAGAAGAAGTTGGCCGGCGCGGGGCCGCGTACGGCGAGCTCGACGGTGTTTCGGTGCCGATGTGCGCGGACGAGAGCAAGGTGCTTGCCGTCGCCGTGCCCGAGTAGCGCGCCGCTGCGCCAGTGGATCTTCTTGCTGAAACGGTGCGAACGAGCGATGAACCAGGTCGGGATGCCCGGTGGCATGGTGTTGAGCCGGTAGAGGACCCGGATCTCCCGCGTGTTCTCGAGTCGATCGATCTCGTCCCATTCGTGCTGGAACGCCGGCGGATCCCATTGCAGCCGTTCGACGACGAGGCTCAGGTCGTCGACGTGACCGCCCGTGAGCCGGTAGGACAGGTCGTACCTGTCCATCATGCCGAGGAAATGCTCACGCAGTCCTCGGTGCAGGTCGGACCACAATCCGTCCAACTCGTTACGCCGCAGCACGCCGTGTGACGCGGCGACCTGGTCGCTGTCGAGCACCTTGCTGATGTAGTCGTTGACCCATTCCGGCCGGAGCACGACGGTCTGTGCGAGCTCGGGGTCGTCGCTGTAGTAGAGGATGTCACCCAGCTCGTGCAGGGCGATGGCGATGTAGCGCTGCTGCATGGCATCGGTGACACCTGCGTCGGTCATCAACTGCCACATCTTGGCCGGTGTCACGTAGTTGTCCGGTGCTCTGCGGACGGCGCCGGCCGCGGCCAGCCAGGATGTCGGCCATTCCGAGCCCATCAGCGGAAGCTGGGCCGCCTCGACGCGGAGTCGTTCCCGCACGGTGTCGAGGCCCCGCCGGGTGGCGTTGTCGACGTCCATGCTGGCCACGATGTTCGGATACTCCTGCTGCAGCTCGTACAGCGGGAGGTCGACCGGACGGTCGGTGGTGTGCGTGGCCACGAGGACGACCGGTGATTCGGGCGCGCGGGCGGTGATGATGTCCAGCCAGTAGCGCAGCTTGCCTTGTTCCCAGCCGAGGCGAGCGTTCCACAGCAGGAGGAAGAGCGACCGGTTGGTGAGAAAGAACTGGTGTGTGGCGTGGTAGATCTGCTGGCCGCCGAAGTCCCACGCGCCCAGATTCATCAGCACGCCGCCGTGGTCGGGGTGAGTGAGTGTCAGGTCCTTGACCATCAGACCGTGGGTGGACGGCTCGTGAGGATCATGTGGGTCGCCGGCCAGTGCCCGTACCAACGAGGTCTTGCCTACGCCGCCCTCACCGACCACGAGGAGCTTCGACAACCACTGTGCAGCGCTGCCTTTGTGGCGGGCCAGAAGAAACGCCAGAAGCGATTCTGTCCCGGCGGCTGCTATCTCTGGCGGCGGACTGACGAGCGGGTTTCCGGCGACGGCGAGTTCGGTTAGCCGCGGCAGCTCGGTCAACCAGTCCGGCAGGGTACTGAGCTGATTGAAGTTGACCTCCAGCTCTGCCAGTTTGGGGAGTTCGGCAAGGCTGTCCGGTAGGCTGGCAAGGCGGTTGTTGTTGAGCCGCAACGTATGCAGGTTGCGGATGTTCGAAATGCCGGACGGCAGTTCGCTGAGCTCGTTGTCCTCCAGTCGCCAGACGGTCACCCCGGTGAGGGCGCCGATATCCAGTGGCAATGTGGAGAGGCGGTTGTCATTGAGTCGCAGGTCCGTGAGGCCGGTGAGCTTGGTCAGATCATCTGGCGGTGACGTGAGGTCGTTGTCGTCGAGCCAGAGCGTGTCGAGCTCCGACAGGTTCGCGAACCAGGCAGGAAGCTCGGTCAGGGAGTTGTGCTCGAGGTAAAGGGCGCGCAGCCCGGTGAGGTGCGCCAGGAAGGCGGGCACCTCGGTGAGCTCGCAGTTGGCCAGACCGAGAGAGTTGACGTCGGAACCGAGGCGCTCGGGAAAGCCCGTGATCGGGTTCTCGTCCAGCAACAGGGAGGTGAGTCCAGTATGCGCGGTCACCGCGTCCGGTACTGCGGTCAACTTATTGTTGGCGAGCATCAGGGTGTTGAGTTCGGGCAGTTCCGCCAGCCAGTCCGGGATGTCGGTCAGCCGGTTGTCACCCAGCTGAAGGCTGGTGAGCCTGGTCAGCTCTCGCAGCCAGCAGGGAACCTCGCCTAGCTCGCATCCGCGGAGGCCGAGGTCCGTCAGCGTGGTGATCTCGCCCAACCATGCGGGCACCTCGGTCCACGGATTGTCGTCGAGGTACAGGCGCGTGAGGCCGGTGAGATCGGCCAGCCAACGCGGTGCCTCGGCCAGCTTGCAGTTGGAGACCGAGACAGTGCTCAGGCCGGTCAGCTCCACAAGCCGGTCGGGTAGCGCGGTGATCGGGTTGTGGTTGGTCCAGAGAGTGGCGAGCGCGGTCAGATCGGCCAGCCACTCCGGCAGCTCGGTCAGCGCGTTGTCCTGCAAGTAGAGCCATTTGAGGCCGCCCAGGCGAGCCAGCCAGTCCGGTAAGGCGCTGAGGTGGCAGCCACCGAGGCTCAACTCGGTGAGGCCGGTCAGCTTTGCGATCCAGTCCGGCACGGCATCGAGGCGGTTGTTGTTGATCTGCAGGTTGGTGAGTCCGGTGAGAGTGCTCAGCGAGTCGGGAAGGCTGGCGAACCTGTTGCTGGCGATTGCCAGGGTGTCGAGTCCGTCCAGATCGGACATGCGGTCTGGGAGCTCCGTGAGCCGGTTGCCCGAGAGATGCAGCTTGGTCAGGCAGGTGAGATCACAGAGTCGGTCAGGTAGTTCAGCGACCTGGTTGCGTTCGAGCCGCAACTCGTTGAGGCCGGTAAGCCGGGGCAACCACTGTGGCACTTCGCTCAGGTGGCTGCTACTGATATCCAGAACGGTGAGGGTGGTGAGATCGCCGATCCACTCCGGCAATTCGGCGAACCTGTTGTCACGCAGGCGCAGCTTGGCGAGGTCGGCATGCCCGGCCAGCCAGTCGGGTAGTTCGGTGAGCCGGTTGTGACTGAGGTTCAGCTCGGTGAACCCGGTCAGCGCGGCCAGCTGCGGAGGCACTTCGGTGAGCTTGTTGTTCCCGAGGTTGAGCGTTGTGAGGCCGATCAGGTTCCGGAAAGCGTCGGGCAGTCCGGTGAGCCGGTTGGTGTTGACCTCCAGGTTCGTCAGGCCGGGGAGGTCGCCGATCCACATCGGCAGGCTCGTGAGCCGGCAGCGCCGCATGGTGAGAGTCGCGAGGCTGGTCAGCTCGCGCAGCTGGGCAGGTACTTCCGTGAATATGTTGTTGTCCAGGTACAACGTGGTCAGTGACGTCAGCTCCCGGAACTCGTCGTGTAGCTGGCTGAGGTGGTTGTCCTCAAGCCAGAGCTCCGTCAGTCCGGTCAGGCGAGGCAGCCAATCGGGAACCTCGGCAAGGCGGCAGCCGCCCAGGCCGAGCGCGGTGAGATTGGTCAGCTCGCCGAGCCAATCGGGAAGGGTGACGAGAAGATTGTCGTCGATGTCCAACCGGACCAGACTGGTCAGGCTGGCGAGCCATCCGGGCAACTCGGTGATGCGATTGGCGTCGAGCCGCAGTCGGGTGAGCGAGGTCAGTTGACCGAGCTGAGCAGGGAGCTCTTCGAGTCGGTTGTGGGTCAGTTCCAGGTTGGTGAGCTGTGCGAGATCGCCGAGCCAGTCAGGTAGTTCGGTGATGCGGTTGTGACCGAGTCGCAGGTCCGTGAGGTCGGTCAAGGTGCGCAGTTGTTCCGGCACAGTGTCAAGCAGCAGCTCGTCAACGTGTAGCACACGAAGGCGCGTCAGATCGCCGAGCGAGGTCGGCAGCCTGCGCAACCGATTGCCGGTCACGCTTAGGTCGGTCAGGGCGGCCAACTCGCCTAGCCATTCCGGCAGATTTGCGAGTCGGTTGTTGCCGAGCTCCAGGTCGGTCAGGTTGACGAGGCCGCGTAGCCAGTCCGGTAGCGCTTCGAGTCGGCAACTGGCGATATCGAGCGTCGTGAGGTTCGAGAGGTTGCCCAGACTTTCGGGCAGCGTGGCCAGCCGGTTGGTGTGCAGGTAGAGCTCGGTGAGAGTGGTCAGGTGACCGAGCCAGTCGGGGAGCCGTGCGAGATGGTTGTCATTCAGGTCGAGCCGGGTAAGCGCTGTCAGAGCAGTTAGATCCGGCAGCTCGGTGAGCCGGTTGTCGTGGAGGCGCAGCTCGACCAGCGAGGTGAGCCGGCGCAGCCCGTCGGGTAGGCGGGTGAGCCGGTTGCCATCCAGGTCCAGCCGAGTGAGGTTGCTCAGGTCGCCGACCCAGTCCGGCACGTCGGTCAGCCGGTTGCGGCCGAGTCGTAGCTCGGTGAGGTTGACGAGGTCGGCGACCCAGGCCGGAACCGCGGCCAGCCGACAGCCCTCGATTCCGAGGTGCGTGAGCTGGGTCAGCTCGCCCAGCCACGCGGGCAGCCCGGTGAGCCGGTTGTCGTCCACGTTGAGTTCGGTCAGGTTGGGCAGCGAGGTGAGCCAGCCCGGCACGCTGGTCAGCAGGTTGTCGTCGAGCCGCAGCTCGGTGAGCCGCGTGAGCCGGGCCAGGTCCGGTGGCAGTCCGGTGAGCCGGTTGCCGCTGAGGTCGAGGCGGCGCAGCGCGGTGAGTTCGCCGATCCAACCCGGGAGCGTGCTGAGCTGGTTGCCTCTCATCCGCAGTTCGGTCAGCCCGCGCAGTTCGATGAGCCCGGCCGGCGGTTCGGTCAGTCTCAGGTCGCTCAGGTCGAGCGTCGTCGCGCCGCTCGCGGCCGCGTGCTCGACCCGATGACTCGCCTCGCTCGCGCACACCTCGACAGCCATCCAGCCCCCAGAATTTCCTCGGTCAGATTATCCGGACGAGAACGAATGCCGGCGTCCGCATCACGTCGTCAGCTCACCTCCGGGGCCGGGCACTTCGCGGTGTCCGCCGGCGGTTGCGCGGTCCAGATCACGCCGCACAGCAGGACACGGCGTGGGGCGGCCGAGCCGGTGGCGCGCAGAATCATGACCGCCTTGTCGACGGGCACCGGATGGCCGCCCTTGCCGAAATCGATATTTCCGCTAGCGCCGCGCATCGCACCCCGCGAGTCGACACTGATCGTGTTCAGGCCGGCGAGGACACCGTCGGTGGTCGGCAGCCCGAAGTCGTCTCGGGGAGCGTTCTTCACCGCCTGGTCGAAGACCATGAAGCTGTCGTAGGCCAGGATCGCGCTGCCGTCCCGGGTGCGAACGCACGCGGACCCGTAGTGATCGACGTATCCGACGAAGAAGCCCGCCTTCGCCCGGGCCGCCGCACAGTCGGCTCCCCAGGCGAGGCTCGAGCCGAACGACAGGTAATCCAGAGACAGACCCGGGTAGTTCTTCAGGCTGCGCGCGAGAACGAAACGCGTCGCATCATCGCCAGAGATGATCTTTGGATAAGAGCCCTCGCAGCCATTCCTCATCCCGGTCAGGAATGCTGGTAGGTGCTCGGCGCGGCCGGCGTAGAAGGCGACCGCGTCGTCACCGAGTTCGCAAGCCTGGCGACCCAGCTGTGCGAGGTCGATGCCGGCGTCGTCCGCAGCCATCTTGTAGGGCGACTCCTCGACGTCGATCCCCTGCGCGCCGAATGCGTCGTTGACCTGATTCCGCAGATCCGCGCTGTAGAGGTCATCGGGATCGCCGGCGAAGTAGAGGTGCGCCTTGGTGACTCCGAGCATGTGCTTCGCGTAGTAGGCCGCGATCACGGACTCCCGCCTGTTGGTTGGACCGACCTGGTGGTAGTACTCCGTGGTCGTCTCCGCCAAGGGAGCCGCTGAGATGAAGGTGCCGATCATCGGAATCCGCGCCTCGCTGAGCCGGATCATCGCCTCTCGGGTGCCTTTGCGGCTGATTCCCATGCCCAGCACGCCCAGCAGACGAGGGTCGCGTGCCTTCTCGTCGGCGATGGACTCGGCGGCCGCCCGGCCGTGATCCATCCCGCTCCCCGCATTGGCGAGTAGCACCCGGACGGGATGGCTGTCGCGCATTTCGTTCTGTGCGATTTCGATTCCCCGGAGCTGTTCCAGCTCCCATCTGTAACCATCGGTGTTTTCCGGACTCAACACGCTCAGGTAAACGACCGTCTGGTAGGAATTCGGATGTTGGTTGACGACGGCCTCGTTCGTATCGTGGATCCGTTTCTCGACATCACGGAGCCCGTCCCTCAGGTCGTCGGCGAGGTCGACCGCGTCGAGGTCGCCGAAGAAAAAATGGTCGTCCGGGGCCAGGCCGACGCATTGGTCCGCCTCACGAGTGAGCTCCGGCTCGCTGTACCAAGTACCGCAATGCTCGTATGTCCTGTCGGCGATCGCTACGCCTGCCGCCACCAGCACCAATGCCAGCAACAGTCGTGCCGCCCGAGGGACGCGGATCTTGGTCAACCGGATGTTGGTCACCGCGTCCCGCGCGCCGGGTCGTTCGACTCCGTCGTCGGAAACCCGAAGACACAGGATCCACCGCCCGCGCCCCTGTTCCATCTTGGGCAGCCACTCGACACGGTAGGCGGTCCAGGCGTCAGCCACTGAACGGACGACCTGGGGTGATCGCGGCTCACCCGGGACGGACTTGTCACCGGGTTCCGGTCCGGCGGCGATGATGAGCAACGGGTCCACTCGGTACGGTTTGGGCCGCCGACGCTGCTGGCCGGCCGCATCTCGCGAAAGCGCTATACGCTCGAGCAGATCCAGCATGATGTTCTCCGCGCCGGCAGGCCGCGCCGCGGGGATGTCTGCGAGGAGTACGGGGTAGGACGTTCGCCGCCGGCTGCGGCCGAACAACGTCGTGCGGCGGTACGCCCGGGACAGGTCTTCCAGGAAAGCGTCGACCAGCAGCTGCCGGGTCGGGTAGTTCCCGACGCTCGGACCGTCGTTCGCCATATACATGCGTGTGAGCGAGCGAAACGATCGCGGACGGCCTTCCTTGGCCTCGTGCTGTTCGGCCAGCCATCGAGGCGGACGCCACATCAGTCGCATCGCCGCCATTGCCAGTCGTGGCAGAGGACGGGCCAGCAACCTGACATACCACGGGAACTGGCCGGCGAGGTCGGCGCTGTCCCAGGCACCACTCGTGATGGGAAAGCGTTTGCGGATCAGCTCGTTGAGCTTGCTATCGATGAACCGGTCGACCCCGTCGGCCTGGGTGTCGTCGTGCTCCTCGGAGGAAAGCGCGTCCAGCCATACCGCGAGGCTGTAATGCGGAAACCGGAGCCGCGCAACGCCTGGCACCTTGCTGGAAAGATCGGCAACTATCCGGTCGAGAGCCTCTTTCGTCGACGTCGGCGGATCATCCGGTGGAATCCTGCACACGGCGACCCGGCTAGTTAGTGCCAGACGGTCTTCGAATCCGATGAGCGGGCTGTGTCGCGCATCGGCGGCAATCAGGTAAATGATGGGGAGGGGCCAGTCCGCATGCGGCAAACGTGGCCGGTGAACCAGCTTCTCCTCAACGAGATTGATAAGTGTCGGCGCTCCCGCGAACAGCAGGCTTTCGATCGCGTCCGGGTTTTTCGCCGTCCATTGTCTGCGTCTCATTATTCGCCCCCAACTGCCTTGTTGCCAGCCTGCGAAGAGATCTTCGCGTCAATCTAGAGCGT
>Ga0164241_10006164_pt1 | contig 10994 bp, 9 predicted proteins | sample OricomyardsoilBY_FD_108780 | JGI IMG/M metagenome (GOLD analysis project Ga0164241, IMG submission 108780) | Backyard soil microbial communities from Emeryville, California, USA - Original compost - Back yard soil (BY) | ecosystem: Environmental > Terrestrial > Soil > Unclassified | place: USA... | reverse complement strand
GGGGTCGCCGGCGCCGACCTCGATCACGTCGTCCGTCAGGTCGTCCACAACGGACTGGATGAGCTCGGGTAGGTCGGCGCGCGAGGCGGACACGACGAGCACGCCGACGGCACGTGGGTTCCGCAGGTCGGCGCCCGGTTGCCACACCTCGGGCAGCGGCTTGTCCGGCGGCACCCAGAGAATGCCGCTTTCGGTGCCTTCGTAGACCGATGCGGTGAACGCGTTCGTCTCCTCGTCGCCCAGGGTGATCCGCACGTCCGGCAGGTTCGAGTCCACGTCGAGGTCGCCGTAGCGCGTGCCGTCGGCGGACGACACGGTCGACGTGACGCCGGACCGGGCCAGCGCGACGGCGAGCGTTCGGGCCAGCGGCGCCCCGTCGGCAAGGGACGGCACGACGATCTCCGCGACGCCGATCGGCCGCAGCGCACCGTCGGCCAGCCGCAGTGCCGCCGTGGACGACAGGCCGAACCACGTGTGTGCCGGGTTGTCCAGCGTCCACGGGTGCTGCGCCGAGTCGACGTCGATCAGCCCGAAACCACGCCCCACCACGGCGTTGCCGACCTCGCTCACCGGCAGCGCGCCCGGCACCGGGCACGGCCAGCGCACCCGCAGCAGCTGGTCGGAGCCGGTGAACTCGTCGACGGTCGTGGTGCAGTCGACGCGGCCGATCCACTGCCACACGGTGATCGTCTGCGTGTACCGCACGGCGCCGACCGAACCCGACACGGTGATCCGCTCGCCGATCGGCGCGTGCTCGACGGACACGGCCGCCTGCCCGGCCGCGGACGTGGCGACCGGGCCGCTGGGCAGCAGGTGCCACGGCCCCTCGCCGAACGTCGGGTGGTCGGCGTACTCCTCGTACACCGCGAGCTCGTTGCCGACACGGCCCGGCGCGATCAGTTCGTGCTCGTTGTCGAGCAGGCTGGTCACCCCGCCGCCACGTGCCGGATCGACCGTGACACGGAACCGGTCGGACTCGATCGCCAGCCCGTCGGCCGCGGTCCAGCCCTGGTCGTCGCGGGCGGCGGGCTCGATGCGGTACGCGCGCCAGCCCAGCGGTGGTACGTCGTCGGCGCGAAACGTCACCGAGTGGCCGGCAAGCTCGACGAGCGCGGGCACCGCCCCGCCCTGGTCGTCGGTCACCGCGACGCCGAGCATCGGCTCGTCCAGCCGGACCGTCACGAGGTCGGTTCGCTTGTGGTTGAGCGAGTTCCAGACGATCACCGGCAGTCCGTCGCCGGGCGCGGCGACCTGGGCGGACAGCACCGCGAGCGCGTTGTCGCGGACGTCGGCGGCGAGGTCGTGGGCGTCGCGCCAGCTGGTCAGCAGGTCGAGGTAGACCTGATCGGACTCGGAGCCGGTGATGCCGTCGTGGTGCGCGCCGTACGCGAGCTGCACCCACGCCTTCGCGAGCGCGGCGTCCGGATAGGACGACCCGGCGAGCAGCGACGCGAACACCGCGAACGGCTCGGCCTCGAGCACGGCGGCCTCGGCGGCGCGCTGCGCCTGCTTGGTGTCGATGTAGGAGACGTCCTTGCCGGTGTAGATCGGGTTCATGTCCCGGGTCTGCGGCGTGGCCTGCTCGCCGCGCTCGTCGAGCTCCGCGCGGACGGCGGCGAAGAAGTCGCGCGGCAGCGAGCAGGTGAACCGTGGCCAGACGTAGCGGTCCGTCCAGTCGCGGTGGACGTCGGTGATCCACTTGTTGGGCGGGGTGTAGTCGCCGCCGACCGGCAGCATGACCTGGCGCGTGGTGGCGACCTTCTTGAGCTCGCGGAACAGCGTGTAGGCGGCCTCGCCCGCGGCGTGCAGGTCGGGCGCGGACTCGAGCTTCCAGCCGGAGCCGTAGTGGTCGGTCATGTAGGACGTCAGGAGTCCCCGTCCGGACGGCGACACCCACTCGAACTCGCTGGGGAACTGCATGCGGGTCGGGTCGCCGTTGCCGAGCATCGGGCCCCACTGGTGGAACGGGCCGCGCGCCCAGGAGGTGGAGGTCAGCCCGGCGTCGGCGGCGAACCCGGGGAAGGCGGGGTCGTGGCCGAACGCGTCGAGCTGCCAGGCGGTCGCGGGGTCGGCGCCGAGGACGTCGCGCTGGAAACCCATGCCGTGCACGAAGTTGCGGATCGTCGTCTCGGGGTCGGTCAGGTTGGTGTTGGGCTCGTTGTAGGTGCCGCCCATGACCTCGACGCGCCCCTGCGCCATGAGCCTGCGCAGCACGGCGCGGTCGGCGGGGAAGGTGTCCCAGTAGGGCTTGAGGTAGTCGACCTCGGCGAGCACGAACTTGTAGTCCGGGTCGGCGAGCGCGAGGTCGAGGTGGGCGCGGACCAGGTCGAAGCCGGCGAGCTGGTGGGCGCCGCGGTGCGAGCCGACGAAGTCGAGCTCGTCCCAGGTGACGGTGTAGGCCGCCTGCGTGTTCCACCAGACGGGGTCGTAGTGGAAGTGGCTGACGAGGTGCATGGTCCAGCCGGGCTCGGCGACGATCAGGTCGAAGTCGACCTCGAACCGGTCGGTGCCGGAGGCGACGACGGCGCGGGCGGGCAGCGTGGTGCCGGGCGCGGTCCCGTGCGTGTCGACGCCGACCTCGACACCCGTCTCCCCCTGGACGGCGAGATCGACGGGCGCGGGCGTGTCGACACCGTCCCCCTCGACGTGCACCCGGGCCGATCCGGCCCCGGTGAACGACACCCGGACAACCTGAAGGGGAGCCTCGACCGACCCGACGAACAGCTCGGTCGCCTCCACGGACACAGCAGCCATGCCAGAAACTGTGCTTGGCTGATCACCGGGAGCACAAGCGGCCGGTGAGAACTTGTCCGAACCGGGCCAGCTTCCGGGCAAATGGAAACCCCGCAGTGCTGCCAGGTCGGGGGTCCGCCAGCACTACGGGGTCAACCGGTTCATCGTGGGGTTCGCCTAGGGCGTTACACCCTCACGAAGAAGTTTTGAGATTTATCGGATGGACATCTGCTGCCGCTGCGCGACCGCCAGGATCTCGTCACGCATGGCAGGGGTCTTGGCTTGAGCCAGCGCGCGGTTCACCGCCCGGCGGTTGCGGGCCTCGACGCGGCGGGCACGGAGCTTGGCGGTCATGTTCATGGCGTTCTGCATCTCCCTCGGCAACATCGCTGGTTCCTCCAGCACTGACCATTATGCTCCTTACAACGCTCTGGTGCACCCGTTTGTTCGGTGAACCACGACACAAGCCGACGATTCATCGGTCAACTAGGAGTTGAACCGAACGCGACCAGGCGGCGAACAGGAGTCGATGCACAAGTATCCAGGTGTCTAGCAAGATCGCTAGACACCTGGAGAAAAGGGCAGAGGACGCTAGTCGTCCATGTTCAGCAGGTACCGGCCGAAGTGCGGCACCGTGAACGCGATCCGGCCACGCTCGGCCGAGTAGATGAGACCCTTCTTGATCAGCGAGTCCCGGGCGGGCGAGAGCGACGACGGCTTGCGCCCCAGATGCGACGCGATGTCCGAGGTCAGCGCACCCTCGTCGGTCTTGCCCTTCGTCAGCTCGGCCATCGCGCGCAGGTACTCGCGCTCGGCCGGTGTGGCCCGCTCGTAGCGCGAGCCGAAGAAGCCCACCGCGAGCTCCGCCTCGGCCTCGGGCGCGGCGACCCCGACGTCCTCGGCCGTGATCGGATCGCTCGGCGCCGCGTCCCACGCGGCCTTGCCGTACGCCTGGATGAAGTAGGGGTAGCCGCCTGCCGCGTCGAACAGCGCGTCGAGCGCCTCGTCGGTGATGCTCGCGTCCTCGCGCGACACGGGGGCGATGACCGCGTGGTCGGCGTCGGCCCGGTCTAGCCGGTCGATGCGCACGTACCGGAACAGGCGCTCGGAGTAGGACTTCGACGCCGACAGCACGGCCGGCAGGTGCGGCAGCCCCGCGCCGACCACCACGAACGGCGCGCCGGACTGGGACAGCTCGTGACACGCGGCGCACAGCGCGGAGATGTCGTCGGCGATGACGTCCTGCATCTCGTCGATCAGCAGCGCCACCCCGGTGCCGACGTCCTGAGCCAGCTCGGCGACGTCGGTGAACAGCTCCACCAGGTCGATCTCGATGTCCCCGGAGTCGGCCCGCCCCTGAGTCGGCGGCACGTCGATGCCCGGCTGCCAGCGATCGCGCATCTTCGAGTCGCTGGGATTCGCCCGCAACGCGAACGCCTTCAGCACGCCCAGCACCTGCTCGACCCGGTCCGGCGCCCGGTGCCGAACGGCGAGATCACGCACGGCCCGGTGCAGTGCGGCCGACAGCGGCCTGCGCAGGCCCGCGTCCGGCCGCGCCTCGATCTTGCCGGCGCCCCAGCCACGGCGCACCGCCATCGACCGCAGCTCGCCGAGCAGCACGGTCTTGCCGACACCGCGCAGTCCCGTCAGCACCAGGCTGCGCTCCGGGCGCCCGCGGGCGACCCGCTCGAGCACCACGTCGAAGGCCTTGACCTCCCTCTCCCGCCCGGCAAGCTCGGGCGGGCGCTGCCCCGCACCGGGGGCGAAGGGGTTGCGCACCGGGTCCACGATCGCACCGTATCCACGTTTCTAGCGCGAACCCGATATTGCGCCAGAAACAGCTACCGGCGTGTCGCGGCCTCCTCCGGCAACTGGCGATTTCACGGTCTGGTACCGCCCGATCGCCGCCGGTAACGTCGTGACCTACCGGTTAGAAAATCACGGCTCATTGGGGAGTTCTCGTGAACACATTTCTGAGGCGGCTCGGCCGCTCCGTGGCCGTCGGCGTAGCCGCGCTCGCGCTGGTCATTCCGCTCGCCAGCACAGCGAACGCGGCGCCCGCCCCGACCGAGGTCGGCACGCTCGCCGCGGGCGACGGCACGATCAGCGGCGCCATCCAGTGGATGCAGAACCACGCGGGCAACACCGGCTGGGAAGGCCTCTGCGAGAAAGCCGTGGAGAACGCCTACGGCACGACCGGCGTCTGGGCCTCGGCGAAGGCGCACTGGCAGGGCGCCATCAACGCGGGCAAGGCGCACCCCGGCAACACGAACGCCCCGCGCGGCGCGTTCGTGTACTGGAACACCAGCCAGTTCGGGCACGTCGGCATCTCCGACGGCAACGGCGGCTTCTATTCCTCCAGCATCAACGGGCACATCGGCCACGCGAGCAGCAAGAGCTACTTCGTCAACTACCTCGGCTGGAGCGACGCCCAGGTTCCCCGGTAACTAGGCGGCTTCCAGGATCGCCGTGACACCCTGGCCACCTGCCGCGCAGATGGAGATCAGGCCCCGGCCCGACCCCTTCTCCGCCAGCAGCTTGGCCAGGGTGGCCACGATCCGCCCGCCGGTCGCGGCGAACGGATGGCCCGCGGCCAGCGACGATCCGTTGACGTTCAGCTTCGAGCGGTCGATCGCGCCGGGCGGCTCGTCCAGGCCGAGCCGCTCCTTCGCGAAGTCCACGCTCTCCCAGGCCGCCAGCGTGGCCAGCACCTGCGAGGCGAACGCCTCGTGCAGCTCGTAGAAGTCGAAGTCCTGCAACGACAGCCCGGCCCGGGCCAGCATCCGCGGCACCGCGTACGCCGGCGCCATCAGCAGACCCTCGTGGCCGTGCACGTAGTCCACCGCCGCGGTTTCCGTGTACGTCAGGAACGCCAGCACCGGCAGGCTGTGCGCGGCCGCCCACTCCTCCGACGCCAGCAGCACGGTCGACGCGCCGTCGGTCAGCGGCGTCGAGTTGCCGGCGGTCATCGTGCCGTCCTTGCCCCCGAACGCCGGCTTGAGCTTCGCCAGCTTGTCCGCTGCCGAGTCCGGTCGCAGGTTCTCGTCGCGGGTCAGCCCCAGGTAGGGCGTCAGTAGATCGCCGAAGAACCCGCGCTCGTAGGCGGCGGCGAGTTTCTGGTGCGACGCGGCGGCCAGCTCGTCCTGCGCCTCGCGACCGACGTTCCACTCCTTCGCCGTGATCGCGGCGTGCTCGCCCATCGACAGGCCGGTGCGCGGCTCGGCGTTGCGCGGGATGTCCGGCACGATCTGCGTCGGCCGGATCTTCGCGAGCGCCTTGAGCCGGGCGCCGACCGACCGGGCCCGGTTCAGCTCCAGGAAGATCTGCCGCAGGTCCTCGTTCACGCCGAGCGGCGCGTCGCTCGTGGTGTCCACGCCGCCCGCGACGCCGGCGTCGATCTGCCCCAGCGCGATCTTGTTCGCCACCTGGAACACCGCCTGCAGACCGGTGCCGCACGCCTGCTGCACGTCGTTGGCCGGCGTCTCCGGGGACAGCCGCGAGCCCAGCACGCTCTCCCTGGCCAGGTTGAAGTCCCGGCTGTGCTTGAGCACCGCGCCTGCCGCGACCTCGCCGAGCCGCTCGTCCTGCAGGCCGAACCTGCTGACCAGACCGTCGAGCGCGGCGGTGAACATGTCCTGGTTGGTGGCAGTGGCATAACGGCGGTTGGACCGCGCGAACGGGATCCGGTTGCCACCGATGATCGCGACCCTGCGCACGTCAGCCATTACGTCACTTCCCCGTCCTCGACTGCTGTCCCGGCTGGCCATCTTAACCTACTCGCGAGTAGGCTCGACGTCGAATGCGGCCCCGAACACGGAAAGCGGAGCTCATGACCGACCGCTACCAGCAGTTTGCCCGCTCCGGCCTCGGCCGGCAGCTCGTCCGCAGGCTCGGCCTGCCCAACCCGGCGCCGCTTCGCAGATACCGGCCGGGCGACCCCGCGCTGAACGGCCCGGCGCTGGTCGGCGCGGCGGCAGGCGGGCGCCTGCTCGACCCGGTGCACAGCGTGCTCAAGTCCGCCGGGATCGACGCGCTGACCGAGCCGCTGGCCGCGCCCGAGGGAGAGCGACCCAAGCACGCGGCGCTCGTGTTCGACGCGAGCGGCATCGACTCGCCGCAGCGGCTGCGCGAGCTGTACGACTTCTTCCATCCCGTGATCCGCACGGTCGGTACGTGCGGCCGGGTGGTCGTGCTCGGCACGCCGCCGGAAGCGCTCGAGGGCAGGGCCGCCATCGCGCAGCGCGCCCTCGAGGGGTTCACCCGGTCGGTCGGCAAGGAGCTCAGGCGCGGCGCCACCGTGCAGCTCGTCTACGTCGCTCCGGGCGCGGAGCAGGCCGCCGAGTCGACGTTGCGGTTCCTGCTGTCGGCGAAGTCGGCGTACGTGGACGCCCAGGTCATCCGGGTGGGCACGCACGTGACGGCCGCGCCGGAGCCGGACGACTGGGCCACGCCGCTGGCCGGAAAGGTCGTGCTGGTCACGGGTGCGTCCCGGGGCATCGGCGCGGCGATCGCCGACGTGCTCGCCCGCGACGGCGCGCACGTGGTGGCGCTGGACGTCCCGGCCCAGGGCGACGAGCTGTCCGCGGTGGCCAACCGCGTCCGCGGCACCACGCTGCAGCTGGACATCACCGCGGCCGACGCCCCCGCGCAGCTGGTCAAGTACCTCACCGAGCGGCACGGCGGGGTAGACGTCGTCGTGCACAACGCCGGCATCACGCGCGACAAGACGCTCGGCAACATGAAGGGCGCCGCGTGGGACGCCGTGCTCGCGGTCAACCTCGCGAGCCAGCTCGCCGTCAACGACGCACTGCTCGAGGCGGGCACGCTGCGGGAGAACGGGCGGATCATCGGCGTCTCCTCGATCGCGGGCATCGCCGGCAACGTCGGCCAGACCAACTACGCGACCAGCAAGGCGGGCGTGATCGGCATGGTGCACACCTACGCCCCGCTGCTGGCCGAGCGCGGCGCGACGATCAACGCCGTGGCGCCCGGGTTCATCGAGACGAAGATGACCGCCGCGGTCCCGCTGTTCATCCGCGAGGCGGGGCGGCGGATGAACAGCATGTCCCAGGGCGGCCGGCCGGTCGACGTGGCGGAAACGATTGCGTGGTACGCGAATCCGGCGTCAGCCGCGGTGAACGGCAACGTCGTGCGCGTGTGCGGGCAGAGCTTGCTGGGGGCGTGAGACATGGCGATCACCGAGCTGTCGTCCCCGCCCAGCCTGGCGACCCTGTACCCGAAGGCCGTGCTGTCGGGCTTCCGCCGCCGTGGTGGCGAGCTGCCGGACACGGCGTACGCGCTGCCCGGCGTGCGCGTCGACCCGTCGCATCTCGCGGCATACAACAAGGTCTGCGGGTTCCGGCTGGCCGACGAGCTGCCGGCCACCTACCCGCACGTGCTGACGTTCCCGTTGCAGATCAAGCTGATGGCCGCGGGTGACTTCCCGTTCCCGCTGGCTGGCTCGGTGCACGTGGCGAACAAGATCACGCAGACCCGCCCGCTCTCGCTCGGCGACGAGCTGGAGCTGCGGGCGCGCGTGGCGAACCTGCGTGACCACGCGCGCGGCAAGCAGTTCGACATGATCTCCGAGGCGCTGGTCGGCGGGGCTGCCGTGTGGACGGACGTGTCGACGTACCTGCGGCGCGGGGCCTCTGGCTCTGGTTCGGCGGAGAAGACTTCGCGCCGCGAGCCGCCCGCGGCGACGGCGAGCTGGCGGGTGCCCGACGACATCGGGCGGCGCTACGGCGAGGTGTCCGGCGACCGCAACCCCATCCACCTGCACAAGCTGACCGCACGGATGTTCGGCTACCCGCGGGCGATCGCGCACGGCATGTGGACGAAGGCCCGCTGCCTGGCGGCGTTCGAGGGTCGCCTGCCCGACGCGTTCACCGTGGACGTTCAGTTCAAGACCCCGGTCCTGCTGCCGTCGACGGTCGGCTTCGCCGCGTCGGCCGACGGCGCGGACTGGCGCTTCGAGCTTTTCGGTGCGCGCAACGGCAAGCCGCACCTGGCCGGTTTTGTCGGTGGTGCTGGCTAACGTCCGCCGCATGAACCGAACGGACCGGTTGTACGCCATCGTCGAGGACCTCCGCGCGGTCGCGCCGCGGCGTCGCTCGGCCCGGTGCCTGGCGGAGCGCTACGAGGTCAGCGTGCGCACGATCGAGCGTGACATCGGCGCATTGCAGCAGGCGGGCGTGCCGATCTACGCCGACGTGGGCAGGCGTGGCGGGTACACGCTGGACCCGTCGATGACGTTGCCGCCGCTGAACTTCACCCCCGCCGAGGCGGTCGCGGTGTCGGTGGCGCTGCGGGGCGCGGCCGGCTCACCGTTCGCGCGCGAGGCACAGAGCGCGCTGCGCAAGATCATGGCGGCGATGCCCGAGCGCCAGACGATGGCGGCGCACGAGCTGGCGTCGCGCGTCCAGTTCGTGGCGCGGCAGGACGTGGCGGAGCCGTCGGACATCCCGCTGGTCATCGAGAACGCGGTGGCGGCGAGGCACGTGCTGCGGATCGACTACGTCGACCGGCACGGCGTGCCGAACGAGCGTGAGGTCGAGCCGGTGATGTTCCTGTCCGGTCCGTCGGGCTGGTTCCTGGTGGGCTGGTGCCTGCTGCGCGACGAGCTGCGCTGCTTCCGGGTCGACCGGATCCTCACCTTCTCCGATACGGGCCGCGTCGCCGCGGCCCGCCCGCCGGAGTCGGTGCGGGTGGACCTGCCCGGTCACATGACGCGCGTCGCCGCATTCGCCTGAAAACACCGACGGGGAGTTGTCGCGAACGCCCGCGAACCTAGGTGCCACCGAAGGATCTTCACGAGGAGGCAGCACCATGGAGCACGGCACGGTCAACTGGGTCCAGGTCGACACCGACGACGCCGAGGGCGCGAAGCGGTTCTACGGCGACCTGTTCGGCTGGACGTTCGCCGCGGACCCCAACGGCGGCGGCAGCTACCACCTGGCCAGCCGCAAGGGCGCCGAGGCACCGCACGGCGGCATCGCCGACACGAAGGGCAACTCCCCGAACCGCGCGACGTTCGTGGTCGTCGTCGACGACGTGCCCGCGGCCGCCGCGGAGGCCGAGCGCCTGGGCGGCAAGGTCCTCACCCCGGCGACCACGACCCCGGCAGGCCTGACGTTCGCCGACCTGCAGGACCCGTCGGGCAACGTCTTCGGCATCTACCGCCCGCCGGCCTGACCTGCCCACCGGAGCCCTGTCCCACGGGACAGGGCTCCAGTTGTCCACAACCCACTGAACTGTCCACAACCCACGGCTGAACAGCTCTTTTGTCAGTGGCAGTCGATAGACTGGCGCTGAGGGGTGCCCCCGGGACAGGGTGGGGGCTACGTTTCTTGAGTTCTGCACGCGCGTGCGTGCGCGCGACCCGTGGTCAGTCGGCGGGGTGCCAGGTGTTGCCCTGGACCAGGTCGCCGAAGCCCATCCAGGCGAGGTTCATCAGCCGGTTCGCGACGGCCTTGCCGGGCACGTCCGGGTGGTCGAGCCACCAGTCGGCGAGCGACTCGGCGGCGCCCACGAGCGCGGCGGCCATGGCCTCGGTGGCGTTGTCATCGAGGCCCTGCTTCGTCGCCACGCGCACGAGCAGCGTGTCGACCAGGCTGATCGCCCGGTCCCGCATCGCGAGCAACTCGTCGCTGAACGGGCCGCCCTGCGAGATCGCCTGGCGGTGCAGCACCTGCCAGCTCTCCCGCTGCTCGCCGACGTAGTCGAAGAACGCGCGCAGCCCGTGCCACAGCTGCATGTCCGGCGGCAGCTCGCCGCGGACGCCGCGGGTCACCGCCTCCAGCAGGTTGGCCGCCTCGCGGTGGATGCACGCGGCGAACAGGTCCTCCTTGGACCCGAGGTAGGCGTAGATCATCGGCTTGGAGACGCCCGCGACCTCGGAGATCTCGTCCATCGACGCGTTGTGATAGCCCTGCGCGGAGAACACGCGGACGGCCGCGTCGAGGATCTGCCGCTCCCGGACCTCGCGGGGTAACCGCTTGACGCGGCGCCGCTCTTCAACCGTCACGTGGCCCTCCAAATGTCCCCGTCAGGGTACCTACCGGGACGTAGACTTACCGGCGAGTAGACAATTGGACATGCGATTCAGGCGGAAGGACCAGCCCGCGCCGACGGCCGCCCCCGGCGTCGACATCGACGCGTTCGCCCGCGCGGTGGACCCCGAGCGGCTCGACGAGGTGCAGTTCGTGCAGCTCGTCGACGTGCTGGACATGCTGGGCCGCACCGGCACGGGCATCGAGCTG
>Ga0164241_10006163_pt1 | contig 10994 bp, 9 predicted proteins | sample OricomyardsoilBY_FD_108780 | JGI IMG/M metagenome (GOLD analysis project Ga0164241, IMG submission 108780) | Backyard soil microbial communities from Emeryville, California, USA - Original compost - Back yard soil (BY) | ecosystem: Environmental > Terrestrial > Soil > Unclassified | place: USA... | reverse complement strand
GGGGCGGAGGAACAAGAGGTCGCCCCCGCTCTGCTCGATCATGGCGGTCAGCAGCGCCAGCGCGTTGCCGCCCGCGCTCAGCTCACCCTCGAGGGCCTGGACGTCCTCGACCTCCCCGGGCCTGGGCCTGGTCCCCGCGGCCACCAGCAGCGGGACGGCGCGGGCCAGGTCGTCCAGGCGCGTGCGGGCGAGGTCGGCGGCGGCGGCCTCACGGCTGATCGCGGCCGCCAGAGCCTGCTCGGCCCGGAGCACGTCGACCCGGTCGTCGTGGATGCGGACGAGGTCGAGCGCGACCAGCCGGGAGAGCGTGTCGGTGACCTGGGCCGGCTCCACACCGAGGCCCCCGGCGACCTCCGAGAGCGGCGAACCCGACAGCGGGAGGATCTGCTGATAACGGCGTTCGTCGTCCGCGCTCACCCCGAGCGCGGAGAGGACCGAGACCGCTCTTCTCCGTGGCACCGCTGGCAGTTTAATGCCACTGACAGCGGTGATCCCGGGATTGGAGCGTTCCAATGGCGACAATAGGACCTGACAGGCAGCTCCGCGCTGCCGGCCGGCACACATCGGGGGATGCTCCGGCCAGTCGCCGTGAGGGCGCCCGCCACCAGGCCGGCGCCCTCCGTCGTCCTTCGCCGCCCGGTCGCGCGATAGCGTGGCGGACCGTCCGCCGCAGATCCACCCGCCCGAGCAGGAGTCCCGTCGATGTCTCGATCCACGCCGCAGGACGAGCCCCATGACTGGGTGACTCGCGCCGCCGACGACGCGATCCGGCATCACGAGAAGACCGGGGCCTCCGGGCCGGTCACCTGCTCCTCGGGGATCTCCCCCTCCGGGCCGATCCACCTCGGCAACCTGCGCGAGTTCTTGATGCCGCACTTCGTCGCCGACGAGCTGCGGCGCCGCGGCGTACCGGTGCGCCACCTGCACGTGTGGGACGACTACGACCGGTTCAGGAAGGTGCCCGCGGGCGTCGACCCGTCGTACGCCGAGCACATCGGGCGCCCCTACACCGCGGTGCCGGACCCGTGGGGGTGCCACGCCACGTGGTCCGACCACTTCAAGGAACCCGTCGTACGCGCCCTGCATGCGCTCGGGGTCGACATGGAGGAGATCTCGCAGACCGAGCGCTACCGGTCGGGGGTGTACCGGGAGGAGGTGCTGCGCGCCGTACGCCGCCGGCACGAGATCGACAAGGTGCTGTCGAGACACCGGACGAAGCGTCCCGCCCCCGAGGCCGCCGACGAGACCGGCGACGAGACCGGCGACCACGCCGCTCAAGAGGCCGAGGCGATGGCCGAGTCGGTCGCGAACGACGACGAGGGCGAGTCGGGCGCAGGCACGACCGACGTCGGCTACTTCCCGTTCAAGCCCTACTGCCGTGACTGCGGACGAGACACGACGACCGTGACGGCGTACGACGACGAGACCAGCGACCTGGCCTACACCTGCTCGGTCTGCGACTTCCACGGCACCACCAACCTCGCGACCCAGGACGAGGGCAAGCTGGTCTGGAAGGCCGACTGGCCGATGCGCTGGGCGTTCGAGCACGTCGACTTCGAGCCGGCCGGGATGGACCACGCGACGCCGGGCTCGTCCTTCACCGTCGGCCACGAGCTGGTCGAGTCGGTGTGGGAGTATCCGCGGCCGGCGTGGTTCGGCTACGGCTTCGTCGGCTTCGCCGGCGTGCAGAAGATGTCGTCGTCCGCGGGCGGCGCGCCGACCGCCGAGGACGCGCTCCGGGTGCTCGAGCCCGGCATCCTGCGCTGGCTCTACGTGCGCCGGCAGCCGAAGCAGACCTTCGACATCGACTTCGGACCGGAGGTCGTCCGGCTGTACGACGAGTGGGACGCCCTGGCGCGCAAGGCCACCACGAAGCGGGATGTGCAGGTGCTGGCCTACGAGCGGGCGGCCGCGACCGAGACCGCCGGGCGCCTCCCGACGCCGGAGGTCGTGGTGCCCTTCCGGATGCTCTCGTCGGTGGCCGACGTGACCGCCGGGTCCGCCGAGCAGATCAGCCGGCTGGTCAACACGATGGGCCATCCGCACGACTCGGTCGAGCAGCTCGAGCCGCGGCTGTCGCGGGCGATGGCGTGGACCGAGGAGTTCGTACCCGCCTCCGACCGCACGACCGTGCGTACCGAGCCGGACGCGGCCGCGATCGAGGCGCTGTCGAGCCAGGAGCGGGCGTGGCTGGCGTTGCTGCTCCAGGGCCTCCAAGGCGAGGTCGAGCTGGACCGGTTGACCTCACTGGTGTACGGCGTACCCAAGCTGGCGCGCGGGATGTCGCTCGACGAGGCCCCCACCGACGAGGTGAAGGCCGACCAGAAGGAGTTCTTCCGGCTGCTCTACCACCTGCTGGTTGACGCCGAAAGCGGTCCGCGACTGCCGACGCTGATGGTGGCGCTGGGATCGGAGCGGGTGCGCGCACTGCTGGGCGCCTGACCTCGCCCCGTCACCGGGTGGTGAGGGCGAAGTCGGTGACCGCGAAGTCGAGAGGGCGGCCGCCGGTCGAGCGGACCTCGACACCGTAGTCGATCTGCCCGACGGTGGAGTCCGGTCGGAGCCAGCCGCGGGCCACGGCGTACCGGAAGAACGCGAGCAGGTCGACCTGGCCCGCGGTGCGGTTCGGCCCGAGGAAGGCGATGTAGCGACCGCCCCGGTACACCGTGTAGCGGACGCCGCGCGACGTGAACTCGCCCTGCTGCTGCACCTGTGGCTCCGGGCCGTGGGTGTCGGTCCAGACCATGATCTCGGTCGAGCCCTTGGTCGCGACCCCGTTGAGCCAGACGTCGTAGGCGAAGTTGTAGGTCCCCTCGCCGGGACCCATCGAGGCGAACCTGCTGGAGATCTCGGTGAACGACGTGAGGCTCGGCGCGTCGAAGTCGCGGTGCACGTTGGGGTAGGCGTTCACGTCGGGGGTGTCGGGCTGGGTCGCGGTCACCGACCAGGAGTGGTACGAGCACGCGCGCAGCGTCTGGGTCCCGCCGCGGTTGTTCCACATGTCCTGGTCGACCACGAAGCCACCGTTGTTCCACGTGCGGTTGCGCGAGGTGGTCAGGACCGGATCGGTGCACTGCTGCCCAGGGGACGCATTGCGGGGTTCGGCGTCGGTGTCACGGACGAGCCTCGGGACGAGCAGCAGGGCGACCACGGCCGCGCCCACGACGAGCGCACCGGCGACCACCCGCCGACGTGTCATTCCAGGAGCTCGTCCGCGGCCGCGGGACTGGAGTCGCGGAGGAACTCCGCGCAACGCTGCCACTCGCCGTCCTCGCCGATTGCGCGGGCGGAGAGCGCGAGCGTGGCCAGGCAGCGCAGGAACCCGCGGTTGGGCTCGTGCTCCCAAGGCACCGGACCGTGCCCCTTCCAGCCGTTGCGGCGGAGCAGGTCGAGGCTGCGGTGGTAGCCGACGCGTGCGTAGGCGTAGACGGTCAGGTCGTCCGCACCCTGCTCCCGGGCGCGACCCGCGAGCGCGGCCCAGCCCGCGGGCGAGGCCGGGTGACGGCGTACGACGGCTCCAGGCTCGTCACCGTTCGCCAGCTCGGCGTCGGCGGGGTCGTCGGGAAGGTGTGTCGGCGGCGGCCCGGCCATCAAGTCGACGTGGCTCATGTCGCCAGCCTGTCAGAACCCGGCGACGAGACACGTCATAGGACCAAGGCATCGAGACGATCCCTGGAATCGGATCGTGGAATCAATCCCAGTGGAAAGGTGTTCACTCCTGTCATGGCTCAGCAGACCCCGACGCGAGACTCGATCCCGCCGGACGTGAGGCCCTGGCCCGCACTCTTGGCGTTGTGTCTCGGCTTCTTCATGATCCTGGTCGACACCACGATCGTGACGGTCGCGACCCCGGCGATCATCTCGGACCTTCACGCCGACGTGAACAGCGTGGTCTGGGTGACCAGCGCCTACCTGCTCGCATACGCCGTACCGGTGCTGATCACGGGGCGCCTCGGCGACCGGTACGGGCCGAAGAACCTGTACCTGGTCGGGCTCACGGTCTTCACCCTCGCGTCGCTGTGGTGCGGGTTGACCACGACCATCGAGATGCTGATCGTCGCGCGGGTCTTCCAGGGCCTGGGCGCCGCGATGCTGACGCCACAGACGATGGCGGTGATCACCCGGATCTTCCCGTCGGACCGTCGCGGTCAGGCGATGGCGCTGTGGGGAGCCACGGCGGGTGTGGCGACGCTGGTCGGCCCGATCCTCGGCGGCATCCTGGTCGACGCGTTCGGCTGGGAGTGGATCTTCTTCATCAACGTGCCGGTCGGCCTGATCGGCTTCGTGCTCGCCGTGCGACTCGTGCCGACGCTGCCGACCCACACGCACCGGTTCGACTGGCTCGGGGTCGGGCTCAGCGGGCTTGGCATGTTCTTCCTGGTGTTCGGCATCCAGCAGGGCCACAAGTACAACTGGAACGGCTGGGTGGTGGCCGCGATCACCGCCGGCGTCGTGCTGTTCGTGGTGTTCGTGGTCTGGCAGTCGAAGAACCGGGCGGAGCCGCTGGTGCCGCTCAGCCTCTTCAGCGACCGCAACTTCTCGATCTCGAACTTCTCCATCTCGACCATGTCGTTCACCGCGACCGCGATGGGCTTCCCCACGATGCTCTACGCCCAGCTGGTCCGCGGCTACTCCCCGCTCGAGTCGGCGCTGCTGTTCGTGCCGATGGCTGTGGTGTCGATCGTGATGGCCCCGATCGTGGGCAGGTTCACCGACAAGGTGCACCCGCGCGCGCTGTGCGGACTGGGCTTCGCGATCACGGCGTTCGCGGTCTACCTGATCTCGCGCACGTTGACCCCGGACGAGGCCGTGTGGCACATCCTCGCCGCGATGGCCCTGCTCGGCTTCGGCATGGCCGGCATCTGGGCGCCGCTGGCGGCCACCGCAACCCGCAACCTGCCGATGCACCTGGCCGGTGCCGGCTCCGGCGTCTACAACGCCACCCGCCAGGTCGGTGCCGTCCTCGGGTCCGCGGCGATCGCCGTCCTGATCGACTCGCGGATCGCTGCCCATGGCCTCTCCGGCGGCGCCGAGCCCGAAGGCGCGCTCAAGCAGCTGCCGGTGATCGTCCGCGACCCCTTCAGCCAGGCCATGTCGGACGCGATGCTGCTCCCCGCCGCCGTCCTCGTGCTCGGTCTGGTCTCCGTGCTGTTCTTCCAGCTCCCGCGCCACCTAGCCCAGCCCCAACAGCCGCTGTCCGACCGCTCCGAGACCCCGGCTCCGGCCCTGGACTGACCCCTCCTCTCGGCGCGCCGCCGCCGCGGGTCCAGGTGGTGCTTGGTGTCACCGACCCTTGTGGGGGCGACACGCCGGCCCACGAGGGGTGTGAAGTGCCCACAAAGGTCGGTTACACGCACACCCCCGGATCAGCCCCCAGGGGATCAGCCCAGGGTGTTGCCGGTGGAGCTGAGGTTGCTGCAGGCCTCGACGACGCGGGCGGCCATGCCGGCCTCGGCGGCCTTGCCCCAGGCGCGGGGGTCGTAGGCCTTCTTGTCGCCGACGTCGCCGTCGACCTTCAGCACGCCGCTGTAGTTGCGGAGCATGTGGTCGGCGACGGGCCTGGTGTAGGCGTACTGGGTGTCGGTGTCGACGTTCATCTTCACGACGCCGTAGGAGACGGCGTCGGCGATCTCCTGCTCCGACGATCCGGAGCCGCCGTGGAAGACCAGGTCGAGCGGCAGCGAGCCGGGACCGAAGCCGGCGTGCGCGCCGTACTGCTCGATGATCGCGTCCTGCGCCTTCTTCAGGATCTCGGGGCGCAGCTTGACGTTGCCGGGCTTGTAGACGCCGTGCACGTTGCCGAAGGTGAGGGCGGTCAGGTACCGGCCCTTGTCGCCGAGCCCGAGCGCGGCCACCGTGTCGAGGGCGTCCTGTGGAGTCGTGTAGAGCTTCTCGTCCATGGCCCCCTCGACGCCGTCCTCCTCACCTCCGACGACGCCGATCTCCACCTCGAGCACGATGTGGGCGGCCGCGGCTTTGGCGAGCAGCTCCTGGGCGATCTGGAGGTTCTCCTCCAGCGGTACGGCGGATCCGTCCCACATGTGTGACTGGAACAGCGGCGCCTCACCGCGGGCCACCCGCTCAGCGCTGATGTCGAGCAGGGGCCGCACGAAGCCGTCGAGCTTGTCCTTCGGGCAGTGGTCGGTGTGCAGAGCGACGTTGACCGGGTAGCTCTTGGCCACCTCGGTGGCGTACGCCGCGAACGCCACCGAGCCGGTCACCATGTTCTTCACCGACGGGCCCGAGAGGTACTCCGCACCGCCGGTCGAGATCTGGACGATACCGTCGGACTCGGCGTCCGCGAAACCCTTCAGGGCGGCGTTCAGCGTCTGCGACGACGACACGTTGATCGCCGGGAACGCGAACGACTTCTCCTTCGCGGTGTCGAGCATCTGGGCGTAGATCTCGGGACTGGCGACGGGCATCGGACGACTCCTCGTGACGCGGACTTCCAGCGATCCCAACCCTAGTGGCACGCCTGTGACAACCCATCGGCGATTCGACCCAGCTGCGCCGGCGGCGGTGCAGGCGGCGCGCGGGACGGCGGCGAAGGAGTCCGCTGAGGGCCTGCCTCATCACGCGGCCAGAGGCACGTCGTCCTCGGCTTCGGCAGGTCCGGCCTGCACCGCGCGTCGCGAGCCGACGACGAGCGCCACCGCGCCACCGAGGAGCGCGATCGCGCCGACGACGGCGGCGACGTGCAGGCCGTGGACGTACGCCGCCTGCGCGGTGGCCACCACGTGCCTCGCAAGACCATCCGGAAGGGTCTGGGCCTGCGCGAGGGCCCCTGGGAGCGAGTGCCCTGCCGGGCCGGCCGCCATCGACGCGGGCAGGTGGCCGGCGGCGTACGAGTGGTACGCCGCGGCGCCCGCGCTGCCGAGCAGGGCGATGCCCAGCGCCCCGCCGAGCTCGCTCGACGCCTCCGAGACCGCTGCCCCCGCGCCAGCCCGCGCCGGATCGAGCGACGCCAGCACCGCGTCGGCGGCCACGGTCATCACCGCGACCAGACCACAGGCCAGCAGTGAGGCGCCGACCAGGACGAGGACCAGGGACGAGGTGCCGGCCCGGGTGAGGACGACGAACCCGGACGCGGCGACGATCAGCGCGCAAGCCGAGACCGCGACGGCGCCGTACCGGCGCACCAGGGAGGCGGCGGTCGGTGCCGAAACGAACACTCCCACCGACGGCAGCAGGCTCCACAGGGCCGCGACCAGTGGCTCGTAGCCGAGGACCAGCTGCAGGTACGCGGTCATGAACACGGCGTTCCCGACCAGGGCGAAGGTGGCGAGCGCGTTGCCGGCGACGGCGGTCCGGTACCGCCGGTTCCGCAGCAGCGCGGGGTCGACCATCGGGTGCTCGTGGTGCAGCTGGCGGCGGATGAACAGCGCGCCCAGCGCCAGTCCCACCACGACACAGACGACCCAGCGCGCCGCGAAGCCCTCCACGGCCCACTGCTTCACGCCGTACACGGCCGGCAGGACGGCGGCCAGCGACAGCAGCGCGCTGACCAGGTCGAACGGCGCGTCGGCACGTCGCTCCCCGCGCGGCAGGAGTACCGGACCGACCGCGAGCAGCAGCAGCATCGCCGGCACGTTCACCAGGAAGACAGAGCCCCACCAGAAGTGCTGCAGCAGCACACCGCTGACCACGGGGCCGAGCCCCACACCAGCGGTCATCACGCCGGTCCAGATCGCCACCGCCTTGCTGCGCTGGGCCTGGTCGTGGAACAAGGTGCGGATCATCGCCAGGGTCGAGGGCATCAGCGTGGCGCCGGCGACGCCGAGCACGGCGCGTGCCGCGATCAGGGCCTCCGCGCTCTCGGCGTACGCCGCGCCGATCGAGGTCAGCGAGAACGCGACCGCTCCGATCAGGAGCAGGCGACGCGGGCCGATCCGGTCGGCCACTGCACCCATGGTGATCAGCAGGCCCGCCAGGACGAAGCCGTAGACGTCGAAGATCCACAGCTGCTGGGTGGCCGACGCGTTCAGGTCACGACTGATCTCAGGGACCGCGAAGTACAGGATCGACACGTCCATCGACACCAGCAGCAGCGGCAGTGCCAGCACGGCCAGCGCCAGCCACTCCCGCCGTCCGGCCTTCTCACCCAGGGTCTCGTTCATCGCCATTTCTCTCTGTGTAAACCTCATACTGTTTGTGTCGCATACAGAAGATAGGCACAAACTGTGTAGGATGTAAAGAGATTTGGGGGTCGTGGTCTCGACAAGCTCGGCCGACGACCACCGCACGACCGGCGACCACCGAGGAGGCGACATGGCGGACGACGAGGTGCCCCGTGCGATCCAGGCCCTGTGGGGGGCCGAGTCCGGAGCCCGGCGCGGGCCGAAGCCGGCGCTGACGGTCCGCGGGATTGCGGCTACGGCGGTCGAGATCGCCGACCGGGACGGGATCGACGCTGCCTCGATGGCTGCCGTCGCGAAGCGGTTGGGCTTCACCACGATGTCGCTCTACCGGTACGTCGACTCCAAGGCCGACCTCCAGATGGTGATGGTCGACGAGGCCCTCGGCGCTCCTCCCGAGATCAACCGCCGGCTCGGCTGGCGCAACCAGCTGGCCGCCTGGGCCGAGGCCGAGGCAGCCCAGCTGGGCGCCCACCCGTGGGTGCTCGACGTCCGCCCCGGGTCACCGCCGCTGGGTCCCCACACGCTGGCCTGGATGGACCTCGGCCTGGAGATCCTCGGCCGCGCCGGGCTCGAGCCGGAGCGTGCGGCCTCCACACTGCTGTTCGTCGACGGTTACGTCCGGCAGCAGATCTCGCTCGGCCTCCAGTACGCCGACGGCGGTGCCGGGTGGGCCGGACGGCTCCGTCGGGTGATGCCGCCGGACGCGCTTCCCGCGCTGGCGAACGCGTTGGCGGACGGGGTCTTCGACGATGACCCGTCGGACTTCCCGGCCAACGAGTTCCGGTTCGGTCTGGACCTGATCCTGGACGGTGTGGAGAAGGTCGCGACCCGCTGACGCGCCCGCCGGTCGTCCGAGAACGTGCACCCTCGTCCTAGAGTGCCTGCGTCGCAGAGGAGGCACCATGACGATCTCGGGTCTCACCCGAACCCTGGTCGCGGTCGCAGTGACCGCCACGTCCACGACCGCGCTCACCGTCTCGTCCGCACCCAGCCTGGCCGGTGCCCCGGACGGGCCCGACTTCGGAGCCCCCACTGTCGGTGCCTGCAGCACCATGACGCCGATGCAGGCCGACGCGAGAGCCGACAAGTCCACGGTCGTCTCGTGCTCCCGGACCCACACCGCGAAGGTCGCGGGCGTCGTGCAGCTGCCCGACGGGCTCGCTTACTCGAAGACCGGGCGGGTGTACAGGGCCATGGTCGACACCTGCAAACCCAAGTGGAACAAGCTGCTGGGCCGCACGCACGCCGTGCGCGACTCGTCGGCGTACCAGCTCGTCTGGTTCACCCCCACCAAGACCCAGCGCCAGCACGGCGCGCGCTGGGTCAGCTGCTCGGTGGTGCTGCGTCAAGGCAGCAAGCTGGCGAGGCTGCGGACGGACCAGACGCCGCTGCTCCCCAGCGGCAAGCTCGGCGACCGCATCCACCGCTGCCTGCTTGCCACGACGTCGGCGGCGATCACCACCCGCTGCTCGGCGGAGCACGGCTGGCGTGCGACCGGATCCTTCGTGATCGCGAGCAAGAAGTACCCCGGCGCCAAGGCGGTCGACCGGACGGCACGCACCAAGTGCGCCAGCCGGACCAACCAGCGCAAGGCCTACCGGTGGACGTACTGGACCAAGGTCAACTGGCAGGTCGGCGGCGACCACGCGGTCATCTGCTACTCCAAGACCACGAGCTGAGGGTCCTTCAGCCGCGCCAGGCCGCCTCGTCCTCGAGATCGGCGTGAGCGCGGATCCAGGTGTGCATCGCGATCGCGGCGGCCGCCGAGGCGTTGATCGACCGGGTCGAGCCGAACTGGGCGATCGAGAACGTGCCGTCACAGGCGCGGCGTGCGGCCTCGGACAGGCCCGGCCCCTCCTGCCCGAACAGAAAGCAGACCCGGCGCGGCATCTCCATCGTCTCCAGGTGGGCCGAGCCCGGCAGGTTGTCGATCCCGAGCAGCGGCACGGCGCCCCCCGCCCGCTCACCGAGGTACGCCGCGAGGTCGGCGGCGGTCGAGTGGTGGCGCACGTGCTGGTACCGGTCGGTGACCATCGCGCCTCGCCGGTTCCACCGCCGGTTGCCGACGATGTGCACCTCGGCCGCGAGGAAGGCGTTCGCGGTGCGGACGATGGTCCCGATGTTGAAGTCGTGCCGCCAGTTCTCGATCGCCACGTGGAAGTCGTGGCGGCGCGTGTCGAGATCGGCCACGATCGCCTCGAGCCGCCAATAGCGGTAGCGGTCGACCACGTTGCGCCGATCTCCCTCGGCCAGCAACTGCTCGTCGTACTGCTCACCGGTCGGCCACTCCCCCGCCCATGGCCCCACCCCGACCTCGTCCGGCCCGTAGGGCATCGGGTCGTACGGCGCGCGCTCGTCCGCCTGCGGACGGGGCGGGTCGTCTTCCACGACGCCGACGCTAATCCTCGAGGCGTGGAGCAGGGCACCGGGCCCGCCCGCGACGATTCAAGTCACGCACACAGGCCCTGTATAGGCTCGCCCGCGTGACCGGCCTCCTCCAGCCACTGCTCTTCGGCATCCCCTGGATGGACCCTCATTGGCTGCTGCAGCAGTTCCACACCGAGTTCATCTGGATCAGCCTGGTCATCGTCTTCATCGAGTGCGGGCTCCTGTTCCCGTTCCTCCCCGGCGACACGCTCCTCTTCTCGGTCGGACTGTTCGTGGCCACCGACGAGCTCAACCTCGCCGGCGGCTCGAACCTCGTCGGTCTCCTCGTCGGCTGCATCGGCTTCGTGGTGGCGGCGTTCCTGGGGAACGTCGCCGGCTACGAGATCGGCCGCGCCGTCGGCCCACCCATCCGCCGACACGACGGTCGGGTCATCAAGAAGAAGTACCTCGACCGCACCGTCGAGT
>Ga0164241_10006162_pt1 | contig 10994 bp, 12 predicted proteins | sample OricomyardsoilBY_FD_108780 | JGI IMG/M metagenome (GOLD analysis project Ga0164241, IMG submission 108780) | Backyard soil microbial communities from Emeryville, California, USA - Original compost - Back yard soil (BY) | ecosystem: Environmental > Terrestrial > Soil > Unclassified | place: USA... | reverse complement strand
TGACCCGGCCGCGGTGCGCTGGCTGATCGACGACCTGCCCACCGAGCCGGGGCTGCGACGCCCCGACGCGCTCGCGCCCGTCGAGCTGGACGTGCGCGAGTAGCCCCACCCCATCGAGTTCCAACGGATCGAACTCAGGACCACCTGCGGAAGTCGCCGAGATCGGTGGTGAAGCGCACCTTCTCGAACTGCGCGCCGTCCAGATCTCCCCGAGGATGTGGACCTCCAGCTGCGGCTCGGCGATCTCGATCACCCGAGGATCTCGTACGTCGCGTGGGACTCCACCCACGCGCCTCGTCGGCGATCCTGCCAGCGAACGGGCGGCGGCTCGAAGTCGCACAGCTCCACGTGCAGGCGCGGACGGTCCTCCGACCACGTCGCTCCCGTGTGGCCGAGCTCGAGCACCGCGAACGAACCGGAGCCCTCGCGAAGCTCGATCACCTCGTCGAAGCGCACCACGGCAGCGACCCCGTCGTTCTGGGAGGGGATGAACGCGGCGACCGATCCCGTATATCCGGAGCCTCCGGCCAGCCACTCCGGATCCATGTCGTACCCGCCGTAGACACGAACGCGATCGCCGACCGTCAGCGGACGCTCATCGGCTCCGCCCTCGGACAGCGCATTTCGCTCCATGCGTCCGAACTACCCGTCGCCGGCCTGGCCAACACCGCCCCTGCCGCAGCCGAGCAACGCACGGGCGCTCATCGGGCGATGGTGCCCGGCACGACGATGGTGCCGTCCCGGGTGCGACCGATGATCGCGATGTCGCCGAGGGCGCGCGGCGGCTCCTTCGCGGACGCCTCCGGCAGCGCGACGACCGCGACGGGTCCGGGCCGCACGGTCCGCTCGGTCCCGCTCAGCACCTCGATCGAGCGAATCGCTCGGCTGCCCGCCACGAACACCGACGCGTCGCGATAGGGCCGGGCCTGCGTCGCGCGGTCGACGACCGCGGCCGCGAACGGCGGGTCACCGCCGAACGACTCCCCGCTCTCGTCATCGCCGAGCGGCAGCGACTCTGCCTCGTCGTCCCTCCCCGCGACCGTCGACCCACCGGTCGCCGCGAGGATCCGCAGGCGGTCCGCGTTGCGGCCGAGCTCAGCGGTGAGGACCATCGTGCGGCCCAGCACGGGAAGCGCCTGATCCTGCACCAGCCGCAGCTCGGGCGGCGTGGTCGCATAGCGATCCCAGCCCTCGCGACCGTCCTCGCCGGGATCGATCGCGGTGGCGGCGACGAGGCGCTGGTACGCCGGCGGCGCGAAGGTCTCCGAGCCGGGAAGCAGCTTGGTCATGAGCGCGTCGTCGACCTGCCACACGCTCGTATGGTCGGACACGACGACCGCCACCGGCGCTGTCCGCTCGCCTCCGTACCCGGGCAGGCCGTTGCGGATCACCAGCCCCCCCTCGGGCACCTCGAAGGTCGCGGCGTACGCGCCGCGGGTCGTCCACAGCCCGTCGGTCGGGGCCACCGGCGACGGCCGCACGCCGGCCGGCGAGAACGCCGCCTCGGCCCGCCGGTCCACCAGGATCGCGGGGCCGAACACGACGAGGCGAGGATCCTCCGCGTCGCGGATCGGCCGGACCCCGTGCACCGAGAAGGCCCCGTCGCGATCCACACGACGGGTCACCAGGGCGGCGTGACGATCCTCCGCCAGGACGACCACCTCGTTGTTGCCGATCCGCCCAGCCCACAGCGCAGTCATCTCGACGTCGTCGTCGTGGTCGAGCACCTGCTCGTCGTCGTCCTCGCGGGCGTCGTCGGCGAGCCAGGCGTCGGCGGCCTTGCGAATCGCCGCGTCGTCCCGCGCGAGGTTGCCGCGCAGCGGGAAGCCCTTGTCCGGCGCCCCATCGACGAAGGTCAGCTTGGGGTCATCATCACCGCCACTCAGCAGCACCACCGCTACGACGACCACCGCGATGACCACGAGCCCGCCCACCCACCAGCGGCGCGGCGGGATGCGGGCGTCCGAGGACGGCTGGCGGCGCACGGACACTGTGATCCGGCTTGCCCCACCGGCGCCACGTCCAAACGACGAGGGGGCTCTCTGGACCGCCTTCGGCTAACGCGGCGCCCGCAGCACCGCCTCACGGTGACCCTCGACCGGCCGCTCGGCCTCCGCGCCGTCTACGACGGCGGCTTCGTGACGCCCAAGCTCATCGCCGAGACCCCGCCCCCGTTCCGGCCCTCCATCGTGGGGCTGAACGTCGTCACCCGGTCAGGGCCCCAGCCCCGGATGCGCACCACGACCAGGACGCTGCGGCTGGCCGTTCAGGTGACGGCTTGCGGCCCCACCTTCCTGCAGGCCCAGGCCCGGTACCAGCGAGGACGGCTGTGGGTTGCCGCCCTCGGTCAGACCCACCCGCGCACGAGCGGGCCCTGCCCGTCCGCCGTACGCACCATGCCGATCGTGGTGAAGCTCCCGCACGCCCTCGCCCACCGTTCCGTCTGGACCGGCCCGGCCGACGCCGGCCGCAAGCTGCTCGCCGCACCCCGCTGAGGCGGTGGCCTCCGGCTCAGCCGCGGGGATGGGGCAGCAGGTCGAGCAGCCGGCGACTCGCCGGGGAGTCCGGGAGCAGCTCGTAGCGGATGTACCGGATCGTGGTCACGAAGTGGTGGGCCCGGGGCACCGTGCGGCTCGGCGAGGTGCGCAGATCGATGATCTGGCGGCGCGGGAGACCGGTGGTGCGGTCGAGCTCGTAGGTGATCGTCTGGGTCGTCGTGCCACGTGCGCCCCGTCCCCCCACCGGCTCGACGCGGAAGCGCCCGCCCCCGAGCTCGACGAGGCGGCCGCTGACGTGCGCGTCGCGGAAGGCCGCGAACGGATCGCCGGTCGGGACGTCCTCCTCGTCCGGCCGCGGCGCGACCTCGGTCGCGTACCCGCCGGATCCGTGTGACCAGACGCGTACGCGCCGGCCGTCCGAGCGGCGGTCGAGGTCCACGCGGAGCCGACCGTGGACCGAGACCCAGGACACGACGTGCTGCACGGACCCGCGCGCCCAGCCCTCGGTGCGCCGTCCGGTCGGGCCCGTTTCCCCGTCGAGGCTGTCGGTGGTGACCGTCACCCAGTGCACGACCCCGGTGCCGCTCGTCGCGGCGATCGCGCGGTCGACCAGGGACAGCCGATCGTCACCCGTCCCCACCACCCCGGCCACGCCCACGGCGACCGCGACGACCGCCGCGCCCATGACCACCAGGCGCCGGTGCCTGGGCGCCTGTCGCCGGCGGCGCGACGGAGTCGCCGGGGCCGACGCCCGGCCGCGCAACTCGTCCTCCAGGGCGTCGAGGAAGTCGGGCATGATCTCGCTCGGGTTCACAGGCTCTTCCCCAGTCGGGTGCGCAGGGCGGCCAGCCCACGGCTGACGTGCTGGCGGGCGGTCGGCTCGGTGAGGCCCAGCTCGCGGGCGATGTCGGCGTACGCGCGGTCCTCGACGATCCGCGCCCGGACCGCCTGCCGCTGCGCCTCGGGCAGATCGGCGAGCGCCGCGAAGGCGTCGCCGCGGTCCTCGGCGAGCACCCGCTCGTAGCTGTCGCGATCGTCACCGGTCAAGGCGACCGCCCGCCGCTCGAGGCGTTCCTGCCGCACCCGATCCAGCGTCGTGCGGCGGTGGACGTCCACGAGCTTGCGTGCGGCGATCCCCAGCAGCCACAGGCGGGCGGTGTCGTGCTGCGGCCGGTAGTCCTTCCGCCCCGCCAGCGCCGCGACGAACGTCTCGGCGACCACGTCGGCGGCGGTGTCGGCGTCGAGGCCGCGGCTGGCCGCGAACCGGACGATCGCCACCGCGTGTCGGCGGTAGAAGACCGCGAAGGACGCGTCGGGATGCTCGTCGTCCCCCAGGAGCGCGGCGTCGGTGGCTTCGCGAAAGGCGATCACGGGAGGTAATCGGACGGGCCGGCGCGATTGTGACACCGCGACGGGCAACCCGCGACCGACCCGTGCCTCGCGTCCGCCCAGCGGCCGCGATGTACGCCTCGAGGTCGGGGGCCGACGGCCGCCGACGCGGCTCAGCCTTCGTATCCGGCGAGCGCGGTGACGATGCGGTCCTGCAGCGCGTACGCGGGCGACTCGACCTTGTCCGGCGGCACGAACGCGATCGGCATCCCGTTCATCATGATCGCGAACGCGAACGTCTTCCCGCTGACGCTCGTGCAGTAGCCGGTCATGTTGAGGGTGGTGTTGGCGCGGACCGGGTCGACGCGGGTGCCGTCCTTGAGCTGGCAGCGGTTCTCGGCGACGGTGCCGGCGAAGCGCAGCAGCGTGCCGTCGCGGCCGGCGAGCGAGAGCGACCGGGCGAAGGCCGGGCCCTCGGGGCGCGCCCGCATCGCGGTCAGCAGCGCCACGAGCTCCCGCGGCGACGTGCGGTCGGCGAGCGTCTCGCCCGAGCCCGTCCGGATCTTGGGCCTCAGGCCGAACCGCTCGGCGATCGTGCTCCGGATGACCCCGGCCCCGCCGGCCCGGGAGCCGTCACCCGCCACGCGCGCGCCGACGAGCCGCAGCGTCGCGTCGGCCGCGTAGTTGTCCGACGGCTTGTTGACGAGCGCCACGAGCCGGGCGATCTCGGGCGAATCGGTGCGGGCGAGCGTGCGGGCACCCGACGGCGTGCGGGCCGCGCCGGCGGGCCCGTCGACCCGGATGCCGGCCGCGCGCAGGGCGCGCGTCAGGCCGGCGGCGGCGAAGGTCGCGGGGTGGCGCTGCGGTTCCACGCTCGTCGCGCTGCGCAGGCCGCGGTCGTAGCCGATCGGGGTGCGCGGACCGTTCGGGATGGGCCGTTCGAGCTTCCCGGCCGGGCCGTAGGGGCAGCCGGGGCCGAAGAGCGGCTTGGAGCACAGCGCGAGCGAGAACGGCGTGCCGCCGTTGTCGCGGTACAGCGTCGCGTCGCCGAGCACGCGGCCTCGCACGTGCCGCACGCCGGCGCGGCGCAGCGCCGCCGCCAGCCGCTCGACGCCCCCGCCGGATCCGTAGGCGCGGCGGGCGAAGGCCGCGGTGCCGAACGTGAAGTCGCCGGCCCCGCGCAGGTACAGGTCTCCCCTCCACGTCGACCCGGCGCGGCGGCCCACCCCGAGCACGCGCGTCCGCAGCCGGGTCTTCTCGCCGAGCTCGATGAGCGCCGTCGAGGTCGTGTACAGCTTGGTGACCGACGCGGAGAGCAGCCGGGTGGTGCTGCGGTCGTCGAGGACGACGTGGCCGTCCGACAGGTCGACGACGTACGCACCCGCGGCGGCCGGGCCCTTCGCCATCTGCGCGGCGAGCGTCGCCTGCAGCTGCGTCTCCGAGGCGGGCGCGTCCGTGGCGCTCGCAGGGCCGGCGAACGCGCCGGTCGTCGCGGCGGTCGCCAGGAGCACGAGCAGGATGAATCGGAGCACGAGCACAGGCTGGCGTACGGTCGTTCACGCCGAAAGGGGCCTAGGCCCCTTGTTCGGGTCGGATCCGTGGCGGAATCTCGTCGGCTGACCGGCGACGCGACGCCGCCGGCCGTCGCTCACGCGGACAGGTAGCGCACGACGGCGAGCACGCGCCGGTGGCCGTCGCTGCTCAGGTCGATGCCGAGCACGTCGTAGATGTTGGACGCATGGCGGGCGACCGACTTCTCGGCGACGAAGAGCTCGGCGGCGATCGCCGCGTTGCTGCGGCCCTCGGCCATCAACGCGAGCACCTCCCGCTGGCGGCCGGTCAGGCCGGCCAGCGGATCGCCGGGGCGTGGGCGGTCCATCATCGCGGCGACCACGACCGGGTCGAGCACGGTCCCGCCGCCCAGGACGCGGTGCAGGTCGAGCGCGAACGTCTCGATGTCGGCGATCCGCTCCTTGAGCAGGTAGCCGACGCCACGGTCGTCGGTCCGCAGCAGCTCGGTCGCGTACCGGCGCCGCACGTGCCGCGACAGCACCATCACCGGAAGGTCGGGCCGCTCGGCGCGGAGCGTCAGGGCGGCGCGCAGCCCGTCGTCCGTGTGGTCGGGGGGCATGCGGACGTCGGTGACGAGGAGGTCGGGCCGGGTGCCGCGCACCCGGCGCACCAGCTCCACCGCGTCCTCGGCCATCGCGTCGATGGTGAAGCCCGCGCTCTCGAGCACGAGCCGCAGGCCCGCGCGCATCAGGGCCTGGTCCTCGCCGATCACGACCCGCACGGGATCACCGCCCGGATCTGCGTGCCGACGCCCACGTCGCTTCGGTGCGTTGACCGGCGCGTGCGCTCGAGCCGGAGTGCGTCAGGATCCCGGGCCGATCAGCGACCGAGAAGCGCGCAGACCGCATCGGCCTGCACCGCGCGGAGCTGCCGCAGGAGCTTGCCCTTCGGCGGCGGGATGTTCAGCGTCGTGGTGACCGAGCGCGAGCCGTCCGCCGTCGCCGCGGTCCACTGGGCGTAGCCCGGGAAGCTGCCCGTGTGGCCGTAGACGACGCCGCACCGGGTGGTGTACCGGAAGAGAGCCAGGCCGGCCGCGTTGGTGCCGGGGCCGGGCGGGCTGGACGAGCCGCGCACGAACTTCATCTGCTCCTGCTGCTCGGCCGCGCCGAAGAACTTCAGGCCCAGGTCGGCGCGGATGAACGCCGACAGGTCACGCGGCGTCGAGATGATCGCGCCGGATGCCCACGCGCCGCTCGGGCTGATGTAGCTCGTCACGTCGACCGGGTCGATGTGACGGCCGACGACGTAGCCGTGGATGAACGGGCTGGGCAGCCGGAGCTGCCGGGTCGGGAAGCTCGTCCGTGTCAGGTTCGCGGGGCCGAACACGATCTCCTTGAGCAGCGTCGGGTACGGCTTGCTCGTCACGGCCTCGGCGATCAGGCCGACGATGATGTTGTCCGTGTTCGAGTAGGCGTAGCGGGAGCCGGACGCGAAGACGAGCGGGTCCTTGCTCACCCAGCCGACGATCTGCGCCGGGGTGACGAACCCGCGCGGATCGTCCGTCGCCGCCTTCGCGAACCCGTCGGACGTCGTGTAGTCGGGGATCCCGCTCGTGTGGTTGAGCATCTGGCGGATGGTCACCGCCGCCCACGCGGCCGGCAGTCGGGGGAGCAGCCGGCCGATCGTGTCGTCGAGGCTGAGCGTGCCCGCCTGCACGAGGTGCAGCGCGACGGCGCCGTTGAACGCCTTCGCGATGCTCGCGATGCGCATGTGCTGCGTCGCGGTGGGGGCACCGCGACGCTCGATGTCCGCGCGGCCGGCGCGCAACGTCGTGAGGCGGCCGTCGCGGTAGAGCGTCGCGATCGCGCCGGGCGGGCCCTCCGGCGCCGCGACGAGGCGGGCGAGCCCGCGCCGCACCTGCGCGTCGGACGTCGCGGCCTGGGCGGCGACGGGCACGAGCAGGACGGCCGCGAGGGCCGTGCAGGTGAGCTGGGCAAGACGGGATGAGCGCGACATGACCCCCAGCGTTGCGCATCGGGGCCGGCGCCGGAAGGGGACTCAGGTCCCTTGTTGGGAATCGAGCGCCGGTCCATGCTGACGTTTTCCGTCGTGCCCGAGCCGAAACTGCATGAGGTCCCGATGCGCCCTGGTCCAGCCGTCCTGTCGTTCTTTGCCGCTGCCGTGCTGCTCGTGGCGCCCGCCGCCCAGGCGGCGCCGGTCACGGCGGTGCCCGGCCTGCCGGACGCCGCCCTCGCCGTGATGAACCAGCCGGCGTATGCGGGGGCGCAGTGGTTCGTCTCCGTCCGCGACCTCGCCACCGGCGCGCCCGTCGTCTCGCTGAACGGCGACGTGCTGGCGCAGCCCGGTTCGGTCGTCAAGACGTACAGCATGGGTGCCGGCTGGCTGAAGTTCGGGCCGGACAGCCGGGTGACGACCCCGGTGAAGCGCACCGGCCGGATCAGCGGCGGCACGCTGCGCGGCAACCTCATCCTGGTCGGGATGGGCGACATGACCATGGACGGCCGGACGAAGCCGGACGGCACCGTCGACTTCGCGAACCTCGACCACAACGACGCGAACCTCCTCCCCGGCGCGACCCTCACGCCCCAGAACCCGCTGACCGGCCTGAATCGGCTGGCGCGGCAGGTGCGCGCCGCCGGCGTCCGGCGGGTGTCGGGCGACGTGATCGTCGACGACCGCCTGTGGGAGACGGCCAACCTCGAGCGGGACCCGGTCTCGCCGATCATCGTCAACAACAACCTCATCGACTTCACCACGAAGCCGGGCCGCCCCGGCCAGATCGCGACGACACGCATGTCGCCGAAGGTCGCACCGTGGACCGTCAGGAGCGAGGTCCGGACGATCGCCGCCGGCGGCAAGACCAGCATCGTCGTCACGTCGCCGGCGCCCGGCAAGGTCGTCCTGCAGGGCGCGGTCGCGGCCGACGCGGACCCGGTCCTCAACACGTACGCGTTCGACGACCCCGCCACGTTCGCGCGGACCGCGTTCATCGAGGCGCTGCGGCGGGCGGGCGTCGCCGTACGCACCGACGCCACCGCCACCAACCCGGCGGGCCGGCTGCCGCGCAAGGCGGCCGTGACGCGGCTGCCGGCCGTGGCGAAGCTGCGGTCGCTGCCGCTGCGCGAGGAGGCCACGTACGTGCTGAAGGTCAGCTACAACCGCGGCGGGCAGACGATGATCTGCCGGCTGGCGGTGGCCGCGGGCAGCACGGACTGCGACGACGGGATGCGGGAGGCCGCGGGGATCTGGGCCGCCGCCGGACTGGACCCGAAGCAGGTCGTGCTCTCGGACGGCTCGGGGCTCGTCGGCAACCTGATCACCGCCGACAACCAGGTCCGGCTGCAGGCCATCATGCAGCAGCGCGCCGACGTCGCCGAGTGGCAGGCGGCGATGCCGGCCCTCGGGGTCGACGGCTCCCTCTACAAGGTGCAGCGCAACAGCCCGGCGCGCGGCAAGGTCTTCGCCAAGACCGGCTCGCTCGGCGGGTTCGACGCGTTCAGTCGCCGGTACGTGCTGCCCACCAAGGCCCTCGGCGGGTACATCGACACCGCGCAGGGTCGCCGCTTCGCGTTCACGATCTTCGTCACCAACAGCGTGTTCGCCACGCTCGAAGGGGTGTTCGAGGCGAACGACGACGTCGGCAAGGTCGCGGCGATCATCCAGCAGGCGTACTGATCACCACACGACATTTCGTCACAAGTCGTGACGATCCTCACGGTAGGCTGCGCCCCACCCCGCCCTGAGAGGATCGACCGACATGCCGACGCTGCCGAACATCGTGCTCATCCACGGAGCCTGGGCCGACGGCTCAAGCTGGAGCGAGGTGATCCCGCGGCTCCAGGCCGAGGGCTACGACGTGGTCGCACCGCAGCTCCCCGAGACCTCGCTGGCCGACGACGTCGCGCGTGTCCGCCAGGTGCTCGCCCGTCTCGAGGGCCCGACGATCCTCGCCGGCCACTCCTACGGCGGCCAGGTCATGACCGCGCTCGGCACGGACGCGCCGGGCGTCGTGGGCCTCGTCTACATCGCGGCGTTCGGGCTGGACGAGGGCGAGTCGATCGCCGCGCTCGGCGAGGGCGCGCCGCCCACCCCCGCGCTCGCCCACCTCGACTTCGACGCGCTCGGCTTCGTCTGGCTGCCCGAGGAGGACTTCGTGGAGCACTTCGCCGGGGACATCGACCCGGCGAAGGCGCGGGCGATGTACGCCGTGCAGCAGCCGATCCACTCCTCGACGCTCACCGACGCCATGACCACGCCCGCGTGGAAGTCGCTGCCGACGTGGTTCCTCGTCGCCACCGCCGACGAGGCGATCCCGCCGGACGCCGAGCGCCTGTTCGCCCAGCGCATGGGCGCGACGACGATCGAGGTGGACAGCGGGCACGTCGCGATGGTCTCCCACCCCGCCGAGACCGCCGACCTGATCCTCACCGCCGCCCGGGCCGGCGTGGACGCCTAGGCCGGCGCCCGCCGGGGACGGTTCAGTCGAGCTTGCCGTCGTCGACGTCGCTTGCGAAGTCAAGGATGGCAGCCGTCCCGTCCTTGAGTTCCGCCATCGCCCCGACGCCCGGCAGTCCACCGAGTGAGTCAAGGATCACATCGATCGGTTTCAGAAGCCCGCTCGTCACCGCACGGAGTCTCCGTGACCGCTTGAGCATCTTCTTCAAACGCCTCTGCTCTCCTCGACTGGGTTGGGCCTGCGCAGGGGAAATGGCCATGGTCAGTGCGTCTCCGCGTGTTGTTTCGCCGGTTCCTTCGCGCTTCCCCTCAAGCGCGCCCACAGGCGCCGCCAGCCGGACGTGACGCCGGGCTCTTGCGCGTCGAAGTCCTCAACGGCGCGACGGAACGCTTCAAGATGCCGGCGGAACAATCCGATCTTGAAGGCGAGTTGCGGGCCGTACAGACCGTGGCTCTCCAGCAGCTCATCGAGCTCCACATCGTCGACATCTGTTGGCTGCGTCGCGGCCTGGAGCCGATCGATGGTCAGCTGGAGATCGTTCGCTTCGTTGAACGCTTGCCACGCGCGGCGGAGCTCCTCCTCTTGCCGCGACGGTTCCGGCCCCAAGGCGTCGGCGGATGGTGCAAGTCGATCCAACCGCGGGACTATCTCGGCGAGGACCTCGCGCGACTCGCGGAGGAACTGCGCCAGTGCCAGCTTGTCCTCCCTAGCGACCATGTTCGTTGGCGCGTTCCCAGCCATTTTTGGGAATCTATCAACTCCCACACTTCAGAGCTACACCTATTTTCATTACCGTTCAATCGGGGTCACTCGACGTCGATCCTGGCGCGCACACGCTAGGAGGGGAACGCGAGCGTCGCCGATCCTCTACAACTCGCGGATGCCCTCTCTGCGGATGTTCGTCGTCGGTGCGGCCACGGCGATCGTGCTCGCTGCCGCACCCCCTGTCGCCGGCGCCGCGACGATCAACGGCTGCACGCTCAAGGCCAAGACCCGTTGCGCCGGGAAGAGCCTGAACTGGAAGCTCGCCTTCCACGGAAGCCTGGCCGGCTCGACGTTCCGCAAGGCACGGCTGCGCGGAGCCGACCTGCGCGACGCCGACCTGCGGCGCATCGACCTGCGCGGCGCGGACCTCACCAGCGCGGACCTCACCGGCGCCTCGCTGCGCGGCGCGAACC